>Ga0310915_10000962_pt1 | contig 14496 bp, 12 predicted proteins | sample GREbulkMGAN111_FD_202508 | JGI IMG/M metagenome (GOLD analysis project Ga0310915, IMG submission 202508) | Lab enrichment of tropical soil microbial communities from Luquillo Experimental Forest, Puerto Rico - GRE.bulkMG.AN111 | ecosystem: Environmental > Terrestrial > Soil > Tropical forest >...
TTACGCGATTTTTGCGGCGAAGGGTTCTCTGAACAGGACATCGCGGATATCTTGGCCGTCTGAGGATAGAAGATATGTCTGGTCGACAGCGATTGCCCGGGGGCGCGCCTCGCAAGGCGAGCCAACGCAAGGCCAGGCGTGCGTCGCCGGTTACCGCTCGAATCAGCCCGAGTTGGCGTGCTGGCGATGGAGTGCGCTGGCAAGGCCGCGCTGGGATTTTCCGGCGCGATGTCGGCGACGGCGAACATGCCGAGATCGCGATCGCTGAGCGAGTATACCGGGTCCGGACCATGGAGCTCGTGTGACTCCGCGAGAACCGAGCATCCTCGATCGGCGAAATCGACCGTCAACTTGACGAGCTTATTTGACGCCGAGACGAGCTCTACCCGTTCATTTGTCCCGACGCGAATGTCGATCTTATCGAGATCCTCGTCGCGCTGCCGATGGACACGGTATCACTGCAAAGGCCGGCACCGCGGAATGAGCGGCCGCCTTGTGGCCTGCCGCAACGGGAGGCCACTTCTTTTGTGGGCCGACAGGCGGTTTGCAAATGTCCGAAAAAGCTCTTTAATTTCAATACGCGCCGATAGAGCGGTTTGCAAATCTAAGGGCTTGACCCTCAACAGAAAGACGACTTCTGCCGGGGTCGCCAATTCTTGCGGCGATCGGGCGGTCCGGGTCCAGCGACGGTTGAGGATCCGCGACGTCGAGGCCCGGAAAAGGCTCGGCGCGCCTACCTCAACTCTTTTGCCTCGATCCCTATGCTACGCTAAAGTAGCATATACGAGAGAAAGGTCCAGGGGCTAACCAGGTGGAGCAAAACATCATCGGAGGCGGCGCGTTTGCGCCCGCGTACAGGGACGCCGGATCCGATGTCCACGGGATCAGCGGATATCTTAAACGGATATTCGGGACTGGGGCGAGAGAATCGGGCGAGATCGTCGGGGACAACTGGCTCAGTGAGGCGCGAAAAAGCAATCGCGATGCACTCCGTCGCCGCACTGAAGAAATCCTGCGCGAAAGAAAGGTTGGGGATATCGGCGGGCTGAGCCCAAACCTTGCCATCCAAATAATCGAGCTTGGCCAGGATGAGAGCCGCGCTGCGCTAATCGAGATCTGGGCGCGGCTCTTGGCCAACGCCCTGGACGCATCGCGAAACAACCTGCGACTGTCATTTATCGCGATCGTCAAGCAGATGGATCCGCAGGACGTGATACTCATAAGACGTATCGTCCATCGGGGCTATCGTGCTGTCCGTGATGAAGCCGGCGTTGCGGCGTCGAATGAAGCCACGATTTCTCTTTTGGCGAGTGAACTAAACCTTAGTGAAGATGCCGTCATCGCCTCGCTAGAGCATTTGGAGGATCTAGGGGTTCTAGCAAATAGCTCCGACGGATTTTTATGGGAAACAACATCCTTCGGGCGAGAGTTCTTCAGGTCGTGCTATAGGTACCGGTAGGTATCCTTTAGCGAAACATCTTAGCTGGTAGCCGAAGCCCCGCCCTAGATTATTCGTGCACGGCACTCGCCAAAGCCGACCGACACAAAGCCGGTCTTGCGGCAATGGGCGCGGAAAATCACTTCATCGCCGTTCTCCACAAAGGTGCGGGTCTCTCCCGAGGCCAACACGGTCTGCCGCTGACCGTCCGCGCTGAGTTCCATGAGGCTGCCATAGCCCTCCTGCGTCGGACCGGAGATTGTGCCGGTGCCGAAGAGATCGCCGGGAGCGAGATCACATCCGCCACAGGTGTGGTGCGTCACCAGTTGCGCTATCGTCCAATAGAGATCCGTCGTGTTGCTGGTCGACATCCGGTGCGCCGGCAAGCCCTTGGCCCGCAGCCCTTCGGTGAGCAGCAAGGCTTCGAGCGCGATGTCGAAGGCGCCCGTGTGCTGGTCGCCTTCATCCCAAAGATACGGCAGCGGCTGCGGCTCGCCGGCCGGCCGCGGCGGCTGCGCGGCGCGGAACGGCGCGAGCGCCTCGGGCGTGATCACCCACGGTGAGACGGTCGTACCGAAATTCTTGCCCAAGAACGGCCCGAGCGGCTGCGACTCCCAACTCTGCACGTCGCGCGCCGACCAGTCGTTGAGTAGGCCGAGGCCGAACACATGGTCCGCCGCCTCGGCAATCGGGATCGGCTCGCCGAGGCCGTTGCCTGGCCCGATCCAAATCGCGAGCTCAAGTTCGTAGTCGAGCTTCTGGGACGGCCCGAAACTCGGCGTACCCTCCTCGGGAGTTTTGCGCTGGCCGTTCGGCCGGCGGATCGGCACTTCGGAAGGACGGACCGAGGAAGCCCGGCTGTGATAGGCGACCGGGACATATTTGTAATTGGGATTGAGGGGGTTGTTGGGGTCCCGGCGCATCCCGCCGTTGCGGGCATGATGGATGCCGGCAAAGAAGTCGGTGAAGCTGCCGATCGCCGCCGGCAGGTGCAAGGTACAATCGGCTGCATTGTGCAGCAGCCGCGACGCAAGCGGCTCGACTTTGGCCCTCTCGGGGTTGCCGGCCGACAACAGCGCCGACAGGCTGCGGCGCAACGCGAGGCGCGCGCCTTTATCCAATGCCATCAGCGGGTTCAATATCGGGCCCGCGGCCGCTTCGGCAGCAGTCGCAGCCTCGCCGGCGAACAAGCCTGCCTCTAACCCTGCTCGCAAGTCGAAGATCTGGTTTCCAATCGCAACGCCGCCCCGCGCCGGGCCGCCGACGGGGCTGAACACCCCCAACGGCAAGTTCTGAATGGGAAATTCAGCGTGACCGCGAGCCGAAGCAACCCAGCTCTCGCGCCGCGGATCATGGGTTTCGTCGATCGAGCTCATCAGTTTCCCTCCGCGAGGCCGTTTCCGACACGATCATGCCCGCTTCCAGTCAGCTGAGGCGAGACCTCAAAGTGGCGTCTCACTGCCCTCCGGCGATTTCCGCGCGCAGCGGGGCTGTGTCGGGCGAGGGCGATCTTTCGCTCGACACGAACGAGGCGAAGACACCGAAAACGAGCGCGAGCATCAGTGATGCGCCGACTACCGCGACCATTGGAATGGCCGTGCCTTGCGGGAGCCGGCCAACCAGTAGGGCACCGACCGCCGCGGTCATCATCTGCAAGAACCCGAGCAGACCGGAGGCCGCGCCGGCGATCCGGGGGTAAACGCTGAGCCCTGCGGCGATGCCGGGTGGCTGACTGAGGCCGTTACCGATCGAGCTGACCGCCATCGGCACGAACAGAGCCCATGGCGTCAACCCGACAACACACCAAACCGCGAGTATCACCCCCGAGGCGAGCGATAGCGCCAGGCCGAGGATGAATAGGCGGGTGCCGCCGAGCACCACCGATAACCGGGCGACACCGGCATTCCCGAGGATATACGCGGCCATCGGCAGCAAGATCATCAGCCCATAGGTGCTCGGCGGCTCGTGCAGCACTTCGGAGAGAAGATACGGCGCACTCGCAAGAAAAGTGAACCATGAGGCGCTGGTAAACGCGGTTGCAAAGGCAAGGGCCAGAAACGCCGGCGACCGCGCCAGCAGAACAAACGACCTCGCCATGCCGCTGAAATTGACCGACGCGGAACGCGGGTGAGTCTCTTCAAGCCTTGCAATGGCGACGAGGAGGACGGTCGCGCCGACCACGCCGAGAAGGGCAAAATTGGCACGCCATCCGACCCACTGGGTGAGATACGCGCCGATGGCGGGCGATATCGACGGCGCCAGGCTCATCGCCATCATGATCGTCGCGAGAGCGCGGGTCGAGCGCTCGCGGTCGTATATGTCGCGAACGATGGCCCGCCCAAGCACCATGCCGGCGCATCCGCCCGCGGCTTCGAGCACGCGGCCGACGATCAGCGCTGGAAGCGACCAAGCAAGTCCGCAAAGCACCGTGCCGGCCAGGAACAGGCTGAGGCCGCCGATCAGCACCGGGCGACGGCCAAAGCGATCGGATAACGGCCCGTAGATGAGTTGTCCCGCGGCTATGCCGGCCAGAAACAGCGTCAGCACAAACTGGACGGTGGCGGCGGGCGCGGCAAAGACAGCGGCCAGTCGCGGCAAGGACGGCACGAGCATATGCAGCGCCGCGGGCGCGATCGCAGTCACCATGATGAGCAGAAAGAGCGGCGGTCGACGCTTTAGCATATGCGGGCCGACAAGCGAGATCGGAAGCGGCTCAGAACGGCATCGTGCCGCGGACGACGCTGCGGTGTAGGACCCGCCGGTATCGGTTGATCTCGTAATTGGCGACGGCACGGTGCAGTAGACACCGGTTGTCCCAGATCACCAGGTCGCCCTTGCGCCATCGGTGGGTATAGACGAATTGCGGTTGGGTCGTGTGCGCAAGGAGCTCGTCGAGAAGCACCCTTCCTTCCGCCACCGGAATGCCGAGGATATGAGAGGAGTGATTGCCGAGATAGAGCGCCTTGCAGCCGGTTTCCGGATGAGTACGCACGAGCGGGTGATCGACCGGCGGATGTTCGCGCAATGACGACTCGCCGGGCGGGGTGCCATCAGATTTGCGGGCGCTTGCTCCCCAGTAAAAGACCACGCGCAGCCCGGCGATGTGCTGTTTGACGCGATCAGGGAGCGCGGCGTAGCCCAGTGCCGTATTTGCGAACTCGGTATCGCCGCCCAGCGGCGGCAGTTCGACTGCGTATAGGGCGGTCAGCATTGGCGGTTTGCGGTAGTAGGGCTTGTCGGTATGCCAGCGGTAGTTACTGACTGGTGAAGAGGATCTGTCCACCGGATTGCCGGCACCGTCGAGATTCGAAATTACGTGCGCAACCGCGTATCGTTTTGCTTGCGGATTGCGGCCGCCATGCGCCTCGACTTCTCCGAAATTGGCCGCGAACGCATATTGCTGTTCTCTGTTCAACACCTGATCGTGAAAGACAACGACGTGGTGATCGCGAAAAGCTTCTCGGATCCGTTGGCTGGTATCCGGCGTCAGCGGCTGTGCGAGGTCGAGACCGGTAACCGCGACGCCGCCGGCCGGCGACAGCGGCGGCCCTGCGATGGCGTAAGCCGAATCTCTCATTGATTGGCATCTCATAATACAGGGGCGACCCAGGGGGCGACCGTGCGCAAAGCGGTGATGCTCGTCAATCGCACTATATCTGAGCATATTTAGCGCCCGAAATAGGCCGAAAGTGTGAGGCACTTCACACGAGGTTTTTGGTATCGAGGCGGGAACCATGATTATGGCCCCGGTGTTACACCGGGCGACCTCTCCTCTTCCAGTCGGGCGGTGACCGTCGCATGGCTGTGGCAGAACCTTGATGTCCGAAGCGCCGACGGCGCGCGATGTAGCGCTCGAATTGATAGGTGCGGTGCTCCGCCGCAAGCGGCCACTCGATGACGCAATCGAGGAGAGCGCCGCGATGCATCAACTGGCGGGCCGCGATCGCGCCTTCGCGCGTCTGCTGGTGGCCACCGTGCTGCGTCGGCTCGGCCAGATCGACGCGCTGATCGCCCAGTGTCTGAATGTACCGCTGGCGCCCCGAGCGATGCTGGTGCAGGACATCTTGCGCCTTGGTGTCGCTCAGCTTTTGTTTCTACGCACCCCGCCACACGCGGCAGTGGCGACCAGTGTCGATCTCGCGCAAAGCCGCGGGTTCGTTTCGCACAAGGGTCTCGTCAACGCCGTATTGCGGCGCTTGAGCATCGAGGGACCGGAACGGATCGAGACCCAAGATGCACCCCGCCTCAATACACCGGATTGGCTGTGGCAGTCCTGGAGCAGAGCCTACGGAGAGCCGACCGCGCGCGCGGTTGCGACGGCACATCTGAAGGAAGCGCCGCTCGACCTGAGCTTGCGCAACGACGCCGAGACCTGGGGCGCGGCGCTCGAGGGGGTCTTGCTGCCGACCGGAACCTTGCGCCGGGCCGCCGGCGGCGCCCTCGCTACGCTGCCCGGTTACGCCGAGGGGGCCTGGTGGGTTCAGGATGCCGCTGCCGCGCTGCCGGCGCGCCTTTTTGGCGATGTCGCCGGCTGCGATGTGATCGATCTGTGCGCAGCCCCGGGCGGAAAGACCGCACAGCTGGCGACCGCCGGCGCCCGCGTGACCGCGGTCGACCGCTCCGCCCGTCGCCTTGAGCGGCTTGTCGCCAACCTCAAGCGGCTCGACCTTGCTGTCGAGGCGGTCGGGGCCGATGCGCTCAGCTGGCGTCCGCCGCGACCTGCCGAAGCGGTGCTGCTCGACGCCCCGTGCAGCACGACGGGCGCGATTCGCCGTCACCCTGATGTACCGCATCTCAAATCTCCGGAAGATGTCGCGCGGCTGTCAATGGTCCAAGAAAATTTACTGCTGGCGGCAATCGACATGCTCCGGCCGGGCGGTATGCTCGTCTATTGCACCTGTTCGCTGGAATCGGAAGAAGGGCCGGAGCGTATCGAATCGCTGCTGCATAGCGGCGCTCCGGTAGCGCGGATCGGGATCGAGGCGGACGAAATCGGCGCAGAGCCCGAATGGATCACGCCTGAGGGAGATCTGCGAACGCTGCCCTGCCATTTCCACGCGTATGACGGCATAGACGGGTTCTACTGCGCACGCCTCGTGAAGCTCGGCACGTGAGGGGCGTTCCCGACGGCTTGCGGCGGCCGTCTTTCCTTGTTACGAAGCCGCATGGGTTTCCATTTCTGGCAAGCTTCTGGTAGCCGGTCGGCGACGCGGCAGCCGCAGGGCTGTCATCGGATGGCGGCGACATGACGGCAGCGGCCGATGGCAGGAGTGGTGAGCTGGTCGCCGCGCGCCGCGCCGGCACACAGGCGCCAGGCCTACTGGCGCGTCTGCGCCGAGACGCCCTGCAGGCGCTGGCGGCCGGCCCCTTGTATCGCCACACGCTGATCGGACGGGTTCCGTCCGATCTGAAGTTCAGGATCGCCCTGCGCTGGCCTGGTGATGCGCGACGCGGCGCGGCTATCATCGGTGGCGAAATCGAGCTCGCGGGTGAGGTCGTCCGCACACCGTCGCCGCGTTGGGCGCCGCCCGCCGTCGGACCCGGATGGCTCGCGGCTTGGCATGGCTTCGGATGGATCGCCGACGTTGCCGCTGCTGGAGCCGCCTCGCGCGAAGCACTGCGCGATCTCGTGCAGAGTTGGATTGCCGAGAACCCCGGATGGAACAGTCTGGCGTGGCGGCCCGATGTGCTCGCGATGCGGCTCTTTGCCTGGCTGGCGCATTTTGATGAAATCGCCAGGCGCGACCAGGACGACCCCTTGCGCCACGCGATGCTGACGAGCATCGTCGCCCAGCTTCGGCATCTGGCGCGCACGGTGTCTTGCCAGGTCGCCGGCGCCGGCAGACTGCGGGCGTTCAAAGGTCTCATTGCCGGCATGGCGGTGTTCGGTATCCCCGAGGGGCGCCTGACAAAGGTGCTCAGAGCCTTCGAGCGCGAGCTCGTGGCGCAGATTCTCGGCGATGGCGGCCATGTTTCGCGCAGCCCCTCGGTGCAGCTACAAGTGCTGCAGGATCTGATCGATACGCGCGCGGTGCTGCGTTCGGCGCAAGTCGAGGTCCCCCTGGCGCTGCGGGACGCGATCGAGCGGATGGCGCCGATGCTGCGCTTCTTCCGGCACGGCGACCGCCGTCTGGCCCTGTTCAACGATTCGCTCGAAGAAGATGGTGTCCTCATCGACCTCGTGCTGACCCGGTCCGAGGCCAAGGGACGCCCGCCGGCGCATGCACCGGAAAGCGGTTTTGATCGGTTGCAGGCATCCAAGAGCCTCGTGCTGATCGACACCGGGAAACCGCCGGCGCGCGGCTTCGATGATCATGCCCATGCCGGCATCTTGTCGTTCGAATTGAGCCATGAGCGCGAGCGGATCGTCGTCAATTGCGGCGCCTACCGCGGCCCGAAGCCGAATTGGTGGCGGGTCGCTCGGGCGAGCGCAGCGCATTCGGTGCTGGTCGTCGCCGACACCAACTCGGTCGAGATCCGGACGGACGGCACGCTTGGCCGCATACCGGCCACGGTTGCGCGCGAACGCGCCGAATACGAAGGCCAGCAATGGATCTCGGCGACCCATGACGGCTATCGCGAGCGCTTCGGCCTGATCTACTCGCGTCAGCTGTTCCTCGCTGCCGACGGCGAGGATCTGCGCGGCGAAGACCAGCTGACTGGCTTGCCTGGCGCCGCCTTTGCCGTACGCTTTCACCTGCACCCATCGGTTCAGGGCTCGCTGGCCCAAGACGGGAACTCGGCGTTGCTGCGTTTGCCGAGCAGCATGGTCTGGCGGCTGCGCGCGACTGGCGCCGAGATAAGCCTCGGCGAGAGCATCTATCTCGGCTCCGGGGAGGCGCGGAAAACCCAGCAGGTCGTGCTGAGCGGGACGGTGCCCCCAGGGGGCGCGACCGTGCGTTGGGCGATTCGCCGGGAGGCCAGAAGACCTGTCGCAGACGACGCCGCGGAGGGTCAATTTGCCGGGGACCACCCTCCCAGGCGTGGGTGACGCGGGTTTGTCCGCGGCGGTCGCGCTCGCGACCGGGCTCCTCTCCTGTTTTGCGACCAGAGCGCTCGTCCCGATCCTTCGCCGCCGCGACATTCTCGACCATCCGAACGAGCGCTCCGCGCACCGCGTACCGACCCCCCGAGGCGGCGGCATAGCGGTGATCGGCTCGCTGCTGCTCGCTTGGTTCGTGCTCGCTGGAGCGGGACTGGCGGTGCCCGGGGTCATCGGCGTTTCGCTTGGAGCCGGTATTTTGGCTGTCGTTTCCTGGGTCGACGATTTACGGGGCTTGTCCCCCTTGTTGCGCCTGCTCGCCCAGATCGTGGTCGTCACCATCGGCATCTGCGCGCGAGCCCCGGGGGAAGGCTGGGCGGGTTTCGTGGCGATCGGCTTGCTGTGGATTTGGTGCACCAACCTGTTCAACTTCATGGACGGGATCGACGGGATAGTTGGGAGCGAAGCCGCGGCGATCGGCATCGGCCTGCTGCTCTTCGCGAGCGCCGGAACCGGCGCCGATCCTGGTTTGGCAATGCTCGCCGCCGCCGTGATCGGGGCGGCGCTCGGGTTCTTGGTATGGAACTGGTCGCCGGCGAGGATCTTCCTCGGCGATGTCGGCAGCGCGCCGCTCGGCTATCTTCTCGGCTTCCTGCTCCTCGATCTCGTGATGCGGGGCTTCTGGAAGGTTGCGCTGATCCTACCGCTCTATTTCCTTGCTGACGCATCGATCACGCTCGCCCGGCGCCTTTTGCGCGGCGAGCTCGTCTGGCGCGCCCACCGCGAGCATTTTTACCAGCAAGCAGTCCGCGCCGGCCTCAGCCACGCCGCTGTCGTCGAGCGGGTCATCGCCGCTGATTTCGTGCTGATCGGTTGCGGGTGGGCGGCGGAAAACGGCTGGAGCGCGGTTTCGCTTGCCATCGCGGCCACGACCGTCGCGGCGCTGTTGGCGGCGCTCGGCCAAGGCCGCTGAGGCTTGCCGCACTTCTCAAAAGCCGTCTATACCCCGCCAGAATGACCTCGACTCCACAACCGATCCGCCGCGCCCTCGTTTCCGTTGCCGATAAGACCGGGATCATCGCTTTCGCCCGGGCGCTCGCCGCGCGCGGCGTCGCGCTGATCTCAAGCGCCGGCACGGCGCGGTTTCTCGTCGAGGCCGGGCTGGCGGTTACCGAAGTAGCGGAAGTCACCGGTTTTCCCGAAATGCTCGACGGCAGGGTCAAGACCCTCCATCCGGCGATCCATGCGGGCCTCCTGGCGCGCCGCGACCAGGCGGATCACATGGCCGCGCTCACCGAGCGCGGGATAGCGCCGATCGACCTGGTTGTCTGCAACCTCTATCCATTTGCCGACACCGTCGCCTCCGGCGCCAGCCCCGAAGATTGCATCGACAACATCGATATCGGCGGCGTCGCATTGATCCGCTCCGCCGCCAAAAACCACGAGGCGATCACGGTCGTTACCGACCCCTCGGAGTACGAGCGTGTCCTTGCGGCGTTGGCGATCGGCGCCGGGGCGCTCGGGGCGGCACTGCGGCGGGACCTAGCTCGCAAGGCCTTTGCTTTGACCGCCGCTTACGATGCGGCAATTGCCGAATGGTTCGGCCGCGAAGAGGCGTCGTCCTTCCCCGACACCGTCGTCATCGCCGCCCGGCTGGCGGCGCGGTTGCGTTATGGCGAGAACCCGCATCAATCCGCCGCTTTCTACCGTACTAGCGACGATCGGCCCGGGGTGGCGACCGCGCGGCAGCTCCAGGGTAGAGAACTTTCCTACAACAATTATGCCGATGCCGACGCTGCGTTTGAGTTGGTCGCCGAGTTTGCGGCGCCTGCAGTCGCAATCATCAAACATGCCAATCCGTGCGGCGCGGCGATCGGTGCGACGTTGCGCGAAGCATGGGACAAGGCGCTCGCCTGCGACCGCGTCAGCGCCTTTGGCGGTATCGTTGCGCTCAACCGGCCGCTCGATACTGCGACCGCCGAGGCGATTGCCCGGCTGCTGATCGAAGCCGTCATCGCCCCGGGAGCGGAGGAGGCCGCGCAGACGCTACTCGCCTGGCGGACGGGGTTGCGTCTGCTCGTGACCGGGGGCATGCCTGACCCCGCGGCGCCGGGCCGCAGCTTTCGCTCGCTGGCGGGCGGCATTCTGATGCAGGAGCGCGACCACATCTCCGTCGCGCAGGACGCGTTGCGCGTCGTTACCCGCCGCGCGCCGACCGAGGCTGAGATCGCCGATCTGCTGTTTGCGATGAAGGTCGCCAAGCACGTAAAATCCAACGCGATCGCGTTCGCCCGCGGCGGCGCAACGGTCGGCATCGGCGCCGGACAGATGAGCCGCGTAGATAGCGTCAAGATTGCCGCCGCGAAGGCGGCCGAGGCCGGCAAGGCAGCAGGCTTGCCGCAATCGCCGACCTTTGGTTCGGTCCTCGCCTCTGACGCCTTCTTCCCGTTTGCCGATGGCCTCGAAGCGGCGATCGCGGCCGGCGCGACCGCAGTGATCCAACCCGGCGGCTCGGTACGCGACGAGGAAGTGATCGCCACCGCGGACGCCGCCGGCACCGCGATGGTGTTCACCGGCATCCGCCACTTCCGACACTAACCGCGAAATTTATTCGCCCAAATTTTTCGTCCCGACGGGCGGCCGACTTGGCGGGTACGGGGGCTGATGGAAGGCGCGCGCCCGATCCGTGTTCTGCATCGTCTACAGGAGCTCAGCGACTGCTCTGGTGAGATCGCTCGGACGAAATGGCTTGGCCAGAAACGCGCCGCGCTCGAGGCACGACGCTCTGATGACCTCCTGGGTGGCATTCCCGGAGATCGTCAAGACCTTCAAATCCGGCATCAGTGCCCGGGCCTTGCGAGCGAGATCCAAGCCGGTCATGCCGCCGGGCAGCATGAAATCGGTCACCAGGACGTCGATCCGAGCCGCGCCCTGTTCCAGTAGCGCGATCGCTTCTTGGGCGGTGCAGCTGGTCTTGACCTCGTGGCCGCACTGCTCAAGCGCCTCGGCCAGCAAGCACCGGATCTCATCCTGATCCTCGACAACGAGGATCGAAGGCTTGCGGGGTGTCACAGGATGTAGGGGGGGAGGCAGCCGCTCGCACAATGCCGTCTCATCTGAGCACGGGAAATAGAGCTTTATTGTCGTACCGCTACCGACCCGGCTCTCGACCTCCGCGGTGCCGCCCGACTGGCGGGCGAAACCATACACCATGGCGAGACCCAGCCCGCTGCCCTTGCCTTCCTCTTTTGTCGTGAAGAAGGGTTGGAAGGCGCGGTGCGCGATGTCGGCCGGCATTCCGCTCCCCGTATCTTTAATATCCATGACCACATACTCGCCCGCCGAGATCTCGCGGCGCTGAGCCTCGCCTGCTGCCACGATCGCGTTCCGCGCCGTGATGCGCAGCGTTCCGCCGCGCGGCATGGCGTCACGTGCATTCAAGGCCAAATTCAACAAAGCGGCCTCGAACTGGCCCGGGTCGATCCGGATAGCCGAGACATCCGGATCCGCCTCGCAAGAGACATCAATCGTTTCGCCGACGGCATCCCGGAGCAAGGGCAACACGGCATCGAAGAGACGGTCGATTCGCACCGCCGTCGGGTGCAGCGGCCGTTGGCGGGCGAAGGCCAACAACTGTGCTGTCAGGCTGGTCCCGCGCTGCGCCGCGCGCAGCGCTGTCTCCGCAAACCGCCGAACATCGGGCGTCGCCTGCCGGTGCAGTGCAATACGGTCGAGATTGCCGACCACCGTGGTGAGCAGATTATTGAAATCGTGCGCCACCCCGCTGGCAAGCTGACCGATCGCTTCCATCCGGTGAGCCTGCTGCAGCGCTGCCTCCGCCGCCGCGCGGCGCGCCGCGAAATGGCTGATGAGCACAGCGCCGCCAACACCCCGGTGGCGAGCAAGACGTAGAAGACAACTCGCCGATACCACGGGCGGAGGGCGACATCTTGATCGATCGCGTACGCCACATAGACCGGATAGGGATCGAGCTGCCGCCATTGGAAAAAATGCGCGATACCGCTCGGTGATGCACCCCATTCTTCGTTTTGCACGCCGCTGGCGATCGACTGCATCAGCCTTGAGCCGGGTGGGAATTGCGGCGGCTCGGCAGTGCTGGGATCAGCGGCGAGCACGGTGCCGTCCGCGCGAACAAGAACAGCTCTGCTGCGACCCGCAGCATCGAGCCCACGGAACCAATTTTCGAAATACTGGACCGAGATCTCGATCCCGATAACGCCGTCGAACCGGCCCGTCGATGACGACCGGCGCCAGCTGAGCCCAAACGTTCCGAGACGCTGGTCACCAACGAACGGGCCGCGGTCGTGTTCCTGATGGGCGCGAAACTCTTCCCTGCTTTCGAGGGTCAGGGCACGTGGATAAGGCAAGCCGCTGGACGCCCGGACGTGACCCGTGCTGTCAGCCAGCCAAATCGACGAGATTTCGCTCATCCCGTTGCTGAGTTTCCTAAGAAAGCTCGCAAGCTCCTGGGAGCGGCTGATGGCCTCCCAATCCAGCTCCGCCGTGCGCAGCTGAACTTGCTCATGCACGAGTTCCTGCGTCGCGAAGACTTTCAAGGCGTGCTCGCGCAGCAGTCCGACGGTGAGCTGGACATGGTCTTCTGCGGCTCGCAGAGTGCGGCTGCGATCCTGCCAGCTCGCCAGGGCGACCACAATCGCTAGACCTGCGAACGAGGCGACCATGAACGCGCGCGGCGAGCGCATTTCCGCAACCCATCTCCTGTTTCGGCCAGACTGCTCCCGGCCCTTTTAGCGCGCGGCGAGGTATATAGATACATAAAGTCGGCACCCAGCGGGCCGCACAATGGTTAACAGAAGCCGCTGCGAGGCCTGAGCAATGTGGTCTTCTCTGGTTTATCGCGTCCTGCTTCTGGGTTCGTTGCTTTTTGCGGCCAGTGCGTCGCTCGAAGCCGCCGCCGAGGATTATCCGTTCATCACGGTTGCCTCGACCACGTCAACGGAGCAGTCTGGCCTGCTGGGCTACTTCATACCGGCGTTTAGGCAGACGAGCGGCATCGATATCTATGTTGTTGCCGTCGGCACCGGCGAGGCCCTCGAGATCGGCGAGCGCGGCGAGTGTGATGTCGTGCTCGTGCACGACAAAACACGAGAACTACCATTCATGCGGAACGGCTTCGGCAGCGTTCGGCGCGAGGTCATGTACAACGACTTTGTGGTGGTCGGCCCCAGAAACGATCCTGCGAAAATCGATGCGACGCACGACGCGGTCGCCGCATTGCGCAAGATCGCTGCAGCCAAGGCACGTTTCGTAGCTCGCGGCGACTCGAGTGGTACCGGAGCTGCCGAAGAGCGTCTATGGGCCGAGGCCGGCGGTCTCCCGATACCCACCCGCGACCTCTGGTATGTGAGGACCGGCGGAGGCATGGAACAGACGCTTACCAGCGCGTCATCGACCAACGGCTATGCGCTGACCGACCGAGGCACCTGGATTCACTTTCGCGATCGTGGCGAACTGAAGATCGTCGTCGAAGATGACCCGCGACTTTTCAACCAGTACGCTGTCATGCTGGTGAACCCGGCTCGGTATCCTCAGGTAAAGGTACAGATGGGTATGGCGTTCATCGACTGGCTCACCTCGCCAGCGGGTCAAGCCAAAATTGCCAGCTACAAAGTCGACGATCAGCAGCTGTTTTTCCCCGACTACGTCAAGCCATAGGTCCATTCAATAGCCGTCCAAGCGTGACTGTGCCCGGATGTTCGTCCCGCCGCCAAATACCCTCCGGGCGTCAGATCGGCTAAACTATGGCAGCCTAGAGCAAGATTCTAACAGGCTGAATCAAAAAGAGGATTCCCATATTTGGGGTTTTGTGATTCAAGATGCTGGCTGGGGCTGGGGGCCAGCATCAGATGGCAAGACCCTATTCGCAGGACCCGCGGGATCGTGTGATTGGTTCGGTTGCGAGCGGCCGCACGTGCCGGGCGACGGGGGCGCTGTTTGGGGTGAGCGTGGCCAGCGTTGTGAAGTGGTCGCAGCGCTGGCGGGCGAGCGGCAGCGCGGCGGCCAAGCCGATGGGCGGCTGGAAACAACTGCTGCT
>Ga0310915_10000963_pt1 | contig 14488 bp, 13 predicted proteins | sample GREbulkMGAN111_FD_202508 | JGI IMG/M metagenome (GOLD analysis project Ga0310915, IMG submission 202508) | Lab enrichment of tropical soil microbial communities from Luquillo Experimental Forest, Puerto Rico - GRE.bulkMG.AN111 | ecosystem: Environmental > Terrestrial > Soil > Tropical forest >...
CGATTCTTATTCCGACGGCCCTGTTTGCCATCTTTGGTTCCTCGCGACATCTGGTTGTCGGTGCCGATTCAGCAACGGCAGCCATTCTCGCCGCCGGATTGGTCGGACTGGCTGCCACCGGTTCGGCCCAGTATGTCGCACTGGCCTCGCTGCTCGCTATCATGGCCGCGGGTTTCGTCTTGCTGGCGCGAGTTCTCAGGCTAGGTTTCATGGCCGACTTCCTGTCACGCTCTGTGCTCGTCGGTTTCCTGACCGGCGTCGGTATCCAAGTGGCCCTGGGCGAGATCGCCGGAATGCTGGGTCTGCCGGGCGGTGGTCACGGTACCCTGGGAAAGCTCTGGAACGACTTTCGCCAGATCAGCCAGACTAATGCTTATGCGGCAATCATTGCGCTCTGTGTGCTCGCGGTTACCGTCGGAGCAAAGATGGTGTCAAAGAAAATACCCGGGTCGTTGATCGCCGTCATTGGCGCTATCACCCTTAGCCGAGCACTCGATTTAGGGAAGTACGTTCACGTACTTGGTACGGTACCGAGCGGTCTGCCGCACATTGCGTTGCCGCACGTCGCTTGGAGCTGGGATCTAATGGCGAAACTTGCTCCAACCGCATTCTCCATGTTCGTCGTGATATTGGCGCAGAGCGCTGCGACCTCGCGCGCGTATGCCGCGCGCTACAACGAAAGATTCAGTGAGAACACCGACCTGGTAGGGCTTGGGCTAGCCAACATCGGCGCTGGACTGTCGGGCACATTCGTGGTCAACGGTAGTCCCACCAAAACCCAGATGGTCGACAGTGCAGGCGGACGCACCCAGCTTTCGCTTCTCGTCACGGCGGCCATAGTGTTGATGGTGGTCTTGTTTCTCACCGCTCCATTGGCCTACATGCCGGAGGCAGTTTTGTCAGCCATCGTGTTCTCGATTGGAATCGACCTGATTGACCTCGAAGGAATGCATAAGATCTGGATCGAACGGAGGTCGGAGTTCTGGGTGGCCCTGATTACGACAGCGACGGTCGTGTTGGTTGGCGTGGAGCAGGGGATCTTGCTCGCAATTGTCTTGTCACTGATTGATCACACGCGAAGGGGCTACGCGCCAAAAAACGTTGTGCTCGTGCCAGGAGAAACGGGTGGGTGGCGTCCACACCCCTGGGGCTCAAAGGCGCAGGCTGCTCCTGGCTTGATTATCTACCACTTTACGCACGGCATGTACTACGCGAACGCCCAACGGCTAACAGAGGAGATCATGCACCTGGCTAACACCACTAACCCACCGTTGCGTTGGTTGTGCATCGACGCATCAGCAGTGGACGACGTGGACTACTCCGCGGCTGAGACAATACGTTCGCTTCATACAGTATTGAAGGACAAAGGAATACGATTGGTCATCGCACATGTTTTGCGAGATGTTGAGGCCGAGAGCCGTTACCACATGCTCGAGCTGTTTGGAGAGGAAGCGTTCTATGACACGGTGGGGGAAGTGGTGAAGGATTATCAGAGTCAAGAGCGACAGTAACAACACGTAGCTCAAGGTCGCTGTCTAAATGAGGACCGACATGAAGTCGCAAATCATTGCAGTTTGCTTGGTGGTTTTTGGAACGTTGCCAGGTCGAGTGGCTGCGCAGGACTGGTCATCCTGGATCACGTCTAATAATCACGACCTGCAATGTCGGTGGTTGGGCAGTTCTCCGGGCGGAAGCCCAACGTGTCAGTTACAAGTGCGTGACCTCAAACTGAACGTAGAAAGCGTTGTGAGCATGCGCGTCGACTACAAATTTGATGATGCGGCTCAATCAACAAGGGAGGTGGTCACCATCACAGAGTTTAAGGGCGAGAGCCTGGGAGAAAGCACCGTGGACCATTGCGTGTCGGTTGATGACCTTCATGTGAATGGGTTTGTTCGGCGGTAGGAGTCTGTTGTCTGCCTGAAGACTAATCGACAACTATCGAGTCCGGGTCAGATGATCGGCTGTGGGCGGCATTTCTTCCAGCGCAGATGCAAGTTCGCCCGGGCAAGAGTGTGATTGCCAGGCGACCGGCTATAATCGGCCCGCCACTCGGGTGCCCACGGTTAAAAGTGTTTCGTCAAATGCTCCTGTTCTGAAGTGACTCCCCTACCTCGCGATTGCTGGCGACCTGGTAACGGTTTTGGTCTGGCCTCAGCCTCAGCCTTTCGCCCGTCCGCCTATGGCACTTCCACGGCCCACGCCACAACCTTCCACTGGTCTTTTTCTCGTGTCCAAAGCAACAGCCGCGCCGGCGACTCCTCCTCGCCATAATTAAGCCGGCTGGCGAATAGGTAATAGGTCCCGTATTTCGCATCGCTCGGTTTTAGTGTTGGCGTCTTTTCCGGAAGATGGCGGCTCTGGCAAAGGAAACTATCAGCCATCTGGTCTGGCACCGCCATGATGGCAAACGCGTTCGAGTTTACCTGCTCCACTGGGCGCACGAGCTCATTGACTGGCTGAACACTCGACATCATGTCGGAGAGATTTGTCTCTTTCGGAACCCTCTCGAGCGGATTCGTCAGTGCCTTCTGTATCCGATCTGCGGGCTTCCGCTTACGGCAAACGATATAGCAAGATCATTCCCGACCAAGTTGACGAAGTGATCGCTGTACCTCCTCCCACGCAGTGTGACTGTGGGGGCTCTCTAGAACTGGAGCGAATCGAGTCCCAGTACCGGCAGGAAATCGTACGCAAGACCATCTGGCGGCGTTTCGACATTGCGATTTGCCGGTGCAAGCAGTGCAAGAAGCGCGTGCAAGGGCGCGATCGGCGGCAAACCTCGGATGCCTTGGGAGCGGCGGCGGTGCAATTAGGGCCGGAGGCTTTGGGCTTGGCGGTGAAGATGAATAAAGGGTTGGGCATGCCCCATGCGGATGTGGCTGCTGTGTTGCGGGATGCTTTTCACCTCGAGGCCAACCGTAGCACTATTTGCCGGGCAGTAGATCGGGTGGCACGACGCGGGGAAGCTACCTGGCATGTTCTGCGCGATGCCGCCCGGTGCAGCATGGTTAACGGCATTGATGAAACCGGCTGGAAGGTGGCGGCGCAATTGCGCTGGTTATGGGTGGTAGTCAGTGAGCAGGTGACCGTCTGCGACATTTTACCGGGACGAGGCTTCAAATAAGCCGGCTCGCTGTTGGGCAGGGACTACGATGGTTGGCTCAAGCACGACGGCTGGGCTGTTTATTACAAGTTTCTGCGGGCGGAACATCAGAGCTGCATCGCGCATCTGATTCGCCGCTGCGGCGACATGCTCGAGGTGTGCTCGTTGCTCCCCATTCCAGCCGATCCACTCATCGCGAGCCGCCATCTTCCAGTCGGGTGAAGACCATAATAAACAGGCCAGTACAAATCGCCTTTAACAGGCTTCCTTTAACGAAGCCAACTTGTAAATACAGGGGTTCAAACCGTTGCGTGTTGTCATTTCTATTCTGCTCGACCGATTCGCTCGATCACGGCGAATAGAAAGGCTGTGACAAGTTCCGCAAAGAAGAAGGCCCGCAAGAGCCGGGGCCGCCAGCCATGAGCTAACTCGACCCCAACTTGCGGGATAAAGCCCGCCAACCGTTCGATACGCCATGAGCGCAAGCGAGAGGCGGGAGACGAAGATAAACCATTATGCCTATTACAATAAGTGTCAGTGATTACCAGTCACATGACAAGCGCCAAGTGGCGTCACTATGTGCCACTTTTATGGTAGGTCTGCGAAGGATAATTCCGCTCTACTCGCGGAGCACTGTCGATACAGCCCTACTGATTTATCACAAGTAATGGCTTAACTTCGGCTTCATTCAACTTGTAGAAATATAAGCAGCCCGGGTTACCCCAGGCTGCGAGTCTGCCAGATTATTTAACTGGTTATTACAGGCCTGCCCCTATGCTTTGGCCCTTCTGCAAGACCAGAGTTGTGCCGTGAACCTGAATTTCATCCAAAATCCGGTCTCCATTCTGGCTCGTCACGGTAACCGAATCGTTGTTTTGATGTGCCGCTTCGACTCGAGCGGTCGCGGTTGCAACATTCTTACCCTGCGTCAGTGTGACCTGGGCTTTGTCGCCTGAACCGCTCCACGTAACTTTGTAATCGCCGGCAGGAAGTTCTATCGAACCGACCATTACAGAATTGGTCAGGTGGATTTTCCCGCTCCCGCTCTCCGCGGCAAATGCGGCAACCGAAACCAATATAGCCAGTATCAACAATGTCGAAAAACGCTTCATTTAGTAACTCCTGATTAATTGAATTGGGCCGAAGCTTCGGCCATGCTGAAACTCAGCACGGTTCCGCTCTCGGCGTTGTTCTCTTGATGCAAACTGCGAGGAACTCGAATGGCCTGTTTATTAGACGCTCGAAAACTCGGGAGAGAAGCACCCAACGGTGTGCATGCGACCAAGAGTGAGTAGGCTCCATCTCGTTTTCTCGCAAGTACTTCTGCAATCAGTTACCGAAATCAAAGTGCGCTTTACAAATCGCAACGAAAATTTCTTGGGCAAGACGATCTGCAAGTCCACGAGGACCTGCTGGCGATAACGCGTTATAAAAGGGCGCCCCCTTTGGAGTAGGTTATGAGCGCTAGCATCATCGACCTACAAAAAGGAGCACCCTCGTGAACAGTGAAAAGTATATTGGCCTCGGTGTCCATCAAGCAACCATCTCAGTGGCAGTGTTAGATGAGACGGGCAAGTTGACCATGGAATGCATTCTGGAAACGAAAGCCGCCACCATCCTGGAGTTTTTCGCCGGATTGCGCGGAACGCTGGCGGTTACCTTCGAGGAAGGAACCTCGGCCGGCTGGCTCTACGATCTGCTGAGACCGCATGGGGCCCGCCTGGTGGTATGCAATCCACGGAAGAATGCCCTGCTGAAGGCAGGGAGCAAGAGTGACCGCATCGATGCGCGCAAGCTGGCCGAGTTGCTCCGCGGCAACTATCTCGAGTTCGTCTACCATGGAGAGACCGGCGTGCGTACGCTGCGCGAACTGGCGCGCAGTTATCTGACGACCAGCAAAGATCTGACGCGGGTGATGACTCGCGTGAAAGCGCTATATCGCAGCTGGGCGATTCCTTGTGCAGGCCGGGACGTCTACTATACGCGCCATCGCAACACGTGGCTGGCAAAGATCCCGCATGCCGGCGTGCGCCGGCGAGCCGAACATCTCTACCAACACATGGACATCCTGAAACGTTGCGGCAGCAGGCAAGGCGCGAGCTGCTGGCGGAGAGTCGCAAACACACTATCACCGCCCAGCTAAGACAGACCCCTTCTCTGGGACCGATTCGTTCGGCACTGCTGGTGGCGCTGATCCAAACTCCGCATCGCTTTCGCACCAAGCGGCAATTGTGGGCCTACAGGGGACTGGCCCTGGAGACCCGGATCCGTGCGGAATACTGCTATGTGGAAGGCCAACTGCGCCGCTCCAAGAAACTCCTTTCCATCCGCGGTCTGAATAAGGACCATAACCATGATCTGAAAGGTTTGTTCAAAGCGGCCGCCATAACCGCGAGTGCACGTCCCGGCCCATTGCACGACTTCTACCAAGCCTCGCTCGCCAAAGGCATCCAGCCGGCCATGGTACGGCTTACGCTCGCGCGCAAGATCGCAGCCATTACGCTAACGCTTTGGAGAAAAGGAGAAGACTTCGACCCAGAAAAACTGAAATCGCAAGCCGCTTGAGCGTCTCCAGGAAGAACCCCGTCCATCTCCGCTGCGTTTGATTCTGGTGGTGGCCACTCGGTTCTTGAGACGCTCGGGTTCGAGGGTGAGTATCCCAATGGGCTGTAGGCAGGTGCCTCTGGCACTCAGTCTCTGTGATAACCCTATACCCCGAGGGGTGCCTCAGAATCAAGCGTCCTTCATCGCTGGCAGGGGCTGGAAGTCACGCAACTCTTCTTCGCTTCCGGTCGAGGGAAAAGTATTTTCCTTGACATTCCCCTTTATAGAACAGCCCTTAGCACTCAAAACTCACGCTCAGCGGGTCAGTGAGTGGCGATATTCGGCAACAATCGACCGACGGCATTACTTCAGGAAGCGAAACGAACCGAGGGTACGTCGCAGCATTCTGCGTCCCTGCTCGTGATCCTTGCACCGTGACATGGCTTGCTTCTGCTACTCACGCCGTGATTGAAGGCGCAGGCTGCCGCCGCTGCCATATGAAATAGGCAGGTACTCCCGAAGTGATCAGAAGCAGGCCGGCGAGCGAAGGAATGGGTCGTTTCACCAACATGTTTACGAGGAACCAGGCCGTGAAGGCAAGAAACAACAGCGCTGTTGTCGGGTAGCCCCACATGTGGTAAGGGCGTGGCGTGCCAGGGTGAGTGCGGCGCAACACGATCAGCCCTGCAACCATAACTCCGTAAGACAGCCACAGTGCGAACATCGCATAGTCGAGAAGAGTTTCATACGAGCCGCTGATCAGGAGGGCGGCCGCCCAAAGACCTTGTGCAACGATGGCGAAACCTGGCGTTTGGAATCGTGGCTGGATCTCGCCGAATCGTCGGAGGAACAGCCCATCGCGCGCCTGAGCGAAGTAAAGCCGCGGGCTCGTGAGGAAGCAGCCATTCAGCGTACCGATGATAGAGAGCAAGACGATGAGTGCCACGGCGCCACCGCCGGAGGACCCGAAGACGCGCTCGGCAACGCTGGCGCCCACATGGTCGCTGGCAGCGATTTCCGCAATGGAAAGCACACGCAGGTAGGCAAGGTTCGCCAACAGATAGACGACAATGCAGACTGTGGTGCCGAGGGCAAGGGCCAGCACGATGTTGCGTTGCGGATTGCGGACTTCGCCGGAGACAAAGCTCATCTGGATCCAGCCGTCATACGCCAGCATGCAGGCGATCAGGGCAACCCCAAAACCACTAAACGTGACGCTGCCGTTAGCCGCGGCTGACATGGGTGCGGCTTTGCCCCATAAAAATGCGGCGGCGATGATCACCACCAGTCCGAGCAACTTCGCTGAAGTGAACAATTTCTGAACTGCGGCACCGAGGGTCACGCCCCGATAGTTGATGATGGTGAACAGCGCGATAGCACCGAGGCCCAACTGCTTCGCCTGTAATCCTGATAGCGGAAAAAAGTAGGAGCAGTAGAGCGCCAGTGTCACAGCGAGCCATGCTACTTGGGCAGTGCGTGCCACCAGAAACATGGACCAGCCACAGAGGAATCCGACGAGCGGTCCCCATGCCTCGCGCATGAAAACGTATTGGCCACCAGTGGCCGGTAGCATGGCCCCGAGTTCTGCGCATGCCAACGCACCAAAGAAGGAGACCACTCCGGCAAGCACCCACACCGCGATCATGAGGAAGACAGAATGAAGTTCGCGAGCAATGAGATTCGGGACAACAAAGATACCGCCGCCAATGACAATGCCGATGACAATCGCGAGAGCGTCCAGCAACCCAAGACTGCGAGGGAGTTCAGAGCGAGCGGCAGAACGGTCCATCCATTGGCACTATACGCCGAATGCCGCGCAGACGAAGGCCGGTAAAACCTCAACGAGCGATATGACGATGTTACGCCAGGTTCGCGGCTGGTTCGTGCTGAGACCTCCGCACATCCATAGAATTTTGGGGCTAACCGTTACGGTCGAACCTCACTCGACCACGTCTCTAGGTCACGTACATGGCCCGCATCTACACCCGGAGTAGACGTGCCGCAATGTCAGACCATACATGTGCAATTATTCCGGGACGCAGACTCCGACGCCAGACTGCAAGAACACCAAAAGCAAACGTCATTAAGGGGGTCATGATCGGAGGGTTTGCACTCGTTGCATCACCAGCCGTTTACGGAGGAACGGGGGTAAAAACCTTCATTGTGAGCCAAGACGGAGTGGTGTACGAGAAAGATCTTGAGCCCCAGAGTTTGAACGAATTCCAAAAGATGGAGCGGTTCAATCCGGATGCATCGTGGGCAAAAACAATAATAGAGGGGAACTCGATGTTGGATTGCGTCGCTGCCTGGATATCAGCACACCAATCTCCTCCATTGGAACTTTCGTTCAGTTAGAGTCGCCTGTCGCCACAAGATGGGTTTTTCTCATTTGAGAAGATAGGACAGCACACAGACTACAGGTCGTACAGAGACGCAGCTAGCCTCTTCAGTCCACGATCGCAAGCAATGACATCGAGATGAATTGATGTCCAGTCGGCGAGCAATACTGTCTCACTACCCTCTCCATCATAAGTCTTGAGATAGCCTTTGCAGGACTGACAATAGTCGATGCGCAGGCCTCCTTCTCCCTCAACCTTCACGACCGCGAGGTGTCGATCGTCTTCGTTCTCGCAGAACGGGCATCCGGTTCGCCTGTAACGCCAAACTGTGCGGCAACAAGCGCAAGAGAGAAGTCTTTGCCGGCCTTGATCGGCACCTATAAGTTGAGCCATCGACGGCAGAGATCCGCATGTCGGGCAATAGTTCCGAAGCCACTGCTCTTCATCTCGCCAGGTTCTAAACGCATCCGTCAAGGGCAGCAGGTATCGAGCCATCACCGTCCAGCCGAGGTATCGCAGAAGTCCGGGACACTCGGACGCAAAGGCACTTCCGTCAAGCAACCAGTCCGTAACACGCCGCTGTGGATCCGATTCACAATTGAGCTCGGCATCCAGGATACGAGCCTCCTCAGCCATGTTACCTGGCAACGAACTTGAGGCCAATCTCTTGATCAATGCCCTAGCTTGTACTTCCACCGGTGCGAGGTCGATCGGAGCCGAACTCCGCAGAAGGGGTACTCCATCAAGAAAATCAGCAATGTAGTTTTCCCATCTTGGAGCAAGAGCGGTGACAACTGACAGTTCGGATGCCACCTTGTCGACCTGGGCATGAAGGGATGAGACGGTTTGTAGGTATGGATGCGTCCTCAGCCAAGCATCTTGAGTCACGGGACTAATATCCGTGACCCACTTCTTCCTTGGGGAGGAGAGGTACCAATCGTGCACCAAGACCAAAGAGGAAGATGGTAGCGGCGATGAGACCAATCGAAATGCCCCATTCAAAGATGGTCGGTGCATACGTCTCCGGCGCAATCTGCGGCATAGGTCCCTTCAAGTCCATGGCCAAGAGCACCACATTCACGCGGTTGAAAACTACACCTGCCGTGGTGAGGAGGGCTCCGATGAAAAGTATCCTCAGACGCTCACGCAGCGGGGCACTGGCTAGTAAAGCCAACGGCACAAGACCTCCCAGAAAAACCTCTGTGGCGAAGAGCATGCCCAATTTTCCAGAAAATGCGGCGGCGAGCTGCCCGCGAACTACCATGTCACCCAAACGAAAGGCAAGATAGGCTAATAGCGCCCAAAAAGTGATCTTTCCCATCGCTGATAGTTGATGCATTCGGAGAGGCCGATCCCATCCCTTCGCCATCCACATCTCGACCAGGATAATGAGAGCGGTTCCGGCCGCGATCGAAGAGAGGAAGAAAGAGATGGGCATCACGGGCGACCACCATTGGGAGCCAAGTTTGTCCGGCATAAGCAGGAAAAGCGAACCGAGCGAACTCTGATGCATGGTGGAAAGAGTCACAGCCGCGATTGCCAGCATGATGGGCTCAGCCTTTTTCCCTCGGGCTCGGGAAGACCACGCGAGAAGAGAAAATAAGATCGCCGCTAAAGCCGCATAAATAAGGTTACGGGACATCAAGTAGACGAACAATGTAAGTGCAAACGCAACATAAGCGCCGGACCAGCGCTGCCAGGTTTCCATTGCTTTCTGAAGTCCCCATCGCTCGAAAGGTACCGGCAGGAACTCGAGAAGCAGAACGGTGACGTAGAGGCCTACGCACCAGGAGACTTCAAACATGGCTGAATGCTCTGGTGCCTGAATGCCAAGCTGATAGAAGTGCCACGGCAGGCCGAGGTCAGCGATCAGCGTCACTGCGACAAATGAATAACTCAGCAAGCCCATGAGCACGGCCGAGCGGCCCATTGAATAGAGATCCTTGCGCTGAAAGAGGTAGATGAAGCCAGCCGTTGCGAATGCACCGGCCGCCACTGCTATCCAAACCAAGTCGAAGACAATCCACAGGCCCCACGCATACGTATTAGAGAGATGCGTGCTACCACCGAGGCCGAGAGCGAACCGCGCGATTAACGAAACAGCTCCGAATGCCATGAGCACCAGCATGATCGAATTGAACGGTGTCAACAGCTTGTGCTGAATGGGCTCAAACTCCACGTGATGGGTCTGACTCAAGGTGTCAGCGTTCGCAGTTGTCGCGGTTGCAACAGATATTCTTCGTTTGACAAGGGCGTAAGTACCGGCAAGCAGTGCGCCTACAGCCATCACGGCAGGAGGGACTGCATGGAGAGCCATACTGGAGAATGCCGGATATGGTTTATCGCTAACGTCAGGGAAGCCGAGCTTCTCAAAAGGTACCGAGGATAGATACAGCACGCTGGCACCGCCCGCCTCTTTCTCTCCGTAGATGTGATCTACGTACTTTTCAGGATGACTGGAGATGCGATTGCGCGCCTCCTGAAGCATATCGTCTCGGGTTCCGAACCGAAGACAGTCAGCCGGGCAGGCTTTCACGCAAGCTGGCGTAACAATCTTCTCGCGGTAATTCTTGTTTTCCTGCTCAGTTAGTGACAGGCCGTTGCGCGCGACGGGTACAGGCTGGTCGGAGCGGTCGGCACAGTGCGTGCACTTCTGGATCTTTGGAGCATGTGAGTCCCATTCCGCCGTGGGTACACCCCACGGGCACGCCCAGATGCAATAGCGGCAACCGATGCACTTGTTGGCGTCGTATGTGACGGGACCGTCAGGCTGCCGCGAAAGGGCAGTAGTCGGACAGGCCGACGCGCATGCCGGCTCCAAACAATGCAGGCAACGCCGCATGCTGAAAAGATAATGCAGGCCTCCGGGGGCATTCTCGTCAGGCAGTTCATGAAACGTGATCAACGTATAAGTCTTGGCGCTGAGGGTGACGGGATTCTGAAAACCTAAACTAGGTTCCAGCTCCGTATGTTCTCCATCGCGATCGTTCCACTGTTTGCACGCAACCTGGCACGCCCGGCATCCGATGCACTTCGTAATGTCGATCAGCGTCGTCTTGATTGGCGTCGCGGTTGCGGGTTCTGTCATGATCTTCTCGCGGTAACCTTGGGAACCGTTTCCCCGGACTGCACCTTAACCACGTTGACCAGACACGCCTTGGTTTCCTGCGTTCCCGCTCCTGGATCTACTGCGTCAATCGTTAGGTGATTTACGCTGGGACCGGCCGAGAGACCTTGATAACCCCAGTTATACGGCATCCATACGATCGTCACCTCGTGACCGTCCACCTGGAGGGTCTTCATCCTCGGAGTGACGACAGCTTTTACCGTGAGTTCACCTCGCGCCGATGTGATTTTCACCCAGTCTCCCGTTGTGACCGCTAGCTTCGCGCCGAGGCTTTGCGGCATTTCGAGCATGGGCTCCGGAACCAGTTCGTTCAGCCATGGAATGTTGCGCGTCGAGGAACCTCCGCACCAGTGCTCCGCTACTGTCGATGTCATCAGGACGTAGGGATACTCCGCGACCCCACCAATCGGCTGGTGAGATTTGATCCGCGGATATTTCAGCACTGGATTGTGTTTCACCTCCGGGTGCAGGACGTTCTCCACCGGACTCTCCACGGGCTCATACATCTCTGGCAGCGGACCGTCCTTCGGCACGTACGCCACGTCGCGAGGAACCTGCGGATTCTTCGGATCTGGATCTTTGTAGACAGCGGCGAAGAGGCGCCCGACACCTTCGGGATTCAAGTGGAATGCCCGCTGGCCGTTCGGCGTACTCGGCCCGTCGGTTAGCACCGGGACGTCGGGCACGTCATATCCGGTCCAACGCTTCGCTTGCTCGTCCCACCAGACGATGGTCTCTGAGCCCGGATACGGCTTGCCGTGTCGATCGCACGACGCTCGGTTATAGAGAATGCGCATGTTATTGGGCCACGTCCATGCGAAATTCGGATATAGGCCTAAGCCTCCCGGATCCGTGCGGGAGTCGCGACGCTTGGTGAGGTTCACCCCGCCGCTAAAAACCCCAGCGTAGATCCAGGCTCCCGAAGAGGTCGAGCCATCAGCCTGAAGGTCGGCCACTTTGGTGACGAAGTCGCTAGCTTTCAAACTGCTGCCCGCAATGTCACGCAACGCACGGCCGTTGATCTCGCGCAGCACGTCCTCGGCGCTCGTATATGTCCAAGAGGCCTTCTTGATAATGTCGTCCCTTGGCTCGGTTGAGTCTTTGACGAGCTCGCGCACGCGGCGAAACACAAGATCAACAATCTCACCATCGGGTTTCGCCTGCCCGGGTGGTTTCACTGCCGCGTGTCGCCACTGAACCATGCCGCCCGAGTTGCTGATGGTGCCGTTCTTCTCCATGAAGAACGCGGCGGGGAGCAAGATCACCTCGGTGGAGATGGACTTCGGATCGACACCCGGGCGACGCCAGAACGCGGCCGTTTCCGTCTCCCAGATCTCTTGAACCACGAGCATCTCTAGCTTGGCCATCGCGTCGAACGTCAGATTCAGGTTGGGTGTCGTCACCGCCGGATTCTGCCCGACGATCCACAACATCTTCATGTCTCCGGCGAGAGCACTCTCGAAAATTGACATAGTGCCGTAGTCTTTCGTGGCGCTTCGCTTGGGCAGCCAGGCGTAGCCGAAATCGTTTTTGGGAGTGGCAGCGTCTCCGTAAAACGCTTTTAGCGTGTTAACGAGGAACTTGGCGTCTCCTGTCCCGTTTCTCTTCACGTACTCCGCAAGCGTCGGTTCCGTATGGGTGGGATAGTTGAGATAGCCTGGCATGTAGTTGTTGAGGACTCCCATGTCGCACGCGCCCTGCACATTGGGCTCGCCCCGCAGCGCGTTGACACCGCTCCCCGGCTTGCCAACGTTGCCCAGCAGGAGTTGCAGGATCGTAAACCCACGAATTCCTTGCACACCGGTTGTGTGCTGGGTCATTCCGAGCGCATACAGGATGGCTCCGGGCCGATTCTTGGCCATAGTTTCAGCAATCTGCTGGATCTGTGTTGCCGGGATGCCGGTGATGCGCTCTCCGGTCTCGAGCGTGTACCTCGAAACGAATTGCTGGAGGCGCGCGAAGACGCAGTGCAGATCATCCAGACTGCTGGCAACCCGTGGGTGACCGCCGCCGTCGAGTTGGTAGCCCCAAGTCTCTGTATCGTACTTGTACTTCTCTTCGTCAAAGCCGCTAAACAGCCCACCCTTGAAATCGAATGCGGCATTGCCAAGGAAAAGGGCGTTGGTATGAGTCACGATATAGTCCTCGTCGTACAACTTGTGAACGAGAACATGGTTGATCATCGTGTTAAGAAACGCGGCGTCGGTACCGGGACGAATGCGGGCATACATATCGGCCGTCGCGGACGTCCGGGTGAATCGAGGGTCGACGTGGATGATGACTGCCCCATTCTCTTGGGCCTTACGGATCCACTTGAAGGCCATGGGGTGGTTTTCTGCCACGTTGCTGCCTTCCACCAGAATCGCCTTGCAATGCTGCAAGTCGATCCAATGATTGGTCATTGCCCCGCGCCCGAATGCAGCCCCCAGACCGGGGACCGTGGGGCTGTGTCAAAGTCGAGCCTGGTGTTCGACGTATGCAGTGCCGAGCAAGCGCGCCGCTTTCTGGAACAGGTAGCATTCCTCGTTGGTGTTCTGAGCGCCGCCCATGAAGGCAAAAGCATCTGTCCGGTTGACCGGGACCTCTGCGTCACCTAGCTTCTCAGTGGCGGTCCAAGTTGTGTCGCGTGTCTTCCGGATCTTCTGCGCGACCCGATCCACTGCGTCTTGCCAGGAAATCCCCTCCCAGTGGTCGCTGCCCGGCGCACGGTAACGCGGCGTTGTGAGCCGGTTCGGCGAGGCATGCGTCGCGAACATGGATATGCCCTTTACGCACAATGATCCCCGGTTCACGACATGGTCATAGTCGCCTTCCATTGCGATCAACTTCCCGTCGCGCACGGCAGCGATCATGCCGCATCCGCATGAACAGAAGTTGCACGAGGTAGTGAACTCGTTCACGTTTGAAAGCTTCAATTGCTGAGTCGCGGCCCGCACTGTCGAAAGGTCTATGAGTCCACCGAGCGCCAACCCGGCGCCACCGCCTGTGGCTAACCTCAACAATTGTCGGCGCGAGACGTTTGTCGGACTGCGCGTGTCGGGGTTGGCGTCCGATTGACGCGAGGAGTTGTGGATTCCTGCAGCCTTAAAGGGCTCCATAAACATCCCCAGACTGTGGCGCACGAGCAATAGCTCTGCTAGGCGTCAGCAGTGGACACGAGTGACAACCCATAGACTGAGCCGTTTCATCCAAATGCGGAATATTAAGCGCAATCTAGTGCAAAACCCCTAAACGGTCAACTGCCGACCGGTTTTCTGTCGGTAGCACATCAAATGTCCGGTCGAATTAGCACGTGATATGTCCGCTTTTCCGGCGGTGAGAGTAGGAGACCATGCGAAGCATGGACTTTTACTCGAAGGCCGCCATGGAGCG
>Ga0310915_10000985_pt1 | contig 14347 bp, 14 predicted proteins | sample GREbulkMGAN111_FD_202508 | JGI IMG/M metagenome (GOLD analysis project Ga0310915, IMG submission 202508) | Lab enrichment of tropical soil microbial communities from Luquillo Experimental Forest, Puerto Rico - GRE.bulkMG.AN111 | ecosystem: Environmental > Terrestrial > Soil > Tropical forest >...
TCGTCTTTGCGCACGGCAATCCCACCTCGTCCTACCTGTGGCGCAATGTGATGCCACACCTAGAAGGTCTGGGCCGTCTCGTTGCTGCCGACCTGATCGGCATGGGTGGGTCGGACAAATTGGACCGGTCGGGTGCGGACCGCTACAACTACGCCGAACAGCGGGATTACCTGTTCGCACTCTGGGATGCACTGGATCTCGGCGACAACGTAATACTTGTGCTGCACGACTGGGGTTCCGCACTCGGCTTCGACTGGGCGAACCAGCATCGTGACCACGTGCAGGGCATCGCGTTCATGGAAGCCATCGTCACCCCAATCAGCTGGTCGGACTTCCCGTCGGACCTCCGCGGCGTGTTTGAGGGCTTTCGATCGCCGCAGGGCGAGGCCATGGTGCTCGAGCAGAACATCTTCGTCGAGCAAGTGCTGCCCGCAGGAATGCAGCGCAACCTCAGCGACGAAGAAATGGACCACTACCGGCGGCCGTTCGCCGGACCAGGAGAGTCCCGCCGTCCGACATTGTCCTGGCCACGCAACATCCCGATCGACGGCGAGCCAGCCGACGTCGTATCGGTGGTCAACGACTACAGCAGCTGGTTGGCCGAAAGCGATGTGCCCAAACTGTTCATCAACGCCGAGCCAGGGGCCATCGTCCACGGTCGGATCCGCGATGTCATCCGCTCGTGGCCGAACGTCACGGAGACGACCGTCACCGGACTGCACTTCGTCCAGGAGGACAGCCCCGATGAAATCGGCACCGCCGTCGCGCAATTCGTGCGGAAGCTGCGCTCGCCTGGGACTCGAACCCTGCCTTGACGAGGCAAATATTGGTTTGGGCAAGCAGCGCTCAGGCTTACGTTAGGCCGTCCTCCAGGTAGCGCAGCGAGTATCTACCCTGCCGCTCGGACTCACTCTCAGACAGCCAAGTGGCCGTCTCCCGGATCGCGTCCGTCGATCCATAAACCCGGCGATTGCAACCGTGGCAAGTCAGGTGCGTGTACATCTTGTCACCGCCCCGAGGCCATTCCTCGCGTTCCGTGCCGGCTACCTGGATCCCAATGGACTGGTGCTCAACGTTCTGGATCAACTGGCCGACGACGTGTCCCTCGGGGCACATCAGGTCCATGGCTAGTAATCCCCTGTCGGTCATCCGTCGCCCTCCGCGATAACTACCTTTTACAGCGCATGTTCGTGACCTGTTTCTTGCCGGCCAGAATGGCCTGTTCTCATGAGGACCATCCTCGACCACCTAACCAGAGCGGCGGCTCCTGGCCGTTGTGCATGCTCTTGGGCTGCCATCGCTGTCTGCGCAACAGTCGGCCGGCGTGGTGCTCGGCCACGTCCTTCAGATACTCGACGTCGTCGCTGGTCCATGGGTGCTGGCCGGTCCCGTCCAACCACCACCTCGGTTGGCCGTCCTGCTCGTAGCGGGTTATCCGGTAACGCCAGGCGACGTGCCTACCCTTGGCGTCGACCTGCCAGTCCAGCAGCCGCGGCCGGATGGCCTCGGGCACCGGCTGGATAAATTCCCGGGGGTGGGTTATCCGGATCTCGATAAACTCGCCACCCATGAATTAACCCTACTACCAGGACGCTTGCTTGCGTCAGTGGTTCTACCTGCGAAGATGGCGATCGCGTCGGATGGGCTCACCCGGCAGTTTCCGTTCGACCGGAAGGGTGGCCTCCGGCTTAAATGTGGTGCATCGCGCGTGATATGGCGATGTCTTTCCCCTGTGCCATTGTGAGGTATAAGCGCCCGCCGAGTCAGGAGGACGACATGTCGACAGAAACCACCACGCCGCGCCTTACTGAAAAGTTCCATGAGGCGCTGACATACGCGGCAGAGAAGCACCACCGGCAGACGCGCAAGGGAGGCGACATTCCCTACATCGGGCACTTGCTGTCCGTCGCGGGACTGGTGATCGAAGCCGGCGGCACGGAAAGGCAAGCCATCGCGGCGCTCTTACATGACGCCGCTGAAGACCAAGGCGGCAAGGAGACACTGGTGGAGATCCGAGAGCGTTTCGGTGCGGACGTTGAACGGATCGTCGCGGAGTGCAGCGACACGTTCGAAGACCCGAAACCGCCTTGGCGCGAACGAAAGACGAGCTACATCAAGCATCTGAAGAATGCGTCCAACGACACGATCCTGGTATCGCTTGGCGACAAGGTGGACAACGCCCGAGCGATTCTGCGCGACTTCCGGCGGTCAGGGTCGGAGTTGTGGCAGCGTTTCAGCGTGAAGGATCCAAACGATCACCTCTGGTACTACCGATCACTGCTGGACGTGTACCAGCACAAGACTGACAGCTGGCTCGTCGATGAACTGCGACGCACGCTCGACGCGCTGGCCGAGTTGGTCAACGCCTAATGCCAATCACGTCTGGATGTCGCGCTTCGCGTACATCTGCTGCGGCACAGAACCCGGCTGCCGCGCTTGATGAACTTCGGGTCCAGTGTTGAGTCGATTTAGGCGATACACCTGCGGCTATGTGAGTGGAGCTAAGGGGATTCGAATCCCTCCGCGTTACTGCAAAAATGCCCTGTGAAATCTGCTTTTCCGATCAGGGCGTTGTTACGCGAGTTGTCTTTGTCCTGGGGATATGCGCCAGCGTGTTACTCGACGTAACGGTGCTGTGCGCCCTTCGCACCTGCGAGCGCCGGGTTATGAGCGGGGCGTCGTGCCCACGGTGGAACCGATGTGAACAGGCGGGAGCGGGCGAGACAGATCGGACGACTGAACACGTTGTTTTGGTGTCCAGATCCGTGGCCAACACACCGAGCGGTGGGCCGAGGGCCCGTCGTGGTGGGCCATGATGTTCGTCATTCGGGGAGCCAGCTGTGCGCCGGCGAAGGTCGCGGCGACCCCGACAACAATGGTGTACGTGGCGGCCAGGGCGGCAACCTGCGGGCTGGCACCGCAGTGCAGCGCCGACACAGTGGGCCAGGTGACAAACGCGTAGGACACATACATCGAACCGAACATGACAAACGGGATCGCAGCGATCACCCACTTGGTCCGGAAACTCATCAGCAACATGATCAACAGCGCGGGTACCAGGTCGAAGAGGCGGTTGGTGCTGATGAACCACAGCGGCAGGGGGAACCAGTGTTCGTTGAAGAACGGCTGGTTGTCTCCGTAATAGGTGTACAGCTTGGCGATTTTGATGATTGGCACCTCGAGCATTACGTCGGCGATCGCGATCCCGCCGAAGATGTAGAGGAAATCTCTGGGCCGGCAACCATTGCGCACGCGCTGGATAATGAACAGCGACCCGCCGCCGATGAACCACAGATAGACCGGCGAGACCCACAGCGGAACATGGGTGCCCCAGAACTGCACCAGCGGCCATGCCCCGTGCTCGGCATACCAAAGTTTGCCGGCCCGATCGACCGCGCCCTCGAAGACAACCGCTCCCAAAGCCCCGCTGCACAGGATCACGGTGCGGAACAACACTTCCCACCAGTCGCGGTGGCGCATCGGGTTGCGTAGCGCCAGATAGATGGTCAAACCCGCGACCCCGAAGTGCAGCACCCCAAAGATCCACTGCCACAGCGGGTTGACCACCATGTCGATCGGGGCATCCACCGGCGGATTCATCGACTCCTCCTCATCGTCGCAGCGCCTGACCCGCAACCGGACAGGTCAGGGGCCGATGCGGTTTCGCGTGCTTCAGAATTGACCGCTTTGAGCAGCCAGATGACGTTGACGATGAACTGGATGCCGAAAACGACAGCGGGGAGCCAGAACACGAAGATCCCATTCCAGGCGAACGGCCCGGATTTGAAGAACTGCAGGATGACGCCTGGGGTGAAGGTGATGGGCGCCCAGATGTTGAGGTATCCGAGCCACCGCGGGAACAGCGGCGTGGTCCGGGTGTCGGTCAGGATCGCGAACGCGAAGGCGAAGTTTTGCGCCATGAACGGCGGCCACGGCATCACCAGGAAGATCCAGGTCATGTCGTTGAGCAGCAGGGTCGAATCGGGGGCTCGATCGGGGCGAAAAGCGGTGACCGCGAGCATCATCGCGGGCACCAGGAAGGTCAGGCAGGCAAACGCGCCGGCGGCGAGTTGGGTGTTGAGTACGGTCTGGTGCACTCCCGGTATGCGTTGCATCTGCGCGGAGATCACACCGGTGTAGCTCGCGTAGAACATCGAACTGATCAGCATCAACCCGGCTCCGAGCCGGATCCCGGTGGCGTGCGCCTGGTAGTGGGCCGCGATATCGGCGGCCGGGGACCCCGGCATCAGCGGTGGTATGAGGCCGCCTGCCACCAGGGCGAGGAAGAACAACAGCGGACAGATGATGCCGCTGATGGCGCAGAGGCGCTGAAACGTCATTTGTGGGTTCATGTCTCTTTGCTTCCTTCCACTGGTCGGCACAAGCCCCGGATACTTCCGCTCACCGGCTTGTGGGCGGGATTGACAAAGTGCTCACGATGAGCGACAGTTTGTGCGGATGTATAGTAAGCACTATATGACATTTATTACAAGCTTCTACCGGAAACCCATGAGAAAGGACCAGGTTGATGGGCCTCGACGCCGTCGCCGATGTGTTGATCGTCGGAGCGGGCCACAACGGATTGACCGCCGGCTGTTATCTGGCCCGGGCCGGGTTGCGGGTACTGGTGGTGGAGGCCGCCGATGCGGTCGGCGGGATGACCTCGACGAGACCGGTGCTGGCGCGGGCACCTGGCCACCTGGTCAACGAGGGCGCGATGGACTCCTCGTTGTGGCGCACCACCACCATCGCCCGGGATCTGCAGCTGGACCGTTTCGGGTTGCGGGAGCTGGAGATCGACACCCCGTATGCCTACCTCGACCCCGACGGCAGCTCGCTGTGCATCCACCGCGACCCTGTTCGCACCGCCGACGAGATCCGCCGATTCTCGCCGACCGATGCGCGGGCCTACCTTGACCTAGCGCACGCGCTGGACACGGCGATGAACGTCGTCGTGCCCTACATGAACTCCAACCCGATGCGCCCCCGAGCGGGCGGAATCCTCAGCGGCGCCCTCAAATCCGCCCGCCACCCCGGCCGGGTGGGCCCGCTGACACAATTCCTGACGACCTCGCAGGCCGAGTTCATCGACACCCGATTCCGCGACCGCCGCATCAAGGCGCTGCTTGCGGCCGTGCCGTGCTTCGCGCCGATCTCCGCCGACGGCACCGCCTGGGTCCTGATCTACTTCGGGCTGATTCACCGCTCGGGTGTGGGGCGGTTTGAGGGGGGCACCGGGGCCATCACCGACGCGCTGGCGCGCTGCTTCACCGCCGCCGGCGGGCAACTGCGGTTCGGCACGGTGGTCGACGGACTGCTGATGGACGGGGGCAGGGTCGCCGGCGTGCGGCTGGACACCGGCGAGCAGGTCACCGCAGGCCAGGTGATCACCACCAACAACGCCAAGGTCACCCTGTCGCAATGGCTGCCCGACGGGGTGCTCAGCGACGAACTCACCCGCCGGGTGCACCACATCCCCACCGCGTCAACCAACGCGTCGTCGTTCAAGATCGACGTGGCGCTGGGCGGGCGGGCCGCACTGCCGACGCATCAGGCCAACCGCCGCGATGACGTCGACCTGCGCAAGCCTGCGCTGTGCCTGACCAGCTTCGACGACCACGTCGCGGCCTGGGACGCCTGTGCGCGCGGCGAGGTGCCCGACCCGGTGGCGGGGTTTGCCATCCTGCCCACCGGCATGGATCCCACCCAGGCCCCCGACGGGCAGGACACGTTCTGGTTCTGGTCGGGCATCACCCCGGCCAACCCGACCCGGCCGTGGTCAGAACTCGTCGGACCCACCGCCGACAGGGTCCTCGAGCACGCTGCCAAATACCTCGACGGGCTCTCCGACCTGCAAATCGACCGCCGCCAGCAGAGCCCGGAGGACATCGCGGCCCGTTTCCGCTCCCCCGACGGCAACGTCTATCACGTCGACCCGGTGGCGACCCGATTCGGGCCGCTGCGGCCCGCACCCGGGTTCGCCGGCTACCGCACCCCGATCGAGGGGCTGTTCATCTCGGGCGGCGGTACCCATCCCAGCGCCGGGATCTGCGGGATCCCCGGCCAGCAGGCCGCCCGCGCCGTGTTGCGCACCAGGCGGCGCGCCTCCGTGACCAGCCGGGTCAGGGGTGGCCGGTGACCATATCGGCGCCGCCTGTGCGCGAAAGGCCTACGCGACGGCGACACCACGTTCTTGGGGAAGAAGGCGTGTGGATCTTCATCTTCGGCGACATGCTCATCTTCGCGGTCCTGTTCGGCACCTACCTGCATTACCGGTCCCGAAACCCGCAGCTGTTCAACCACTCCCAGCTGGCACTGAACCCAGGCTTCGGTGTGGTCAACACGCTGCTGCTTTTGTTGAGCTCGCTGCTGGTCGTGGTGGCCGTCACCGCGTTACGCCGAAAGGTCACCGGCATCGCCGCCGGGTTGATCGCCGGCGCGATCGCCTGCGGGCTGGCCTTTTCGGTCCTGAAGGTCATCGAATACCACGACAAGATTGCGGCCGGGATCACCCCGCTGACCAACGAGTTCTTCATGTTCTACTACGCACTCACCGGGCTGCACTGGTTCCACCTGATCCTTGGGCTGGCCATGCTCACATACCTGCTCTATGCCAGCCGCAAGCCCGCACTGACCGCCAAGCAATTCAGCTGGGCAGAAGGCGGCGGATGTTTCTGGCACATGGTCGACCTGCTGTGGATCGTGTTGTTCCCGCTGCTCTACCTGGTCAGCTAGGAGCCCAGCCATGACCGCTCTTGCCCCACTCCTGCGCACCCGAACCTCCGCAGTCTGGCTGGTCCTGACCCTGGCCACCGTGTTGTCCAGGGCGCTTGGCCACAACCACGGTGGGCACACCCTGACCGCGCTGGCCATCATCGTCATCGCCGTCGTCAAGATCCGCTTCGTCGGGCTGTACTTCATGGAACTGCGCGAAGCCCCCGCCCTGCTGCGCCGCATCTTCGAGACCTACTGCGCCGCGGTGGGCCTGACCTTGGCCGTCCTTTACGTGCTCACCTGAAAGACCCTCCAAGACAAGACGTTTCGTCGAAAGGAAACACTCCCATGGCCACCACCATCAGCGACATCGCAACCGAGCACGCCGTGTACCGGCGGCGCATCTGGCTGGCCTGCATCTGGGCGTGGCCGGTGTGTGTGGTCACCTTCGGGGTGTTCTTCGCGGTCATCGCCGGGTTCATCCCACCACCCGGGGAGTCGTGGAGTGCAGCCCACATCGCCGAGTTCTACGCGAACAACCGGGCCGCGATCCGTGCCGGGCTGATTGGCGCGATGTTCGCCTCGGCGTTGCTGCTGCCGTTTTTCGCTGTCGTGTCTGCAGAGATGAAAAAGATCGAGGGCCCCAACGCGCTGCTGGCGCCCATCCAGTACGGCGCCGCCGTGATGCTGACGATGATCTTCCAGATCATTTGCCTATTCTGGCTACTGGCCAGCTTCCGCCCCGAAATCAGCCCGGAGATCATCCGCGCCTTCAACGACTACGGCTGGCTGTGTTGGACCATCTTCATCCCGACCTACTCCATGCAATACGTCTGCATGGCCATCGCCGCGTTCATCGACCACCGGCCCCAGCCGGCCTGGCCGCGGTGGGCCGCCTACTGCAACCTGTGGGTCGCCGTCACCGGCGCCGGCGGCGTGTTGGCGGTGTACTTCAAAACCGGCCCGTTCTCCTGGAACGGCATCATCGGCTTCTGGATCCCCACCGTGGTCTTCGTCGCCGGAACAACTATGAACGCCTGGCTGCTACAGCGCCGCCTGCGCTACGAGTCCACACCCGGGGCGGTGTGAGACACGCGTGGTCCGGTGTCGTCACCACCAGACGCTTCGTCAAGGGACTACCGTGAACCGGTGAGCAGCACCGAACGCACCAGCGTCCATGGGCAGGGCCGCACGCTGATTTTGCGGGCCGCCCGGGAAGTCTTCGCCGCAAAGGGATTCAACGGCACCTCGACCCGCGACATCGCCCAGCGCGCACAACTCACCGAAGTCATGATCTTTCGCCACTTCGGCACCAAGGCCAACCTCTTCCAAGAGGCAGTGGTCACCCCGTTCGCCGAGTTCATGGACAACTACATCGCCGACTACCGGTCCAGGGAACACGGAAAACTAAGCCCCCAACAGGAAGGAGTGGCGCTGTACACAGGGCTATTCGACGTCTTGCACAGTGAACGTGAACTGCTGCTGGCCCTGATGGCAGCCCATCAATACAACGAACTCAGTCCCGAAGCCTCCGCGCAAATCAACGGCGCCTTCGACCGACTACTGGCCCTCTTCGAAGAAGTCGTCGCCACCGAGGCCAAAGAACGCCACTTCTCCGACTTCGACCTGCGCGCCACCGTTCGCGCAATGTTCGCCATGGTGCTTTCAGCCGCCCTGCACGGTGATTGGATGGGCCTGGGTAAGAAAGTCTCCTACAAACGCATGGTTGACGCCATGACGCAACTCACCGTCCGCGGCCTGCGCGTGCCGGAAGACTAAGTGCTGAAATGTAGTTGCAAATGCGCACGCAGATGTTGCTTCGAAAGCGTCTATTTGCGATGCGGCGGAACCGAGCATGCTGCTCGGTGCGCGAGGCGTGTCCCAGACGTCGACCTGAAGCCTCTCGATGTCACCCACCCCGCAGTTGCACATGGGCGCGGTGTGCTGTCTGGAGTTTTATGATAATTTAATATAGTTTAGATTATGGATCTGAGCGGGCGGCGCTCGCTCCCCGGCAATCGAAGGACTGGTCATGAAGGACGCTCCCCCGCCGCGTGAGGCCGACGTTGTCGTGGTCGGATCGGGACACAACGGGCTGGTTGCGGCCGCATATCTGGCCAGGGCTGGGCTCGACGTCCTCGTCGTGGAGGCCTCCCCCACCGCCGGTGGTATGACCTCGACGAATCCCTTTGCACCCGAGGCGCCGGAGTACATGATCAACGAGGCCTCGATCCAGGCGTCACTGTTTCGGACCACCACCATCGACCGCGACCTCGGACTGTCACGCAATTATGGGCTGCGCCAGACCGTCATCGATCCCGCCCACTTTCAACTCTCCGCCGACGGCGCATCGCTAGGGCTGTGGCGCGACCCCCGCAAGACCGCAGCCGAGCTGGAGCATTTCTCCAAGAAGGACGCCCGCGCGCTGCTCGAGCTCTACGAGGTGATTGACGCCGCCGTCGAGATCGGGCTGCCGATGATGCAGACCAGCGTCACCGAGCCGGAGATCAAGAACATTCTGAAGTCGGCGCGCGCGCTGGTGAAGAACCGTAGGCAACTGGTGGCGCTCGGACGCTGGATGTCGAGCTCGCAGGCCGAGGCGGTCGAGGAGAGCTTTGAGCACGACATGATTCGCGCACCCCTGCTGACCAGTCTGCCGTTCATGCCGTTCGACGCCGATCTGTCGGGCTGGTCGCTGATCTACCTGGGTGTGCTGAGCAAATATGGCGTGGCGATGTTCCACGGCGGCACCGGATCGCTGCCCAAGGCGCTGATCGGGGTCATCAAGGACAACCACGGCGACGTGATCACCAGTTCGCCCGTCGAAGAACTGATCGTCACCAACAACCGCTGCACCGGCGTGCGTATCAAGGGCGGCGCCGAAATCCGTGCCCGCCGTGCGGTTCTCACCGCGTGCAGCCCCAAGACCACGCTGACCCGGCTACTGCCGCGCGGCGTGCTGGAGCCCAAGAAGCAAAACGCCGCCGACCATATTCCCACCCGCAAGCGCGGTATCGCCGACGCCAAGGTCAACGTGGCGCTGTCCGGCCGGGTCGACATGTCCAAACACGAGAAGTGGCGCGGCGACGGCATCGACCTGCGGCAGGCGTGCAACTGCTACCACACCTACGAACAGGCACTCGAGGCCGCGCGCGCCTGCGTGCGCGGCAAGGTGCCGGACGCCATCCCGGGCCTGGCTCAGGTGACCAACTCGTTCGACCCGTCGATGTCGCCGCCGGGCAAGGACCTGTGGTGGTTCTGGACCGGCCTGACCCCGTCCTTCCCCGAAGACGGTTGGGACGTCGCCCGCAAGAAGATCACCGACAGCGTCATCAAGGACGCCGAGATCTACTACAAGGGTGTCGAGGACATGCAGGTGGCTGTCCGCCCGCTTGTGCTCCCCGATATCGAGCAACGGTTCTGGGCGATTGACGGTTCGGTGTACCACGTGGACCCGACCATCAGCCGGTTCGGCCCCAACAAGCCGGTGACCGGTTTCGCCGGGTACAAGACCCCGGTCGAAGGCCTCTACCTCACCGGGTCGGGCACTCACCCGGTCGCCGGTATCAGCGGTATGCCGGGCCAGAATGCGGCGCGCACCATGCTCAAACACTTCCGTCTCGAGGACAAGGGTGGCCGGCTGGGAGTGCTCAAGGAGCTGCTGACCCCTCGCAAAAAGGCCGCCGTGGACCCGTACTGCAGCGGCCAGAACGACCCGTTCCCAGCGGAGCTCTGATCGGCAGACCTCAGCCGGTCGGCACCGACTCCCGAAGGAAGGGTGTACGGAACCATGAACGCGACGACTCAACGATGGTGCATCTGGGCCGGGCCGGCCCTGATGGTCTTCTTCGGCCTCGGCTTTTGGGCCATCGCGGGTATGGTTCCGCCGCCCACCCCGAACCAGTCCGCCGTGGAACTCGCGCGCTTCTACGCCGAAAACCACGCCCGAATCAGGGTCGGGTTGGTGATCTCGATGCTCTCGGCCGGGCTGGGCTTCTTCTTCCCCGCCGTGATCACGCTGCAGATGTACCGCATAGAGGGTCGCTGGTCGCCGATGGCGCTGGTTCAGCTCACCAGTGGCGCGACCGTGACCCTGCTCTTCGTGTTCCCGATGCTTGCGATGGCGACAGCAACCTACCGGCCCACGGATCGTGACCCTGGCGACATCCAGTTGATCAGCGACTTCGGCTGGCTGGCGCTGGTGGGATTCGGCGCCCCCGCCATCGTCCAGACCACCGCAATCGCCATCGCGGTGTTCCGCGACTCCCGAGAGAATCCCGTCTTCCCTCGTTGGGTGGGCTACTTCAACATCTGGTGCGCCCTGCTGTTCATGCCGGGGTTGCTGGTGATCTGCTTCACCGAAGGCCCATTCGCCTACAACGGCGTGCTTGCATTCTGGATCCCGCTGACAGTCTTCGCCGGCTGGTACTTCGTCATGACCTACGCCCTCCTACGGGCCGTCAGGCAACAGGAGCAGGAGGACTGACCGTGCACCTCACTGAAGTAGTTTCCTTGATACTGAGCGGGATTGGGTCCCGCGACGCGGTCGCCGCGAACACAGCCAACAGCTAACACGACTCGACGCAGACATCTCACCGCACGACGAGGTGTCTCACGATGTCTCGGGTTAAGTAGTCCTTGTTCACGTGCGCTGGCGCAGCGGGGTGGCGGCGCGTGCATAGATTTCGGCGAGGAACTGTTCGACCGCGGGTGCCGCATGTGCTGCGCGGGCGGAGCCGAAGACATCAAAAGCGTGTTGTGCGATGGGCAGTTCGGCATATACCACGGGCCGGGCGTTGACCTCACGCAACCGGGTCACGAATACACGTGCCTGCTCGACGGGGAGAAAGGTGTCGTTGCATCCGTTCAATACGAAGAATGGCGGTGCGTCTGCGCTGACGTAAGCAAGGGGTGATGCGGCGCGTCATCGCCCGTCAGATGCCACCGCGCGCGACGAGTTGCCCTACGATGACGTTGCGTTGGATTTCGTTGGTGCCTTCGCCGACGATCATCAGCGGTGCGTCGCGGAAGTAGCGCTCGACGTCGAACTCCGTGGAGTAGCCGTAGCCGCCGTGGATCCGCACCGCGTTGAGCGCGATTTCCATCGCCACCTCCGATGCGAAGAGCTTGGCCATGCCCGCTTCCATGTCGGCGCGCTCGCCGCGGTCGTAGCGCTCGGCGGCGTAGCGGGTGAGCTGGCGGGCGGCGGTGAGTTTAGTGGCCATGTCGGCCAAGTAGTGGCCGACGGCCTGGTGTTTCCAAATCGGCTGGCCGAAGCTCTCCCGCTGCTGCGCGTAGGCCAGCGCGTCCTCCAGCGCCGCGGTCGCCACGCCCAAGGCGCGGGAGGCGACCTGAATGCGGCCGGTTTCCAGGCCTTTCATCATCTGCGAAAAACCGTTGCCCGGGTGGCCGCCGAGAATCGCCGACGCCGGCACCCGATAGTTGTCAAACGACAACTCGCAGCTCTCCACACCTTTGTAGCCCAGCTTGGGCAGATCCCGCGACACCGTCAGTCCCGGTCCGTGCTCGGCGAGCACGATGGAGATGCCGGTGTGGCGCGGTGCCGCTTTCGGATCGGTCTTGCAGAGCAGGGCAATGAGATCTGAGCGGCGCGCGTTGGAGATCCAGGTTTTTGTGCCGGTGATCACCAGGTCCTCGCCGTCGGGAAGCGCGGTGGTCGTCATGTTCTGCAGGTCGGAACCGCCACCAGGTTCGGTGAGCGCCATCGTCGCGCGGACCTCCCCGGTGGCCATCGCGGGCAGATGGGTCCGTTTCTGCTCCTCGGTGCCGAACAGGGTGAGCAGTTTGGCCACCACGGTGTGTCCGCCCATCGCGCCGGCCAGGCTCATCCAGCCACGCGCCAATTCCTGGGTCACCAGCACATAGCACGGCATGGACACCGGCGAACCGCCGTACTGTTCAGGGATCGCCAATCCGTAGATCCCAATCTGTTTCATTTGTTCGATCCACTTTTCGGGATACTCGTTGGCGTGTTCGACGTCGCGGACCGTCGGCTTGACGTCACGGTCGATGAACGTGCGAACTGTCTGGACCAGTAGGCGTTCTTCGTCGGTCAACGCAGAGCTCACACCATCACTCTCAATCACAATTTTATTCTAGATTAAACACGCCTCGTTGGGATACCCGGCCTCAGGGGGTTTGGCTAGTCCGGTTGGCAACCACCATGGCGGCCTTGACCTCGTCCAGGGCCGAGTTCAGTTTCGCGGCATATGCGCTTAGCCGTGGCAACAGTGTGGTGATTGTGTGTTCGGCAGATCATCCTCGGAATAGATCGCGTCGACCGGACGCTCCCGAAGCGCGCGCCGCGGTAGCTGCGCGTCGCTGCATCGGTGTAGTGCATAGGGACGCAACCGGTGTCTTTTGCAACAACTTTGGGTGATGATCAGCCATTGCGATCGGGTTTTAGTCCTCGATCGACAGCGCGCCGGTCGGGCAGTTGTTCACCGCCTCTTCGACGGCTGCCCGTTCGTCCTCCGGCGGTTCGGGATTGATGGCGTGCGACAGGCCTTCGTCACCCACCTCGAATACCATCGGCGCCGCGATCTCGCACAACCCCATTCCCCTGCATTTTGTGGTGTCGACTTTCACTTTCATCAGAACAGCCTCCGCATGATGTTGAGGGCCCGTTCGGTGTAGGGCGGATAGACCAGCCGCGGATCGGGTTTGGCGGGTTTGGACAGAACGGCGCGGCGGTGGCTGAGCGTCTCGAAGCCCCACCGGCCGTGATAGGCGCCCATGCCGCTGGCGCCGACGCCACCGAACGGCAGTGCGGGCACCAGACAATGCATGGCGACGTGGTTGATCACCGCGCCGCCGGATGGGATGCGGTCAATCAGGTCGCGGCCACGCTGCCCCGAGGCAAAGACGTATAACGCCAAGGGCTTTGGACGACTGTTGACGAACTGCACAGCCTGGTCGATGGAATCGACGGTCAGGACAGGCAGTAGCGGGCCGAAGATCTCGTCCGCCATCACCGGATCAGTCGGCGACGGGTCGACGATCACCGTCGGCTCAATCCGCAGCGTGCTGCCATCGGATCGGCCCCCGGTGACCACCTTGCCGTCGGTGGCACTGATGAGCGAGACCAATCGGTCGAACTGGCGTTGGTTGACGATGCGCAGCCCCGGATCCGCCTCGCCCGCTCGGAAATCGCGGACATTGGCCACAATCTTGTCGACCAAGTCGGCAACGATGCTGCGATCGGCCAGCACATAGTCCGGCGCGATGCAGGTCTGGCCGGAATTCAACAGCTTCACCCAGGCGATGCGCCGCGCCGCGACATCGATGTCGGCGTCGGCGGCAACGATTACCGGACTTTTGCCGCCCAGTTCCAGTGTGACCGGAGTCAGGGTCGGCGCCGCCGCGGCCATGATCTTCTTACCGACCTGCGTGCCGCCGGTGAACAACGCATGGTCGAATCCCGCCGCCAGCAACTCCTGGGTGGTGGCGGCATCGCCTTCAATGACCCGCACGGCCTGTGCATCGAGGTACTGCGGGAGCAGCCGCGCCAGCAGCGCCGAGGTGGCGGGCGCCAACTCGGACGGCTTGACGACCGCACAGTTGCCGGCGGCCACCGCGGCCACCAGCGGCGCCAGGCTCAGATAAAGCGGAT
>Ga0310915_10000987_pt1 | contig 14337 bp, 12 predicted proteins | sample GREbulkMGAN111_FD_202508 | JGI IMG/M metagenome (GOLD analysis project Ga0310915, IMG submission 202508) | Lab enrichment of tropical soil microbial communities from Luquillo Experimental Forest, Puerto Rico - GRE.bulkMG.AN111 | ecosystem: Environmental > Terrestrial > Soil > Tropical forest >...
GCCAACTGCAGCTCGGAGCGCTCATTGCGGTGGATGAGACGCGCCGAGCGTACCCATGGCTCTCCCGAACTGCAGCACCAGGCAACGCTTTTGTGTTTCAGCCAACCGAAGGTGATGCCGAATCACCGCGTCGAGAAACTCTGCGATCTTGCAAGCCGAGGGTAGTTGGCAGTGCGTGCTTCATCCAAGTGCGGCCGGCGATAAACGTTAGGCGATGTTTCTCGGCAAGTGCAACGAGCGGCTCTGCAATGCTCTGCAGATCACGTGCGATCAGATCCAGTGCCTGCCGCAATTGCAGCACGCGGCACGTATCGATGATGTCTTGGCTGCTCGCACCCCAATCAACGAAGTTTGCGGCGTCCCTATCTTTTTTTGCCACCAGTTCGGTCAGTTGTTTTATCAGCGGTATAGCCAGATTGCCCTGGCGGGCAGCAGCTCTCGAGAGTCGAGAGAACCAATGCGAGCGTAACTGGCCCGGAATCGCCTAACGAAAGCTATTCCGATTCACTCGGACGCACGACAGTGGTATAAGTGGGTCAGCCGGACTCGGCGATTTGGCAAGACTTCACGTGCCTTCGCCGGGACCGGTCTTGCCCCCGGAGCCAAGAGGTACCTCGTCAAAACAACGCATGCTGGTGTGCCTCCGAGTAGCGCAGGAGCGCGCGCCTCTGCACCGTTGGTGGAGCGAATTCTTACTCAAAGGAGGTTCAAGTGGCTACGAACAATCCCAAAATCCTTCGAATAGGCGCGGGTGCGCTGATCCTTATCTTTGCGGGTACTCAGTTTGTCCTGGCACAGCGGCTGAAGCCAATTCCACACCCTGTGGGCCAACCCCAGCCGGGAGTCGTCGCTCCGGTGCAGGCCAGCGCAGGTGCGATGGGATCCGCCGCGGCTTCGCCGTGGACACCCTTGGCAAACCAGGCGCCATCGGGTGCCAATGGCATTCAAATCATGATCCAAGCCACGGACGGATCGATCTGGGTACAGGCGTTTGACGGCCAGACCTGGATGAAGTTAACGCCCGACGCTATGGGGAGCTACATCAACGGCACGTGGGCGACGCTGGCCACAGAACCTGTGGCGCGCCTGTATTTTGCCTCGCAGATCCTACCGGATGGGAGGCTCTTTGTGGCGGGGGGTGAATACTCCGGCCCGGGCTTGGCACCAAACTGGTCGAATACCGGGGAGATATACGACCCGCTGAGAAACACTTGGACTCCCATCACTCCTTATCCGAGTCAGCCCGGCTGCCCTAGACTCAGCTATGTCACGGGGAATCTAACCGCCGGAAGCGCGCAGATTACCGGCATTTATCCTTACACAAGCGGGCTTCTCGAGGGGAAAGCGGTGGTTTTCGATTCTGCATCGGGGATTCCGACCGGGGCCAAGATCGTGACCATCGACTCGCCCAGCCAGATTACGATTTCCGCCGCCGCGACTGCGACCGCTTCCGCTGACTTTATTCAGTTCAACTTCCGGTATCGGCTGACAGCCTGCCTGGGTGACGACCCCTCATCCCTTTTGCCCGGTGGGAAAATTCTCGTGGGCGACTTGGTCAATCCCAACACCTATATTTACGAGCCCGCTTCCGACACCTGGGTCGCTTCGGGAACGAAAGTCTACCCGGACTCGAGCGATGAGGAAGGCTGGACGATGTCGGGAGACGGCGGCATCATCAACTACGACCTCTTCCATAGTATTGCCACCGGCGGCAGCTACGCGGAGAAATATGCTCCCGCCACGGGGACGTGGACGGGCATCAGTCCCACTGACGGCACTGCCAACGGAACGATTCCGCAGCTGAGCAGCCGCAGCATCGGGTTCGAATTGGGCCCGGCGCTCAGGCTACAGGACGGACGTATATTGGTCGTTGGCGCTACCCAACATACGGCGCTCTACACTCCTTCCACGAACACCTGGGCCGCCGGCCCGGACATCAGCGGCACGCTGAACGGAATCGCTTCTCCGTTTGGCGCCGACGATGCCCCTGGCGCCATCCTGCCCAATGGGCACGTGTTTTTTGCGGCTGACGCCGGCCCCGCCGGATTCACTTCCTCCGGCAACATCACTGCGGGTTCCGCCGTAATCACAGGCATCCCCTCCACGGCCATCCTGCAGCAGTTCTGGAGCGTAAGCGACAAGGCAGGGGGAGTACCCGGCGGCGCGTTCATCGTGAGTGTGGACTCGCCCTCTCGAGTCACCATCAGCAACCCAGCAACGCAAACCGTAACCGGAGACAGCATCAGTTGGGGGGGCGTGTTCAGCAACCCCACGCAGCTTTTTGATTTCGATCCGGGAACGAATGCCCTTAGCCCCGTCGCCATCCCCGATGGAAACCTCCCGTTTCAACCCTCCTATCCTTCGCGCATGCTGATTCTTCCCACCGGGCAGTTGCTTTTCTCCGATGCCAGCCCGCAGCTCTGGGTGTACACCTCTACGGGCACGGCCGATCCTCGGTTGCTGCCGATCATTACCGGCGTCAAGTACAACGGCGGGGGCGTTTTCACCCTCACCGGCAAACAACTGAATGGGCAATCGGCCGGGGCGGCCTACGGCGACGATGATCAAATGGACTCGAACTACCCGATTGTGCGCATGGTGAGCGGCAGCGGCAGGGTCTATTACGCCCGGACGACGAACTGGAGCAAAATCAGCATAGGCTTAGGCGGCGCTGAGACGGTCAACTTCACGCTCAATCCCAGGATCAGCCCTGGGCATTACGCGCTCATCGTAAGCGGTGCAGGCATCTCCTCCACCCCCTTCGAAATACAGATCACCGACGATGAGGTGGAAGGAGAGCGAGACAACTGAAACCTGCAATTTGCAGCTCGGGAAAAGCGAGCGAATCACCACCCGTCGCATTGCGATTCCCTCTGTCATTGCGAGCATTAGTCGTGTTCCGATTGAGTGTCGGCCGCGGCTCTGAACAATAACAATCAGCGAATTCATCGATAGCCTGGCGCTATCCGCCCGGGCATTCTGGCCTTGGCGAGAGTGCTCACGACTGCGGCCTTTGGCAACTTCCAGATCCCGCGAGCGCATGTCTTACAAATGCTTTCTGAACTGCTCATGGTCGGCCATCTTTCCCTGGCCGGGTTGTGGAAGAGAGGGCTAAGGTCGCAGTCGTGAAACGAGTGCGCAGGTTGACATCCGGCACCGGAAACGACACACTCGCCACCTCGCCGCGACTGAGCGGCACCAAGGATGCCCATGAAGATCTTCTTTTCCGTTGTGCTTATTCTGATTGTTGCGTCAGTCGCAACTGAGACCGTCACTGAGTCCGCTGGCTCTCGGAGGCGCGCGCTCACCGAAAAAGACCTCTTCGACTTCGTTTGGGTCACTGACCCTGAAGTATCGCCCGATGGCACACGCGTCGCCTTTACCCGGGTAAACGTCGACGCGAAGCGCACCGGCTACGAAACTTCGATCTGGATAGCTGCTGTCAGTGGCAAGGAAGCTCTCGTCCGCATGACCAACGGCAAGCACGACGCACAACCGCGCTGGTCCCCCGACGGCAGGCATCTGATCCTCGTGCGTGGCGGTGACAAAGACGAGACCGGCAAACCCAAACCCCCTCAGTTGGCCTTGCTTTCGCTCACGGGTGGCGAAGCTCGCACGATTACAGACTTGCCGAAGGGGGCCGCCAATCCAGCCTGGTCGCCTGACGGCAAGCGAATCGCCTTCCTAAGCTCCACCACCCAGGACGATATCCAAAAAGATCAGCGCAAGAAGAACGCCGCCAAAGCCGGTGACGTCAAAACGACGGAACCCGAACGCGAGTCGGACGTGCACGTGATCACCCGCGCTGAGTATCGCAGCAACGACTCGGGTTACCTCGATCCAAAGCGCCACGTCCATATTTGGACGCTCCAACTACCCACGACCTCCGATGAGCTCGTCGACCCCGTGCAGCTTACCACCGGAAACTTTGACGAAGTTGAGGTCGTCTGGGGCCGCGACAGCTCGCGCATCTACTTCCTCACGAACCGCGTCGACGAGCCGTATTACGAACTTCCGAGCACCGATATTTACTCGGTGCCTTCCGCGGGCGGCAACTCGGAAAAGCTCGCCACCGTTCCGATGTACATCGGCGATCTGGCCCTTAGCCCAGATAACCGCAAGCTGGCATTCCACGGCTCCGTTGCCAAGCCAATTCGCTCCTATTCGCAACCCGACCTCTGGGTCATGGATGCGGTGCCTGACGCGAAACCGATTAATCTCACCGCCGACTACGACTTCGACATGGGCAGCTCCGTTTTCGGTGACAATGCCGCACCGCGCGGGGGACGCGGGCCGAGACTGCACTGGTCAACGGATGCCCGCTGGCTGTTCGACACCGTGGAGAAGCAAGGGCGGACGCCCATCGTGCGGGTCGACGCACAGACTGGCGCCGTAACCGAATTCACCCGGGGCGATCAGGCAGTGCTTGGTTTTTCAGTGAATCGCGACGCGAATGCAATGGTTGCGCTCGTCTCGACGCCGGTTATGATCGGCGACCTTTTTAGCGTTGCGCGCGACGGTACGCAAACTCAGATTACCGACTTCAACCGCAATCTCTGGTCGGAACTCAACTTGACTCCACCGGAGGAAATCAATTACACGAGCTTCGACGGCATGCGCATTCAGGGCTGGATCCAGAAACCGCCGGACTTCGACCCCCAGAAGAAGTACCCACTCATTCTCAACATTCACGGCGGCCCGCACGCTGCCTATGGCTGGGTTTTCGATCATGAATTTCAATGGATGGCCGCCAAAGGCTACGTCGTCCTCTACGTCAACCCGCGCGGCTCGACCAGCTACGGCCAGGAGTTCGGCAATATCATTCAATACCACTATCCGGGCGATGACTACCGCGATCTGATGGTCGGTGTGGACGAACTCGTCAAGCGTGGCTACGTCGACCCCAAGAAACTCGGCGTTACCGGCGGCAGCGGTGGTGGCGTCCTGACTGACTGGACCATCACGCACACGGACCGCTTCGCCACGGCGGTGTCGCAACGCGACATTTCCAACTGGGCCTCCTGGTGGTACACCGCTGATTTCACGCTCTTCCAGCCTAATTGGTTCAAAGCGCCGCCTTTTGAAGACCCGCAAGACTATAGCAGCCGCTCAGCCATTACCTTCGTGAAGAACATCCACACGCCGGTGCTGTTTGTGCTCGGAGAAGCCGACTACCGTACCCCGCAAGACTCAGGCGGCGAGCAACTGTTCCGCGCCCTCAAGTACCTGAAACGTCCAACGGCCATGGTTGTCTTTCCACGCGAGACGCATGAGCTCTCGCGCTCGGGCGAGCCCTGGCATCGCATCGAACGTCTTGAATACATCGTCGGCTGGTTCGACAAATGGATGTTGGGGGTACCTCATCCTGAGTTCGACATTCATCCTGCGCACCCAAGGGCGACATCTGAGCCTTAGGCTGAATGATTCAAGTATTTGGCTGGCGAAAGGTTTGCCCGTGACTTGCTCCGAATGGCCCCGCGCAGTTGAGCCCCTTCAAACCGGCGCTCCAAAATAGGTTCATTGGACGTGGAGCATAGGTTTCCCAATTTCCTCTGGCAAAGTCCTAAGCTGCTGGAACGGCGGGAGTTATCTGCGACAAAGAGACGTCAACTGGAAATCGTGAGTTTTTGTGGTTTCTAGTGTCGATTTAGGGCCTCGAGCGCGTCGCTCCTTCGAGGGCCGAAGGGACATGAAGTCCCGCTGGCCGGAGGAGCTGTATGAAAAACCATCGTTTGCTTGCGATTTCGAGCTTGTTTTTGGCCGCGACCGTCTCCGCAGGCGTTGCGGGAGGGGCCAGTGCCAATACCGAGGTGGATGCGGGAACGGCCTTTTCGCGCCTGAAGGCCCTGGTCGGCGATTGGGATGTCGAGAGCAGCCGCGGCAAGGCTCACAGCAGATTTGAGCTGATTGCCGGAGGCTCCGTCCTCCTCGAGCACTTCACCGAACCGGGCGGGCAGGAGATGCTCACCGCGTATCATCTGGACGGCAGCCGGCTGGTGCTGACCCATTACTGCCTCGCGGGCAACCAGCCGCAGATGGTGGCAGAGAAGTTTGATGGCGCGTCGGGCGAACTGGATTTCGCCTTCGCGGGTGGCTCGAATATCGCCCCCGGCGCGGGACACATGCACGACGCGGTGTTGCATCTCGCTTCCAACGACCACTTCGACGCAAGGTGGGATTTCGTAGAGGCCGGCAAGGTTAAATTCAGCCAAGAGATGCACTACACTCGCACCAAGTAGGCCAGCCGATTCCGGACCGAAGACAGGCCAGGCGGCCACTTTCACCCGGAGGCTTTGGCGCGCCGGCCTCGAACCCGAAGGATCACGCTGTGAAACTTAATTCCTGCGTGCGTCGCCGCTCCGACGCCGACGCGGGTGGGCCCTAGGAGGTTGTTAAAAGTGAAGACACGTCAGATAATTCCGAAAAAAAGGAGAACAGAGGCATGCAATTTCTATTACTGATCTATGAGAATGAAAAGCGTTTTGCTTCGGGTTTCGATCCCGCCGAGATGCAGGAATACGAGACATTCGGCCAGCAGCACTCGAGCGCCATCAAGGGTGGTAACGCCCTGCAGCCTACCGCCGAAGCGCAAACCGTGCGCGTTCGAAGCGGCAAGGCGCTGACAACGGATGGCCCCTTCGCGGAAACCAAAGAGCAACTCGGAGGCTTCTATCTCGTTGAAGCGCCCGACAAGGCGGCTGCAGCGGCGATGGCGGCGAAGATTCCCGGCGCGCGTTTTGGTTGCGTGGAAGTTCGTCCTGTCATGAAGTTTTCCTGATGGTAGTTTCGGCAAAAAGGTGCAGACGATGAAACGTACAGCAATTCGCGCGATGCTGCTGGCGCTTGCGATGGAAGCAGGCGCTCAGCAGCAGAGCGGGAAGCGGGGAATGGAGCCCTTATGGCGGCCACCTGGCTATATCGCGTAGCGTCAATCCTGTTCGTGTTGTTTGCGTTGGGACATACCTACGGCTTTCTGAGCTTTCGCCCGTCTTCAGCGGAAGGGCGCGCGGTATACGAGTCGATGAACAGCGTGCATCTGGTCGTGAGGGGCCAGGATTATACGTACGGAGGCTTCTACCGTGGGTTTGGCCTTTCCGCCACAATCTCGCTGCTCTTTTGGGCGTTCCTGTGTTGGTACCTGGGGGAGTTGGCGCGGACGAACCCTGCGGTCATCGGCGCTCTAGGTTGGGCCTTCTTCGCAGCGCAGGTTGCAGGCGCGGTGCTCGGCTTCCTCTATTTTGGTCCGCCAGCCAGGGTCTTATCTCTGCTGGTCGCGTTACTCGTGGGCTTGGCAGCTTGGCTGGCGCGCAGCTAGGAACAAACCGGCAGACACATCTGCTCGTGAAAGGTGATGGCAATGCGGTACATGATGCTGATTTATACGCAAGAAACAGAGGTGGAGAAGGCTTCACCGGAAGAGATGGCCAAGGTCTTTGCTGGGCACGTCACCGTTCAGCAGGAGACCCAGCGGCGCGGAATTTTTCGGGCAGCCGATCCTTTGAAGTACACTTCCACGGCGACGACAGTTCGCCTCAAGGACGGAAAAACGCTCGTGACCGACGGGCCTTTTGCCGAAACCAAGGAGCAGCTTGCCGGCTACTACATTCTCGACTGCGCCGATCTCGATGAAGCCCTGGAATGGGCTGCCAAGATTCCCACAGGCTGCGGTGGCGCTACCGGCTGCGTGGAAGTCCGCCCGATTCACGAATTCCCTAAGGGGCCGCAGGGTGAGCCCATCTTGGCGACGGGCCGCGGCTGACCTTGCTGCTGAACGCCGGGCTTCAGACTGAGCACGGGTCTGATTCGCCGAGACGGATCTCCGAAACGGATGACTGACAACGGAACGATGACTGATTTTCGCAGCGCCGTCGAGGAGGTCTTCCGAAGGGAGTCCGGCCGCATTATTGCCGGCTTGATCCGCGTCTCTCAATCGTTTGACTTGGCCGAAGAGGCCGTGCAGGACGCTCTAGCTTCGGCGCTAGTGGATTGGCAGGGCAACGGCCTTCCGGTGAATCCTGCGGCGTGGATCAATGCCGTTGCGCATCGCAAGTTGATCGACTACGCGCGGCGCGATCAGACGCGGCGCAGCAATCAGGATCAACTGCTTTATGAAACGCCCAAGTCCATCGCCCCTTTGCCGGTTTGTGGCCATGCTCCTGCCGAAGAGATGAACTTTCCCGACGATCGGCTGCGCCTGATTTTCACTTGCTGCCACCCAGCTCTCAACACGGAAGCACAAGTCGGCCTCACCTTGCGTACGCTTGGCGGGCTCACCACCGCCGAAATTGCGCGAGCCTTTCTTCTGCCCGAGCCTACGCTGGCCCAGCGGCTGGTGCGAGCGAAGCGCAAGATCCGCGACGCTCGCATTCCTTATGAAGTCCCTCCAGAACGCGCGCTGCCCGAACGCCTTGCTGGGGTTCAGGCCGTCATCTACCTGGTATTCAACGAAGGGTACGCCGCCACCTCAGGCGATGCTTTGGTGCGTCGTGAACTCTGCACGGAAGCCATTCGGCTTGCGCGAACGCTTTACGAGCTGATGCCAAACGAGCCGGAAAATCTCGGCTTGCTCGCACTAATGCTCTTGCACGATTCGCGCCGTGATGCGCGGGTCAATGCCGGCGGAGAATTGGTACCGCTCGAGGAACAGGATCGCTCCGCCTGGCACGCGGCCCAGATTGAAGAAGGACTGCAGTTGGTGGAAAAATCCCTCCACATGGGCAGCGTGGGACCTTACCAGCTACAGGCGGCGATTGCGGCGGTGCACGCCCAGGCCAAGACGGCAGAGGAAACCGATTGGAACCAGATTGCCGCTCTTTATGCGGTTCTTGCGCGAACCACGGGTTCTCCGGTCATCGCGCTCAATCACGCCGTAGCCGTGGCCATGAGCCGGGGATTTGAAACAGGCTTAGAGCTGATTGAGCAAATCGCGGCACCCGGCGACCTCGATTCGTATTACCTTTACCACGCCGCGCGGGCGGACCTGCTGCGCCGGCTCCGGCGGAACGAAGAAGCACGGGCCGCCTACGAGCGAGCACTGAGCCTTAGCGCGAATGCCGTGGAGCGGCGCTACCTCCGCCGGCGCATGGCGGAACTCAGCAACACGTCGCAAGCCGCTAAGGTCCGGATTGGGGAAACAAGAAGTAATTGAGTTCCTTCCGGCTTGCCCGTGGTCCGGCCGGGGCACTCTAAGCACTGGAATTCCACCTAGGTTCCCCGGATATCAAACCGCCTGACCAGTCCGTTTTTGACCTGAAAGATGTGCCCGACCATCTTATCGACGAGGAGATTCCCTTTGAGATCGCGGACCACCTGATGCACCTCGACGATCACTTCTCCTTTTGGGCCCTCCGCAAACCCAACCGGCTCGACGTGCGGATCGACCATTGCCCACTGCCGCGTCCAGTAACTGCGTACTCCTTCGCGCCCGTGGACATGGCCCCCTTCCATGCCGTTTGCCCAAATGACATCTTCGTGCAAGGCTGCGAGCACCGTCTCCATGTCGCGAGCGTTGAAGCGATCGTAGATTCGCCTAAGTAATTCCACGTTGTCCGACAATGCAATCCCCTTTCCTCGTGACCTACACGGGCCCGCTCCGATCTTAGCGCGCGGACCTCTTGCGGGTCTTCCGACGGGCGGTCATCGATTCGCTTTCTACTGAATGGATTGTCGGCAGAAAGCAAATTCGTCTTCTTGTCTCAAATGACGATTGGCCCGTCATACGCTCTGAACTGAATCATACTTGCGATGGCCGTATCCGTAATTAAGCAACAATACGTCTGCTTGGGTGCTAGCATGACAGCAATGATTGGATTTGTCGTGATCGTGATCCTCTACGTGGTGATCGGGCTCATGGCGGCGGCGGGCACCATCTTCATGGCCCGTAAAACCCTCGCCTCCAAGGCAGAGCAGATCTTTTATGCGGTGTTTCTTATCATGGTCGCCGCGCTCTACCTGGCTTTCACGGACTACTTTGGAGTGGCGACGGCGTGGCGTCTAGAAACGGCTGCTGTAATGGTGTTTGTCGCAATAGCCTTGCTCGGCGCGCGCCTGCCCTTCGTCCTGATCGTCGGATATTCCCTGCACGCTATGTGGGACCTGCTGCACGAACTTCAGGCGCATGGAGCCTACTCCGCGCTCGAGCCGGGCCAACTAACCGCGATTCCGCTCGCCTACGGAGTTTTTTGTGCAGCCTTCGACTTCTGCCTGGCCGCCTATTTCTATGTGCGACGCGCCGAGTGGACAGCTGCGTGGAAAGCGGCGCCACAACGAGAATAGCTGTCTTTTGCATGTTCCCCCGGAAATCATCGAACACACGAATGAGGTTGTCGTCAAGATCGGCGGCCATAAACTCGCGCAGCTTCCACGGTCTGTCCTCGGGTTCGGAAACGATCTTCGCGTGCGCGGACCTCCACTGATTGATGAGCGCGACCTGAGCCTCGCTGTCCCAGATTTTTGGAGTTGGCACGACACTTCGCCAAGATTCTTGGAGATTGCCCCGCCTCACTCCAGTAAACTCCTACGGCGGATTCAGGTAAAATCCCTATTCCTTTGGCCGTTCCCCGAAGGCAATCTGAGCCGCGGCACAAGCTCCCCAGTTATGCACGTTGAACGCACGCCGAGCGAACCTGCCGGGAGTACTGGTCATGTCAACAAGGATTCAAGCATGGCTGGAGAGCGACGTTCGGCCCTACCGAAACAAATCCGTCAGTTGGCTTTCGCAATACCATTTTTTTCGCGATCCCATCCGACCGACGTATTCGGATCTGGGCTATTTCTTCTCGCCCGCGGACGGCATCATCATTTATCAACGCGACGTTCATCCTGACGAGTGCCTTGTGGAAGTCAAGGGCGGCGCGTACTCTTTGCGTGACGCTCTCCGTGATCCGCATTATGACTCCGAGAGCCTGGTCATCGGCATCTTCATGACCTTTTTCGATGTACACACGAACCGCGTGCCCTACCCCGGAACAATCTCGTACGCGGAGCTGGATCCTCTCGACACTTACAACCATCCAATGCTCGACGTCGAGAAGGGTATTTTGCGCGAGCTGCGTATTCCGAATGACTCTTTCGAATATCTTCATCACAACCAACGGGTGCTCAACAGCATCTATTCCCCGCACCTGGGGCAGGCGTACTATGTGCTGCAAATCGCCGACTACGATGTGGACTGCATTGTTCCTTACAAGCTGAAGCAGAACCTGCCTGTTTTTCAGGGCCAGCGTTTTTCCCAAGTTCGCTACGGCTCGCAAGTGGACTTAATCGTTCCACTTTCTTCGCGATTCGACTTCGCGCCGGTTCAGGATACGGGGAGCCACGTGGAAGCTGGGATCGACCCGCTGATTCATGTGACCCGGAAGCCCATTTGTAGTTGAGCCGCATCTCGCCGCGGCGATCTGTTTTTCTATTCGCGTTTCTCCCAGCTCAGGCCCCCTCCAGCGCAAGCACAATCAAACTCAAGTTCCTAAGGAGAACTCGCATGAGTACGATCCTGAAAGCTCCGCCAACCGCTCCAGATCGCCTGTCGACAACACTCGAAGCACTCTCCCGGCCGCGAACCCTCTCCCCCTGGCGGAATCCCACGCAACTCGATCACCCATCTTTTTTGCTTTGCTTTCCCTTTTCCTTCTCCACCGAAGTGCCAAACAATCCGTGGATGAAGGATCTCGATAAAGAACGCCGCCGTCCAGACTTCAAGCGCTCCGCCGTCCAGTTCTTGGAACTCTACCGTTATTTGTCGTCCGAGGCCCTGGTCTATGTACTGCCGACACCTCGCGATGCCCATCTTCAGGACTTGGTATACGCGGCGAATCTGGGCGTCGTTCTCACCCATCTCGATGACAAGAACACGGTTGTTATTTCCAATTTCACTTCCGAGCCACGCCGCGGCGAAACGCGAGTCGGTGTCGATTTCTTTCGCCAAATGGGCTACGAGGTCTCGGTTCCTCCGACCAAGTTCGAGGGCGAAGCTGAACTCAAGCATCTCTTTGGGAACGTTTACGTCGGAGGCTACGGGATTCGCTCCGAGGAAGAGACCTACGCCTGGATGGAAAAGAGTTTTGGCATGCAGGTCGTCAAGCTGCGCTTGACGGACCCCTATCTTTACCATCTGGATTGCCTGATTTTTCCTATCACCAAGGAAAACACACTGGTTTGCACTGAATTGCTCGAGCCCGAGGAGGTTTTGGAACTCGAGAAGGTTACCAACATCATCCACGTCTCGGCTGAGGAAGCTTATTCCGGCATCTGCAATTCGGTCCGCTTGCCCAAAGTAGTTTTGAACTCTTCGCACCTCCACGAGCTGAAGAAGGGTTCAGAAGACTATCAGCATGAACTCCAGAAAAACAGGAAACTCGAAGACATCGCCGCAAACCTTGCTCTCGAGGTCTGCTTTTTCAACCTCAGCGAGTACCACAAGAGCGGCGCGCTCTTGTCTTGCATGGTGATGCACCTCAACCGGCGCGCCTATGAGATTGCTTTGACCGATTGATGGCTGACAGCGTTCGCTGACGGTCAGGGAACTTCCCGAGCGACTGCAACTTCATGAGTACTCTTTCCCGGGTCGTGTGGAAGGTCTCGCTTCCCGTCATTCTTGCGGGAGCTAGCGAGACCTTTCTGCACGTCATCGATACGATTTTTCTGGCCCGCGTCGGCGTTGTCGAGCTCGGCGCCCTTGCCATCGCTGACTCGGTCTTCCTCTTATCCCTGGTTATCCCTTTGAGTCTTGTGGAGTCGCTCCAAATCCTCGCCTCGCGCCGTGCTGGCCAGCGCAAGCCCGCCACCGTGGGTGCCGTATTCAACCTCGGCTTCCTTGCGGTCCTTGTCATTTGCCTGGCTTCGACCTTTGAGCTCAAGGTTTTCTGGCCGGTCGCAGCAAATTGGTTTGTCGAACCTGGTGCCGTTGGCACCGCCGTCGGCAATTATGTGCAGGTCGCGGCCTATGGCATCTTTTTTGTCTGCGGTAGCTTTGCTTACAGCGCACTCTTGATGAGTTCCGGTAAAACCCGGGCGCTCATCCCCGCTACCATGATCCTCGCGGCCACCAGTATCTCGCTCTGCTATGCCTTGATCTTCGGCAAATTCGGCTTTCCCGCCCTGGGCATACGTGGAGCTGCTCTTGGATCCCTCGCGGCGGAGGCCGCGACCTTCCTTTTCTTGACTTTCTACGTCTTGCGAGCCTTCGATTCTTCGCGTTACAAACTCTTTCGCATCCGCAACCTTGATTGGCGCACTCTGCGCCTCCTGAACCGTATCTCCGCACCGATTGCGCTTCAGCGGGCGCTCGAGGTCATTCGTTGGTTTTTCTTCTTTGTGATTCTGGAGCGCGTCAGCACGGCAGCGCTCGCAATCGCCAATGTCGTTTACACCTGCTACATCGTTTTCTGGATCCCCACCGAAGGATTCTCGGAGACTTCCTACTCGCTCGTCAGCCGTTTCGTGGGCAGAAATCAGCCGGAACGCATCGGAGCTCTTTTGCGCGATGCGATTCGCGGCGCTCTTCTTGCGACGTTGCCCTTTCTCTTGGTCGCTCTGGCGGCTCCTCGATGGTTCATTGCCGTCTTCGCGCCGGAATGGAGCCTCCTTGCCGACGGCGGCGCCAGCCTTCGCGTTGTTGCTCTGGCCATGCTGATCATCATTCCTGGCGAAATGTGGTTCGGCGCTGTATTGGGAACGGGGGACACTGTAGCTGCGCTCGGCATCGAGCTGGTGATGACGGTTACGATGCTTGGCATCGCTTATCTCATGGCCATTCCCCTTGCCTGGCCTGTCGAGCGTGTCTGGCTGTCGCTTCCTATTGCCTGGGCGGTTTGTCTGCTGATCTCCTACTTGTGGATGAAATCCAGAATGTGGCAACGCCTCCAGATCTAAGGCCATCCGCCATAGTACGAGAATCTGGTCGGGTCGTCGGCAACCTCTTCCCCAAAAATCCTTGACGAAAGAGTTGCCCGCGATTCGGCCGCCATTTTTATTAACGAGGGTTTGGAATTTCTTAGCCATTTAGATTAGTCCCTCTTTGCTTTTCGCATGACCTCTCTCCGTCTTTCCTTCGCTCCGATGGCTCGTATGGGCCGGTAAGCGATGCAGAGCCTCGGAAGGCCATACAATCTTGACCGCAAGAGTTTTTTGCCGCAGCCACGGTAGTTCACTTGGTGGAACGGTAGAAGCAGGTCGGCGCAGGGCGTAAAAAGCAGCTACTGTTGCCGAATCGTCTTCAGGATGGCGAGAAACGGGAACTCTGACTGAAGACGACTGTTCGGTTCCGCGACAGCATTTCCCTCGAACGGACAGTCCAGGCCGAGATGTATCGTGACCGAGCCGGATAAGGACCGATGGCAC
>Ga0310915_10001001_pt1 | contig 14266 bp, 9 predicted proteins | sample GREbulkMGAN111_FD_202508 | JGI IMG/M metagenome (GOLD analysis project Ga0310915, IMG submission 202508) | Lab enrichment of tropical soil microbial communities from Luquillo Experimental Forest, Puerto Rico - GRE.bulkMG.AN111 | ecosystem: Environmental > Terrestrial > Soil > Tropical forest >...
CAGCGTCACGCCTTTTTTTTCGGGAGCCGAGCGTCCTGACTGGGTTTCCGAGGTAGAATCCTTTGCGTCGCAAGACCTAGGGCCGGACCGGCCCGATGTGAAGCCTGCCTAGATGCGGCGCCATAAAGCCGATCGATGAAACAGGAACCCGCAGAAAGTGCTCTGGTTAAAATCAAGCCAGACCTCCGCCAGACTTGCCTTGGTCGGTCGGGGCGTCAGTATACGAACCTGTTTTGTATCCCGCAAGGAGTACGGGCCTTTCTGGCCGTGCCCATGGCGGTCCCTACAAGTACATGCTTGCTGGTTGTTGGCGTTCGAAGTTCGAGCGGGAGGCTTCAACAACCATCTTGTTGACTAAATAAACGGCTTCGGATTAGACCGTGAGTCCCGTGTGGACTGCAAGACCAAGGCTACCTTTGCAAGCGGAACTGGATGGTAACGGTCAGGTGCATCGGCACCGCTTTGCCGTCAAGCGTGGCCGGCTCATATTTCCACTGCCTCAGAGCCTCCATGGCCGCCTGCTCGAGTAGCCTTGGGCCGGAAAGCACTTTCATCTTGGTGACCCGCCCGCTCGAATCAACGAGCGCATCAATGGTGACCCCTCCGGAAACGTGCTGGGCCTTTGCCAGTGCCGGATACGCGGGCGGCACAGAGGAGATTAACCTGGCCTGCTTTACCTCCCCACCTACCGGCACCTGAGCTGCCGGCGCTGCCGGCTGTTTCCCCGAAACTCCCAGTGGTGCTCCCAGGGCGGCGCCATATTCCGCGGAGGGTTCTTCGCTCAAGTCCGGTTCCACACTGTTCTGCGCCGTCCGCTTCCCTGAAAGCTTGGGCGCCTCGAGATGCACCTCTCCAAGAACAGGCTTCTTTACCTCGGATGGAACCGCCTCGGGACGAGCGGCTTCGCCGTCCGGCGCGCTTGCCGGAGCCGCGTTTCCTGGCACATTCGGGTTGCTTCGAGCCGGGTTCGCCGCTGCCGTCGCGGAGTCGTTGTGGGCGGGCAACATCGCCGCGAGCGCTGCCTCCTTCGCCGAATGCGCCTGGGTATCCTGTGACCTCGCGAAAGGCGCCGGCGCTTTCCGAGCGAAAGTCCCGGCAAGAACCCCGCCCGACCGCTGATTTTTGTACCACCACGCGCCTGCGGCCACGAGAACAATCCCCGCCACAAGCGCCAGACAAAGCATGCCCTTTCCGGAGGGCGCCTTTTCCTTAACTTTCTTTACGCCTTCGAACGGCAACGCACTTCCGAACTGAGGAACATGCGAAGGAGCGGCCTTCGCGTCTTTGTTCGGCGCTGCGAGCGGCGCCATCAGCTCCTCGAGCTGCGGCTGTTCCCGGACGCGCTTGGCTCTCTCCCGGGGGACGAGTTCGTTCGCCGGGGGCGGCAGGGAGGCGTTGCGTGCGAGCGGCCGAAGCCACGCCGGAATCTCGAGTTCTGCCTCCTCGAGTGACTCTAAAGCCGGGATTGGCGCCGGTGGCTCGACCTTCCTAGGCTCTTCGAGCTTCGGCGCTTCCGGCAAACCCGCCCTGGGCGAGGCGGGACTCTCGATAAGCTCGGCCGCGCTCTCGTGAACCGGGTCCGTCTTAAGAAGCGGAATGGCAGGCTCGACGACGAGAATGGGCGGAGCGTCCTGGGTCGGCGCCGCGGGCATGCCGGGAGCCGCCTCGGCAAACCCCAATTGCAACAGCTCTTCCTGTAGGCGCGCCGTCTGGCGCTTTAATTCCTCCGCCTCGGGATCGCTCGCCTCCGGCGCTTGGGGAGCTGCTGCGGGAGCCAAATCGGAGGGCGCAGTTTTCACTGCGAGAAAGGGTGCGAGACTCGACAGATCGAAGGTTGCCGGATTCGACGGCGGTTCGGATGGCGCAAAAAGCGACGCGGGCTTGTCCGACGGGCGGGCCAGCTCGAAGTTGCGAACCGGCGGCTGGCTCGGCGCCGGCGCTTCTGTTCTTTTGGCGGGCTCGAGGCGAGCAACACCGGGCGGTTCGGCGGGAACCCGGGAAGCCGGCTCGCGCTTTTTCAGCCAAGGTTCGACAAGCGCCTCCTCGGAACCAAACGAAGGTGTGAGAGGAGCCGGAGGAACACCCAAATCGAGCTTCGCCTTGGTGCCCAGCAAAGAACCGGAATCGATCGGCGCGGGAACGATCGAAGATTCAGAGAGCGCGGGAGTCGCGGGCTTCGACAAAACGGGCACAGCGGTGGAAGGCTTCGCTCGAAGGCCGCCCGAAGCGCTGTCCGCGCCGGGCGGTTCCACCTTTTCGGCCGGCTGCGAAGGCCCCGGGAAGCCATGGTTTGCTGGCGGACGGCTCGGTTCCGGCGCGGCTTGCGGTCCCGGCCCAATCCGGTCGCCGGGGAAACGCATGCCCCAAAAACCCACGGCGGACTCGGTAAATTCAAGTTCGATGTATCCGCTGACACTGCGATAATTCTTCGACTTCAGCACCTGGCAAACGACTTCCTTTTTCGTGCGCTCGTTGGTAAGGAAGAGCAATTGGCCGGGGGCCATCGCGGAATTCAACTTGATGACCGCGCCGTTGCCATGAACCATCACGGTTTTGGTCGCTTCGGAAAAAGGTTCTCGTTTGTCGCTGCCCTCGACGGTGCGGGCGCCATGCACCGTAATGGGCACCTCGAGCGCCACCGGTTGCGGCCTGGTCGCGGAATCGTTCAAAGCCGCCGAACCGGGGCGCACGCTGGTCTCGGAAGTTTCGAGCGTGTCCGAATCCTTGACGATTGGAGACATCGAGCGCCCACCCGTGAAGCAGAATTTGCGGTTTGCCCACCTGGAAACACCTTTTCCCGGAGCGGGGCCACCTTTCCTATCTTCTGCTTCTGCGGAGAAGGCCAACCATAGTACCCGCGTACCTCTTTTGGCTAAGCAACAACTGTTCGCGCGTACAGGCGCGAATGCCGACGACCTGGCATCGTTTCTTCATCGCGTTAGGTTCTGCCGAGCGGCGGCTTGAACTGCTCATCCAGTTCCACCTGGTAGCCGGTAACCAATTTGTTGGTTTCGTTGGCCATGCCGATGACCGCTTGGAGCTCCTTGAACATCGCTTCGGTCATCCCCTTCGCAAAGGCCGACGCGGTGTGCGAATAGATGCAGTAGGTGCAATTGTTCGTCACGCTGACGGCGATATAGATGAGCTCCTTGGTTAGCGGATCAAGCGCGCCCGGCGCCATGATCTGTTTGATGCTTTTCCAGGTGCGCTCGAGCAGCGCGGGATCGTGCGCGATGGCTTTCCAGAAATTGTTGATCCAGTCCGTCTTGCGCGTGGCCATGATGTCGTCATAAATGGCGCGCACTTGCGGGCTTGCGTCCTTGTATTCAATCAGCCCAAACGTCGACATGGGACTCTGCTACCTTTCTCGTGAGTGAACGCGAGTATTCACTCCAAAGTTCCTGGTTCGACCAGGCCGGTTTCACTTGCTGGTCGAGCCAAGCCAGAGCCTTCCTGTCCCCAGGCGTTGATTCCCGTGTAGCCCACGGTATTTTGTTTCAGGTTGATCGCTGCGTTCACGTTGCGGTCGTGCGTGGTTTGGCACACCGGGCACGTCCACTCCCGCACGCTCAGCGGCAGGACTTCCATGACGTAGCCGCACGCGCTGCAGGTCTTCGAACTGGCGTAGAAGCGATCACGCACGGTTACCACCGATCCATCCAAATGCGACTTATACTCGAGTTGCCGCCGCATCTCCGACCAGCCAACATCGTGGATGGCCCGGGACAGATGGCGGTTCTGCACCATTCCTTTCACGTTCAAGTCCTCGACAAAGATTTCCGCGTGGTTTTTGCTCATCCTGGTCGTGAACTTGTGTAGGAAGTCTCTGCGTATATTGCCAATCCGCCGATGACAATGCGCAAGCCGCAAAGCGGTTTTCTGGCAATTGTGGGAGCCTGGCTGCTTGCGGGAATGCGCGCGGGAGAGGCGGCGTAGCTTTTGCAAGCCCTTCCCGAGCGGCTTCGGGGCCGCAACCTTCTCACCGTTCGATAGCGCGGCGAAGGTGGCGAGTCCCAGGTCGATGCCTACCGCTTCCCCTCTCGGCGGGTGGACTTCCCGTTGAGGGATCTCCACGGCAATGGCGATAAACCAGCGATCCGCTTCCCGACTCACCGTTCCCGATTGTATCTTGCCGGTGAAGCGCAGGGGCTCCCGGAGTTTCACTGTGCCGATTACGGGCAGGCGCACCGTTTTGCCACGGGTCGAGAACTTGTCACAGGCGACATAGAAACTATCCCGGCACTTTCCCTTTTTCTTAAACTGGGGCCGGCCTTCCACGTCGCCGTTAAAATATGCTTTCCAGGCCTTTCCTAAAGCGGCAAAAGGTCGGGCATGAGCGTCCCGATGTATGTTCTTGAGCCAGGGGAAGGCCTCGTACTTGATGGAGTTGAAGTACCGCTTGATCTCGCTGGCAGCGATGTTTGCACCTAACTCGTATCGGTAGTCCCACTCCGCTAAGGCCCAGTTCCATACGAACCGCGCTGTGCCACAGGCCTGCCGAAAGTATTCTTTTTGCTTTTCCGTGGGGTCCAATTCAATCCGATGAGTGAGAATCACTTCAAAGCCTCTTTCGATGCCCAGCAGTAGTGGCGCAAGCCATGCGAGCGGAAGACGAAACACGCGTGGTGGCCATCCAATCGCCGGCGGAGACCTTCTTCGTATTAAGCACCGCCAACTCCCACCAGGCTGGCGGCACGGTTGCTACACAACCGCTCTGAAGCTTCAAACGGACGGACGTCGGCCCGCGAGAGCCTCGAAGGGCAATGGAGCCGCCGACCGCTTTTTCCCCCTCCCGGGCTGAAGGCTTACCCTCAGACTCCAATGGCTCAAGGGTCTAAGCCTTGTCGGCTTTCGCGGGATGGGCGCCGTTCCCCTTTCCTTCATCGGTTACAAGCATAGACGAATATAAAGCGAAAGTAAAGCCCCTTCGAAAATTGGTTAAAATTGGTAAAATTGCCTAACCAGCAAGGCTTGGTATGCCGGGAAATTACTCACCCTCTGTCTGGGCGTGAGTCCCTGGTGCACCATTGCACACATTCTACTGACCTAGCAGCTAGGTCAAGCTCCAAGTCTCGGCAAGCCGCTCTGGCGCCAGTCGATGGTTATGAATTTTCTCGCTCCGGTGAATGAAATTCATTCTTCTTGACAGCAAAGACTGGGGCAGGTTACAACTCCAGCCATCAGCATATTGCCGTTCAGGTGCCGGTGCCGGTATCCCTGAACCGAGACAGGGCGAGCGGTCCGGGGGCCTTGTCCTTTAGTTTAAAGTGACGGATCCTCGATTCAACAACCGAGTGCGTCTCTAGCCATCAGGGGTTGGTCTTGAGTGGCTTTGACTTGTGAATTGGGCGTCCTCCGGCCCCTGCCGGAAGACGAGGGTGCGGCCAGTTCAAGCTTTGATCTCGAAGAGGGGGGATGGAATCTATGAAGCGTTTCGCAATTGCAATTCTCATCGCATTCTCACTGGCGGTTGCAGCAGATGCGCAGACCTTCCGCGGCAGCATTAACGGAACGGTGACCGACCCGTCGGGCGGCTTGGTTCCGAACGCCACGGTCAAGGCCACGGAAATCGCCACGGGCATCGATCACTCGACTACGACGACGAGCGACGGAGCCTTCGCAATCCAAGACATTGCGCTTGGCTTTTATAAAGTCGTCGTGACGGCCACCGGGTTCCCGACCTATACCGTTGACAAGGTCGAGGTTGTCGCCGGCCAGATCTACACGCTGCAGGTTAAACTGCAGCTTCAGCAGCAGACCACCACCGTGGAAGTTTCCGCTGCGGCCCTTACCCTCGACACCACCACGCAAACGCAGACCATGACCATTCCCGACGACGTGGTTCAGAACATTCCGCTGAACGGTCGTGACTTTACGCAAATGATCGGCGTCGCACCGGGTTTCGGCGGCTACAACGTAGGTGGCTTCGGCTCGCTGAACGGCACGCGGCCCAACCAGATCAACTGGCAGATCAACGGAGTGGATAACAACGACTTCTGGCACAACATCCCAGCCATCAATCAGGGCGGTGTGTCCGGGATCGCAGGGACGGTTCTGCCGATTGACGCCACGGTGGAATTCTCAGTGCAGACCTCATCGGGTCCCGAAGGCGGGCGCAACGCCGGCGGCACGGCCAACATTGTCCTCAAGTCCGGCACCAACGATCTGCATGGCTCGGCCTACTACTACAACCGCAACGAAGCTTTCGCCGACCACTCGCCGTTCTTTGTCCCCGCACCAGGCACCAAGGCGCCAAGACAGCGCAACGAAAACTACGGTTTCTCTGTGGGCGGCCCGATCATCAAGAACAAGACCTTTGCTTTTGTCAGCTACGAGAAGAACGACTTTGTATTTGGTCTTTCCGGAATTGCAACAGAACCTTCGGATGCCTGGGTGAACCAAGCCCTCGCTGTCCTAGCTGCGCATGGCGTTACGGAAAGCGCAGCATCCAAGACCGCCATTGGCCCGACTGGCTTCTGGCCCCGTAGCGGGAGCTCGAGCATCGCAGGTCTCCCGGCGACCGTCCTCAACTTCTTCAGCCCGAGTACCGAGTTTGGCTACAGCTACAACGGCGTAGCTCGGGTGGATCACCAAATTTCTGACAAACATCACCTTTCCCTGCACGCCATCATCGGCCAGGGGAACCAGACTGCTCCTCTGGGCGGCAGCCCAGCGCTCGGAACGGCCAGCTCCAATTTGCCCTACTATTTCGAAGTGGCGCCGCTTCACGACGGAAACTATGGCGCAGTCTTGAACTCCACCTTGTCACCCAGGTGGACCAATCAATTTCTTTTTGGGGCCAGCTACTTCAACCAGCTCTTCCACGACAGCAACAATAGCTTCAATACCAAAGCCATGGGCATATACCTCAGCCCGGACGCCACTAAAGGAGGTCAATACATCAACGGGGCTCCAAACATCATCATCGCACCTCCTTCCAAGAGTGGCTCGGGCGGATTTGAACAGATTGGTCTGACGCCGCCCGAGGGCCGAAGCGACCTGACTTTGCACTTTACGGACATCGTTTCCTACACCGTCGGAAAGCACCAGTTTCGCTACGGAGCCGAATACCGCCACGGGAAGCTGAATGAGTTCTACCACCGCCGTGGAACAGGAAAGTTCGTCTTCGACGGTACCGCTGGCCCTTGGGCTAGTGATCCCTTGACTTCAACGGAAACCGTGTTAACAAAGGCCTTGGCCGACTTCCTGGCTGGTGACGTATCCGCATGCGACAACTTCCATACCGTCGCAAACAGCTTTACTTGTGGCTCGACGATTGCTGTCGGTGATCCGGAACGCTTTGTGCACGTCAACGCTTTCAACGCCTATGTTCAGGATTCATGGCAGTTCACTAGGAAGCTCAACCTTAGTTACGGCTTGCGCTATGAATACTTTGGGCCGATGCAGTCCGATACGGCGAGCAACATCGCGAACTTCGTTCCCGGAACGGGATTTGTCCTGCAAAGCAGCCGCGCTCTCTTCGACCCCGGTAAGAACCATTTCGCTCCCCGCCTCGGCTTCGCTTATCAACCGAACGCGAAAGGCGACTTGGTTGTGCGCGGCGGATTCGGCGTTTTCTACGACCAGATCAACTTGAACCCGTTCTTGGATTTCCGGCCACCCGTCTCGGCACCTTCAGGGATTCAGGGCAATCCATTTGGCTCGAAACCGGTATCAACCTATTCCCGAGATGGTTACAACTGGGATGCCGTGCAGGCTGGAGGGGTGTCGATCTTCCCCGGAGTCAAAGCTTGCACCGATCCTAACTGCGCCGCGGCCACTGATCCCAAAGGCTTGAGCGCCTATTCTGTGAGTTCCAACTTCCGCGTCCCTTACTTCTTTAACTACAACTTGCAAGTCGAGAAAGGTTTTGGAAACTCGGTGATCTGGCAAATTGGATATGTCGGGAGCCAAGGACGAAAGCTGAATATCGTATCGAACATCAACCAGAACGGTGCATTCCCGAACTTCGGTAATATTCTGCAACTCAACACGATCGGAACATCCAACTACAACGCTTTGCAAACTATCTTGCGGACAAGGGCGTGGCATGGCCTGTCCTCGCAGTTTGCCTACACCTGGGCGCATGCCCTGGATCAGATTAGTGAATACCGAGGGCAGATCCTGGACGATGCCTTCAACCGCCACTTCGATTATGGCAACAGCGATTTTGACACGCGAAACCTGTTCACCATTAGCATGACTTACGATGTGCCCAAAGCACCTTGGGCCACTTCTGCCTGGTCAAAGCGCGCTTTCAACGACTGGCAAATAAGCAGCGTAATGAACTTCCATTCCGGGCAGCCCTCGGACGAAGGCCGGTTGGGCCTCGACTTGATTGGTAAGCCGTACGCGGGGATCAGCCATAAGTTTGATCCAAGCTTCGGCGTACAGTGGTGGAACCCTGCCGCGTTCTGCTCTCCGGGAGGTTCTGCTTGCCCGGGCGCTACAGACAACCTTTCTCGAAACAAATTCTACGGCCCTGGTTTCGGCGATGTAGATCTCTCGTTCATCAAGAACATCCCCATTACCGAGCGAGTCAAGATCCAGCTCCGGGCGGACTTCTTCAACCTCTTCAACCGTATCAACCTGTCCTCCGGCGTGGGGGCTGTTGGCAGCACTTGCTCGCCTGACCCCGCAACAAAAACGGGGATTTGCACTATCGGCGGCGGATTTGGTCAAGTAACTGACACCATCGGCGACTTCAACGGCGCCCCGGCCATCGGCCCCGGCGAAGCTCGCAACATTCAGCTCGTGGGTAAAATCATCTTCTAGCGTTCTAACGGCGGCAACAGGAAACTTCAGCCAAGAGGCTCCCGCATCTGCCGGGGGCCTCTTGCTTTTGTAGTGGACTCTCCCGCCGCCCTCTGTTGGTGAAGGAATTCTTCCAGCAGCAGTTCGGACAGTCGCCCGGTGTTGTGGCGCAGCACGCCGTGCTCCTCGAGGAGATCATCGAGGATCACCCGACAGCCAAGGTTCCGCAGCGCCGGAAGGTCCACGGCCACCGGCACCGCTCCTTCCGCCCGGTAGCGCCGCGCTACTTCGGGAGAAACCGCCTGGCGGTTGGCGACCACGCAGTCGATCACCCGGTGCGGCACGTGCTTCTGAATGGCGCAAACGTGATCCGCCAGCCCGTACCCCGTCGTTTCGCCGGGCTGGGTCATCAAGTTGGCAATGTACACGCGGGGAGCCTTCGAGCACGCGATCGCCGCGGCAATGTCCGGGATCAGCAGATTCGGCAGTACGCTTGTGTACAGCGAGCCCGGGCCCATGAGAATCAAGTCGGCCTGGCCGATGGCCTCGATGGCCGCGGGGAGGGGGCGCACGCCGCTCGGAGAGAGGCTGAGTCTCTTGATGCGTGCCCGGCTGGAGCTGATGCGCGTCTCGCCGTGAACCACGCGGCCGTTTTCGAGGACGGCAACGAGATGGACATTCGAGAGCGTCGAGGGAAAAATGCGCCCGCGAATGGCGAGCACTCTGCTGGTCACGCGAATCGCCTCGATAAAATCGCCGGTGACGTGCGTCAGCGCGGCGAGAAACAGATTTCCAAAGTTGTGCCCGGCCAGGCCCCGCCCCACGTGAAAACGGTATTGAAACAAGCGGCCCATGAGCGCTTCATCTTTGGAAAGCGCGACCATGCAGTTGCGAATGTCGCCCGGCGGCAGGATGCGGTTCTCGCGCCGCAAACGCCCGGAACTGCCCCCGTCATCGGTCACCGTGACAATGGCAGCAAGATCGGAGATGGGCCGCTCGGCCGTGGCAAGTTCGTCCGGGCGCCGCACCACCCGTTCTTTCAACCCGCGTAGCAACGTTGAAAGCCCGGTTCCCCCGCCCAACGCGACAATGCGGAAGCCCGGCGTCAGAGCTTTTCTAGGAGAGCCGCGTTTCTTCATTTCCAGTTGAGAAAGGCACAGCCTGTTTATTCTACAGGAAAGAGTTCCCTACCGCGGCAATCGAGAAACCTGTGCGCAAGCAGGCAAACGGCAGGGTAACGTCCGGCGGATGCTGCCTTAGTGGCAAATCACTGTGGTTAAGTTTCTAACCGCCGAACCCGTCTTTCTCGGGGTAGAGCAATTCGGTGAAGCGCGGATCTTCCTGGAGGAAGGCGAAATCTTCGTCGTTGCGCGCGTGGTAGCGGTTCTCAGGGCGCAACTGGATGGCGACCTTGAGGTTTTCGAGTGCGGAATCGGCTTCGCCGGTGAGGCAATCGAGCGCGGCCAGCGCGTAATGAATGTGGTCGGCTTTGGGTGCGGCCTTGCGTGCCTTGTCGAGGCTTTCGCGGGCTTCGTCCCACCGCCCGATGTTCATCATGGCCACTCCGCGCTGGTAGTGGTCTTCGGCGCTGCGAGGATTCTGTTCGTGCGCAGGCTTCATGCGTTGCTCGACGATTTTCAGGTGCACGCGTGCGCGGTCGCTCAACTCCTTGCTGGGACCCTCGAGCACTTCCTCAAGGGCTTGCTTGGCGCGGGTGAATTTTTGTTGGTGAAACAGGGCGAGCGCCTCGTCATAAACCTTGAGTTGCTGCTGCACGCGGGGATCGACCAGCTCGACGCCGCCACGCTGCGGGGGTGGGGGCGGCCCTAAGTTCCTCTTTTTCTGTAGTTTCGCGGAGCCGTGGCCGGCGTTCTTGGAGTGGTGTGCCGAGCCAGGCGAGGCTTTTCGCACTTTTGCCATGGTCGGCATGCTAGCAGAGGCGGGCGGCGCGCGTCAAACGCGAGATTTATTACTCTCGAGTAAATAACTTTGCAATTAAAATGCCGGACCGCCGAGCAAGCCACCGGTTACCGAACGGCAGCATCAGGAAAAAATAGCTCGTCCGGATCGCGCCAGAATCGCGGAAACTGGAGTTCCGGCCCGAAGCCATGGAACCGCGGGGTGGGAATTCTGGCCTGCCTCGACTGCGTATGCTAAATTTGGGGCCGGACACTGGTCGACGACAAAGTGCCTTTCATCAATTTTCCTGCACGTGAAATTAATTGCAAGCTGGTGTACTACGGTCCGGGTCTCGGCGGAAAAACCGCCAACCTGCAGTGGGTCTACGACCATACCGGGCAGAACCAGAAGGGCAAAATGGTGTCCCTGGCTACGGAAACCGACCGCACGCTGTTCTTCGACTTCCTTCCGCTGGACCTCGGGACAGTGCGGGGCTTCAAGACGCGCTTTCACCTCTATACCGTGCCCGGCCAGGTGTTCTATGAGGCCAGCCGCAAGCTCATCCTGAAAGGGGCGGACGGCGTTATCTTCGTGGCCGATTCGCAGGAAGAGCGGCTGGACGCGAATTTCGAAACCATGGAAAACCTGCAGGAACACTTGAAAGAACACAACCTGAATTTCTCGACGATTCCCTACGTGCTGCAGTTGAACAAGCGCGACCTGCCGAACGCCATGCCCGTGCCGGAATTGACCAAACAACTTCGCAAAAAGGGCGAGCCGGTTCTGGAAGCCGTGGCGATTCAAGGCAGCGGGGTCTTCGAGACCCTCAAGGAAGTGGCCAAGCTGGTCCTCGCCGAACTCAAAAAAGGCGGTTAGCGCCTGCGGCCCATTTTGCCCTGAGGGCGCGTCCACGGTTCTCTCAACTAAGCAAGTGCAACCTCATTTCAATCGAGGTGCGGATGGGGTCCATCTGGATCGCGGCGGGGCTCAGGCATTTGCTTGAAACGTATTCACGGCCTTCATGGCCCTTTCGTGCTCAGAGGCTTTCACGCTTGTCCCTGGCATGGAACTGCGCCTCAGGCGAAGTTGACGAGGGCGGCGGGTTCCGAGTCGAAGGTGGGAATGGCTTCGGCAAGGCGCGTGACCGTGAGAGCGTCGCGGACGCGGCCGGGTCCACAGACCAGCCGCAGTGACCCGCCTTCGCGCGCGAGCTGGATCGAGATGCGCACCAGCGTGGAGAGGCCGGAACTGTCGATTTGCGGCGCGCTGTTCAGGGCCACGATGACTTTGCGAGTGCCCTTCTTCATGACCGACTCGAGCGCGCTATAAAGCTGTTCGCTCGGTTCGCCGATGGTGAGCCGGCCATGCACTTCGAGAATCGAAACTCCACCTGATTCGCGAACCTTGATCTCCATGGGCAGCCGTTCGATCATGTGAGTCGGCCTAGACTTTCTCCTTGCGCTCGAACGCGGAAAGACCGCACGGCATTATACGCCGGCGGCGAAAGAAAGTGTTGACCTCCTCCCCTTCCCGATAAGCCCACCCAGCCTGCGACCAGGGCCCGGGGAAACGAGAAACTCCTTGGCGCTGTGCCGGAGGAGTAAATGAGGGTTGACACCTTACCCAAGAGCGCCTACCCTTGGGTAAAATGTCGACCCAAGACCGCGAACGCCTGGAATTGCTGCAGGGCACGCTCGATTTGCTGATCCTGCGCACCTTGATTTTTGGGCCGCAACACGGCCAGGGCATTGCGCGCGCCATCCAGCAGACTTCTGAACAAGAGCTCCTGGTCGAGCACGGAGCCCTTTACCCGGCGCTCGGGCGGCTGGAGGACCGCGGCTGGATTTCCGCAAAGTGGGGAATCTCGACAAACAACCGCAAGGCCCGGTTTTATTCGCTGACGGCTGCCGGTCGCAAGCAGCTAGGAAAAGAAACCACCAAATGGAACCGGCTCACCCGAGCGATCGGGCGGATCCTCGAGTCCGAAGGTGGCTAGGCCATGTTCCGACGCAAAAGGAAAGCGCGCGACTTCGCCGAGGAAATCAAAGCCCACCTGGAGTTCGAAACCGAACGCCTGAGAGAGGAGGGACTCGACGAACGAGAAGCCCGAGCCGCGGCGCGCCGCGCTTTCGGCAACGTGACAGAAGCCGAAGAGCGCTTCTACGAATCCGGCCGGTGGCTTTTTGGGGACGAGCTTCGGCAAGACCTCCGGTTCGCTTTCCGCATGTTGCGCAAGTCTCCGGGTTTTGCCGCGGTGGCCGTACTGACTCTGGCGGTGGCCATTGGCGCAAACGCGCTGGTCTTCAGCGCACTCGATGCCTTCCTGCTTCGTCCGCTGAAGGTGCCGCAGCCGGAGAGCCTCTACGGGCTGCAGTTTGGCGAAGGGCGTCGCGGCGCTCAGTCATATCCCAATTATGAAGATTTCCGGGATCGCAACCGCAGCTTCGATGGTTTGGCCGCCTATGCCATGGCCAGGGTGGGGTTGGACACCGGGGAAAACCCTGCCCGCGCGTGGCTTTACGAGGTGAGCGGAAACTACTTCGACGTATTGAACCTTCATCCGCATCTTGGTCGCTTCTTTCACTCTTCCGACGAGCACGGCGCCGGCAGCGCTCCCTACATCGTGCTCAGCTATGCCTATTGGCACGGTCATTTTCAGGATGACCCTGGTGTGGTGGGCCGCAGGGTCGAAGTAAACAAGCGACCGTTCACCATCATCGGCGTTGCTCCGCAGCACTTTACCGGGACTTTTCTGCTGCTCTCTCCTGATTTCTTTGTGCCGATGGTTAGTTTTGAGGACAAAAAAAACCTCAGGAATCGCGGCGGCCGCTGGATTTTTGAGACCATCGGACATCTGAAGGCCGGGGTCAGTGCGGCCGAGGGCGCTCGGGATCTCAACTCCATTGGCGCTTATCTCGAAAAGAGTTATCCCCAAGACAACGGCAAGATGGACGTGTCCCTGGTTCGTGCAGGTCTGTATGGCAATACCTTCGAACGGCCGATCCGGGAATTTGTTGTGGCCTTGATGCTGCTCGCCGCGCTGATCCTGCTGGCCGCTTGCGCCAACCTCGGAAGCCTGTTTGCGGCGCGCGCCGCCGATCGCTCGCGGGAAATTGCCGTGCGCCTCGCGCTGGGGTCGAGCCGCCTCCGCATTCTGCGGCAACTGTTCACCGAAGCCCTTCTGATATCGCTCGCGGGAGGCGCCGCGGGGACTTTGGGCGGAGCGCTGCTGCTCGGCAGGCTTGTCGAGTGGAATCCCTTTCCGCAATTTCCGACCAATGTGCCATTGCATCCGGACGCAAACGTCTATGCCGTTGCGGTCGTGCTGGCCTTGCTGAGTGGGATCCTTTTTGGGGCGGTGCCGGTCAAGCAGGTGCTGCACAGCGATCCGTACGAGATCGTGAAGTCTGGTTCGCTCGGGAAGTTGGGCCGCCGCATCACCTTTCGAGAGGTGTTAGTCGCGGTGCAAGTTGCCATCTGCGCCCTGTTGGTCACCTCTTCGATGGTGGCGGTGCGCGGGCTGCTGCGGTCGCTTGACAGCAATTTCGGCTTTGAACCGGGAAAGGTGATCCTCGCGGACACGGATTTGGATATGGCGGGTTATTCGGCGGGT
>Ga0310915_10001010_pt1 | contig 14208 bp, 13 predicted proteins | sample GREbulkMGAN111_FD_202508 | JGI IMG/M metagenome (GOLD analysis project Ga0310915, IMG submission 202508) | Lab enrichment of tropical soil microbial communities from Luquillo Experimental Forest, Puerto Rico - GRE.bulkMG.AN111 | ecosystem: Environmental > Terrestrial > Soil > Tropical forest >...
CGTCGCGCGTTTTTTCCACGGCGCCGATATCGGTCACATCGACCTTGAACGGCGAGACGGCATTGCCGATTTCCTTCGCGGTCTTTTCCGCCAGCGCCTGATCGTGGTCCCAGATTGCGACCTTGGCGCCGGAAGCCACGAAGCGCTCGGTGATTGCGCGCCCGAATCCCTGCGCGCCGCCCGTGACGACGGCCGTGCGGCCATTCAGATCGATCTTGTTCATGGGAAGGTCCTTTCGTCGAACTCTATTTCTGTCGAGGCTGAAGTCTGCTCCCTCTCCCCGCTCTTGCGGGGAGAGGGTTGGGGCGAGGGGGCTCTTTCGATCTGCGGACACTGCAGGTGAGATGGGCTTGTGCCTTGCTATTCATCCGCGGTTCGCGCGACCTCTCCCCGCAGGTGGGAAGAGGTGAAGGATCATAGCGTCCAACCGCCGTCGATGACATGGGCGACGCCGGTCGTGAATGCGCTCTCGTCGCTCGCCAGGTAGATTGCCAACGACGCGATCTCCTCCGCGGTGCCGAGCCGTCCCATCGGCTGCCGCGAAACGAACATCTCGCGTCCGCCGGCGCCCGCGGCCTCTGCCCGTTGCAGCATCGATGGCGTCTCGATGGTGCCGGGACAGATGCAATTGCAGCGGATGCCTTTGCTGATGAAGTCGACGGCAACCGAGCGCGTCAGCGCAGCGACTGCGGCTTTGGTCGCGCCGTAGACGTAACGGTTGGGAGCGGCCTTGAACACGCCGGCGGCGGAGGAGATGTTGACGATCGCGCCGCCGCCTCCTTCCAGCATTGCTGGCAGGAATGCGCGGATCGTGCGATGCATCGACTTGACGTTGAGGTCGAAGGAAAAATCAAAGTCTTCGTCCGAGCAATCGAGCACGGTGCCGTGATGCACAAAGCCCGCCGCGTTGAGCAGGATATCGACCTTGCCGGAGCGCCTGGCGATCGCGTTGACCGCGGCGCTGTCGCGCACGTCGAGTTTTGAAATTTCGTTGATACCTTCGTTTCTGAGCGCGGCGACACCCTTTTCGTCGATGTCGGTTGCGAACACGCTCGCGCCCTCGCGCGCGAAAGCGAGTGCGCAGGCGCGGCCGATGCCGGCGGCTGCAGCGGTGACGAAGGCGCGCTTGCCCTTGAGGCGGTCGGACATTTTTGTTTGCTCCTTATTGTTTTCGTCATTCCCAGATGCGCCGTGAAGCGCGGGCCCGGAATCCATGGTCACTGGCAGTAGTTATGGGTTCCGGGCTGGCACTTCGCCCGGAATGACGGCATCAGTGATTATCCCTCGCCACGCCGACTTTGCCTGCGATGTCGTGATAGCGCGTGGCAAACTCCATGCAGGCGCCCGTGGATTGCTGACCGACGGTCGAGCGATAGAGCTCCTGCCAAGGCGTCTGGTTGGCCGGGTAGGGGAAACCGCCCCTGGCTTTCAATTCGGTGTGGCGTCGTTTGACCTCCTCGTCCGAAATCAGGATGTTGGCGCTTCCCATGTTGAGGTCGATGCGCACCTTGTCGCCAGTCTTGAGGATTGCGAGCCCGCCGTCGGCTGCGGCTTCCGGCGAAGCGTTCAGGATCGAGGGCGAGCCCGAGGTGCCGGACTGCCGTCCGTCACCGATGCAGGGCAGTGAGAGAATGCCGCGTTTGATCAGCGCGGCCGGTGGTTGCATGTTCACGACCTCGGCGCCGCCCGGATAACCTATCGGGCCGGCGCCGCGGATGAAGAGAACACAGTTCTCGTCGATTTCGAGTGCGGGATCGTCGATCCGTGCGTGATAATCCTCAGGCCCGTCGAACACGATGGCACGGCCTTCGAAGGCGTTCGGGTCCTTTGGATTGTTCAAGTAGCGGTCCCGAAATTCTTTCGAGATCACGCTGGTCTTCATGATCGCGGAATCGAAGAGGTTGCCGCGCAAGACCAGAAAGCCCGCGTCCTTCACGAGCGGCTTGTCGTAGGTGCGGATCACGTCGCCGTCGGGCGCTGGCGCCTCGCGGCAATTGTCGCCCATGTTGCGGCCGTTGACCGTGACGGCGTCCTCATGGATGCGCTTGTGCTTCATCAACTCGCGCACCACTGCCGGCACCCCGCCGGCGCGGTGAAACTCTTCCCCGAGATAGAAGCCCGCCGGCTGCATGTTCACCAGAAGTGGAACATCATGACCGTGCTTCTGCCAATCGTCGATGGTAAGCTCCACGCCGACATGGCGGGCGAGCGCATTGATGTGGATCGGCGCATTGGTCGATCCGCCGATCGCCGAATTGACCACGATGCAGTTTTCGAACGCCTTGCGCGTCAGGATGTCCGACGGCTTCAGATCCTCCCAAACCATCTCGACGATGCGAAAGCCGGTGTCGTAGGCGATCTGTGCGCGCTCGCGATAGGGCGCGGGGATCGCCGCACAGCCCGGCAGCGACATGCCGAGCGCTTCTGCGAGCGAGTTCATGGTGGAGGCAGTGCCCATGGTGTTGCAGTGGCCGATCGAGGGCGCCGAGGACGCCACGATGTTCATGAACTCCTCATAGTCGATTTCGCCGGCGGCAAGCCGCTCGCGCGATTTCCAGACCACGGTGCCGGAACCGGTGCGCTGCCCCTCATGCCAGCCGTTGAGCATGGGACCGCCGGACAACACGATCGCCGGCAAGTTGACGGTGGCCGCCGCCATCAGGCACGCGGGCGTCGTCTTGTCGCAGCCCGTGGTCAGCACCACGCCGTCGAGCGGATATCCGAACAGCACTTCGACCAGGCCGAGATAGGCGAGGTTGCGATCGAGCGCCGCGGTGGGGCGCTTGCCGGTCTCCTGAATCGGATGGGTTGGAAACTCCATCGCGATCCCGCCGGCGGCGCGGATGCCCTCCCGGACTCGATGCGCGAGTTCGAGGTGGTGGCGGTTGCATGGCGAAAGATCGTTGCCGGTCTGCGCAATGCCGATGATCGGCGCGCCAGACTGCAGCTCTTTCCGGGTCAGTCCGTAATTGAGGTAGCGCTCGAGATAGAGCGCGGTCATGCCCGGATTGTGTGGGTTGTTAAACCATTCGCTGGAACGGAGTTTGCGCCTGGTGACGCCGGTGAGCGGCTTGTTCATGGTTTCTCCCGCAGCGCACACGCCCCTTTTTTGTGCGGTATTCTGATTTTGGGGCCGATGTTTACATGATGATGCCCGCTTCGCAAACGCGGACGCCAGGGGCAACCTTACGACTTTGATCCAACGACATGGAAGCAAAAGTCTGGTATGACCGCCCCCAATAAAAGCACACCGCCGGTAGCGACCGCGGGTTTGCATCGGTCGGGCTCATCGGGAGGGAGTTGATGTCGTCTGTCCATATTCGCGAGGTGCGGAAATCGTTCGGTAGTTTTGAGGTCCTGCATGGCGTGACCATCCCGATCGAGGATGGCGAGTTCGTGGTGCTGGTCGGTCCCTCCGGCTGCGGCAAGTCGACCTTGCTCAGGATGCTGGCGGGGCTCGAAAACATCACCTCCGGCACGATTTCGATCGGCGATCGCGTGGTCAACAATGTCCAGCCCAAGGAGCGGGACATTGCGATGGTGTTCCAGAATTACGCGCTTTATCCGCATATGACCGTCGCCGACAATATGGGCTTTTCCCTGAGACTGCGCGGCGCGAAGCAGGAGGAGATCAAGAGGGGCGTGGCGCGCGCCGCCGAGATCCTGGCGCTGACCCCGCTGCTCGATCGCTATCCCCGGCAATTGTCCGGCGGCCAACGCCAGCGCGTGGCGATGGGCCGCGCCATCGTTCGCGATCCCCAGGTGTTTCTGTTCGACGAGCCCTTGTCGAACCTCGACGCCAAACTCCGCGTTGCCATGCGTACCGAGATCAAGGAACTGCATCAGCGGCTGAAGACCACGACCGTCTATGTCACCCACGACCAGATCGAGGCCATGACCATGGCCGACAAGATCGTGGTCATGCATGACGGCATCGTCGAGCAGATCGGCTCGCCCCTCGAGCTCTACGACAAGCCGGACAACCAATTCGTCGCCGGTTTCATCGGCTCGCCTGCGATGAACTTCTTGAAGGGCAAGGTGAAGGTCAACGGGTCCGCCGGTTTTGAGGGACCGAGAGGGGTAAAACTCCCGCTGAAGGCCGCGCCCGCCGATTCCGAGGGCCGGCCCGCGGTCTACGGCGTCAGGCCCGAGCACTTCAACATTGCCGACGATGGCGCCGAGGCCGAGATCATCGTGGTCGAGCCGACCGGCTCGGAAACCCAGGTGTTCGCCAATCTCGGCGGCGAGCAAGTCGTCGCCGTGTTCCGCGAACGTCACCAGTTCAACCCGGGTGAAAAGATCCGGTTGAAACCCGATCCCGCGCTCGTCCATTTGTTCGATGAGACGACCGGCAAGCGGATGAACGCCTAAACCAAACCAAAAACACGATCAGGGAGAATCGACGATGCAAGACTTTACCCGCCGCGCGCTGCTACGAGGCGGCACTGCTTTGGCCGCAGCCGGCGCGCTGACCGGGCCGGCGCTCATGGACTTTGCCAAAGCTTGGGCTGCGGATTCGCCGTGGAAGGCGGAGCCGGGCGCCAAGCTGACCCTGATGCGCTGGAAGCGCTTCGTGCCGGCGGAGGACGACGCGTTCAACGCCATCGTCGCGGCGTTTTCGAAGGCCACCGGCACCGAGATGAACGTGTTCAGCGAGTCCTTCGAGGATGTGCAGCCAAAGGCGTCGGTCGCCGCCAATACGGGCTCGGGTCTGGATCTCGCCTGGGGCTTGCACACGCTGCCGCAACTGTTCCCGACCAAGGTCCTCCTGATGAACGACGTCGCCGATCATCTCGGCAAGAAATACGGCGGATGGACCGAGGCGGCTGCAAAGACCTGCAAGCACGGCGAGGATTGGCTCGGCATCCCGATCGCCACCATCGGCGGTTACATGACCTACCGCAAGTCGGCGACCGACAAGGCGGGGTTCAAGGAGTTCCCGAAGGACTTTCCGGGCTTCCTCGAAATGTGTAAGGCGCTGAAGGCGAACAATACGCCGGCGGGCTTTGCGCTCGGGCATGCCACCGGTGACGCCAACGGCTGGCTGCACTGGGCGCTCTGGGGTCACGGCGCCTACACGGTCAGTGAGAAGGACCAGGTGATCATCAATTCGCCTGAAACGGTCAAAGCGCTCGAGTGGGTCAAAGCCGTGTCCGACAACTTCATTCCGGGCGTGGCGTCGTGGAACGATTCCTCGAACAACAAGGCGTTCCTCGCGGGCGAGCTCTACTGCACCTCGAACGGCATCTCGATCTATATCGCCGCCAAGGACGATCCGACCAAGAAGGAACTTGCGGAGGACACCTACCACGCGCTGTGGCCGGTCGGTCCGATCGGCAAGCCGACGGAGCTGCAGCTTGCGGTTCCGATCCTCGCCTTCAACTTCACCAAATATCCGAACGCCGCAAAAGCCTTCATCGACTTCATGCTGGAGAAGGAACAGTTCGACGCTTGGCTGACGGGTGCGCGCGGCTATCTCACCCACACGCTCAACGCCTATGACAATTCGCCTATCTGGACGGCGGACCCAAAGAACACGGTGTTCGGCCAGGCCTCGAAGCGCGCGCTGCCGGCGTCCGGCATCGGCACGCCGGGCGAGAAGGCGGCAACCGCGATCGCCGACTTCATCGTGGTCGACATGTTCGCTAATTATTGCACCGGCGCGAAAGACGCCAAGGGCGCCATCGTGGACGCCGAACGGCAGTTGAAGCGCATTTATCGCGGTTGAACGTACGACGCGGGCGGTGATGTTGCCGCCCGCGTCTTTATTTTTTGGGATGACGCCCATGGCCGATATTGCCGTCGCGCCCCAGCGCGCCAAGCCGGAAATCCGCGAAGCGACCACGTGGGACCAGCTCAAGCACAACAGGAACTGGCTGGGCTTCTGGTTCATGTTGCCGGCGCTGGCGTTCCTCGTCCTGTTTCTCGCCTATCCGCTCGGGCTCGGCATCTGGCTGTCCTTTACCGACACCAGGATCGGTCGCATCGGCCAGTTCATCGGGACCGAGAACTACGAGTGGCTGTGGGACGACGCGATCTTCTGGCTCTCGGTCACCAACACGATCCTCTATACCGCGATCGCCAGCGCCTTCAAATTCGCAATCGGCCTTTATCTCGCGCTGTTGCTCAACGAGAACATGCCGTTCAAGGCGATGCTGCGCGCGATGGTCCTCATTCCCTTCATCGTTCCGACCGTGTTGTCGGCGCTGGCGTTCTGGTGGATCTTCGATTCGCAATTTTCGATCATCTCGTGGTCGCTGAAGCATCTCGGACTGATCACCCAGAACATCAATTTTCTGGGCGACACCACTTGGGCGCGGATCTGCGTGATCTTCGCCAATATCTGGCGCGGCGTGCCTTTTGTCGCGATCACACTGCTGGCGGGACTGCAGACCGTGCAGCCGTCGCTCTATGAGGCGGCAACGCTCGACGGCGCGACGCGCTGGCAGATGTTCCGCCACATCACCTATCCCTTGCTCACCCCGATCATCGCGGTCGTGATGACGTTCTCGGTCCTCTTCACCTTCACCGACTTCCAGCTCATCTGGGCGATGACCCGCGGCGGTCCGGTCAACGCCACGCATCTGATGGCGACGCTCTCCTATCAGCGCGCAATCATCGCGGGACAATTGGGCGAGGGCGCTGCGATCTCGAGCGCCATGATCCCGTTCCTGCTCGCCGCTATCATGGTGTCGTGGTTCGGATTGCAGCGCAGGAAGTGGCAGCAGGGAGAAAACAATGACTGACCTCCCAGCATCGAAAGTCGACCTCAAGACCATCCTCGCGACCCCGTCGCGGGTCGATAACAGCGAAGGCATGAGCTACCTGCAGTCGGTGCCGCGCAGGCTGGTGACGCTTTACCTGCCCCTATCGATCATCGTCGTCGTGCTGTTGTTTCCGTTCTACTGGATGGCGCTGACCTCGGTGAAGCCGGACGCTCAGCTCCTGGACATGGAGACCTACAGTCCGTTCTGGACCTGGAATCCCACTTTCAAGCACTTCCACAAGCTCTTGTTTGAAAGCCATTATCCGCACTGGCTGTGGAACACGATGTATGTCGCGGTGTGCGCCACCGTACTCTCGATTGCGGCCAGCGTGCTCGCGGCCTATGCCATCGTGCGCCTGCGTTACAAGGGCGCAAACCTCGTCGGCGGTCTGATCTTCCTGGCTTACCTCGTACCGCCCTCGATCCTCTTCATTCCGCTGGCGACCGTCGTTTTTCAGTACGGCCTGTTCGATTCGCCGCTCGCACTGATCCTGACCTATCCGACCATCCTGATCCCGTTCTCGACCTGGCTGTTGATGGGTTATTTCAAGACCATTCCCTTCGAATTGGAGGAGTGCGCCCTGATCGACGGCGCAAGCCGCTGGCAGATCCTGATCAAGATCGTGATGCCGCTTGCTGTCCCCGGCCTGATCTCGGCCTTCATCTTCTGCTTCACGCTGTGCTGGAACGAGTTCATCTACGCACTCACCTTTCTGCAATCGACCCAGAACAAGACGGTGCCGGTCGCGATCGTCAACGAGTTCGTCGACGGCGACGTCTATCGCTGGGGCGCGTTGATGGCAGGCGCGCTTGCGGGCTCGCTGCCGCTCGTCATCCTTTACGCCTTCTTCGTCGAGCATTATGTGTCGGCCATGACCGGAGCCGTGAAGGAGTGAGCGCGCCCTTTGCGCTTCAAGAATTAAGAACGGACGAGGAGTTGGCTCTTGCACGTATTGGTTCTGGGCGCGGCCGGCATGGTCGGCCGCAAACTGGTTGATCGTTTGTTGCGCGGCTGCCGTATCGGCCAGTCGGATATCACCAGGCTGACCCTGCACGACGTCGTCGCCCCTGCAAAGCCGGAGAAGCCGGGCATGCCGGTCGACGTCCACGCCGGCGATTTCGCCGTGCCCGGCGCCGCCGAAAAGCTGATCGCCGGCCGCCCCGACGTCATCTTCCATCTGGCCGCGATCGTCTCGGGCGAAGCGGAGCTCGATTTCGACAAAGGCTATCGCATCAATCTCGACGGTACGCGGATGCTGCTCGATGCCATCCGCCTTGCAGGAAACGGCTACAAGCCGCGCGTGGTCTTCACGTCGTCCATCGCGGTGTTCGGCGCACCCTTTCCGGACGCAATCGGTGATGAGTTCTTTAATACCCCGCTCCTGAGCTACGGAACGCAGAAGGCGATCGGCGAACTCTTGCTCGCGGATTATTCGCGCCGCGGTTTCATGGATGGGATCGGTATCCGTCTGCCGACCATCTGTATCCGGCCCGGCCTTCCGAACAAGGCGGCGTCGGGCTTCTTTTCCAACATCCTGCGCGAGCCGCTTGCCGGCAAGGAGGCGGTGCTGCCGGTATCGGAGGACGTTCGCCATTGGCATGCCACACCGCGTTCAGCGGTCGGTTTCCTGCTGCATGCGGCGACCCTCGATCTTGGAACGGTAGGTCCGCGCCGCAACCTCACCATGCCGGGTCTCTCCGCGACTGTGGGCGAGCAGATCGCGGCTTTGAAGCGCGTCGCCGGAGAAAAGGTGGCGGCCCGCATCAAGCGCGTGCCGGATCCCTTCATTATGGGTATCGTCGAGGGCTGGCCGCGGAATTTCGAGGCCAAACGAGCACGCCAGCTCGGATTTACCACCGCCGAAAACAGCTTTGACGATATTATCCGGATCCACATCGAGGACGAACTTGGCGGTAACTTCGTCAGGTGAGCCGCGAGATGAGGAGGTTGGCATTCGTTGCGGTCAATCGGTGGCTTCACAAAACGAATGTCAAATCCAGGCCCCACTGGCCTATAAAGGATGCTGGCGGTGCCGATATAACCTTCGCCGAGATCGCCCGCTTCGATGGGCGCGAGGCTAACAATCAGACCGCGAGCGCGGATTTTTGGGAGAGCAATCATGACAGCCAGCATTGTCGGGTGGGCGCACACGCCCTTCGGGAAATTCGACGCCGAGACCGTCGAGAGTCTTGTCGTCAAGGTCGCGAACGAAGCGCTGGCGGACGCCGGCATCTCCGCGAGCGATGTCGACGAGATTGTGCTCGGGCATTTCAATGCCGGCTTTTCGCCGCAGGATTTCACGGCTTCGCTCGTCCTGCAGGCCGATCCGGCGCTTCGCTTCAAGCCGGCGACGCGGGTGGAAAACGCCTGCGCCACGGGATCTGCCGCCGTGCATCAGGGTATCCGGGCGATTGCCTGCGGCGCCGCCAAGACCGTCCTGGTCGTCGGCGTCGAGCAGATGACGCGCACGCCGGGCCCCGAGATTGGCCGCAATCTCTTGAAGGCCTCGTATCTGCCTGAGGATGGCAACATCGCCGGCGGCTTTGCCGGCGTGTTCGGGAAAATCGCGCAGAGCTATTTCCAGAAATATGGCGACCAGTCCGATGCGCTGGCGATGATTGCGGCCAAGAACCACAAGAACGGCGTCGCCAACCCCTACGCGCAGATGCGCAAGGACTTTGGCTTCGAGTTCTGTCGCGCCGAGAGCGAGAAGAATCCCTACGTCGCAGGTCCCTTGAAGCGCACCGATTGCTCGCTTGTGTCGGACGGTGCGGCTGCGCTGGTGCTCGCCGATGCCGAAACCGCGAAAGCCATGGGCAAGGCGATCAACATCCGCGCGACCGCCCATGCGCAGGACTTCCTGCCGATGTCCAAGCGCGACATCCTGCAGTTCGAGGGCTGCACGGTCGCCTGGCAGCGCGCGCTCGAGAGAGCCGGCCTCAAGCTTTCCGATCTCTCCTTCGTCGAGACCCACGACTGCTTCACCGTCGCCGAACTGATCGAATATGAAGCGATGGGGCTGACGCCGAAAGGGCAGGGCGCGCGCGCTATCAAGGAGGGTTGGACGCAAAAGGACGGCAAGTTGCCGATCAATCCTTCCGGCGGTCTCAAGGCCAAAGGCCACCCTATCGGCGCAACCGGCGTCTCCATGCATGTGATGACGGCGATGCAGCTTGCAGGCCAGGCCCCGGAGGGCATGCAGCTCAGAAATCCGCAGCTCGGCGGCATCTTCAACATGGGTGGTGCTGCAGTCGCGAACTACGTCTCGATCCTCGAGCCGGCCAAATAAATGTCCAAGTAACTGCGGCAATGTGAGCCGGGCCGGTTCTTCACATGGAACCATTCTCGACCTAAAATGCGAGGGTGGTTCCTTGATTTGCGAGTCTGGTCAAGCTTGATGACATTGCTGCGAGTTCGGCCGTGGTCGGCTGGTGCATTTGCGCTCGGCCTTATTCTCGTGTTTGCCTCGACGGTCCTTCAAGGCCTGTTCTTCCGGTTCGGGGTCGAGCTGTACTTTGCGACATTCTTCCCCGCCGTTTTCCTGACCGCCTTGCTGGCGGGAAGACCGGCGGCCGCACTCGTCGTCGCTGTCACGGTCCCGCTGGTGTGGTGGGCGTTTATTCCGCCCTATTTTGAATTCAATACGCTGGTCGCGGCCCATATCGATGCGATCACGATGTTCCTGCTTCTCAGCCTGCTTTTGATCTTTCTCGCCGACGGATGCCGGGAGACGATCGCGCTCCTGGATGCCAGCCCGCGATCTGGAGAGCTGTCCAGCGAGCTATAGGGCAGGCAATGGCCGGCGCCACGCACACTGGTCGTCCACGCTACGCCATGCCGACTGGGCGCCGAGTTCGATGCCTGTTTGAGCCCGACGCTGACGAGCGAGGCCCTACCGCTCCCCCGGCTCAGTGAAGAACTTTTCGCCATAGGCAAAGCGATTGGGCTTGAGAAAGAAGCCGAGCAGCACCGCGCCGTTGGGCGCAACCGCCTCGTGCTGATTGCCGGCAGGGCGCCACACGAACTGACCGGGCCCGCATTTGCCTTCATGGTCCTCTAGCGATCCCTCGATCACATAGGTCTGCTCAAGTGCGGTGTGCTCATGCAGCGGCACGACGGCGCCCGGCTCGAGCTTGAACAAGGCCGTGGTGATGCCGGTGCCGTCCGTATAGAGGACCTTGATCCTGATACCCGGAAACTTTGTTGGTTCCCAAGGCATGTTGGGCACATCCAGATAATGCGCCGCGCGTTCCGGCGGATTTTCCGGTTTGATGTCGGAATGCACAAGCTTGCGTCCTTGCATGGACATGACGGACTCCCTGGCAATCGGTTTTGCGTTTTTGGGAAACGGGGACAGCTTGATGTTGAGGCACCGTCGTTTGCGCACTTCGGAAGAAGCACACTGGCAACCTGTTGGTGAACCGCCACACTAGCATACCGCGTGCACGGCATTACCGAAAGTCGCAAACAGACAAGGCTGCGGCGTCGGCCTTCGTGGTTGGGCTAGGCGACGCAGATGCCGGGGACCGCGACCTTCTGAAACAGATGCGGGCTGGCTACGGCCGAGGACGGATAGGCCGAGATCTTCGCCCGAAATTCCGGATGCGTGAACGCAGCGCGGAAGTCGGCGTTCGTTTCCCAGACCGCATAGTTCAAATAGGCCGGGCTGTCGCCGATCGCACGGTGTAGCTGGGTCGAAATGAAGCCCGGCTGCTGCTTCATGAACCGCGCATCGTCCTGCCAGACCCTGAGAAAGGTCTCTTCGTCGGCTCTGTCGAGCGTGAATACGTTCACCAACACGACGGCGCTCGCGTCGATCGTGATCTGGCGTTCAATCGGGAAGGCGGGATCCAGCGGGCGTAACAGCGGCATGGGGCGCTCCATTGGTAATATGGTGTCAACATGGTATTATGAAACATACATAACTAATTGACATTATGATGTCAATATAGGTTAATGGTGACATATGAACAGGACCAGACGGACGCCCGCCGGCGATGCTCTGACCGATCTCATGCTCGACCTGTTCAGGCTCAACAGCCTGCTTTTGACCTCTGGCGATCGCCTGGTCGCACGGCTCGGGCTGACGAGCGCGCGCTGGCAAATTCTCGGCGCCATCGTGACTGCCGACCGCCCGCAACCAGTCGCGTGGCTCGCCCGCAATCGGGGTGCCAACCGCCAGAACGTGCAACGGATCGTCAACGACCTCCACAGGGAAGGGCTCGTCGGGTTCGGGGCCAACCCGCATCACCGGCGGGCCCAGCTTGTCGTCCTGACTGATAAGGGAAAGCAGACATTCGATGCTGCGATGCGGCTACAGGCCCCGTGGGCCAACAGCCTTTCGGAAGGGCTCGTGGTGAAGGACATCCAGACCGTCCACCGTGTCACTATTGCGTTGCGCAAAAAACTGGAAAGCAGAGAGCTGGACGAGATGGCTTGACGGTATCCGGCGAGCACTGACAGCACGGGATGGTAAGGGGCTTTGGGCCAAATATCTTGGCGGTCCTGTCTCGAAGGTCTAAGCTTGTCAAAGTCAGTGGCTGTTTTTGGCTGCATCGGGCAATCGTTCATTTGCGGCGAGCGGGGAGAGCCGACGATGAAGGCGATTTTGGTACCAACCCAAACTATTCCGGCCATGAAATCCACGCTCGAGACGGCGGTGCTGCTCGCGCAGCACACGGGCGCCTATATCGAGGGTGTTCCGCTGTGGTTTGGCGTTCCCGAATTTGTCGTAGCTGAGCTCGCCAGCAGCTTTTCCATCGAAACTTACCGAGGACGTCGCGAAGAAGAAACGGCGGAGGCGCGCAAGCTGTTCGAGACCTTCATGCACGAGCACGGTCTTGCGGCTTCGAGAACGGCCCCCGACCGCCCTTCGTTCGGGTGGTTCGCCGAGGTGCCACCGGGCGAAGATCTTGTCGGCAGCCATGGCCGCGCGTTCGACGTGATCGTCATGGGCAGGCCGGACGCTGAAACGACCGCGCCCTATCACCGAGCGATCGAGTCGGGGCTGTTCGAAAGCGGCCGGCCCGTTCTGCTGTCGCCACCGGTCGCTCCCAAACAGATCGCGACCAACATCATGATCCACTGGAATTGCAGCACCGAGCAGGCCCGGGCCAACGCTTTTGCGATGCCGTTACTGCGCCTCGCCAAACGGGTGACGGTGTTGACTGTCGTCGGTGGACAGGACGTGCCGGGTCCGTCAGCTGACCTGGTGCGCAGGCAATTGCGGTTCAATGGCATCTCCGCCGAGCCCGTCCGCGTCGAGTTGGAGGGACGCAGCACCGGCGAGGCGGTCCTTGCCGCGGCCGAGGCTGACGGCTGCGATCTCTTGGTCAAGGGAGCCTTCACAAGACACAGGCTACGGCAATTGATTTTCGGCGGTGCGACCAGCCATATCCTGGAGCACGCCGATTTGCCGGTGTTGATGGCGCATTAGGCGCGCAACCTGATTTGCCTAAAAACGGGCAGATCAGTTGCAAGTTCCGGATGGCGCCTTGCGCAGGGAAGGCCGGGAGTTCCGGTTGAACCGGTGGTGACCACGCTGGTGTGCTTTAAACTTCTGCACGCCAGGCTGCGGGTGCAGCCAGCGCCCGGTTTTCCCCGAGCCCTCTGATTTTTGAGGGACGAAATCGATCCAAAACTCGAGCGCGAAGCGCCGCGGGAACGAGGGCGCGCGTTCCGGATACGACGCGGCGTGCTGTGCCAAACCGCATACCCCCATACGCCGGCCGCCCTTGATCTGGCCAACACCGTGCCGTTACTTGGCAGTACACAACATCAGGGAGCGAACGTCATCATGGGCCCGTTGCAAGGCATCAAGGTCATCGACATGACGACCGTGCTGATGGGGCCCTATGCGACCCAAATGCTCGGCGATTACGGTGCCGACGTCATCAAGGTGGAGTCGCTCGAGGGCGACGTTACCCGTCTGATCGGCCCTTTCAGGCATCCCGGTATGGGACCGGTGTTTCTGAACACCAATCGCAACAAGCGCTCGATCTGCCTCGACCTGAAGAAGCCGGCGGGGCGGGAAGCCGTGCTGCGGCTGATCAAAACCGCGGACGTACTGGTTTACAACGTGCGGCCTCAGGCGATGGCGCGGCTCAATCTCGGCTATGACGTCGTATCGGAGATCAACCCGCGCCTGGTCTATGCCGGCGTGTTCGGCTTCGGCCAGGACGGCCCATATGCCACGAAGCCCGCCTACGACGACCTGATCCAGGGCGCTACCGGCCTGCCGGCGCTGATGGCACAGACCTCCGACGGCGTTCCCCGCTACGTTCCGAACGCGCTGGTCGATCGTATCGTGGGGCTTACCGCGGTCGGCGCAATCTGCGCAAGCCTCGTGCATCGCGATCGCACCGGGCGCGGCCAACGCGTCGACATTCCGATGTTCGAGACCATGGCGGGATTTGTGATGGGCGACCATATGGGCGGCCTC
>Ga0310915_10001011_pt1 | contig 14208 bp, 14 predicted proteins | sample GREbulkMGAN111_FD_202508 | JGI IMG/M metagenome (GOLD analysis project Ga0310915, IMG submission 202508) | Lab enrichment of tropical soil microbial communities from Luquillo Experimental Forest, Puerto Rico - GRE.bulkMG.AN111 | ecosystem: Environmental > Terrestrial > Soil > Tropical forest >...
GATTGCGTCCTCAAGGGCGAGGGCGAGGCGACAATGCCGCTGCTGCTGGCGGCGATCGCGGCGGGGAGTGATCTGACCTCCGTTCCCGGCGCGGTCACCGCAGCAGGAGAAGGCCCGCCGGCGGGTTTTGTGCACTCGCTCGACGAGCTGACCCCCGCGCGCGATCTACTGCGGCACCGTCGAAAATATTTCATGGGGACGCTCGATCCTTGCGCTTTGATCGAGTTCTCTCGCGGCTGCCCATGGGACTGTTCGTTCTGCAGCGCCTGGACATTTTATGGGCGCAGCTACCGGTTGGTGAGCCCGCAGCGAGTCATCGAGAATCTCAAATCCATCCGCGAGCCCGGCATTTTTATCGTGGACGATGTCGCCTTTGTTCACGAGCGGCACGGAATGGAGATTGGCGAGGCGATCGCGCGGGCGGGCATTCGCAAGCGGTATTATCTCGAGACCCGCGGCGACGTTTTGCTGCGCAACAAAGATGCCTTCCGCTTGTGGAAGCGGCTTGGCCTCAAGACGATGTTTCTCGGTCTCGAGGCCATCGACGAGGAGGGGCTGCGCCGCTACCGAAAGCGGGTCTCGCTGGACCGCAACTTGGAGGCTGTCGAATTCGCCCGCTCGCTCGGCATCAATGTCGCAATCAACATCATTGCCGACCCTGATTGGGATCGCGAGCGCTTCAGGATGGTTCGGGATTGGTGCCTCGAAATGCCGGACGTCATCAATATCAGCGTCAACACGCCCTATCCGGGGACCGAGACTTGGATTACCGATCAGCGCCGGCTCGCCACACGCGATTATCGCCTTTTCGATATCCAGCACGCAGTACTGCCGACGCGACTGCCGCTCGCCGAGTTCTACCGCGAACTCGTGACGACGCAGCGCGCGATTTATAGAAGGCACCTCGGTTGGAGCCAACTGCGGGACGTGTCGGGCATCGTCGCCCGGCTGCTGTTGCGTGGCCAAACCAATTTCGTCAAGAGCCTGTTCAGCCTGGACAAGGTCTATCGGCCAGAACTGCTGCTTGCTGATCATGACCAACCAACAACCTATGAGATACCACTGCCCCCGCAAATGCGGGTCCAAAGCCGGCCGGGCTCAGTCTCTTACATCCATGCTCCGCGCGGGCGCAAAAGCCGGGCTATCGATCGGGCGACCGAGCGCTTTGTCGAAGAAACCCGGATCGGAACCGCGGCGCCCTGAGTAAAGGGCAGCTATTCTCCCATCAGGTGGAACCCAAAGCGAGGTGCCAGCCGCTCCTGTCGCCAACGTTCTTGGGGTCCGCCCATGAGCGTCTGCGCTGCAGTCCCGGGCTGAACCGTCGAAAATCAGGCGCCCTGCGGTCGACCTCCTCGGGGGAGAGCGCAATATCACTCGCAACTGCGGCTAGTCCCATTGCCCACGATTAATGCGCTGATCTGCGGCGCTCCTGCGCGATCGCTGCTTAACCGCGGGGCGCTCGTACATCCGGGCGCGGTGGTCGATGACCCGTGGCAGGTTTGCCAGAACGACGCCGTCACCATCCAACCACTCGGCCAGCGTAAATAAGTAGGGGTCGCAGATCGTGTAGCTCTCTCCCATGACCCGCGGTCCTTCCAGCATGCACCTTGGGTAGTCGCGTGCCCGTCGACGCCGGTCATCAGCGATGGACCAAAGACGATGCCGCTTTAGTTGAACCGCTGCGCTAACGCCGATTCCGCCTCGGTGACGATACGGTTGAGGATGACCCCGGCTGGCTCGACATCGTGGATCAGATCCGCCCCCTTGCCGGCGAAGACCAGGGCCGTTAATGATGGCGAAGGTGCGCATGAACTCGCCCGTCGGCGAGCGCCAGTTTTCCCAAAGGCCCGCCAGCGCCATCAGGCCCCTGTCCGCCAGCGCGATCGCGTAGGGCTGCTTGCCGGTCCCTATTTTTGCCCATTCGTAAAAGTTGTCGACCGGCACGAGGCAGCGGCGGCGCTGGAACGCCTCGCGGAAGGCCGGCTTGGTCTCGATCCCCTCGGCCTTGGCGTTGATATTGGCGAAGGCGACTTTGAGGTCCTTGGACCAGTACGGGACGAGGCCCCCGCACGTCCGGCCCCCGCGCCAGCACCGCCGACAATGGCTTGCCGTACCACTGTGGGTTCCCACAGATAAAAATAGTGTGCCAACAGATTCGGGGGCATTCCGTTCGAGTGCTTTCTCGGGGATGATGGCCGCGGTTTCGGTGTCGGAGAGATCGTCAAAACCATTCTGGCGCGGGTGCGACTATTGGTTGCTGCACGCTAGGCGACAAGCAAATCGCGGCATTTGAGATCGTCGACCGCCAGGAACACTCGCTCCAAATTATTCCACCAGATCACCGGCGGGATGTTGAAGATCGCTTGCCAGACCGGAGTTGTAATCTGCCAGAGCACCGACAAGCGATAGTCGTCGTCCAGCGTGGCGCGGTGGTAGTCGCGCACGCCACCTGCGATGAGCGCATCGTGGTATCTGTCGAGTAGGGTTTTTTCGAGCCGCGCTCGGCGCTCGGGATACCAGTGCATCGCCATCATGTATGAAAGGTCGGCCGCACCAATATTGATGCGCCATGCATCCCAATCAAAGAAACGTATGTCGGCGCTGTCGTCGCGGGCCAGAAAGCAATTCCAAACGTGAGCATCGCCTTGAACGATTGTGAGATGGCGGCGCGATAGGTATCGCGAAAACAAATGCGGCGCTGCCGCCAATAGCTGCTCGTAAATCCGGCGACGCTCTGCCGGTACTTGCTCACCGAAACGATCCGCAAACCGGGTAAAGGCGTCGGCGAATCTCTGGAGATAACCTTCGGTATCCAGCCACTTACCCAGTGACTTGCCAAGTCGCTGATCGTCCCATAAGACCGCTTGGAAGCGAGCACGGGCTTCGATAATCCTCTGGCATTGTGTGACGGTTGGCGGCAACGGCCAGGCTGTTGCGATCAGATGAGTATCGGTGAGGTCTTCCAGGAGCAGGTGCCAAGCCTCGCTTTTAGGGTTCCAATGCGCCTCGAAACAGCGCGGCGTCGCTGGCGGTGCGACGGCGCCGGCAACCTGTTGATAGAATGCCACCTCCTGCCGACCGGCATTCCAGCCGCCGCCGGCACGTTCGGGAAGACCCGTCTTCAGGATGACTGTGGGCGGAGCGTTCTCTGACAAGCCGTCATAACGAAGGCGCAGTCGGATAATGCGGGATAGGATTGTGGCGCGCGAACTTTCAACCGTCGCCTCGGAAACGCAGGTATTGACGCCGAGCACGCCGGAGCGGCGCAGGGCGTCGGTCAGGTGTTCAGGTAGCACAGCTTGCGGTAGCGGCTCGGTCATAGTCATCGCCAAATCAGTATATCAGGCCGCCGGAGCCGCATCACCACGGAACCCCGCCCGTAGTGGTAAAAAGGCTGGCGAGATTGACATTCGTGCTACGGCCTCGCTGAATCGCGCCAAGATGGACGCTCGTCCGATGGTGTGCGCCGATGGAAACAACGATCCCTGATTTCGTGTACGCGGCCGGTCTCGAAGAATTGAAAGCCAAAGCGCGGCTCGTCGTGCACGGCCGCCACCGCCCAATACTCCTGCTATACGAGGACGGCCAGGTCTTCGCGCTCGACAATCGCTGCCCGCATATGGGCTTTCCGCTCGAACGCGGCAGCATCGATGACGGCATCCTCACCTGCCATTGGCATCATGCGCGCTTCGAGTTGACGAGCGGCTGCACATTCGATCTCTGGGCCGACGACGTGCCGACCTGTCCGGTCGAAATCCGCGCAGGCGGTGAGATCTGGATCAAACCGGTGTTCGGCTACGCCGATCCGGTCGAGCATTGGCGCGAGCGGCTCGACGCCGGGCTCGGCCATAATCTCAGCCTGGTCGTCGCCAAGGCAGTGCACGGTCAGCTGGCGGCGGGCCTGACGCCATCGGACGTGGTTCGGCAGACCGCGCTGTTCGGCACCCACAACCGCGATGGCTGGGACAGCGGGATGACCATCCTGACAGCGCTCTGCCAGCTATTGCCGTTCCTGTCGGAACAAGACCGGCACCTGGCGCTGTTTCATGGTGCACGCCGTATAGCCGCGGATTGCGACGGCGAAGCGGCACGCCGAGAACGCGCACCGCTTGCGACCCGGCCCGATCTCACGACTCTCAAACGGTGGCTTCGCCGCTGGGTGGCGGTGCGGCATCGGGATGCGGCGGAACGGACTGTTGTGACCGCGATTGCCGCTGGCGCTTCGCCGGCTGCCCTCGCGGATCTCCTGTTTGCGGCCGAGACGGACCGCATCTATGCCGGTGGCGGACACTCGCTCGATTTCATCAATAAGGCGTTCGAGTGCCTGGATATCATCGGCTGGCAGCATGCTGCCGATGTACTGCCGAGCGTCGTCGGCCAGATGGCGACGGCTCGCGGTGCCGACGAAAGAACGGCTTGGCGTCAGCCCGTCGATCTCATCGCTCTGTGTCATCAGGCCGGTCTGGAGTTGCCGCGGCTTTTCGCCGCTCGGCGAGCGTGCGGTTGGCCGGATCATGCACTATTGGCCCAGAGCCTTCTCGCCGACGATCCGGTCGCCATCATCGATGCGATCGCCGCTGCGGTTCACGATGGTGCGACGCCCGCCGACGTCGGGCGCTCGCTCGCCTATGCGGCAGCACTCAGAGTCGCGCGCTTCGGCACCGCCAATGAGCATTCCGATTGGGAAACCGCCCATCACGTCTTCACTTACTCAAATGCCGTCCACCAGGCACTCAAACGGATCGGCAATAAAGATATGAATGTCGACGAGTCGGTTGAGGCGGTGCGCGCTCTACTGCACGGCGCAATGGCACTTTATCTCGCGCGTTACCTGAATGTGCCGCCCGCTGCGCTGCCGGGCGAGGGTGGTGACCGGCTCGACGATCTGCCGGTTGCGGTCGAGGAGATCCGCGCTGCTTTGCTCGATACCTTCGATCGCCAGCAACAGATCGATGTGGCCGCACGCCTTGTTGCTCTCCATCTCATCCTGGGTCACCCGCCCGAGGCGCTGATCGCGACGCTCGCACATGCGCTGCTGCGGGAAGACGCCGGTTTTCACGCCTACCAGATGCTTGAAGCGGGTGTGCAGCAGTTTCGCGAATGGGGTGCCCGCGACGAGGGTCGACATATCCTGGTCGCCGTTGCACGATATCTGGCCGCGCATTTCCCGACTGCGCGCGCACATCTGCAGACCGCCGATATTGCCCGCCGCCTGATGCGCGGCGGCGAGCTTCATCGCGAAGTGTAGGCCGCGAGATGAGCTTCCAGAGCCACAACTCGCGTCGAGCGGGGGCACTGGGAGCGGTTTGCCGTCGGGACCGACCAAGCCGCTTTGCGGGACCAGAACCACGGAAACCTCGCTGGGATTGCGGTCCAAGATCTGGCCCGCCAAGGACGAGATGTCGAAGTCGACGAAGACATCCCCCTCCATTGCCTTGCCGCCGGGGATCCTATGCGGGACTGCGCTCCGGGTTTCGGATGCGGCACGGGCCGGCGCAGGTCAGCTGGCTGCGCCTCCGCCCGCAGCGATACGGGGGAACGGCCGCGCTGGGCGCCCCGCACAATCCATGTTAATGAATACCGGATCGATCATCTGGTACGAAAGCTGGGAACCCGCCCGGCAAGGGAGCGCCGCCGGCTGGCTCGCCGACAAGATCGGTCGGCGGGTTGGCTTTATCGCGCCGTTGATCTGGGGTGCTGTCTTCATGACGCTCTGGGTCTATGCTGCGAGCAACCTCTGGCTGTGGGTCTTTGGTCTCGCCTGGGGCTTCGGCTTCTTGGGATTCTGGGGCCCGAGCACGACGCTCACCGCTGAGGTCTTCCCAACCCGCATTCGCGGGGTCGCGAATGGCGTCGTGTGGTTCATCGGCTATTTCGTGGGGTTTGTACTGTGGCCCTTCGCCACAGTGGCGGTGCAGCAGGCGACGGGATCCTTCGCCCTAGCTTTCCTAACCATACCGGTTTTCATGGCTGCGATGGCCGTGGGCGTGTGGTTTATCGTCCCCGAGCACGCCGGCAAGGAGCTCAACGCAATCGCCGTCTGAGCACCGGGATATCAGCAGAAACGTCAATGAGCGGCTAAGGCCATAATCGGCGGGGAGAGTCCGCCCGCTGCTGGTGTGCATTGGGCCGCGGCTGACCGCCATGCTGCGGGCCCGCGACGCAGTCGCTCATCGCGGATCATCGCGAGCCGCTCCTCTGTCACTGGCCGCGGTCGCTTCGCCGCCCCTACAGCGGCCGAGGTTCAGTACTGAGACGGACTCCTCGCTGGAGGGTATGGATTCGAACGTTCTGTTCCACGCTAGATAGGAAAGGGTTTCGTGGGTTCTTCCGAGTTATATTAGGGCCGATCTACCGGTGCGCCGGTCATCCGATCGGTTGCCGGCTTCGGTGTACCGATCGAGTCATCGGGCGGTGGTCCGAGGAGCCGCCACGCACCGTCCGGATCAGCCGGGGTCAAATCAAGGCCGCGCTGTCGGCAATGCGAGCGCATCGCGGAACCGAAGGTTCGAATCCAGTCCGCTCCAGCGGCGAGTCTACGAGCGAGAGTTCGGCGCCCCTACCGCGCCGGCTGCACTGGCCCCAATGGCCTGTGGTTGTTCGCAAGGCACCAGTTCGCAAGCCAGTAACCTGTGCCAACGGCTATCGGGCTGGGTGTGGGTAGTGTCCGGAACGTTCAGCAAAGAGCGCTGAGGCGGATGGTCATGGTATGCGGGTGATGAGGCAATCACCGGATCCTTGCGAGGATGCAGACCATGACCAAGAGGCAAGGTAAGTCTGGAACGATCGACGTCAAAGCCCTTCTAGCGGAGGACGAGGAGTTCCTGCGGGTGCTGGTTCGAGCGGCCCTCCAAGAGGTGCTCGAAGCGGAGATGACGGAGGCGCTGGGTGCCGAGAAGGGCGAGCGGAGCGCAGACCGGCTGGGCTATCGGTCGGGTTATTACGGCCGAACGCTGATCACGCGGGTAGGCAAGCTCGAACTGCGCGTTCCGCAGGATCGTGCGGGGCGGTTCTCGACCGAGCTGTTCGAGCGCTATCAGCGTTCAGAGCGGGCATTGGTGGCGGCGCTGGCGGAGATGTATGTGCAAGGCGTTTCGACGCGCAAGGTGAAGGCGATCACCGAGGAGCTGTGTGGTCATAGTTTTTCGGCTTCGTCGATCAGTTCGATTAATCAACGACTGGATGCCAGTCTGGCGCAGTTTTCTGGCCGCCCGTTAGCCGAACCCTTTCCCTATGTGATCCTCGACGCGTGCTACGAGCGAGTGCGCGAAGCCGGCGTGATCGCGAGCCAGGCGGTGCTGATCGCAATTGGCATCGACTGGGACGGCCGGCGCCAGGTGCTGGCGATCGAGCTCGCCAATCGCGAGAGCCGATCGAGCTGGCGGGATTTTCTGCGAGAGCTCAAGGCTCGCGGTCTTCACGGTGTTGAATTCGTGGTGGCCGACGATCACGCCGGTCTGCGGGCGGCACTGCGTGAGACTCTGGCGGAGGCGGCCTATCAGCGCTGTTACGTGCATTTTCTGAGAAACGCGCTCGACTACGTCCCGCGCCGGGTTGACGATGACTGCCTGCAGGAGCTGCGCTGGCTCTATGACCGGCGTGACCTTGCCGAGGCGCGTCGCGATCTTGCCGCTTGGCTCGCCAAATGGTCAGGCAAATACCCAAAGCTCACCGGCTGGGTCGAAGAAAACATCGACGAGACGCTGACCTTCTACTGTCTACCGCGCCAGCACCATAAGCACCTCAAATCGACCAACATGCTGGAGCGCTTAAACGAGGAGATAAAGCGCCGCACCCACGTGGTGCGGATCTTCCCTAATGCCGAGAGCTGTCTCAGATTAGTCCGCCGCGGGGATGAACCCGATGGATCTCAAACGCGGCGTCGATATGGCGGTAGATGCCGTCGTCAAGGACATCCAAAAACGTTCGAAGAAGGTCTCGACCAACGACGAGATCGCGCAGGTCGGCACCATCTCGGCCAATGGCGACAGCGAGATCGGCCGGATGCTGGCTGAGGCCATGAAGAAGGTCGGCAATGAGGGGGTCATCACTGTCGAGGAGGCCAAGTCGCTTGCGACCGAGCTCGATGTCGTCGAGGGCATGCAGTTCGACCGCGGCTATTTGAGCCCGTATTTCGTCACCAATGCGGAGAAGATGCTGGCCGAACTCGAAGATGCCTACATCTTGTTGCACGAAAAGAAGCTGTCCAGCCTGCAGACGTTGCTGCCCATTCTCGAAGCCGTCGTGCAGAGCGCCCGGCCTTTCCTGATCGTCGCCGAGGACATCGAAGGCGAGGCGCTTGCTACGCTGGTTGTCAACAAGCTCCGCGGCGGCCTCAAGGTGGCAGCGGTCAAGGCGCCGGGCTTTGGCGATCGACGCAAGGCGATGCTCGAGGACATCGCGTGCCTGACCGGCGGTCAGGTGATCTCGGAAGACCTCGGCATCAAGCTCGAGAATGTGACGCTGGACATGCTCGGCCGTGCCAAGCGGGTGCGAATTGAGAAAGAGAACACGACGGTTATCGACGGCGCCGGCGGCAAGGACGACATCGTCGCGCGTACCAACCAGATCCGGGCGCAGATCGAAGAGACGACCTCCGATTACGATCGCGAAAAGTTGGAGGAGCGGCTGGCAAAGCTGGCGGGCGGCGTCGCGGTCATCCGCGTCGGCGGTAGCAGCGAGGTCGAGGTCAAGGAACGCAAGGACCGCGTCGACGACGCCATGCACGCGACCAAGGCTGCGGTTGAGGAGGGTGTGGTGGCCGGCGGCGGTGTGGCGCTGCTGTTCGCGAGCAAAGTTCTGGGGGGCCTCAATCCCGCGAACAACGACCAGAAGGTCGGCATCGAGATCGTACGCAAGGCCATCCAGTGGCCGGTCCGGCAGATAGCCGAGAATTCCGGCGCCGACGGCTCGATCGTCGTCGGCAAGCTGACCGACAAGAACGACCCGAATTTCGGTTATGACGCACAGTCGGGCGACTACAAGGACATGGTGGCCGCGGGGATTATCGATCCGACCAAGGTCGTGCGGGTAGCACTGCAGGACGCCGCCTCAGTTGCCGGGCTGTTGATCACGACCGAGGCGATGGTTGGCGACAAGCCGGAACCTAAGGGCCAACCGGGTATGCCGCCGGGTGGTATGGGCGGCATGGGCGCGATGGATTACTAAGCTCCAGCTCCTGCCGCTCCCAACGAGGTGGTGGTGATGACAGGCGGCTCCGACGACCACAAACTCGCGCGCGACATGATCGACGTTCATGGGAGAGAGGCCCCCGCTGTGGCACGGACGAATGCCCGTGCCGCAGCGCTCGCCGGTCAAGCGATGCAGGCGAGGTCGTGGATCCGAGTGCTCGGAATCATCCAGCGGCAGCAGGTCGGCAAAGCCTAAGCACTCGGAAACCGCCCGTCGGCCCGCCCCACCAGTAAGCGGTGCGGTCAGCCTTCTGCAGTGATTTCCTCGGTCACTACAGTGAAGCCGCAGAGCGTGTTCGGACCGAAGGTCGTGGTAATCGCGACGTCCGCCGCATCGCGCCCGCGGGCGATAAGCACGCGGCCGGTACGCGGGGTGTTGTTGCGCGCATCAAAGGTATACCACGCGCCACCGAGATAGGCTTCGAACCAGGCTGCGAAATCCATCGGCGCGTCCGAGACCGGTACGCCGATATCGCCCAGATAACCCGTACAGTATCGCGCTGGGATGTTCATGCAGCGACAAAAGGCGACGGCGAGGTGCGCGTAGTCCCGGCAGACCCCGGTGCGATCGCTGTAAGCTTCCCACGCCGTTCTGGTGGCGCGCGCGTGTTCGTAGCCGAAGGCAATGTGCTGATGAACGTAGTCGCAGATGTCTTGGACGCGCGCCCAGCCCAGCGAGGTTCTCCCGAACAGCGACCATGCAATATCGGACAGCCGATCGGTCTCGCAATAGCGGCTGCCCAGCAGGAACACCAGGGCCTCGTCTGGCAGATCTTCCACTGCATGCTGCTGTGCCTCGCTGGCGATGATATCAGGTTTGCCAGTATCTTTCACGATCCCATTGGCAGCGAGCCGCGTTCGTCCGGCCGGCGCGACAATCCGATTGCACGAATTACCAAAGCTGTCGCGATAGGCACGGATCGGGATCGAGGGGCTGGTTACGAGGTGATCCGGCGCCACCATGTCCGAGATACGTGTGTAGTGGACATTTAGCATCAGCAGCATTGGCGTCGGCTGCGGGCAGTCATAGAGCAATTCGTAGCCCAGTCGGATCAGCATGATTGATACTTTCGTCAAGTTCGCTCCCCGGATCGTATCTGATTGTGGATGCCTTCCGATATCCTAGTTCTTCAATGAGACCCTGACATAAAGAAATAAAATATTCGATTATTGAAAATCAGAAAATACTGATGCGCCTCTTGCAATTATACGAAACCGTACAATATTTGGGGGTAGAGGATTGGTCTGCCGCGCAAAATTCTGTACCGCGGAACGAAGTGTGGTTTATCCGACGAAGTCCTAGGCGCCTCGTCGGGTAGCGGACAAATTCTCTCTCAGGGCCGCGAGCCGCGGCGGGAAGATCAGGAGGAAGATCTTCTCCTGACACCGAGGCACGATAAATGAAAAAGTATCCGAGCTTAAAACCCGGACTGTGGGGGCGGTGATCGGTGCGGTCGCGATATCGGTGGTCGGCTTTTCATCGTTCGGATGGACGCTCGGCAGCACTGCCGAGCGAATGGCAAAAGAGCGAGCTCAGACTGCAGTGGTTGACGTGCTGGCGCCAATCGGGGTTGAAAAATTCCGGCACCAGGCTGATGCAACTCGAGTTCAGCAAGGTCTCCTCATCCTGAGACCGGCGAGCGATCATCAAAAAGGGCGGCTGGGCAACGACGCCGGGGAGCGACACTCCGAACTCCGCCGTTTTGAGCGCTTGCCCAGAACAGCCGGGCGCCCGCCTGTAGAAGTTCGAACTGGCAGCGAGCGGTCATCGTCGCTGACGACGGTTCGCCTCTCGAGCGAGCAGCGGCGTTCGCCGGCGCCAACCGGTCGGTGTGTGAGAGCTGTCTGAGCCCGAGGCAATCATGGCGCTACCCGCTCGATTTTCGCTGCTCCATTCAGACTTGAACGATTTTCTTTTTGCCGCGATCGGCAATGAACAAAATGGGATGCCGCTCAATGTTGTTTCGGGTTTGACGCGACTCGGCCTGGACCCCTGGGAGGAGGCTGCCCAACTGGCGGCTTTGCCGAGAGCCGCCGCGGCCGAGGCGCTGGCGCCGATTATTGCTCGGCTCTCCTTCGAACGATCGCAGCTATCGGATCATTTAGCGATCAGCCGGCGACTGGTTGAGCTTTTGCCAGAAGACCAAAGGGCGGCCTCGCCGGCTCGGAAGCAAGCCGATGCGAAGGGCAAGAAATTTTTGCAAACGATTATCGTCCTCGCCTGCCTCGCCCTTGGGGCGGCAATCCTCGTAGGCGTGTTGTGATCCGCTCCGGCGACGCCCTGGGCTGCCCAAGACCCAGGTTGGTGCGGGCAACTCGGCTCCTCTTTGGACACATAGGCCCATGAAATATTTCGTTCCGCCGATCGTGATCCCGATCCTGTTGGTCATCGGCATTGCGGCATATGCAATGCTCAGACAGCCGGTTGTCGTCGACCATCCTTCTGTTTCCTCGGCGACCTTGCAGCCTCGTTAGGGCGGCATTGAAGGCGCTGCGGCGGCGGAATCACACTCGATCACGGAGGATCAGCGTGTCAGAGCACAAATATCGCGTCGGCCAGGCAGTGGAATTTTTCCCGGACCGCGGCGTCGAGCACACGGCGAAAGGCCAGTTTAAAGTCGTCGGTCTGTTCCTTGGCGAGGGCAATAGCCCTCGATATCGAATCAAACACGAGGTGGACGGGCACGAGCGGATGGTTGGCGAAAGCGAGCTGGGTCCGCGATAGATCGGCGCTGCCGCCCCCACTCGAAAGCCGACTTACCTCCTCCCCCGAACGGCGAGGGGATGTCGAACCATCGATGGGATAAGCCCGGGACATAAGATCAGGCCCTTTCGCTCAAGTATCGCCGTGATCTCGAGAGACGCAGCCCCGGCCGGCCGGCGTTGGTCGTGTCCGCGTTGGCTATGCGGCTCTCCGGGCGGCTTCTCGATATCGCGCAGAGGTGTCTGCAACGGCATGTACGCTGGGCAGTGGTGTGGCTCAGCGAGGGGTGTGCGGTGCTCGCGAAGCGGTTGCTGACGGAGCGGTGATGTCTGGGACTCTACGAGAGGAGAGAACCATGCCGGCCAAGTACGGGCTCGACGAACAAGGGAAATTACGGCCCGATACCGAGGATTTTGATGCGGTGAAGGACACACCCGATGACCCGCGAAAATCCCAAATATCAAATGATGCGCATAAGTATCGGCTCGCGCTATCCCGCAAGCTGATCAGACTCTACGATTTAGGACTGCTCCCTCTCGAATTGATGAGAGAGATCGAGAAGTTCCTTCAGCAGCCCGACCCGCCGAAAGTCGGCACAAATTAACAGCGCGCGTATGTCGATCTAGCACGTTTTTGCCGTTCCTGCCTGTCCCCTGGCGGCAACAGATGAACCCTCAGCGCCGCGGCATGCGGGGCTCTTTCTTTCGCTGCAGCACAGTCAAACAACGGGACCTGCTCCACGAGCTACAGACGCCGCCGCCATTTTCCTGTCCATGTGCCCGATTTCGCGAAGCGCATGGTCGTGATTTCATACCGCTAAAGTAAGAGACCAGTAACGGCTACGTAATACCGTTAACCGCGATGAGCTACGATGGCGATGTCGCGAACTAGACAACCGGCTTCGGGCTTATTTTTGTCTCCCTCCAGGAACAGGTCAAGTTAGCTTGGCTGCCTCGACCCTACGAATTATGTCAGCTAGGCCTGTCGTGCCCGTTATGCTATCGACGGTCGCGATGGGTGCGACTCGGCTTAACATTACTGCTAGGGCGCCCCGGTTTGCCGATCGTCTGGCGGCTTGGGGAGCGGCGTTTTTGTTCACCGCGTTCAATTTTCTGCCGCTCGATTGGGCGTCGACGCTCGGAGGCTGGCTGGCACGCCGGATCGGCCCCTTTCTCGGCGTCTCCAGACATGCTCGGCGCAACATCAGCCGCGCCTTTCCAGAGCTTTCTGGGACCGAGATCGCCCGCGTTGTCGCCGGCATGTGGGATAATCTCGGCCGCCTCGCGGCGGAATACCCGCATCTACGGAAAATCCGCGTTTTCGAACCAGGCGGACGGGTCGAGACGCACGGCATCGAACATGTGGATCGGGTGGTCGCGGCCGGCCGGCGGATGATCGTCTTCTCCGGCCACATTGCCAATTGGGAGATCGCAATGCTTGCCGGCGTTCAGTATGGGGTCCCAATCGCCCAGATCTACCGCGCCGGCAACAATCCGCTGCTGGATCGCATGATTGCGCGGTTTCGCGGCGAGGGAGGCGAGTTGATCCCAAAAGGCCCGCTCGCCGCTCGGCGCGCGATCGACGCGCTGCGCCGTGGCACGCATCTGAGCCTGCTGGCCGACCAGAAGATGAATGACGGGATTCCCGTGCCGTTCTTCGGCCGTCCAGCGATGACCGCACCCGCTCTCGCTGTTCTCGCACTGCGCTTTGACTGCGATGTGCTACCGGCCCGGGTCGAGCGGCTCGACGGCGCACACTTCCGACTGACCGTATTTCCGCCATTGCCGTTACCGCGAACCGGCAAGCCTCATGCCGACGCTGCGGCGCTGATGGCCTGCGTCAATGGGACGTTGGAGGCGTGGATCCGCGACCACCCAGAGCAATGGCTCTGGGTGCACCGACGCTGGCCGGACTAGCCGCAACGATCTCGATGGCAATGCTTACAAAGCAGGGCCAGAGGACTACCGGTGGCAATCCCGGGCTTCCACACTCTTAGCGATGGCGGCCGCAAGCTCCCTTGGCTTCGGTTGATCCAAGTCCGGCACCCAAATCATACGCGAAACCAATAGGTCAGGTGGTTCCGGCCAGCACCATGTCGACATTGCGGCTGTTGCACTGCGATCAACAGTCCAGCACGATCGGCTTGGCGCCATGGCGAGTCGCCATTCTCGGCATAATGTGACCATTTTTTGACGACGCTGAGATCCTGATGGGTCTTGTGCGCCGTTTTTGGATGTCGATCCCGACGTCGCCCGCCGCTTCGGGAGGTCTGTGGGGCCGACCCCTCGGACGCCGCGCTGTGAAGTATGAAGG
>Ga0310915_10001017_pt1 | contig 14177 bp, 12 predicted proteins | sample GREbulkMGAN111_FD_202508 | JGI IMG/M metagenome (GOLD analysis project Ga0310915, IMG submission 202508) | Lab enrichment of tropical soil microbial communities from Luquillo Experimental Forest, Puerto Rico - GRE.bulkMG.AN111 | ecosystem: Environmental > Terrestrial > Soil > Tropical forest >...
TCACCGCCAGGACATCGCCGCCCAGCGCGTGCGCCGCCCCGGCGACCCCCGCCGCCAGACTGTGCAGCGCCCCGGTGATCGTGCCCGCCATGCGCGTGATCGTCGCGCTCAAATTCCGCGCGGCACCAACCAACGGCGGGATCAGCGTCTTCTCGAGATAGGCCCGCGCCTCAACAATCGCATTGCCTTGACCCCAGTGGGTGCTGATCCACCGCAGACCCTTCGCGACGGCCGCGCCGATCGCCAGCACCGGTCCGGCCGGGGACAGCGCGATCAGCACGCCGCCGACCGCCGTGCCGATCACCGTCAGCTGCCGGCTGAACGGCGCCAGTAGGTTCTTGACCCAGGTCCAGGCGCTGTCCAGCTTGCGCTCGGCCCATTGCAGCAGGCCATTCTGCCCCTCGGCCCCTTCGCCGATCCCCAGCTTGTTCTTGAGCCAAGTCCAGGCCTTGTCGATCAGATCGCGCGCCCAAGCGGTCTTGTCCCAGATCGCCGAGGCGATCGATTTGATGGCGTCCCAGACTATCTGGATTTCCTGCCACTTCTCGGCCGCGTACTGCTTGATGAAATCGACCACCGGCGCGCCGATCTTGTCCCACAGGTCGCCCGCGACTTTCTTCACGGCGGCGACAATCGGCTGCACCTTCTCAATCACCGGTGTGATCAGTTGCGTTGCGGCATGCTCGACCTCGGCGACGGCCTCGCGCAGCGGCGAGCAGTCGTTGCGCGCGATCTTGCCGGCAGCACCCTGCACGGTCGCTATCAAGGGCTGGAACTGTGCGGCGAGCTGCAGGCCTGCGCCGCTTAGGGCGCGCACCGGCGCGGTCACGGTCTTGAACAGGCCGTCAACCGCAGCGCCGGCGCGCTCCTCAGCCAGCCGAAAATGCCATCCGTTTCATCGCTGCCCGCTCATACTCCTCGGATCGCAACTTTTCGCAGAATAGTAGAGGAACCCACGGGTCAGACGGAGCGCTCGCAGGTATTCCGTGTAGGTCAGGACAGTGCGAAAGACTTCTCGCTCATTGAATATGAAGACACGCTTTACCGGAGAAATCGGGGGCCCGCACCGGAAGAGTGGCGCCTCCCCGAAGCGTGATCCTTTCATTAGGTCGCTCTCTCAGCTGCCGCCGCCCTGCGCGGCGCGACGCTCGGCGGGAGTGGGGGAGCCGAGTGCGAACAGGTGGACATTCGGGAATGCGCGTCGGAACTGCGCGATCACCAACTGACAGGATGAGCAAATCAGGAAGTCGGATGCTAGATGGATGCTGCCTCGGACGTTTGACTGCGGCGACATCCTGATCTGCTCGTCGCGGAAATTGGGTAGTTGGCCGAAGCGGAGCGCCAGATGCGAGAGAAGCTGCCACTCCGAATCAACGTGTCGTGGATGGTCGGAATTCGTTGCGAGCGCAGTGAAGGGACCGATCTCTTCGACCCTACCGCTTGGCACTGCAAGGACGCCCGACTCGCCGTTAATCGTGTAGCGGGCTAGCACGATGCTCTGTCCTTCGCCTTCCGAGCGCTGCCGACTCGTTCCGAGCCTTGAGAGCAGCTGTCGAACCAGGGGAATCATGGTGGTCATCAGCGCTTCCGCCTCGCGCTCCGTGGGCTCGCCCGCAGGACGGAAGGTGAGCTGGAGCGCCAAGCCGCGGAGTTGCTGGAAGATCGGCGCTGCGATCCGCCGCTGTGCGGCGGCGGCGTCCCTCTCCCGACGGTTCCTCGCCGCGTCCTCATACACAACGAGCCGCTGCTCGAGCGCAAGAATGAACTCGTCAATTGGTTGCGGTATGCTGCACACGAAACGGCGCGGCGTATTGGTGGTCTCGAAATACAGCGTGTGGCTTTCGCCGCCCCCCAAGACCGGCCATCGGCGATCACGCCACCAGTCGCCGATGGCAGCTATGCCGGTCTTAATTTGTCCGGCAAGTCTCCTCGCCAACCCAACCACGGCATCCAGCGCCGCCTTGACCTTGTCGATCAGCCACAGGATCGCCTTGTCCACCTGCGCGCGCAGCTTGTCGACGATGCTGCGCATCTCTTCGCCGACGCCGCCGAGACCCACCTGATCGGCGAGGAAGCCGATCACCACGGGCATTCCCTGATGCAAAATGCCCTCAAACTTGGTGCCGACCTTCTCGACCGCGCCGCTGGCGATATCCAGGATGTTGTCCAGCGCGTTGTTGGCCATACCCAGCAACTGCCCTGCCCAGCGCTTGGCGGTCACCAGCGCCTTGTAAATGCGGCGGGCGATGTCCACCACCTCGGAAAGCCCCGCACTGGCCGCCGCAGAGGCGGCCAGCAAAGCCAATTCCTCACCGACCTTCACCGTGACCCAGGTCGCGATATCCGTGAGGATGCTTTTGCCGAAGTCCTTGGCCTGCTCGATCAGGCCGCGGGTATTCTCGGCGGGTGACTTGTTGACATCGATCGTGCGGTTGATCCAGTCCATCACGCGGCTGATGCGGCCGTACCAGGTGCGCAGCGCCTCCACCCGCTCGGGATTGAAGCGCTGCTTCAGCAGGTCGAAGACATGCGCCACCGAAAGCCCGAGCACATCGAGCACGAAGAAGAAGAGCGCCTTCGGGTCGGTCCACGATGCCGGCGGATTGATGTTCTTCTCCTGCAACCCGCCGAACAGCCAGCCTTGCAGGCCGAACTCCAGATGGCTCTTGAAGTTCTTCCATAGCAGCCCGAACCCGCGCGCCAGCGAACGCACAGTGTTCTTCAGGAAATCGAGCGGCTTCTTGCTGATCGTGTCCCAGGCATTCATCGCCTTGTTGAGCACGGTGACCAACATCTCGGGCGGCAGATTGAACACCCGCAGCACGAACCGGAATGCCGCCTTCACCGCGCCGATCAGATCGTGGTCCTTAAACACCAACTTGATCAGGTTGCCGATCTCGGTCTTGGTCCGCTGCCAGGCGTCGTTGTCCTTCGCGAGCTCACTGAACAGCTCGATCTGTCGCAGGATGATCGGGCCAAGGAAGTAAACGATCGGATCGCGGATGCAGGCTGGGATCCAGTTCCAGATCTTCTCGCCGAGCAGCACCGGCAGGCCGTAGATATCGATCACCGCCCGGCCCAGCCTGGCGAAGAACTGCAGCATATTCTCCAGGAACGACTGCAGCCATTCAGCGCCGCAGTCAGTCCCTGTGCCACATGGGCGAGCTCGCCGGTCGCCCAATCGGCGAGCGCGGCGATCTGATCGGCCACCCACTGGATAGGTTCGGCGATCACCGCCAGGACATCGCCGCCCAGCGCGTGCGCCGCCCCGGCGACCCCCGCCGCCAGACTGTGCAGCGCCCCGGTGATCGTGCCCGCCATGCGCGTGATCGTCGCGCTCAAATTCCGCGCGGCACCGACGAGCGGGGGGATTAGGGTCTTCTCAAGATAGGCGCGCGCCTCGACAATCGCATTGCCCTGACCCCAGCGGGCGCCGACCCACTGCAAGCCCTTCACAGCACCTGCGACGGCTGCGCCGATGACCAGCACCGGTCCAGCCGGAGACAGCGCAATCAATACGCCGCCGATCACCGTAAGCTGCCGGCTGAACGGCGCCAGCAGGTTCTTGAGCCAGGTCCAGGCCTTGTCTATCAGATCGCGCGCCCAGGCGGTCTTGTCCCAGATCGCCGAGGCGATCGACTTGATCGCGTCCCAGACCGTCTGGATTTCCTGCCACTTCTCGGCCGCGTACTGCTTGATGAAATCGACCACCGGCGCGCCGATCTTGTCCCACAGGTCGCCCGCGACTTTCTTCACGGCGGCGACAATCGGCTGCACCTTCTCAATCACCGGTGTGATCAGTTGCGTTGCGGCATGCTCGACCTCGGCGGCGGCCTCGCGCAGCGGCGAGCAGTCGTTGCGCGCGATTTTGCCGGCAGCACCCTGCACGGTCGCGATCAAGGGCTGGAACTGTGCGGCGAGCTGCTGGCCTGCGCCGCCCAGGGCGCGCACCGGCGCGGTCACGGTCTTGAACAGGCCGTCAACCGCAGCGCCGGTGCGCTCCTTCAGCCAGCCGAAAATGCCATCCGGACCACTGCGCAGGATCGGTTCCAGGCTCGGTGCGAACTCATGCACCAGTCGCCAGCGACCGATTCGCTGAAGTCGGTGATGTCGTTCCAAGCCGATTTCAGGAATCCCGTCGCCTGATCGACGATCGAGGGGCTGTCATTGCTTTGTCGCTGGATGACATCGCTCTGCTGCAGCGTGTGCGTCAGTTCATGTGCGATCAGCGCCTGCCCATCGGTCGTGTCAGGCCGGAACTCGTTGCGCCCGAAGAAGATGTGTTTGCGATAGGTGAAGGCGCGCGCCTGCAATCCGTTCGCGAGTTCCGCCGCCTGCGGCGTGGTGTGGATGCGCACAGCGGAGAAATCCGCACCGAAGCGCGGCGCCATGAAAGTCTGCACCGCCGGGGGCAGCGGCACGCCCGAACCGAGGCTGTCGCGGATCTCCTGGCCGATGTCGCGCTGAGAATGCGAGGGTTTTTCTGCCGCCGAGGCGTGCGACTCTGGCACGGGCGCGGGCAGGATCGCGGCCGGACGTGTCCGCACCACGGGCAGATTTGCGGGGGGCAGTCCCACATGATTACCGAACGGCAGGCGCATGATGCGCCGCGAAACGTCGGCCGCCTCCTGCTCTGCGGGATCGGTCGTGGAGGATACGTCTCCTCGAGCCGCAAGACGCCGGATTATGCCTGACTGCACCAACGCATGCGAGGAGGTCCGCAGTGCCGGCGGCGCCCCGTTGGGGGGCGGCCAAATGCACCGCAACCGGGCTGTTGCGAAGTGACGGAGGTGCGCGAAGTGGTGTCGACGTGGATGATAGCGTACGCGACTGTGTGAGGGGAGTTCGCGCGAAGTCGCCGTTGTTCTCCAGCGAGGGACGAGTACTCGGCCGTGGATGCAAAGCATCTGCTGCGGTCAGGTCGCGGTCTGTATTTCTGTTCGCACTGCGATTGGTCGCGCGCGAAAGGACATGCATCGAAGCGACTGGTGTGCGCCGATCGCCCGTCTTCGCCTGTGCGCGGCCGGTGACGCTTTGTGCCGTTGCGACGCGGGCCGCCATTGCACCCTCCTCAAATCCGGCCGTCTTGACGATTGAGGTCGTGGACAGCTCGCACCAGGTCGGCTCGACCCGACACGATCCACAGACCGAGATCGGCATTTGCCTCCGCAAAGGTCCACGTCGCTTCGTTGACCACGTTCTCACGGGGCAGGAACGGCACGCCATACGCAGCGAGCCGCCGCCGTGTCTCGCCGAGCACCATCAGCCTGATTTGCTCCGGGGTGATCGCCGAACGCTCCAGGTGGCGCAGCGCGCGAGCGGCGATCCAACCAGCGCGATCGATGGCAGGCCAAACCAGCGGACCGGAGGTGACGAAGAAATGCTGCGGACTGTCGACCAGGTACGTGCGCCCGTTCGCTACGAACGATTTGGGGTCAGTGAAACCGAAGCTCGGATCCTGCCGCATCCGAGCCTGGAGCGCCCGGCCGATGACAACGGCGTCCTGCACGGCGTCGTTATTCGGCAGGTTGTGGTGCATGAGGCTGTTTTGTGCCTCGGGTCGCCCGCCGTCGTGTCCCAAGAAATTGTAGTGGTGCCGCTGCAGGCTGTGGAACAGCTGAAACTGTCGTGACAGCGTCTGCACCTGCAAGCTCACCCGGTTGGTGGGCCAATCCATCGCCGCGACCGGCTCCGGATCCCGGCCTGCATCCCGTCCTGATCAACCCTGGCGCGACTGCGCGGGCCACGTCTCGTCGGATTGATCACCCCCTCCACGGCCCAGAAGCCCTCGTCGTTGAGCAGATCGAGCGAGGTCAGCCCATACCGAAGCCGGACGGCGCTCAGCACAGGTGAAAGCACCGCCCGCCCGACTCGGCTTCCGGCGAACCGGTCGAGCGCCTTCTGCGCCGCGTCCATTCCCTCGTCGAGCCGCTGTTCCGCCGGGCCACCTTTGGCGACCAACCCCCTCGCTTTGCCCGCGATCCATTCGGCCACCCGGTCGAGCATGCCATCGACCTTGGTGTAGAGATGTTGGATCGCCGAACGGATCCTCGCCGTGATTCCGTCGAGATGCAGGAAACGCGCGAGGAAGTTGATCACCAAGGTAAACCCGCGGGCCAGACCCTTCTCTAGCGCATCCGCCGCCGAACCTATATTGCCGGCGGCGATGTCCCCGATGCTAGACAGGAAGTTGCCGATGATCTCGATGATCTGCTTCGCCTTCTGAATGAAGAACACCACCGCGTCGTAGATGCCGATGATCGCGCGGATCATCCCCGCGCCCGGCACCAGCATGGCGCCGATCGTCTCGATCGCCCTCTCCACGATCCTGATCTTGACGAAGTCTTTCACGCCACCGACGAACGCCTGGGTGATCTCGCCGGCCATCTCCTTGAGCTTCTCCCAGGCTGCGATCGGCCCATCGCGGATCAGGCTGACCACGAGATCGAAGCCCGCCTCCATCGCCTTGACCCCGGGTTCGCCGACCAGACGCACCAGCTTGCCGCGGATGTTGGTCCAGGTGAGGCCAAGCATCTGCAGCGCCACACCGACGATGCCCCTGAGATCCCATTCCGCCGGCGGCACGATGCCCTCGAGGGAGCCGGTCAGCCAGTCGAACACCGAGTCCTTCAGGTGGGTGAGAAAATTGCGGCCAAAACTCCTGAACCCCTGAACGGCCGCGCCAACCAAATGCTTCACGAACTGAATGGGTTCGATGAAAATGGCCTTCAGCACCGCCACGCCCTTGTCGATGACGGGCTCGATATCGTCGAGCGAATAGCCGAACTGCCCGAGCGCCCAGGCAAAGAACTTCTTCGCCGCCCCCAGCAGCAGACGGCCCAGCTTTGCCAGCGCCCCGGACAGCGCCTCTTTCATCTTCTCGATTTTGTCGTCGATTGACTTGATCGCCGCCTGCTGGCGATCGGCGAGTTTCTGCTGCAGGTCCGCTTCCTTCGCCTGCACGAAGCGGTCGAGCTCATCCAGCTTGGTGCCGATCTCATGTGCCGACTTATCACCGACATCCTTCAGCTCGGGGCCAAGCCTATCGATCAAGGTCTTGATATCGGTCCTCGCCTTGGTCAGCTCGTCCCGGCATTCCTGGATGACGCGGTGGTTGTCGGCAGTGATGTCGGCAACCAGCTTGTTGATGGTCCCAACGAACCGGTCGCGGTTGGTCTCGAAGATCTCCTTGACTCGCGGCAGATCGTCCATGCCGAGCAGCCAGTCCTTGGCCTTCCTGGCCCAGCCGAACCAACCCGAATAACGGTCGTCCTCATACGCGTCGAGCTCGCGGTTGACGTCATCCTCGAAGGTTCTGGCGGCGCGCTCGTTGCCTTCGTCGAACCGCTTGAGCGAAAGCGTCTCCAGGTCGGCTAGCTTCTTCTTCACACTGGCCTGGGCCGCGGTGTAAATCCCGTTGATCTTCGTCGCGATTTCGTCGCGCTTCTTTTCCAGCCCGGCCTTGGCGCCCCGCTGCTGCTGTGCTGCCAGTCCAAGACCGTGCGCCCGTTTGGACGACAGTGCGGCGCGTTCGGTGCGCTCCTGATGCTGCAGGTCCGTTTCAACCCGCGTAGCCTCCGCGCGTGCGAAGCCTTGCAGCTGGGCGGGCTGCGAGCGCGCAGCCTGATCGAGCCCCTTCTTCTCCCAGTTCGCCTCGGCGAGATCGCCGCTGTTCACCATGTCGAGCTGCTGCTGCGTAATGCCTTCCTCCCGCAGCTTTGCATCCGCCGACTGGGCGTACTCGTTGAGCGCAGTGTGCTCCGGCAAGAGCGGCGCGATGGCGCCATGACCGAGATTCATCACCGGCGTCGGGGGCGCCGCTTCCGCACCCAGCAACCCCTCGGGTCTGTGCTCGGGCGCCGCCGGCGGTGGCGTGTGCTCGATGTCTGAGAAGGTCTGCAGCACGGCGGTTGTGTCCGCCTGCACCATCTTCAGTACGTCGGCCCCGGTGTGCTGCGCCTTGCGGTCGCGCTTGAAGTTGTCGACGTCCTCGATGCTACGGGGGATGTTCCGCGCCAGCGACTCCTGCAGTTCGCGCGACGCCTTGCTGCCATCGACCGCCGGAGCAGGCCGGCCGGCCACCGCCTGCACCTGACCCAAATTGCTGTTCGAGTGTCCCTCGCTGGCCGGAATGACCACGGCCCTCTCGGCCTGGTGCAGCTTCTGGCCGGCATTGGCGTGGGTCTGCTCATGCCGGCTCAGGGTGGCGAGCTTGGCGACGCCGCTGGCGAGCACCGGGCGAGCCCTCGCGCTCAGGTACTCGGCAACGCGTCCGCCGCCCAAGTTCGATTGTACGGCCAATCCGGCGGTCCGGGCGCCGGCGATGCGGCCTGGCCCGATGCGAGGCGCGCTCACCGCCGGCATGTGTACGACCGTCCTTGCACCACCCGCCCGGGTCACCCGTGGCCGCAGATCGGGTGCCGCGCCGGGCGCGGGGCGCCTGCCCAGATGCTGCTGCGCGGCGGCGCCTTCTGCCTCCAGGCGCGCTGCCTGCGCCGCGGTCAGGTCCGGTGGCAGCTCGATGACGCGGCCATCGCGCATCCGGTAGCTGCGGCTATCGCCTGCATCAGGCATAACCGGTGCGCCCGGCGGTGCGCGGGCCGTAACCGCCGGGCTCGGAACCGGCACTCGCCCGTCAGGCTCCCTCGCGAGCGGGATCCTCGCTAACCCAGGCCCAGGGCTGCTGCCGCTCACCAGGGCTGCCGGTTCGGGCGGACGTGCGCCCCGCACCGGCGTAGGGACCGGCACAATGCGCCGCTCGCCGGCTCTGCTCTGCGCCGGCTCCCGGGCTGCGTGCGTGACCGCTGCGCTGGCCGCCACGAGACGCCCTAGCCGACCGCAGCCTCGAGCTCGGTAATCTGCCGATTGATGACCGAGAGGCTGTCCTTGTAAGCGACCTGTTTCTGCCGCGCCTGCTGGCGCACCGTGGCAAGCTGTTCGGTTGCTGGCGAAGCCGCTTGTGCCGGATCGCGCAGCGACAGCGTGTCCGCCCGTGCGCTGACGTACTTCGCCTCGCGCTCGTCGGCCGCGCCCAGCAACTCCGAGATCAGCTTGTCGTCTTCCTGCATCTGGGCCTGCAGGTTCCGATAGGCCGCAAGGGCTTGCTGCCGTGTCATGGTATGCGCCTGATACGAGGCCTCGATGGTGCGGGTCTCCGCATCACGGCAGGCGATCAGGTTGCTGATCGCGTTCGTCGAGTTGGTCATCAGAACTTTGTCATGCAAGGCATCCTGGTCGATCAGCGTGAGAACCTGCGCCTGGCTCTGCGCGCTGCGTCGCTTGGCGTCCACATAGCCGACCAGACTACCTGCGAGTGCTCCTGCCGCGGCGCCGATCAGCGCCGACTGCCAGTCGCCGCGCGCTAACCCGCCAATGGCTGCGCCTGTGACAGCACCGACCGCGGTCGCGCCCAGCACTGTTTTCTGCAAGTCCGTGCCCATCGCAATCAGCGGCTGGCGCGCGGCATAGCACACGTCATTGGGGTTTTGGTACGCGCTGTACTGGTTTGCGCAGCCCGACAGCAGCGACGGCACGAATCCCAATATGAGTCCACCGGCCCCGCAGCGTCTGCGCCAGCTCCTCATTATCCTCCCGTTCATCTTGCCTGTTCCTTCTTCAGCGTATCGTAAAGCTCGTCCCACCAGACGTTTCGCAGTTTGTCGGATATGGCATTGTTCGAGGCTGCCAGCAGCGCCGTTTGCCGGACGACCACATTCTGGAACAGCTCGTATTGACCAAGACCTCGGTTGCGGAATGCGCGCGCCACCACATCGGCGGCGGCATTCCGCTGCTCGGGAGGCTCCCGCGCGAGGTCCTGCAGCCGGCTCAGGTAGTACTGATAGGTCGGCTTTGCCGCGGATTCCAGCTCATCGATGCGGCTGCTCACGCCCGCAAGCCGCTCGAGCACCGGGCCCAATTTTTCCGCCTGGATGCAGGCCTTGGCCTCGGCAGTCAGCCACTTAGTCAGCACCCGGTTGGTCTCGCTCATATGCCGCAGCGCGCGGACATTCGCCGCCAGCAGCACGGCGCCCTCCAACGTTTCGCGCCGAGCTGTTTCAGCCGCGACGTCCAGCTTGGCGTTGCTGCGATCGAGATCGGCCTTGATGGCGTCAAGCTGCTGCCGCAGCTTCTGCTGGTCGAGCGAGCCGGCCTGGGCCAGCAGATTGGTCACCTTCGCATTCGCCTGGCCGCGGTCCGTCTCGGTATTGACCGTCAGCCGCTGCTCGGCCGATGCGAGCGCGTCGATCAGCGTCCGGTTCTGCAGGTCGGCCACCCCAGCGCTGGTTCGGATTGGGCGAGACCCCGCCCACGAACACCGGCACCGACAAGGCAAGGCGCACACCCACACTGTCGCCACGGGTTTCCCCGTTCAGGTCGAAGAAAGGTACCTCGCGCCGGTGTCCCACCCCGACGATGGCCGGGCTTGCCAGATAGTGGGCGCCCTTGACGATGTACCCACCAGCCTGCCCTTGCAGTTCGTCTGGCCGGGTCAGCCGGAATGGGTCGAGCGTGATCTGCTCCACGTTGCCCAGCAGGTCATACAGCCCAAGCCGGTTCGGCAGCCGGCTGCCCAGCGGCGGAGGTGACTGTTCATTCGGGTCGCTGCTGTCGCGCAGCGGCGCGATTTCCTCAATGCTGGGCTCGCGGGCCACGCCCGTCGCAGGATCGACCACTTTGTAGACCCGCATGCCTTGATCCTGCTGCTCCGCCACACCGCCGCGCGCGGCAAACTCCCACTCGGCTTCGGTGGGCAGCCGCAGATAGCTGGGGGAACCCTGCTCCCATGGCAGCACCGGTGCGCGATGGGCCGCGATGGCCGCACGATCACGCGCGAGCAGCCAATTCTGATAGCGCCGCAACAACTCGTTTGCGTCGAACCAGGAGAGCCCGGCCACCGCGCGTACATCCCCAGGCCGCGCTGCGTTCACCGCCTGTGAAATCTCCTGGCAGGCAGTCGCCGACGGGTCGACGTTGGAGTCGGCGATCGCCCGTATCCGGCTCGCCTGCGGCTGCGTCAGCGGATAGACGGCCATGTAGTACGATCGCCCATTCAGTAGCGAAAGATCGACGGACCGCTTCGGATCACGCGGGCCTTCGCCTTGGTTGAAACCTCCCGCCAGACTCGCGACCTGCGGACCCTCGATCAGCGCCGGCAGGAGATTGCGACCCGGATCGGGTGGAGGGCTGCCAGGATGCACCTTCTGATTGTCGAGCACGTTGGTCGCCGAGACGACCACCTTGCTCATCAGCAGATAGCCGAAACAGGGCAGTGGCAAAGCGAGCCGGTCGGGCACGGTCTGCGGATCGGCAGGGGTCGGACACGGAGCGGAGGCAGTGGTTGGGTTGTGCGTCCGAGCCGGGTCATCGATTGTGCACGAGGGCTGCGGAGCGGCATCGGCGGCATGCATCCCGCACCAGAGAAGGCACAGCAATAGCAGCCAAAGTTTACTCATAGCGAAGTCCCTCGGCTGGGGCGATGCGCGCCGCGCGCAGTCCGCCATAGGCCGCCGCAAGCACGGTGCAGGCCATGGTTGCCGCCGCGGCGACCGCAATGTGCTCGGGGTAGAGCCGAAATATTGCGCCCCCCTGCGGCAAAGAAGCAGCCATCATGCGCTCGATCACGGGCTGCGACGCGAACGTCGCTGCGCACGCGAGCAGCAGGCTCAACAGCGCAGCCCACAAGCCTTGCACCACTGGAAACAGCGCGATCGCTCCAGCCGGATAGCCGATCAGCCGGAGCAGGCTGAGCGAACGGCGCTGGCGCGCAATCGAGGCCCATAGCCCGAGCGTCAGCGACATCAGGAACCCGGCCGCGCCCAGTGCCGCGAGAACCAGGAACAGATGACCGAGGTCGCTGTCGAGCCGCTGCACGGTCTCGATCTCGCCACCGCGTGTTACCGTCTGCACGCCGCGCTCTGCCAGCCAATCACGCAGCGGCGCGACATTGTCGATCGTATCGGCGAACAGCCGGAAGCTGGCGAAACTGCGTCCGGTCTGCGGCCGCTCTTCGCCCTCCACACCCAGTGCAGGAACGCCGAAACCCTCGCGGTAGTCTTCCGCGACCACGAGCAGCGGCAACGGCACGAGTGCCAGCATCCGATCACTGGAGATCGCTGGCAAGATAGCACTGACCGTGAGCTTGAACGGCAGTGCCTGCGGCTGATCATCGAGCATCCGCCCGATGCGCCCGTCTACAACGTTCCCCTGCGATATGTGCAGCCGATCGGCGGCGGGACGCGAAATGGCAATCTTCATCTCGGCCGAGACCGGCTGTGCGGCCAGCGCCTCGGCGTCTGGCCTCCGACAGCAACGGATCATGCGGCGCGGTCGGCACCAGTTCGGCGTTGATCGGATCGCGCTCCGAGTGCGACGGGTTTTGCAAGCTGATTGTGGCGGCGAGAAAGCGCGTGGTCGGCAACACGAACGCAGCGCCGGGCAGTGCACGGAGAGTCGCAAACCACTGCTCATCGTAGCTGCCTTGGCCAATCGGCTGCAGCACGCGGATGCGAGGATCACGCTCCAGACGATCGCGCATCCCAGAGACCACGCCGAATTTCAGTCCGAACAGCACGAGCAGCGGCGTCAGGATCGCCGCAAGGCCCAGCAGCGTGCAGATCATCGTAGTGCGCTCGTGGAAGAAGGCGAACGTGGCGATGATCGCGGTCTGACTCATGTCCCGCGCTCCCATGGCTCACCCATCGAACCGGGCGGTGACCGCGGTCCCTTCGATGGAGAGCGCGGGCGAGATGCAACGGAACCCCAGCGCCTCGACGCGGCCGTGGTCGTGACTCGCGACGACGATGGTTGCCCCGGCCTCGCGGCCGAACAGCACGAAGCGTTGCATGACGTTGGCTGCGTTGGCCGGGTCCAATGCCGCGGTTGGCTCGTCGGCCAGTACCACGGCCGGCTGATGCGCCAGTGCGCGCGCGATGGCAACACGCTGCCGCTCACCCACCGACAGCGCGTCCGGCAGCTTGTGCAGGTGCTGCGATTATGCGCGCCGGAAATCGGCCGCTCCCGACGGTCGCAACTGTTCCCCCCAACCGCTGCCGACCCGCCGATTCAGCGGGTTACCCGATCACGACCGCGATCGTCGTCGCTGTCGGCGATAGGATCTGACTCTGTGAAGTCGTCGGTGAAGGTCGCCTACGACGGATTGAAGGCCGCGATGCGTCGGAAATTTGGTGAATCGGGGCCTTGTCGATGGCGATCGAGGACCTGGAAGCGAATCCGATGTCAAAGGGACGCACCCTCGTCCTCGAGAAAAAGGTCGCCGACGCCAAGGCCGCAGAGGACGCCGATGTCATTCAGGGGTTATCGAACCTCGTGACGGTGTTGAAGGAGCCGAATATCGGCGGCGAAGCCTTAGGCAGCATCAATGTCCATATCAGCGGCGGCACGATCCAAGGAGTGGTCGGAGCACGAGAAGTTAAAGTGAGCTCGATGACCTTCGGTGCTCCTCGGGATAAGCAAAACTGAGACAGCCGGTCACCCATGGCTGATGCGAAGACCAGCACAGTAATTGGGGGCGGCACCGTTCAGGGCGTTGTCGGCGCTCGAACCGTCAACATCGAGAATTTTACATTTTACGCTGCGGCACAGCTACCAGCCGAGCCGCCACGCGAGACTGAAGACGCGGTCCCAATATTGCCTTGCCCGTATCCGGGCCTCGCATACTTTAGCCCACAGGATAGTGGCTTGTGTTTCGGCCGCGAAAGGGCCATTGCGCGCCTCGCGGAGGCGGGTCGATCGACAGAGCCTGACCGCACTGGTTGGCGCTTCAGGCAGCGGCAAGTCCTCGGTCGTTCTTGCCGGCTTGGCGCCCCGCCTCAACGCGCGAGGAAATTGGCGCTTCACACATTTCCGAATCGGCGACGAGCCCGACAACAACCCCTTCCGGTCCTTAGCGCGCGCTCTCGTACCGCTGTTCAGCGACAGCTCCAGCCAAATGCCTCCATTCGGTGAGATCGAGGCACTGTCTGCCAGCCTAGCAAAGGGAAGAGAGATAGGAGGTGTGACGCTACCTAAGCCGGCCAAGCCGGAACCAAACAGGGATGTCGAACACACTCCACCCTCGGCCGTACGGGCTATTTTTGGATGATCTGCCGATTCACATCCGCCCGGATCTTCCCGCAGCGCGGGTGCAAACTTAACGAACCCAATGGGTTCGAGCCATT
>Ga0310915_10001019_pt1 | contig 14152 bp, 12 predicted proteins | sample GREbulkMGAN111_FD_202508 | JGI IMG/M metagenome (GOLD analysis project Ga0310915, IMG submission 202508) | Lab enrichment of tropical soil microbial communities from Luquillo Experimental Forest, Puerto Rico - GRE.bulkMG.AN111 | ecosystem: Environmental > Terrestrial > Soil > Tropical forest >...
AGTCCAAAATTCGGCATCAGCCGGGTCCTTTGTGCGCGACACCCGATCGAAACCGCTCGCCATCGCGGCAGCAGTGTGATTGGAGCGGTGTGCTTACGCAATGGGCGATCGTGCCATTGCCATGGGGGTCATTGGCTTGGTCCATTGGCCTGGTCTGGCTGGCTTGGCCCTTTGGCCAGATGGCTCCCCGCCGAGCGTCGCGCCGACCGCGGTCGCATAACAGGCGTGGTGCTGCCATAACCGCTCCATACTGATGACCGCAAAATTGAATGCTGCCGGATTGTTTGAGTACCGGTCGTACTGGGACGGGGAGGCCCCGGTCGCGGACACGGCCGGGGTCTCTAAATTTGCGACGAAGGATGAGGCGGCTTCAGATCGCGATCCACAGCGTGTCGCGTCAGCGCCGTTAGGAATTCGATTTCTGTTTTTTTGTTTTCGGCTTTTTCGCTTTGACCCTGCTTGCAAGGTCCTTTCTTACGACGTCTTCGATTTTCTTCATGACCATGAGGTGAAGACGCGGCGATTTTTCGATTGTTGTATGCGACAGGCCGGTATCAGCGGTCAGATCGATATTGGTCAGCTCACCCTTAAAGTCCGGACCGGCGGAGACTGGCTTGCCGAAGCCGTTCTGTTGGTAAAAATTTACCAGGTGGAGGACATTCTTGGGCACCGGCTGCGGCTGTGTTGCATCGAACGTGACGACCAGTTCGATCGGAATGTTCTGCCGGTTGAGTTGATTGGCGATGTCGAACATGGCGTTGGCGCCGAGCGAATGGCCGATGATGACGATGATGTCCTTGTGTCCGCGTGAGTATTGATCGGCAATACGATGGGCGACCGAGTGCCAGCCATTAGTGCTGAAGACCCGGGCGCTGTAACCTTGCTGATTAAGCTTCGCGGCGAGCGTGTCCATGCCGCGCGAGAAGATATCGGCCAAACCGCGCAACAAATCGACTTGGACTTGTGATGGGCTAGCGGCAGCCTGGCGCTGAGTAGATTGCGCGGCTTGGGCAAAAGCAGCGGTCGAGAACGCGAACAGCCACGCGGCCGCCGCCAGTTTCATTGGCAATCTGCGCATTCGTAATCTCTTTTCGTGAAGAAGTTGGAAGTTACACACACCACCAGCGGACAATGCAATCGTTGTAAAATTTCCAAGTTTCATTGATCAAGATCAATGCTAGTAGGGGAAAAATCCGCACGAGCCGGTTTCGGAGCTGACTATGAACGCCAGCCGTCGCGTCGAAATTCGCAGCCGGAAGCGGCTTTTCGACGATTTCTTCAAGATAGATGAGTTGATTGTTGTGCATCAGCGCTATGACGGCAGCATGAGCGGTGTAGAGCGCCGGCTGGTGTTCGAACGTGGCGACGCCGTCGCGGTTCTCTTGTTCGATGCCGATGCCCGGTCGGTGGTGCTGGTCGAGCAATTCAGGCCGCCGACCCTAATCGCCCATCGCCGAGACAATCCGTTCTGCACCGATGGCTGGATTGTCGAGCTCGTTGCCGGGATGATCGACACTGGCGAGACCGCCGAGCAAGCTGCAATCCGCGAGGTCTTCGAGGAGACCGGCTATCGGATCGCCAATCCAAGGCCCATCGGCAAATACTTTTCATCGCCGGGCGGTTCGGACGAGCGTTTCTTCCTTTATTTCGCGCGGGTAGGGAAGGCGCAGCGTCAGGGAGACGTCGGCGGAATCGCCGGTGAGGAGGACATCAAAGTCTTTCAGCTCGGTGTCGCTGCTCTGTTCGATCGATTGGCGCAGGGCGCAATTGATGACCCGAAGCTCGCCATCGCCGCATACTGGCTGAAGGATAATATTGCCCGGCTGTAGCGTGCCTATAAGGATGCGTCGGCCAAGACTATTCGCCGGTCGGAGTGCGCAATCCGACCCAGCTGTCGCGAACCTGCGCGCGGCGGGCGAGCAGGCGCAATTCGCGCGCGCAGAACATGAGCGTCGCCAGGATCAGGGGTAGAAAGAAATCGAGCATGCGGAACGTGAGGAGCGCCGCGAGCAGATCCTCGCGCGGATATTGCGGCAGTCCGATCAGGACTGCCGCTTCGACAACCCCGAGACTTCCCGGCGTGTGACTGACAATCCCGAGCAGCGTCGCCACCACAAAGACGACGAGCACAGTCATGAACCCGACCGCGGGGCTCGTCGGCAACAGCATGTACATGGAGAGTGAAGCCAGCACGCGGTCGAACGCACCGATCCCGATCTGTAGGAGCGTGCCACGCACACCAGGCAGCGCGACCTGCCAATTGTCCTTGCCAATCAGGCGTCGTCCGCCCGCAAGCCAGCCAAGATAACAAATAACGGCGAAAATGCCGGCGAAACCGGCGAGCCGGTTGAGCCAGGCTGGCAGATGATCGACCGCCGTCAAGGCTTGCGGCGCATAGGCGACCGCGCCGCCCAGCACCACGATATTGCCGAGCCAATAAGTCATGCCGGTGAACAGCGCGATCTTGGCAATATGGGTGAGATTCATCTGCCAGAATGAATAGACGCGAAATCGCACCAGCCCGCAGGTCAAGGTCGCGGCGCCAAGCGAATGACCGATCGTGTAGCTTGTGAAGCTCGCAAAAGCGACAACGCGCAGCGGAATGTTATGCTTGCCGATCGTGTGTAGGGCGAACAGATCGTAGCACACGAGATTGCTGTAGCCGGCAACGACCAGCGCGCCGGCAATGAAGATGCGCCATGGCGATTGTGCCTCGAGCGCGGCAATGACTTTGCCGATCTCGATGTCGCGCAGCAGATGATAAAGGACGGCTGCGGCGACGATCACAATGGCAACGCTGATCGCGATGCTTATTCGGCTCCGGCCGGCGGCGCCGCCGATCGTCTGTGCAAATAAGCGCAGTGGGGCCAGGGCGATAAAAACTCCACTAAATCGAATCGCGGCGGCAAAATCCCATCGCTTGGTGACAGGATTGTTACGAAGGAGCCGCTGCCGCAGGGACGCGATGGCGCTGGTTCCGCGACCGTCACACGAATGAGATATGAAATGGCAATTGTTGTCGCATGCGATTCGAAATTGCGGCGGCAGCGGGCTCGCGGCCGAAAACGGCATCATGAAAGTGTTGATCGCGACGGACGCTTGGCGTCCGCAGGTCAACGGCGTCGTTCGCACCTTGGGTGCGCTCGCGCGCGCCGCTGCGAAAATCGGCGTCGAAATTGAATTTTTGTCGCCGGAAGGATTTTGGAGCTTTCCGGTGCCGACTTATCCGGGACTGCGGCTGGCGCTGCCGCGCGGCAAAGCGATTGCCGCGCGCATCGAGCAGGCCAAAGCCGACGCGATTCATATTGCGACCGAAGGGCCGATAGGCCATGCGGTGCGCAGCTTCTGCATAAAGGCGAGCCGGCCGTTCACGACCAGCTATACGACGCGTTTTCCGGAATACATTTCGGCGCGCTCGCCCATTCCGGAAGCCTGGATCTATAGCGCGTTGCGGCGCTTTCACGCCGCCGCCGCGGTGACCATGGTGGCGACGCCGTCGCTGATGAGCGAACTATCCGGCCGCGGTTTTTCCAATCTCGGGATGTGGACGCGCGGCGTCGACGTCGATTTGTTCCGCCCGGATCGCGCCATCGATGTCGACTTCCCGCGGCCGATTTTCATGACGGTAGGTCGGGTCGCGGTCGAGAAGAACCTGCGGGCATTTCTTTCGCTCGATCTGCCCGGGACAAAGGTCGTCATCGGCGCCGGCCCGCAGCAAGCCGAGCTCAAGCGCCGGTTCCCGGCCGCCAAGTTCCTCGGCCAGCTCGACAACGGGATTCTCGCCGCGCATCTTGCAGCGGCCGACGTCTTCGTTTTTCCGAGTCTGACCGACACATTCGGCATCGTGCAGCTCGAGGCGCTCGCCAGCGGCGTACCCGTTGCGGCATTTCCCGTCACCGGGCCCAGCGACGTCATCGGTAATCATCCGGTCGGCGTTTTGCATGCCGACCTGTGCACCGCCTGCATGCAGGCGCTATGGATTTCGCGCGAGGCCTGTCGCGAATTTGCCCTGCGTTACTCCTGGGAGAATAGCGCGCGCCAATTCATCTCCCATGCCCGCAAGGTCGCCGTCGCGGCGGTCGGCGAAAATCCGGTCGCTGCGCCGCTGCAAGCGCCGGTTCATTCCGAACCGCAAAGCCTCGTGCCCGACACCGATCGCGGCACAACAAGGATGACGCATGAACATTCCATCTAATACCGATCTCGACAACTTCACCGTCACCAAAGCCTATGCGCGCTGGGCGCCGGTTTACGATCTGGTTTTTGGCGCCGTATTCGAACGAGGCCGACAGGCCGCCGTGGCCGCCGCGGGGCGCCTCGGCGGACGTGTTCTTGAAGTCGGCGTCGGCACCGGAATCTCGCTGCCGCTTTATTCCAGGAATTGTCGCCTATGCGGTGTCGATATTTCCGCACCGATGTTGCGGAAGGCGCAGGAGCGGGTCGCCGAGCTCAACCTCACCAATGTCGAGGGGCTCTGGGTGATGGACGCCGCGCATCTGTCATTTCCCGACAACTCATTCGACGTCGTTGTTGCGCAATATGTCATCACCACCGTGCCGAATCCGGAAGCGACCCTCGATGAGTTCGCGCGCGTGCTCAAGCCGGGAGGCGAAATCGTGCTGGTGAGCCGCATTGGCGCCGAAGCAGGATTGCGGCGCTCGCTTGAACATTGGTTCCAACCGGCGGCGCGCAAGCTCGGCTGGCGCACGGAGTTTTCCTTCGGTCGTTATGCGCGCTGGACAACGCAAAGTCCGGACATGCGCCTGATTGAACGCCGCGCCATGCCCCCCTTTGGGCATTTCAATCTGATCCGGTTCGGAAAGGACGGCGCCGAAAGCCGCCTTGACCGGCCCGAAACCGTGCGCGCGGCCGGCTGATCAAAGTCCTGTCATCAGGGATTCATCGAATCGCCATAGCTAGGTCGGACGGCCGCTCGGGCGCTCGCAGGAGCGCCATAGACAAGGACGGAACGAATGCAAGGTTATCTGGAAGCGCTGCGGATCCAACGCTGGGACGATCACCGCTATTACCACCACAGCCGCATCAATCAGACGCTTCACCTGGTCAGCGCGATAAGCTTTCTGTTCTCCTATGTGATGATCTTCAAGGATCCGGCGATTTCGGCGTTAGCCGGCTGGCTCGTCGCGATGACCACGCGGCAGACCGGGCATTTCTTCTTCGAGCCGAAGAATTACGACGTAGTTAACAACGCCACGCACGAATACAAGGAAGAAATAAAAGTTGGTTACAATCTGCGCCGCAAAGTCGTGCTGTTGACGATTTGGGCGCTGTCGCCGCTGCCGCTTTACTTCGATCCGACTTATTTCGGCCTGTTCGCGCCGGCCGCGGACAAGACCGGCTTTATCCGCCATGTTGCGATGATCTGGCTCGTGCTCGGCATTGCCGGCGTACTGTTCCGGACCGTGCAGTTGTTCCTGATCAAGGACGTCCAGACCGGACTGGTATGGGCGACCAAAATCCTCACCGATCCGTTTCACGACATCAAGCTGTACCACAAGGCGCCGCTTGCGCTTTTGCGTGGCGAACTGATCGATCCGGATATCGGCCGCTATCGCTGGGATGACGACGACGCCGAAGACATCGAAGAGGCGCCCCGGTTTACCTAGGCGGGGCGTTGTCCATTACCGAAAACCGCGCGGCGCAGGCGCGCCCAGCGTTCGCCGATGATCTCCTTAAGCACCATTCGCTTGATGGTGCGGTCGGTCAATGCTGGATTGTGCCACCACCATCCATCGCGCTGCATGGCGTCCGCCGCCGCGACGAAGCGGTCGACAATGGCGGCGAAGTCGGCATCGCTGTAGTTGAGGCTGAAGATCAGCCGGCCGGTGCCGATCCAGCTCAGCAGCAGTCCTTCCGCGCGCAAGTAATATTGCAGCATCCAATGGTAGCGCGACGGTCGCGTGTAGCAGACGGTCCAGATCGACGAAAGGTTGGCGACGCGCACCGGCAGGTCGGCCGCAGCCAGTCGCGCATTGAGCATGTGTGTACGCGCGTTCCAAACCTCATCGAGATCGCGATAGAGTGCGTCGATCTGCGGCGTTTTCAGCGCATGCAGAAATTCGCTCATCGCCGCCATCACATAAGGATGCGAGTTGAACGTACCGCGGGCGAGGCAAATATCGGCCGGATGGTCGTCGCGATAACGCTTCATGAGATCCCGGCGGCCGCACACGACGCCGACCGGAAGACCGCCGCCGAGCGTCTTGCCGTAAGTGACGAGGTCAGCGCGCACGCCAAAATATTCCTGGGCGCCGCCTTTGGCGAGCCGAAAGCCGACGAAGACCTCATCGAAGATCAGGACGATGCTGCGCTCGCTGCAGATCGCGCGCAGCTTTTTCAGCCACGCGCCATAGCGAGCTTTATCGAAATGGACGCCGGGCCCGCTATCGATGAGCGCCGAATCGCTCGGCGGGCTGATATTAGGATGCAGCGCTTGCAGGGGGTTGACCAGAACGCAGGCGATGTTGCGCCGCTTGCGCAATACGCGCAATGCGCGCTCGCTCATTTCGGTGAGGGTATATGTCTGCCGCGTTGCTGTCGGATTGCCAATTCCTGGCTGCACGTCATCCCACCAGCCATGATAGGCGCCGCAAAACCGCACCACATCCGAGCGGCAGGTGTGATAACGCGCGAGCCGCACTGCCTGCATCACCGCTTCCGTGCCCGACATATGAAACGAAACTTCATCGAGGCCGGAAATCTCCTTCAGCATTTTTGCATTTTCGGCGATCACTGGATGATAGGAGCCGAGTACCGGACCGAGCTCGCGCACGCGCGCTGCGCCGCGGTCGATCGTCGCCTTGTAAAAATCGTAGCCGAGCAGGTTGACCCCGTACGAGCCAGTGAGATCGTAGCTGCGATTGCCGTCGAGATCGGTCAGCATCACGCCGTGCGAAGCTTGCACGAAACTCGCCGAGGGCAGGTGAGCGCGCACCATGCGCCGGTACTGGAACGGCACGCGATAGGCCGCGGTGAATTGCAGGTCAGACAGCGATTCTGCCGCTTCGGCAGTGGCGTGAATCGTCTCGGCGAAGCGGGTTCGGTAAATCTGCGAAAGCTGGTTGAAACCGGCGCGGCGGCGGGCGGCGATGTCGTGCGTGGCGCCGTCGGAACAAAAAAATCGCTGCGCATCGTATTCATAGAACCGCACAAAGCGTGCGAGCCGGCGCGCGATCCACGCATGGCCGGAAAGCGAGGGGTGTTTGGCTTGCGACAGTTCAAGCCGCTTGCGCAAAGCTGCCACGGAAGTCGCTACGGCGGCGGCGCCGATGCCGTAGAAGGCGAGAGTCGCGGAGCCCCATTGCATCGAATCGCGGTTTAATCCCGAGTTTTTACAAAGAAATGACGATCCGAGCCCAAATCCTGAAAGTTTTCCAGCAGGAGGACCTTAATTTCCTGCTAACCAACCGCATTCCGCGACGGCTGGCGACACAATTCATGGGCTGGTTCAGCCGTATCGAACAGCCACTCATGCGTGACCTTTCCATTGCTATGTGGCGGCTGTTCTCCGACCTCGATCTGGCTGAGGCCAAAAAGACGCAGTTCCAAAGCCTGCACGACTGCTTTATTCGCGAACTCAAGGGTGGCGTCCGCCCGATCGAGCCCGGCAATGACATTCTGATCAGCCCTTGCGACGCGATCGTTGGCGCCTGCGGCAAAGTCGCCGGCACGCAGGTGCTCCAGGCCAAGGGATTTCCGTACCTGCTGGAGGATCTGCTTGGCGACCGGGATTTGGTCGAAAACTACCGCAACGGCTCCTATGCGACGCTGCGGCTGAAATCGAGCATGTATCACCGCTTCCATGCCCCGCATGACGGTTGCATCAAGCAAATCCGCTACATTTCCGGCGACACGTGGAACGTCAATCCGATCGCGCTTGAGCGCATCGAACGGCTGTTCTGCAAGAACGAGCGCGCGGTCGTGCGCCTAAGGCTCAGCGCCAACGGGCAGTGCGTCACCTTGGTCGCTGTGGCAGCGATCCTCGTCGCCAGCATTCGCCTGCACTGTCTCGGTGCGGCCCTGAACAGGAACTACGAAGGGCGCGGCGTCATCGAATGCGACGATTCAGTGCGCAAAGGCGACGAATTGGGCTGGTTTGAGCATGGCTCGACCATCATCGTGTTCGCGCCTGAGGGGTTCGCTCTGTGCGACAATATCCGCGACGGCGCCGCGATTCGGATGGGCGAGCCGCTGATGCGTTTGCCCTGAACGGAGCGGCGGTCGCGGCTAGCCCGCCGCTTTTTTCAGTTCGGCGGCCGTCTCGTCATCCAGCTTTGTCGCGCGCGTGTAGGCAGGCCGGTCGCTCATCCGATGCCAATAGCGCTCGAAAGCCGGGCGTCGCTCCAGCGTGCCGAACATCATGCCGAAGCCGATTTGCGCACCGACATAAAGGTCGGCGGCGCTGAAACGATTACCCACCAGGTAATCGACCGAGGTGATCGCCGCTTCAAGCGTGCTGATAGTCTTGGCAAAATTGCCATAGCCCATCATCCGCTCGCGCTCAGGCGGCACAACGAAGCCCAACGCTTTATTGCTAGCCGCGGCCTCGAACGGACCGGCGCAAAAAAACAGCCAGCGATAATAGGGCGCGCGCAGCCGATCACCGGGGGGTGGCGCCAGGCGCGCCTGCGGGAAGGCATCGGCGAGATAAGCGCAGATCGCGGCCGTCTCGGTGACCACCGCGTCGCCATGGCGCAGCGCCGGCACTTTGCCCATCGGATTGATTGCGAGATAGGCCGGCCCCTTCATCGTTGAGGCGTAGTCGACCACTTCGACTTTGTAAGGCTCGCCGATTTCTTCGAGCATCCAGCGCGCAACGCGTCCACGCGACATCGGATTGGTATAGAGAACGAGTTCGTCGGCCATGGCGAATTCTCCAAAAATGAGCGTGCAATATGGGGTGAGGCGCTAGCCGCCGCAAGCGCGCGCCGTTTAATCGGGAGCGCGCAGGCGGTAACCGATTCCGGTTTCGGTGAGGATGTAATGTGGGCGCTCGGGGTCGGCCTCGATCTTTTGCCGAAGCTGCCGGACATAGACGCGCAAATATTGCGCGTCGGTCAAATCGTCCCACAACTGGCTCAACAGGAATTTGTGCGTGAGCACCTTGCCGGCGTGCTGCACAAGCATGCGCAACAATTCGTATTCTTTGGGAGAGAGCTTGATGTCCTTGTCGCCGAGCTTGACGATCCGCCGTACCAGATCGACGGAAAGGTCGCCGACCCGAAAGATCGGCCGTTCGCCATGAGTCTGCAATTGATGCCGTAGTGCGGCGCGCATTCTGGCCAGAAGTTCATCCATTCCGAACGGTTTGGTCACGTAGTCATCGGCGCCATAATCGAGCGCCTGGACCTTGCCGGCCTCGTCGTCGCGGCTGGAAAGAACCACGATCGGTACGCTGTCATTGCGCGCACGTATCGTGCGCAAAAGCTCATGGCCTTGCATATCGGGCAGGCCAAGATCGAGAACGATCAGATCCGGCGTCTGCCCGCCCAAAAATTCGAGCGCCATTTTGCCGCTGGATGCTTCCATGATCTGGTAGCCATGCGCCGAAAGCCCGACGCGCAGCAATTTACGAATCGGCGGTTCGTCGTCGATGACGAGGACCCGGCGCGGCGCGGCGCTCATGCTGCGGCGTCCAGCCGTTGCGGCTGGCTTGCGATCGGCAATCTGATGGTAAAGGCCGCGCCGCGGCGGTCGGAGCGGTTGGCGGCGACGATGGTTCCGTTCATCGCCTCGACAAAGCCGCGCGAGATCGCAAGTCCAAGCCCAGTGCCGGGCCGGATCTGATCGGCCTTCGGCACGCGATAAAACTTATCGAAAATATGTTCGAGATCGTCCTGCGGAATGCCTTCACCTTCATCGAGGATTTGAAGGACAACCGAATCCCGGTCTCCCCACGTGCGGATGAAGACCGTCGTGCCGGATGCGGCATATTTGGCTGCGTTGTCGAGCAGATTGAACAGCACTTGCTCGAACAGAACCGCGTCCACCGACACCATCGGAACGTCGGTGGCGAGATCGAGCCGCACCGAGTGATTGCGCAAGATTTTCGTGGTTCGCTGCAATGTCGAGCCGATGATTTCCGAGACGTCATGCGGCGCGAGCTTGGGCGTCACGGCCCCCGATTCAAGGCGCGTCATGTCGAGCAAATTGGCAATGAAACGATTGAGACGTTCGGATTCCTCGATGATGGTCGAAAGCAGTTCGGCTTGCTCGCTGTCGGTCAGCTTTTCGTTGAGCTCTCGCAAAGTGCTGGCGGAGCCGAGAACCGAGGCCAGCGGCGTCTTGAGATCATGCGATATCGAGGTCAACAGCGCGGAGCGCAGGTGCTCGGTCTCGGCAGTGCGCTGGACGCGATCCATATCCTCGACCAGCTGCACGCGTTCGATCGCGAGCGCGCCCTGATCGGCGAGCGCGTCGAGCAGCCGCCGCTGATCGGGGGTGAGCCACGGGCCGGTTTTGTCGCTGTCGATGCCAATGACCCCGATGGCGCCCCGCCCGGTGCGCATCGGCAGAAACAGGCGTTTAGCCCCCGGCAGCGTGTCGGAACCGCGCCCAGCGGCGCGATTATTCTCGAACGACCACTTTGCGGCGGCAAGATCGGCATCGTCGAGCATATCCTCCGGCGGATAACCGCTCTTAACCCTCAGCATTCCGTTGTCGGGCAGCAGCAACACAACCCGGACGCCCAACATGAGCGCCGTCTGGAAGGCAGTCGCCCACAACACGTCATCGAGCTTGCCGGCGCCCGCAAGCTTGCGGCTAAAGGAATATAGAGACTCGACGGTTCGTACTCGGGCCTGCGCCGTTAGTGCTTGCAGGCGGCCGCGTGCCGCGACATGCGAAACAATAACGGCGACAAGTGTAAACAACGCGAAAGCCGCGATGTTGTGGGGGTCAGCAATCGTGAGCGTGTAGATCGGCGGAAGGAAGAAGAAGTTGTAGCAAAATGCTGAGGCAAGGCTTGCAAATAAGGACGGAAGCAAGCCGAAGCGCACCGCTATGCCGACAATCGCCGTCAAGAAGACAAGATCGACGTTCTCGACCCCGATCCAGTAATTGACCAACTCTGCCGCGCCCAATGCCAGAGCGACTGCCAATGTCGCGAACAGATAGGGGCGCAGCCGCCAAATCTCTTTCTCTTCCGAGGTGCGCAGCGCCCTTTTGGGAATCAGCTGACCCGGTAGCTGGTCGCCGGAAATAACATGCACACTAATATTGCCGGACCGGCGAACGAGATCATGTACGACGGAGCCGTGCAGCATCTCAAACCACCGCGATCGGGTCGATTTGCCAATAATGATCTGTGTCACGTTATGGGTGTGGGCATAGCCGATCACGTCATCGGCGATGCTCCGAGCACCGGCTGGCAGTATGACGGGTTCGCCGCCAAGCGTTTCGGCGAGCCGCAATGTATCGGCGATCCGGTCGCGTTCGTCTTCGGAAAGCTGCACGGCGCGGCGCCCTTCCACGTAGAGCGCGGTCCATGGTCCATGGAGGCGATCGGCAAGCCGCTTGGCATAGCGTACGAGCCCGGCGCAGCGCGGATCTTCGCTGATGCAGACCACAATCCGCTCGCCCGCGGGCCATGGTCCCTGAATGGCGTGCGCCTGCATTTCTGAAAGCAATTGCTCGTCGACCCGCTCGGCGGTGCGGCGCAGTGCGAGTTCGCGCAGTGCCGTAAGATTGGCCGGAGAAAAGAAATGTTCAAGCGCGCGTTCGGCCTGCTTCGGAACGTAGACCTTTCCTTCCTTAAGCCGCTCGATCAGATCGTCGGGCGTGAGGTCGACCAGCTCGACAGCATCGGCGCGATCAAAGACAGCGTCCGGTACCGTCTCGCGCACCCGCACATGGGTAATTTGCGCCACGACGTCATTGAGGCTCTCGATGTGCTGAATATTGACCGTGCTGTAAACGTCGATGCCGCAACCCATCAGCTCTTCGACGTCGAGATAGCGTTTCGGGTGGCGGCTGCCTTCGGCATTGGTATGGGCAAGCTCGTCGACCAAAACCATTTGCGGATGACGCGCGATGATCGCATCCAAATCCATCTCGGTGAGCAGCGTTCCTTTGTATTCGACATTTCGGCGCGGAATGATCTCCAGGCCACTTAAGAGTGCTTCGGTCTCCTTGCGGCCGTGAGTCTCGACGATGCCAACGACAACGTCATAGCCATCCTTCTTGCGCGCCTGGGCCTGCTGCAGCATCTCGTAGGTCTTGCCGACGCCGGGTGCGGCGCCGACAAAAATGCGCAACTTGCCGACGCGTCGCTCTTCGCGGCGCGCCGCTTCAAGGAGCGCCTCGGGTGAGGGCCGATGTTCAGTATCGCGCCGCGGGTCCGCCATTCACATTAGATATTATCAGATAGGCGGCTCTGACAATTCACCTTTGGGGGGCCTCAATCGAAAGCCTTTCCGCGTGATTGGTACGGGACGGTGCGTTAACCCGCCAATTGATCGAGCGCGACATTAAGCAAAAGCACATTGACGCGCGGCTCGCCGAGAAGGCCGAACAAACGCCCCTCAGTGTGGTCGGCAACAAGCTGGCGGATACGGTCTTCCGGCTGGTTGCGCGCCTTGGCGATGCGGGGCACCTGGAAGAGGGCGGCCTCCGGCGAGATGTGCGGGTCAAGCCCGCTCGCCGATGTCGTGACCAGATCGTTCGGCACCGGCATTGACGGATTTTCTTGTTTCAATTTGTCAATATCGCCCTGCACGCGGTCGATCAGTGCCTTATTGGACGGGCCGAGGTTGGAGCCACCCGAATTCGCGGCGTTGTAGGGTGCCGGCACGGTCTTGGTCGAGTCATTGGGGTCGGGCGTCGTGGTCGCGGACGGCCGGCCGTGGAAATACTTGTCGCTTTCGAACACCTGGCCGATAAGTTCGGATCCCACAACCGTGCCGTTCCGCTCAACCAAGCTGCCTTGCGCCTGGCGCGGAAATAGCGCTTGCGCAATCCCGGTCATCGCCAACGGATAAGCAAACCCAGTAATGAGGGTGAGCGCGACAAGAACGACGATTGCCGGGCGGATTTCGCGCAACATGACTAGATCTCCTTAAGCCAAGTGCAACGCCGTGACGACGACGTCGATCGCTTTGATGCCGATGAACGGGATGATGACGCCGCCGACGCCATAGATCCAAAGGTTACGCCGAAGCAGTGCAGCCGCCCCGATGGGGCGATAACGGACGCCCTTTAATGACAGCGGAATGAGCGCGATGATGATCAGGGCGTTGAAGATAATCGCGGATAGAATCGCGCTTTCCGGTGTCCGCAGGTTCATGATGTTGAGCGCCTGCAGTTGCGGATAGAACGCGACGAACATCGCGGGAATGATGGCGAAATATTTCGCCACGTCGTTGGCGATCGAGAATGTGGTTAGTGCGCCGCGTGTCATCAAAAGCTGCTTGCCAATCTCGACGATCTCGATGAGCTTAGTCGGATTGGAATCGAGGTCGACCATATTGCCGGCCTCGCGCGCCGCCTGGGTGCCGGTATTCATCGCCACACCGACGTCGGCCTGAGCGAGTGCCGGCGCGTCATTGGTGCCGTCGCCGCACATCGCGACCAGCTTGCCCTTCGCTTGTTCGTCGCGGATCAGGCGGAGCTTCTCCTCGGGCGTGGCCTGGGCCAGGAAGTCGTCGACGCCGGCTTCCGCTGCGATCGCTGCGGCTGTCATCGGATTGTCGCCGGTGATCATGATGGTGCGGATGCCCATGCGGCGCAGCTCGGCAAATCGCTCGCGGATGCCGCCCTTGACGATGTCTTTGAGGTGAATAACGCCGAGGAGCTTGCCGTCCTTGGCGACGGCAAGGGGAGTGCCGCCCGATTTGGCGATGGTATCGGCGATCGTCGTCGCTTCGCGGGCGGTGTCGCTGCTCACGGCTGGGCGCAACGCCTGCACGGCGCCGATCGAAGAACCGGCCGGGGCGCCGTTTAAGTAATTCAAGATCGCATCGACTGCGCCCTTGCGCACCCACGAGGTGCCGATTTCAACGCCGCTCATGCGACTCTGGGCGCTGAACGGGATAAATTTAGCGTTGAGCTCTGCAAGCTCGCGGCCGCGAATGCCGTACTTTTCCTTCGCTAAAACGACGATGGAGCGGCCTTCCGGCGTTTCGTCGGCGAGCGA
>Ga0310915_10001028_pt1 | contig 14101 bp, 11 predicted proteins | sample GREbulkMGAN111_FD_202508 | JGI IMG/M metagenome (GOLD analysis project Ga0310915, IMG submission 202508) | Lab enrichment of tropical soil microbial communities from Luquillo Experimental Forest, Puerto Rico - GRE.bulkMG.AN111 | ecosystem: Environmental > Terrestrial > Soil > Tropical forest >...
TGTCCATTCGCCGCGCTATCCCTTCAGCAGCTCGGCCTCGAGCTCGGCGCGCGAGACGGTGGCCGTGCCCGCCTTCTGGACCTTGAGCGCACCCGCCACGTTGGCGAGACGCGCCGCGGACTCCGCATCGGCGCCCGCGGCGATGGCGGCCGTGTAGGCCGCCGCGACCGTGTCGCCGGCCCCCGTCACGTCGACCGCCTCCTGGGCGCCGTGCGGCGCGATGTGGACGGTCGGTTGGCCCTTGCGGAAGAGCGCCATGCCGTGCCGCCCGCGGGTGACGAGCAGCTCGGCGCAGCCCACCTTGCGCAACACCGTCCGCCCCGCCCGCTCGAGCGCCGCCGGGCCGTCGACGCGCATGCCGCTCGCGGCCTCGAGCTCCACCTCGTTCGGCTTCACCATGGTGAGCCCGGTGTAGTGGACGAGGCGGTAGCGGGAGTCGACGCAGACGGGCAGGCCGCCCTTCTCGAGCGCCCGCAACACGTCGAGCGCGGGAGGGACGATCGAGCCCGAGCCGTAGTCGCTCGCCAGGACCGCCCGCGCGCCACGCGCCGCGCGCTGGAGCTCGCGCGCGACGCGCGCCTCGGCCGTCGGCGTGAGCGGAGCCTCCGGGGCCCGGTCGACGCGCAGCATCTGCTGCCGCCGCGTCGAGCGGCCGCCGGCCAGGATGCGGGTCTTCGACTCCGTGGCGCGGCCGCGCACCTTCACGATCCCGCCGACGTCGATGTCCACCGCGGCGAGCGTGTCGAGCAGCGCCGCGCCGAGCGAGTCGTCCCCGACCACGCCGACCGCACGCACCTTCACGCCCAGGGCAGCCAGGTTCTGCGCCGCGTTCCCGGCCCCGCCCGCCTTGAGCTCGCTCCGCTCGTACCGGACGATCAGCACCGGCGCCTCGCGGCTGATGCGCTCCGTCTCGCCGTAGACCCACTCGTCGGCCATGAAGTCGCCGACCACCACCACCTCGGCGGCGGTGAATCGATCGAGGAGGCCGGCCAGGTGGCCAATCCCGTTCACGGCGGCGGGGCGGCGCATCGGCGCCTGTCCTACCGCGGCCCGGCGAGGTGGGTCAAATACGTGGCTGCGTGGGCGGCGGGTGGCGGCCTCGCGCCGCCCCTCATCCCGCAGGTCGCGTCTTCCAGCGGCGGTGGAGCCAGTACCACTGATCGGGGTGCTCGCGGACACGCCGCTCCAGGCGGTCGTTCAGATCCTGCATGAAGAGCAGCGCGTCCCGGCGGTGGTCGCCGGTATCGGGCGGGTCGAGCGGACCCTCGATGAGCACGCGATGGCGCCCGTCGTCCATCGGGACCGCCAGGATGAAGATCACGGCGGCGCCGGTCCGCTTCGCGAGGACCGCCGGGGTAGGCGAGGTGGCCGCCGGCACGCCGAAGAAGGTGGGGAAGATGGCCCGGCGGCGAGGCTGGTTCTGATCGATGACGTAGCCGAGCACCCGGCCCGCGGCGAGCGCGCGCCGCGCCGCCGCGAGGGTCTCGCCGCGCTTCACGACGAGGTCCTCTACCCCGGCCCGGGCGCGCCCGCGCCGCCACAGGTCGTTGGCGCCGGTCTTCCCCATCTTCCGGCTCACCATCGTGATGGGGACGCCACGCAGGTTGTGGGCGGCGGCGAGCAGCTCGAAGTTCCCGAAGTGCGCGGTGCACGCGATGACGCCCTTGCCGCGCGCGCGCGCCGCCTCGAACCGGTCCCACCCCTCGTAGGCGAAGATCCGGTCGAGCTCGCTGCGCGTGAGCCGCGGCACGAGCAGGAACTCCGGCGCGAGCCGGCCGAGGTTGCGGTAGGTCGCGCGGGCGATGGCACGTCGCTCGGCCTCGCTCTTCTCCGGGAAGGCCAGGCGCAGGTTCGCGAGCACCACGCGCCGCCGCACGCCAGCGAGCCATCCCAGCCAGGCGACGAGGGCGCCGACCGCGTACAGAGCGCAGCGAAGCAAGCGCGGGACGGGGCGGGCCGGGGTGTCACCCACCGTGCGGCCCCCTCTCCCCTGCCCTCTCCCCCGGTGGGGGAGAGGGTGAAGTGGAAGCTCGAGCCCTCTCGTCGGTCGAGGTCGAGGTCGGGGTCGGGGTCGGGGTCGAGGTCGGGGTCGAGGGGTTCTGCTCCCTCCCCCCGCTCGCGGGGGGAGGGCTGGGGAGAGGGGTCGCACCGATCGCGCGAGCGATGAGGTCGTCGAGCACCTCGCCGCCTTCCACGATCTCGGCCTCGATCCGGACGACCCGCCACAGCGAGTGCGCCGCGACCGAGGTGGGGAGCCGGACCGCATCCTTCTCGGTCGTCGCGACCGCGTCGCACCCTGCTGCCTCGGCGGCGCGCAGCGTCTCCTCCAGCTCACCTTCCGTGAACCGGTGGTGGTCGCGGAACACGCGCTCCAGCACGACCTCCGCCCCCAGGTCCGCCAGCGTGCGCCGGAACCCTTCGGGGCGCGCCAGCGCGCAGAGGAGGACCACCCGTCGCCCGCCCAAGGCGCCGGGGCCGAACGACCGGGCGAGGAGCCCGTCGAGGACCTCGCGCACCGCGTACCGCGCGAGCACCGGCGGCCGCCCCGTCGCGCTGGCGAGCCGCGCGCGGAGCGCCGCGAGCGCGGCGGTGCTCACCTGGTCGGATCGCGAGATCCAGGCGAGGTGTGCGCGGCCGAGCGCGCTCCACGGCTCGCGGTTCGGTCCGCGCGGCAGCAGCCGGCCGTTCCCCTCGGGCGCTGCGGCGTCGACCACCACCACGTCGAGATCGCGCCGGAGCGACCGGTGCTGGAAGCCGTCGTCCAGGACGAGCGCGTCCGCCTGGAGCTCCTCCACCGCGCGCCGCGCCAGCTCCGCCCGCCGCGGCCCGCACAGGACCGCGACGCCCGACAAGCGGCGCGCGAGCAGGAGCGGCTCGTCTCCCGCCTCGTCCGCCCCGAGCAGCACCCTCTCCCCGTCCGACACCACCCGCGCGCCGCGCGAACGCGCGGCGTAGCCGCGCGAGAGCACCGCGACCCGCCGCCCGCGCCGGAGCAGCCGCTCGGCCAGCGCGAGCGTCGCGGGCGTCTTGCCCGACCCGCCCACGACGAGGTTGCCGATCGAGAGCACCGGCGCGCCCGCCCGCTCGGCCGAGACCAGACCGGCGTCGTAGAGCGCGCCGCGCAGCGCCGCCCCGGCGCGGAACAGCCCCTCGGCCGCCGAGAGCGCCGCCGCGGCCGGCCACGACGGGCGGGCACGCCCCCACCAGATGTCCTCGAGGCCGCTCACCGGCACGTCGCCGCCACCCCTGCCAGGAGCTCGCGCGCCGCCGCGGTGACCGTCTCCGCCCCGAGATCCGCCAGGCAGCGGTGGTGGCCCTCGGGGCAGAACTCACCGCCGTGGTTCGAGCAGGGGGAGCAGGCGAGGCCCAGCGAGAGCGCGCGCCCGGGCGCGGCCGGGCCCCAGCGCACCGGCGAGGTGGGGCCGAAGAGCGCCAGGACGGGCGTCCCCACCGCGGAGGCGAGGTGCACCGGGCCGGAGTCGCAGGCGATGAGGAGCTGCACCCGCGCCAGGGCCGCCGCGAGGGCGTCGACCGGCAGCGGCGACAGGTCTGCGGCCGGGGGCGACCGCAGGTGAGAGCGCACCGCCTGGAACGCCTCGCGATCGCCCGGCCCGCCGGCCAGGACGATGCGGGCCCCGCCGGCGGCGAGCGCATCGGCCACCGCCGCGAAGCGCTCGGCTGGCCAGCGCTTCGTGGCCCAGCGCGCCCCCGGCGCGATGGCGACGAACGGTCCGGCCGCCCTCGGGAGCGCGTCGGCCGCCAGCGCCCGCGCGGTGCGCGACAGGCTCACCTGCAGCCGCCCCGGGCCGGTGACGCCGAGTGGCGCGAGCGCCTCTGCGTAGAGCGCGGTCGCGTGGGCGCGCACGAGCGGGCGGTCGGCCCCCACCAGCGCCAGGAGCGCTCGTTGCGCGCTGCGGCGGCGGAACGTGAGCCGGCGCGGCGCCGCGACGCCGGACACGATCGCGCTCCGGACCTTGTGCTGGAGGTCGATGGCGAGATCGAATCGCCCGCGCAGCTGCTCGCGCAGCGCCAGCGCCGGCGCCGAGCCGCCCCGGTCGAGGACGTGGACGGCGCGGACGCCCGGCAGGCCAGCCAGGAGCGGTGCGTAGGCGGCGTCCGTGACCCACTCCACGACTGCGCCCGGGAACCGCGCCAGGAGCGGCTCCAGCACGCTCGTGGCGAGCACGACGTCGCCGAGCGCGCTGTAGCGCACGATCAGGATCTTGGTGGGCGGCGTGGTCACGGGATCGTTCGAGGTGCCCGGGGCCGAGCGAGGCGAGTGGGACGCGCGCAGGGCGAGGCGCGCGGGCCGAGCATACACGCAGCGTGCGCGAACGAGGAACCGCGAAGGGAAGCGCCGCGGATCGCCCGCCGGGGCGACCGGACGGGCGTCGCGAGCCAGCCTCTCAATCAGCCTCCGCGGCCGCGCCGCCGTTGCGCGGCAGGAGGCGCAGCATGTGATCGACGTTGCGCCCGCTCGCGCCGCGGATCTGCGACACCGCCTGGCGCGCCAGGTCGCCCAGCTCGAGGATCTTGTCCGGGCGGCCGAGCAGCTCCTGAGCGACCTTGAGCAGCTGCTCCGCGGTCGCGACCTGGATGCCGCCCCGGCCCACCAGCACCTGCAGGCTGTCCTTGAAGTTCTCCATGTGCGGCCCGAACAGCACCGGCCGCCCCTGCCCCGCCGGCTCCAGCACGTTCTGGCCTCCGCGGCGCACGAAGCTGCCGCCCACGAAGACGAGCGTCGCGAGCCGGTAAGCGGTGGCGAGCTCGCCGATCGTGTCGAGCACCGTGACCTGCGCCCGCCCGGCGGCGGCGCCCCCCGAGCGGAGCCGCACCGAGAGCCCGGACTCCACGGCGGCAGACATGATCCGGCCCGCCCGCTCCACGTACCTCGGCGCGATGACGAGCTGCAGCCCGGGGCGCCGGCGGAGGAGCTCCCGGTAGACGCCGAGGACGAGCTCCTCCTCGCCCTCGTGCGTCGACCCCGCCATGAGCACGGTGCCGTCCTCGTCGAGCCCCATGTCGGCGCGGAGCGCGGCGGCGCGCGCGGCGTCCGCCTCCGGGACGAGCGCGTCGAACTTGGTGTTGCCGGTCACCCACACCCGGTCCGGCGCCGCCCCGAGCGCCAGCGCGCGCTCGGCCTCCTCGTCGGAGCGCATGAGGAAGAGGTCGACCGCGGCGAGCGGGTTCCCGATGGCGCGGAACAGCGCGCGGTAGTGCGGCAGCTTCTCCGGGTTGAAGCGGCCGTTCGTGAGGGCGATGCGGACGCCGGCGGCGCGCGCGGCGCGGATGAGGTTCGGCCAGATCTCGGTGTACTCGAGGACGAGCAGGTCGGGCCTGAGCGCGCGCACGGCGCGGCGCGTCGCGAGCGGTAGATCGTACGGCGCGTACAGGACCACGTCGGCCTCGGAGAGCTTCTTGCGGGCCATCGCGAGGCCGCTGTTCGTCATCGTGGTGACGATGACGCAGCAGCCGGGGAGCCGCCGCTTGAGCTCCTGCATCATCGGCTGCAGCGAGAGGAGATCGCCCGCGCTGGCGCCGTGGAGCCAGATCCGGGGGGAGCCCACGCCGCGCTGGAAGGAGCGCCGGTAGAAGCCGAGCCGGAACGGGATCCCGTGGCGCAGCTTGGGGTGGAAGAGCAGCACCGGCAGGAGCAGCAGGAACGCGACGTAGCTCGCGAGCGCGTACAGGAGGTGCATCGCTACACCGCCATCCCCACCTCGCCGCGCCCGCCCTCCCCCTCGAAGATGCGGTGGAGGCGCGCGTACTCGCCGCGGCGCGCGATGAGCTCGTCGTGCCGGCCGACCTCGACCACCTGGCCCCCCAGGATCACCACGATGCGGTCGGCGCCCCGGACGGTCGACAGGCGGTGCGCGATGACGAGCGTCGTGCGCGGGCCCCCGGCCGCGCCGAGGCCCATGAGGTCCTCCAGCGCGCGCTGCACCTCGCGCTCGCTCTCCGCGTCCAGCGCGCTGGTCGCCTCGTCGAGGACGAGGACGGGGGCGTCCTTGAGGAACGCGCGCGCGATGGCGATGCGCTGGCGCTGCCCTCCCGAGAGGAGCACGCCCTTCTCGCCGACCACCGTGTCGTAGCCCTGCGGCAGCGCCGCGATGAAGTCGTGGGCGTGCGCCATGCGGGCGGCGCGCTCGACCTCCTCGGCCGAGAGGTCGGGGCGCCCGTAGGCGATGTTGGCGCGGACGGTGTCGTTGAAGAGCACCGTGTCCTGCGAGACGACCGCCAGCTGCCCCCGCAGGCTCTGCAGGGTCGCGTCGCGCAGGTCGACGCCGTCGAGCGTGATCCGCCCGCCGACCGGGTCCCAGAAGCGGGGCAACAGGTTGGCGAGGGTGGTCTTCCCGCCGCCCGACGCGCCGACGAGCGCCACCACCTCGCCCTTCCTCAGCGTGAAGCTCACGCCTTGCAGGACCGGCCGATCGCCGTACGAGAAGGAGACGCCCTCGTAGCGGATCTCGCGCGCGAAGCGCGGCAGGACGAGCTGCCCGCGGTCGGGCACCGCGGTGCGCGCGTCGAGGATCTCGAAGAGGCGCTCGGCGGCGGCCCCGCCCTGGAGCGCCATCTGCCCGACCTTCCCGAGCTGCTTCACCGGCGTGTACAGGAGCAGCACCGCCGCCACGAAGGAGAAGAACTTCCCCGCCTCCAGCTCCCCGCGCAGGATGCGGCCGCCAACCCAGGAGATGGCGAGCGAGAGACCCACCGCCGCCATGATCTCCATGAGCGGCGAGGAGAGGGCGCGGACGAGGAAGCTCTTGCGCATGATGCGCAGCCAGCGCCGGTTCTCGGCCTGGAACCGCTCGGACTCGTACCGCTCCATCCCGAACGCCTGCACCACCCGCATCCCGCTGAGGGCCTCCTGGACGAGCTCCGAGATGCGCCCCAGCGCCGACTGCGACTGCTGGGTGACGCGCTTGAGTCGCTTCGCGAACCGGATGATGGGGAAGAGCGTCGCGGGGATCGCCACGAAGGCCATGAGCGAGAGGCGCCAGTCGAGCACGAAGCAGTTCACGAGCATGACCACGATCGTCAGCCCGTCGCGGATGTAGCTCGACACCGCGTACGAGACCGCGGTCTCGACCGACTGCACGTCGGCGGAGAAGCGGCTCATGAGGTCGCCGGAGTGCCGCTTCGCGAAGAAGTCCGGCGACAGGCCGAGCAGGTGATCGAACATCGCGGTGCGCAGGTCGGCGATCACCCGCTGCGACACCATGCCCATCAGGTAGAACTGGCCGAAATAGGCGAGGCCCTTCACGAGCGCCACGCCGACGATGACGAAGGGCAGCAGGGCGAGGACGCGGTCGCGCTCGACGCGCTGGAGCCAGCCGGCGAGGTCGAGCGATGTGGGCAGGAACCGCGACAGGCTCGCCACCGCCTGCGGGCGCCCGGTGAACAGGAACTCCAGGACCGGGCCGAGGAGGTTCACGTAGGCGGCCGTCGCGAGCGCCAGCACGACCATGCAGGCGAGCGCGGCCGCGAAGCGCGCCCGATACGGCGCGGCGAAACGGAGGAGGCGGAGATAGGCGGACAAGCGATGGCATCCTATGCCACCCGGCGGGGTGTTGGGGACGGCGGAACGTCGGGGGCCTGGCGCGGCACCTCACCGGGCGAGCGGTCGGGTCCCTCGCCGAGCCGCGTCGAGGTGCCGCGGCCTCGGCCCCGCCTGGCGCCGCGCCGACCCCACCGCGCCGGCGCGATACTTCCGCTCGAAGGGGGCCACCATGCGGACGCACCGGACCGTCGACCTCAGGCGCGAGCGCGCGGAGGAGTACGCGAGCTCGAGACAGCCCCACCTCGTGCGCGTCGCGCGGGGCCGATACCTAGCCGTCGACGGTCAGGGCGAACCCGGCGGTGACTTCTTCATGCGCGCGGCGAGGGCGCTGTGGGCGATAGCGTCCACCCTCAGACGCGCGGCGCGCGCGGCAGGGCGCGACTTCAGGATCATGCCGCTCGAGGCGCAGTGGTGGGACACGAGCGAGCCGCAGGAGCGTTGGCGCTACAAGCTCATGATCCGGGTCCCCGAGGTCGTCGGTGACCGCGATCTCGCGGCCGCCCGCGCCTCGCTCGAGGCGAGCGGGCGAGGCGAGGGCGTCGAGGCGGTCGAGCTGGAGCGGTTCTCGGAGGGGCGCTGCGTGCAGGCGCTGCACGTCGGGCCGTACACCCGCGAGCACGAGACGATCGACCGGATGATGGCGGCGGCCGCCGCGCGGGGCCTCGGCTTCGCCGGGCTACACCACGAGATCTACCTCTCGGACCCGCTGCGCACGCGGCCCGAGCGGCTCCGGACGGTGCTCCGTCACCCGGTCCGAAGGACGCCGGCGCACGCGTGAGGGAGGCGTAGAGGTCGCCGGGGCCCCACCACCGGCCCTTGGCGCTGGGCGGGTACGCGCCCTACTCTTCGACCCCCTTCACCTTTCCTTCCGCGCGGCGCCGCTCGATGATCTTCTGTGCAATCGGCGGCGGCACCGGCTCGTAGTGCGACCGCTCCACCAAGAAGTAGCCGATGCCCTGGGTGAGCGAGCGCAGATCGGCGTCGTAGCTCATCGCCTCCGCGTGCGGGCAGAGGGCGCGCACCAGCACGCCGCGGGCGAGCGGCTCCATGCCCTGCACCTTGGCGCGGCGGCTGTTGAGGTCGCCCATGACGGCGCCCACGTACTCCTCGGGCACTCGCACCTCGAGCTTCATGATCGGCTCGAGGAGGATGGGCCGCGCCTCCAGCACCGCCTTCTTGAACGCCAGCGAGCCCGCCACCTGGAAGGCCATGTCGGAGCTGTCGACGTCGTGGTAGCTGCCGTAGAACACCTTGGCCTTGAAGTCGACCACCGGGTACCCGGCGAGCGGGCCGGCGCCCAAGGCGCCGCGGATGCCCTTCTCGACCGACGGGATGAACTGGCGCGGGATGACGCCGCCGACGATGGCGTCCTCGAACTCGAAGCCCTCGCCGCGCCCGCGCGGAGAGAGTTCGACGTGGGCGTCGCCGTACTGCCCGTGGCCGCCGGTCTGCCGCTTGAACTTCCCCTGCGCCTTGGCCGTGGCGGTGATCGTCTCGAGGTAGGCGGCGTTGGGCAGCGCGAGCGTCATCTCGACGCCGTGCTTGCGCTTCACCCGCTCCACCGTCACCTCGACGTGCGCCTGCCCCATCCCCCTGAGCAGCATCTCCCCGGTGTCGGGCGACCGCGCCAGCTCGAGCGACGGGTCCTCCTCGATGAGCTTGTGCAGGGCGGCGGCGGCCTTGTCGTCGGCGCCCTTGGTGTGGACGGCGAAGGCGACCGGCCGGTTCGGCGCGGGGAAGTCGGGCAGCTGCACGGGCCGGTCCCGATCGCTGAGCGTGTCGCCGGTGCGCGCGTCCTTGAGCTTCATCAGGACGACGATGTCGCCGGGGCCGGCCTCCTTGATCTCCGCCGTCTGCGCGCCGTCCGTCTTGAAGAAGTGGGTCACCCGCTCCTCGGTGCGCGTGCGCGGGTTCACCAGCACCGCGTCCGGCCGGAGCGTGCCGCTGAAGACGCGCACGTAGTCCACCCGCCCCGCGAAGTGGTCGATGGTGGTGCGGAAGACCTGTCCCACGAACGGCCCCGAGGCCGTCACCTGCACCTCGTCCCCGTGCAGGTTCTTGGCCACGAGCTGGCGCGTCTCCGGCGGCGGCAGCAGCGCGACCACGAGGTCGAGGAGCTCCTTCACGCCGATGCCAGGCTTCGCCGCGGTCAGCGCCACCGGCAGGAACCGCTGCGCGGCCGCGCCCTGGGCGAGCCCCCTCACCACCTCGTCGTCGGCCAGCGTGCCGCCCTCGAGGTACTTCCCGAGCAGCTCGTCGTCCGATTCGGCCGCCGCTTCGATCGCGGCGGTGCGCGCCGCCTCGGCCTCCTCGCGGAGGTTCGCCGGGACCTCGCCCTCGCTCCAGCGCCCGAACGCCTTCTCGTAGAGGTGCGCCTTCATGGCGAGCACGTCGACGAGCCCCCTGAGCTCCGGCCCCTCGCCGATGGGGAGCTGCAGCGGTATCGGCTTCACCTTGAGCGAGCTCTCGACGTCGGCGAGCGCCTTCGCGAAGTCGGCGCGCTCGTGATCGAGCCGCCCGATGACGCCGATGGCCGGCAGCTTCGAGTCGGCGAGCACGTCGAAGTGGCGCTCGGCGCGGTTGTGGGCGCCTTCCGCGGCGGAGACGACGAGCAGCGCGCCGTCGGAGACGCGGAGCGCCCAGTCGATCTCGGCCATGAACGACGCGAAGCCGGGGGTGTCGAGCACGTTGAACGCGCGGCCGCTCTCCTCGAAGCTCTCCGGGTGGATGCTGAGCGTGAAGTTGCGCTTCTTCTCCTCGGGCTCGGCGTCCAGGCGAGCGGTCGACCCATCGGGCGCGGCGTGCTTCGGATCGGCCAGGTGCAGGAACGCCTCGACCAGGGCCGTCTTGCCCGATCCGTCGGCGCCGGTGATGCAGAAGGTCCGGATGGTGCGGTGACTCGGCATGGCTGACGCTCTCCCGGGGAAGGGGACACCGCCTTCGAGCCGGCGCGCGCCGGCTTCGAGAAACCGACGCCTTCACTTATCACGGCGCCACGCAGGGCGGGCTCTCCCGCGCACCCTCCGGACGGGGCTGCGACACACCGGGCCCGGTGCTGGTCGACCCGTCCGCCGAACGGACGCTCCCCTAGATCCAGGTCTCGAGCCGAGAGTTCGTCATCCGTGTCGCGCCGCGCCGCGCTACAAGGGCGCCTTGATGTCCCCTTCCTCGCGCCGCGTTCGCGCCAGCCTCGCCCTGGGCGTCCTCTCCGTCTCGTGGGCGGCCATCCTGGTCCGTCTCGCCGACGCGCCGGCGCTGGCGATAGCGGCCTGGCGGCTCGTCCTCGCTGGCGCCGCAGCGCTCGCGTTCGCGCTCCTTCGCCGCCGCGCCGAGCTCCGCGCCCTCGACGGGCGCGCCTACTCGCTCCTCGCCGGCGCGGGGCTGGCGCTCGCCCTGCATTTCGCCACCTGGATCAGCTCGCTGCGCCTGACGTCGGTCGCCTCGTCGGTGGCGCTCGTCACCACGCAGCCGGTCTGGGTCGCGCTCCTCTCGCGGGCGCTGCTGCGCGAACGGATCGCGCCGCGCGTGGCGGGGGGCATCGCGCTCGCCGTCCTGGGCGGGGTCGCCATGGCGGGCGGCGACGTCGCGACCGGCCCGCGCGCGCTCGCCGGGGACGCGCTCGCGCTCGCCGGGGCGATCGCGGCCGCGCTCTACTTCGTGGCGGGCCGCCGAGTCCGGGCGCGGCTCTCGGCGGGCGCCTACGTCGGGGTGGTCTACCCGGTCGCCGCCCTCGGCCTGCTCGCGCTGGCCATCGGCGCCGGGACTCAGCTCACAGGGTTTGGCGCGCGCACCTGGACCGCGCTCGCGCTGCTCGCGCTCGTGCCGCAGCTCCTCGGGCACTCGCTCCTCAACTGGTCGCTGCGCTGGCTCTCGGGCACGTTCGTGGCGGTGACCATCGTCGCCGAGCCGGTCATGTCGATCGTGCTCGCCATCCCGGTGCTGGGGGAGCGTCCGTCGTCGACCCAGGTCGTGGGCGGCCTCTTGCTCCTCGCCGGCGTGGCGCTCGCGGCGAGTGGCGATCCGGCCGCGCGCGCGGTCGTCGCCGATGAGGCGGGGTAGGTCACACGCGCTGGAGGAGGCCCGGGAGCGACTCGCCGACACCGTCGATCATGAACTGGATGGCGATGGCCGCGAGGAGGAGCCCGGAGGCGCGCTCGAGGATGTTGAGGCCGGTCTTGCCGAGCACGCGGTCGACCCGCGCCGCGCCCCGCAGGACGAGATAGGCCGCGACCGCTGTGAGGGCGATCGCCGCCAGCACCACCACGACGTGCGCCAGGTGGGCCGACCGGGCGCGCCCCATGAGCACCACCACTGTCGCGATGGAGCCGGGGCCGGCGAGGAGCGGCATCGCCAGCGGGACGATCGCGACGTCCTCCTTGGCGACCCCGGACTCCACCTCCCCGGCGGTGATCCGCGCCTCGGACGGCCTCGTGCGGAGCATGTCGACGGCCATGATGAGGAGCAGCACGCCGCCCGCGATCTTGAAGGCGCCCATGCTGATCCCCAGCACGCGGAAGACGAAGGCCCCGGTGAGCGCGAAGCCGGTCAGGACGACCCCCGCCGCGACCGCCGCCCTGCGGGCCGTCTCGCGCTTGCTGGCGACGTCGTCGTTCCCCGTCATGGCGAGGAAGAACGGCACCGCCGCGAACGGGTCCACGACGACGAAGACCGCCGACAGGGAGACGAAGGCGAAGGTGAGGAGTTCCTTGCTCACGCGGTCCTGGCGAACGAGCTGCGCCGAATGGACCACACCTTCGTGATTGCTTCCAGCACGATCCGACGCGACATCTTGGACTGGCCCACCCGCCGGTCCTCGAACACGATCGGCGTCTCGACCACTCGGAACCCCTTCCGGAGCGCCCGGTAGGTGAGCTCGATCTGGAAGGCGTAGCCGGAGCACTCGACGGTGGGGAGGTCGATCGCCTCCAGGACCTGGCGGCGGAAGCACTTGAAGCCGCCGGTGAGATCGCGGACGCGGACCCCCAGGATCGTGCGGGCGTAGAACGATCCCCCGCGCGACAGGAGCTTGCGGCCGATCCCCCAGTTCAACGTCCCGCCGCCGGCCACGTTGCGAGACCCGAGGACGAGGTCGGCCTCGCCGGCGAGCTCGAGCATCCGCGGCAGGTAGCTCGGGTTGTGGGAGAAATCGGCGTCCATCTCGAGGACGAGCTCGTACCCGTGCTCGAGCGCCCAGGCGAAGCCAGCCAGGTAAGCCTTGCCCAGCCCCGCCTTCCCCGGTCGGTGGAGGACGTGCAGGCGCGGCTCGCCGGCGGCCAGGCGATCGGCCAGCTCGCCCGTCCCGTCGGGCGAGTTGTCGTCGATGACGAGCACCTCCACCTCCGGGGTGGCCTGGAGGATGGCGCGCGTGATCGGCTCGAGGTTCTCGCGCTCGTCGTACGTCGGCAAGCACACCAGCGCGCGCCGAGCGGGCCGGGTTCCGGCGTTCATGTGGCCTCCAGGTGCGCGAGCAGCTCCTCGGCCACGCGCCGAGGGGCGCCTGGCTCGCCGAGTGACGAGCGCACCTCCGCCAGCCCTCGGAGCTGATCGGCGCGCGCCGCGCCGTCGTCGAGGAGCGGCAGCAGCTCCGTCGCCATCCGCTCCGGCGTGGCCTGCCGCTGCAGGAGCTCGGGGACGAGCGTGCGGCCCGCGAGGAGGTTCACCAGCGCGAAGTGGGCGAGGCGGACGAAGAGGCGGCCGACGAGGTAGGTGAGCCACGAGAGGCGGTACACGACCACCATCGGCCGCAGCATGAGCGCCGTCTCGAGGACCGACGTGCCGCTCTTCACCAGGGCGGCGTCGGCCGCTCCCACCGCCTCGTCGACGCGTCCGGGCGCGAGCTTCACGTCGAGCGCGGCGTGGCGCGCCAGGTACGGCTGAAGCGCCTCGGCGGGCAGCGTCGGCGCCACCGGCACCACGAACTGCGCGTCGGGGCGGCGCGCGCGGATGAGCTCGGCCGCCTCGAGCATGCCTGGGAGGATGCGCCTGAGCTCGGATCGCCGGCTGCCCGGCACGAGCGCGATCGTGGTTCGCCCGGGCGCCAGCCCGAGCGCGGCGCGGTAGGCGGCGGGCGGCCCGGGCGGCGGCCGCTCGAGCAGGGGATGCCCGACGAATCGGGCATGCACGCCGGTCCCCTCGTAGAAGCGCTCCTCGAACGGCAGGATGCAGAGCATCCGGTCGACGACGCGCGCGATGATCTTCACCCTCCGTCGCCGCCACGCCCACACCGAGGGTGAGACGTAGTAGACCACCGGGACGCCAGCGCGCTTGAGCCGCTTCGCGAGCGGCAGGTTGAAGTCCGGCGAGTCGACGAGGAGGGCGACTCGCGGCCTTCGCGCGGCGGCCGCCTCCGCCAGCTCGCGGAGGATGCCCAGGATGGTCGGGATCTTGGGCAGGACCTCGGCGACGCCCATGACCGACATCTCCTCCGCGTCCCGCAGCGCCTCGAGACCGGCCGCCCGCAGCCGCGGACCGCCCATCCCGAACGCCTTCACCCCGGGGCGGAGCAGACGTAGCTCCTCCACCACCCGCGCCGCGTGCAGG
>Ga0310915_10001034_pt1 | contig 14065 bp, 15 predicted proteins | sample GREbulkMGAN111_FD_202508 | JGI IMG/M metagenome (GOLD analysis project Ga0310915, IMG submission 202508) | Lab enrichment of tropical soil microbial communities from Luquillo Experimental Forest, Puerto Rico - GRE.bulkMG.AN111 | ecosystem: Environmental > Terrestrial > Soil > Tropical forest >...
CGAAGACCGCGTGCGGGCTGGCCTGATCCCGGTCAAGGACATCGTTCGCGACAACTTTGAGCGCCTGGAAAAAATCTTCAAAGAAGGCAAGAGCGTCACCGGGGTTCCCACGGGCTACACAGAACTGGACAAGCTCACGTCCGGCTTCCAGCCTTCGGAGTTGCTCATTCTTGCGGCGCGGCCTTCGCAGGGCAAAACCGCGCTGGCGCTGAACTTGATGGAAAACATCGCCATTCGTGGCGGCCATCCGGTCGCCATGTTCAGCCTGGAAATGTCCAAGGAATCGCTGCTGCAGCGGCTCGTCGCATCGGTGGCGCAGATTGACGCGCACAAATTCCGCACCGGCCATCTAAACCGCGAAGACTGGCGGCGCATGACCGAAGCCTTGGGAACCATTTCTTCCTCGCCGCTGTGGATTGATGACTCGGGCTCGATCAGCGTGCTCGAGATTGGCGCCAAAGCGCGCAGGCTCAAGCGCGACAAAGGCATGTCGCTGGTGATCGTCGATTATCTCCAGCTCATCACCGCGCGCGGAAGATTCGCCAATCGCCAAGAAGAAGTCGCAAGCATCTCGCGCGGTTTGAAGGGCTTGGCCAAAGAGCTGCAGATCCCCGTGCTGGTGCTCAGCCAGCTCACGCGCGCACCCGAGCGCGACGAGCGCGGCCCGCAGCTCTCCGATTTGCGCGAATCGGGCGCTATCGAGCAGGACGCCGATGTGGTCATGTTCATCTACCGGCCGCACTTTTTCAAAGCTGGCGCCACTCCCGAAGAGCGCGAAGAGACCGAGCTCCGCATCGCCAAGCAGCGCAATGGCCCGACAGACATGGTGAAATTCGTTTTCCGCAGCCGCTTTACCCGCTTTGAGGAAGCCGCGCCGGATGCCTTCTCGTCGTTTGCCCCGGAGGAGATGTAACTTTTGCGCGGCTGCGGTAAGCACGCCACAGCGTGGGCGCTTAGCCACACGGCATGGCGTGGGCGCCCTTTCCAAGCCCGCTCGCCTGGTCGTTAAGTCCATCAAGAACCAGGGTTTAGGTGCGCCGCTCAGAATGCGCACAGCGCTTGAGGGGTCGCGAATCTTAGGCCCCCGAAGTGCTCCCCTCGCCGGGACGAGCAGGACAACCCGCAAGAGGGTGTTGTCTCTTGCGCGCGGCTGCCCATGTGGCGCTCTTTCCGTCGACCGCGATTGTCGTAAACTGACATTTTTGGCAGCGGGGTGAGCCCGCTGCTACATTGAAGGCACATGCCAAGCAAACAGAAACGTCCCCGCAACGAAGCAAGAAGACCCGTTTGGGCGGAGGTTTCGCTCGGTGCGCTGACGCACAACCTCGCGACGATTCGCAATTATGTGAATCCGCCGGAAGAGAAGCGCGAAGCGCCGCGCAAAATCCTGTCGATCGTCAAGGGCAACGGCTACGGCCACGGTGGCCCACAAATCGCCAAGGCCCTTGAGAGAGCCGGCTCGGACTGGTTTGGCGTGACCTGCACCGAGGAAGGCATCGCCGTGCGCGAAGCTGGCACGCGCAAGCCCATTCTCCTGCTGACGGGCTTCGTCGCGGGAGAAGAAGCCCGTTTGCTCAAGCACGATCTGACGGCAGTTGTCCATCGCTGCGATCAGTTGCCGCTGCTCGAGCGCGCCGCCGCCCGCCGCGGCCGCACGCCCGCCTCCTTCCACTTGAAAATTGACACGGGAATGAACCGGCTGGGCATCGCTCCCTCCGACATCGATTGCTTTGCGCGGCAACTCGGCAAATGCAAGCACCTCCGACTCACGGGCATCTTTTCGCACTTCGCGTCTTCAGAAGTTTTCACCGACACCGCCGCCGGCAAGCAAACGCAGGAACAGGAGGAGCGCTTCTACGCGGCACTTGACCGCCTGCGCGCTCTGGGCATCGACCCGGGCCTGGTCCATCTCGCCAATAGCGCCGCGATCGTCTCGCGTCCAGAGACCTGGGCGGACATGGTGCGGCCGGGTGCGATTCTGTATGGCTACCATCCCGGCTACGATCCCGCGGAAAAGCGCGAGGAAGCGGAGAAGCTCCTGCCGCTGAAGCCGGCGATGAGCTTGCGCACCAAAATCATCCATTTGCGCCGCGTGCCTGCCGGCGCGGGAGTCGGCTACGACGCGACGTTTGTCCCCCAACGGCCGTCGCTCATTGGCGTGCTGGCGGGGGGCTATGGCGACGGCATCCATCGCTCGCTCGGCAATCGCGGCAGCGTGCTGGTGCGCGGCAAGCTCGCGCCCATCGTCGGCATTGTCTCGATGGACGTGACCATGATTGACGTGACCGACATCGAGGGCGTGGAAGTCGGAGACGTGGCCACCATCTACGGCACGGACGAGTGCGGCCAAGTGCTTCCCGCGAACCGCGTCGCCCGCAGCATCGGCACGGTCACTTCCGACCTGCTCTGCGCCGTCAGTCAGCGCGTCGCGCGAATTTACGTCCGCTGACGCGAGCGGCACGCGCGATGCCCAAGCGTTATTTTGCGATCTGCCATCGTCCCGCGAAGAATGTAACGCCAGCCAGCCCCGCAAAGCCTTCACAAACAAGAACCAAAAAGGAAAGGTCAGTGTGATTGCAGCGCATGCTACGGTCGCAATCTTCGAGACGGTGCTTTCTTGTGGTTCCCGGGGGTCCCATTCCGTACAAACTCGCCCTGACAATGGATCAGAGGAGCCGCTCAACCAGCTCCGTATGCCGTTCACCAGGCGCAAACGTTGACGGGTGCCAGGGAGGGCTTACGAGCGAGCTGACCGCCGCCTTCAACATTCGCCCCGTACTCCTGCTTGAGGTAAACTCAAACTCTTGGGCATGCGCCTCCGGGGCACGTGGGCGGATGCCGCTCCCGACATGACTCGAATCGCCGCCATTTTGCCGGCTGCTGGCCTGGGAACGCGTATGGGCGCAGAGACGCCCAAGCAGTTTCTCGAGCTGAACGGCACGCCTATCGTGATCCTCAGCTTGCGTCGCATCGCTTCGTGCCCGCTGGTGACCGAGCTCATTGTGGCCACGCGCGCAGATGAAATCCAACGCCTCGAGGAGCGCATCGCCAAGGAAAAGTTCAAGCAGCCCGTGCGGGTGGTCAAAGGAGGCGATTCGCGGCAGGATTCCGTCGCCGCCGGCTTGCGCGAGGTGCCGAACGAAGCAGAAATCGTGCTGGTGCACGATGCCGTGCGGCCGTTCGTGACCGTCGAGCAGATTACCCGCGTCATCGAGGAGGCGCGCCGCTGTCACGCCGCGATTCTCGGCATTCCTGCCATGGACACCGTAAAGGAAGTGAAGCGCGCCAGCCTGCCGGAAGACGTGGCTCTGATTACCGGCACTATCCCGCGCGAACGCCTCGTCATGGCGCAAACCCCCCAGGTCTTCGCCACGAAGCTCCTGAAAGAGGCCTTCGCGCGCGCCCAGTCCGACGGCGTGAATGCCTCGGACGAAGCCGGACTCGTCGAGCGCTTGGGCCGCGACGTGCACGTGGTGCTCGGCTCCGAGCGCAACATGAAAATCACCAAGCCGGCTGACATGGAACTCGCCCGCTTCTACCTCGACCGTGAGACACAAAAACCATGAGCACGCGCTGCGGCATTGGCTACGATTTGCATCGGCTGGCCGAAGGGCGAAAGCTCATGATCGGGGGCATCGAATTGCCGTTCGACAAGGGGCCCGTCGGCCATTCCGATGGGGATGTGCTCGCCCACGCGCTCTGCGACGCTTTGCTCGGCGCGGCGGGTCTTGGCGACATCGGCACACATTTCCCGGACACCGATCCGAAGTGGAAAGGCGCGAACAGCCTGCTCTTTCTGGCGCACGCCAAAAAGCTGCTCGCTGACAAAAACTTCGCCATCGAGCATGTGGACGCGGTGGTCATCGCCGAAAAACCAAAGCTCGGCCCGCATTTCCCGAAGATGCGCGAGGCGCTTGCCAAGGCTCTCGGCGTCTCCGCCGACAAAATCCATCTCAAAGCCAAAACCAACGAAGGCGTGGACGCCATTGGCCGCGGCGAAGCCATCGCCGCTCACGTCGTCGCCACGCTGTCCTCGCGCTGAAGGTGCCCGCTTCAATGACCTCCGACGACCAAACGAGCGCCAGGTTTGCCACCAACCCCTTCACGTTGGCCGACGTTCTGGCCATTCTCCGCGAACGCGGCTGGCTGACGACGGATCCCACGGCGGAAATCGGCGCTTGGTGTGGCCATGCCGCGGCCATTATCGGCCCGCAAGCGGCCGATCGGGCGGTTCTTGCGGAATTGCTTGCGCTCGTTTTCCGCTACGATGCGAAAGAGATCCTCGCGAAGGTGGAAACGCACGAAGTGCTCGCCCGCTACGGCGCCCGCGATGTGCTTCGCCAATTGGCGCTCTTGCTCTTGGATGGCGGGCCGCTCGATTCTGAACGCTTCAAAGAAATCATCACCACATTGAAAGAAAAATTGGAGTTGCCCGGCCGCGAGTTGCTTCATCCCCTGCGGACGGCACTTGCCGGGCGACCGGGCGACGGCTCGCTCGACCGCGTCATCCTGCTGCTCGACGAGGCCGCCCCGCTGCCCTTTGCCGTCCCGGTCAAATCCGCTCGCGCACGCATCCTCGAATTCTGCTTGGCGCTAACCTAATTCTTCCTATGGAGTTCGCCAAATAGGGCGGCGAGCCGCAGCTCTGCGTGGCTATTGAAGCGGCTGTCTATCCGGCGACGCTCAAGTGGGTTGCCCGAGCTGGGTCAAGCGCCGACTGGCAACGGCGAGCTGTCGTGTAAACTATCCCTCCCATGGACAAGCTGACCGGCATCCACGCGGTGAAAGAAGCGCTCGAAGCGCAGCGTCCCATCGACCGCATCGTCATTGCAAAGGGCCGGCAGGATACGCGCATCGAAGAAATCGTGCAGCTCGCGCGCAAAAAGAGCATTCCCTTGCGTTTCGAAGACCGCAGCCAGCTCGACCGCCTTGCCAATTCGAAAGATCATCAGGGCGTGGTCGCGCTTGCCGCCGCCCGCCCTGCGGCGGCTCTCGAGGACATTCTCGCAAGCGCGAATCAAGCGCGCGGCCAAATCGGGCTCATCATTTTGCTCGACGGCGTCGAGGATCCGCACAATTTGGGCGCCATCGTTCGAACCGCGCTGGCCGCGGGTGCGCACGGCGTGGTCATTCCCGAGCGCCGTGCCGCCGGTCTCACCGACACTGTGTCGCGCTCTTCCGCCGGAGCGCTTGCGCATCTTCCCGTCGCCAGAGTGACAAATCTCGCCCGCGCGATGGAAGCACTGAAAGAAGCTGGCTACTGGCTCGTGGGATTCGATGAGCGCGCGGACAAGAGGTACACGGAAGTGGATTACACCTCTCCGGTGGGCATCGTTCTCGGCAGCGAAGGCCAGGGCCTGCACGAATTGACGCGCAAGCGATGCGACTTCGTCGTTTCGTTGCCCACAACCGGCCCGGTTAAGTCGCTCAACGTTTCCGTCGCTGCCGGCGTGGTCCTCTTCGAGGCTATCCGCCAGCGCAATCTGGGAAAATGAGCCGGACGATGCGCAACGAGGACGCCGTGGCCGTTTCCTTTGCCTTTTGGCTGGTTTCACAGCATTGCTTCTCATCGTGGTGTCGCTGGCAGCCTTCACGACCTTGCTTGCCTAGTGCGGTTTGTTTTCTGGCGTGGCCATCCGATCGTCTTCCGATGGAATGAAAGCGTGGCACGCTATTTTCGCAAAGCGCTCTCGGCAGAATCTTTCGGCAAAGGCGCTGCCTGCGGAGCTGCGGCGCGGTAAGGCCGATCGATGAAACCGGAACCCGCCGAAAGGGTTCTGGCTAAAACCAGTAGGAATCCTAGCCCTTTCGAGGCGGGGAGGATGTCAATTGTCGTACTGAATCAGCGAGAAAACGTCCAGGCCATTCAGTTTCTTGCGCCCGCCGAGAAACGTAAGCTCCACGGCAAAAGCCGCGCCTTCGACCGTGCCCCCGAGCGTCTGGACAAGCTTCGCCGTCGCCGAAGCGGTTCCCCCCGTGGCCAGCAGGTCGTCGCAAATAATCACGCGTTGGCCCGGCTTCACCGCGTCTTCGTGAATCTCCAGTGTGTCCGTGCCATACTCGAGCGCGTAGGAAATGCTGGCCGTCTTGGCGGGGAGCTTCTTCGGCTTGCGCACCGGCACAAAACCTGCTCCCAGCCGGTATGCCAGCGCCGGCGCGAAAATAAATCCGCGCGCTTCGATGCCCGCCACGACGTCAATCGTATGGCCGTTATAGTGTTCGCAGAGCCGGTCGATGAGCGTGTGAAATCCGCGCTTGTCTTTCAGCAGCGTCGTAAGGTCATAGAAAAGAATTCCCGGCTTCGGATAATCCGGCACTTCGCGGATCAGTTTCTTCAGATCATTCATTCACCCGTTCTCCTCGTTCTTCGAGCCTTCGAGGGGTGCAGCCTAGCCGTTTCTCTGGCCGGCGGGCAGCGTTTCCGGCTTGGCCCCAATCAAGCGCTCGGATGAATCACAAACCTGCCTTGGTACTGTGCCTCGACCGCCGCCGGCTCTTCTAATACTTCCGTCACATCAGAGCCCATGGGCCCGCGCGCCAGCAGCCTTCGCAATTCTTCGTGTTGCTCGGGCGTCCCGATGGCCAGCACTTCCACGCGCCCATCCCAAAGATTTCTCACAAAGCCACCGATCCCCAGCTTTTCCGCGGCGCGTTGCGTGAAGAAGCGGTAACCCACGCCCTGGACCGTGCCCGATACGAAATAGCGTTTGGCTAACCTGGTTTCGCTCACAAACCCAAAAATTGTAGCAGACGCGTCCCCTTTCTTCCTCTGGAGATGGCGAGTTCTCCCATGGAATCGCGGCGGGCAGTTGCGACCGCGCATTGGGAGTGCGGCAGTCCTGCGGCCGGTTTTCGTCATGCTCGTAGCGCTCAATCGGTGTTCGTGGCTTTCTCTGCTTGCGCTACACTGTCCAACGGAAAGTATTGCGTTATTAGGGCTGCCTCGCCGCTAGAGGCTGCCTGAAGACGGGTCACGCGCATCTAAAAAGTTATGATCCAAGCCAGAGCGAACGCCTGCCGCCTTAGCGATTTGTCGCTGCTGCTCATGCTTCTTTTTTCGCTGACTCCTGGCGCATCTCCGCTTCTTGCTCAAGATGCGCCTCAGGGTCCCATGGCCCCTCCCCGCGACCATCACGTGGTCCGCATCGGCAACGAGCCGGAGCCTCCGGCACCGCCTTCGCTTCCCGAACCCGAAATCATCAAGCGCTTTGCGCAGAAGGAAGACGAGTACCTCGCTACGCGCACGCATTTCACTTACAAGAGAACCATCCGCATCGAAGAGTTCGGCCCGGACGGCAGGCCTTCCGGCGAATACGTGCTCGTGACCCAGCCCGCGCGCTCTGCCGACGGAAAATTCTACGAGCAAGTCGTGCAGCGGCCGGAATCCACTCTCCACCACTTTTATCTGCGCTCGGAGGATCTCGAGGGGCTACAACGCATTCCCGCGTTTCCTCTGACCACCGCCCAGCTCGCGAGCTACAACCTAAAGTATCTGGGCAAAGAGCAGGTGGATGAAGTCAACTGCTACATTTTTCAAGTGAAGCCCAAAATTCTTGAACGCCAAAAAGCTTATTTCGACGGTGTCGTTTGGGTCGACTCCCAGTACCTCGAGGTGGTCAAAACCTACGGACAGTGGATGACCGATCTCGGCCCCATGCAGGTCATCCCGCAGTTTCCTTTCAGCTTGTTTGAAACCTACCGTGAAAATGTGCAGGGGAAATATTGGTTTCCCGACTACTCCCGCTCGGACGACACCGTGGACTTGAAAGGCCAGCAAATCCCCGTCCGCATCGTCATAAAATGGACGGATTTCAAGCCGCTTCCCGCCGCTCCGCAAGTTGCTGCCCCGGCCGCTGCTCCTCCGGCGCCCGCGAATCCCTGAAAGGTCATTCCCGCCCGTTGCACAGGGAGTTCAGTACATCCGGCAGTTCTTTGAGGGAGCCGATAAGAAACTCTGGGCGCGCGGCGCGCAAGCGTTTTTCGGTCGGAAAGGGGCCCAGCACGCCGATCGCCCGCACGCCGGCACGTTGCGCCATCTCCACGTCCTGCGGCGCGTCGCCAACATAAACGCAGCAAGCCGCTTGCAACCCCATTTGCCGCAGCGCGAGACGCAGCGGCGCCGGATGCGGCTTTTTCTTCAAGGTATCCCCGCTGCAAACGCGCGCCGAAAACAGCCGCATCAGGCGAAATCGGCGCAGTTGACGCAGCACGCGATCGCGATCCCCGCTGGTGACCAGGCCGAGACGGTGTTTCGTTCGAATCGCTTCCAGCACACGGCGCGCTCCCGAAATCAATTTTGGTTGATGCTTCGCGTAGTGCGCGCGCCACGCTCGGTCGGCTTCCCTCCACAGCCTGCGCGGCAGCTTCGCCGCACGATACACCTCATACCAGTTGGGCGAGTAGTGCTTCTCCAATTCCTCCATCCCCCATGCGATGGCCATTTCTTTGAACATCGCCAGGTACGCCGAAGTATCCGCATGGTAGGAATCGATCAGCGTACCGTCCCAATCAAACAGCACGCCCTGCAAACACGGCTTCTGCTTCGCCGCCATCGCCTCAGAGTAGCAGAAAATTTCTGCGCGGTCGTATTTCGCATTTTGCCTTACAGGTATTTCGACGGGAGATTGACGAAGTGGAGGACAATCCGTAGAACGCAGAGGAATCTACGGCTTCCGAAAGCGCGAAGGCAAATCATCGTCGTGATCGAACTGCACATCGTCAAAAAGCGCTGCTAAGCCATACCACCCCGGCGTAGCCGCAGCTTCGCTGCGGCACACATGCGCCATGGTGGTCATCACCACGCTCCCGCGGCCCATGGGCTTGCTCACAAGGACGACTTCCAGTTCCACCGGTGTCCCCCCCGCCAGTTGTTTGGGACATAAGAAATACACCCCTGTCGAACTGATGTCGCGCATCACCACGGTGATGGGATATGGCTCGGGCTCACCGCCCACGGCGCGAAGCCGCAGGGGCAGTTTCAGTTTGGCGCGCGGATATTGGCGCTGTTCAGGATGCACGCCCACGGCGTGGGTCGGCACGCGCACGAATTGGCGTGGCAGAGACGATCGCAGCAGGGGAACCAGGCGCAAGGCGGGCGTGCGCGGCAATTCCGTAACAACCGGTTGCGCCGCGGCCATGCGCGGAGCCGTCCTCGGGATTTGCGGATTCGCTGCCGCAACAAGCGCCGCTGCGGCCGCTTCTCGCAGCCCCGTGGCGGACTGGTCCGGCCGGGCTTCGCCCGGAATGGCACGTCTCGTCGCGCTCATGGCGGTCCTCAGAGACGAAACTTCAACGAATGCTGGCTTTGGCCCAACAAGCTAACTGCTGTTCTAAACTTTCTGGAAATGGCCCACGCCCGTGCGGAGTGGGACGATAAGATGGCAGTTCAAAAAGTGTAAGTCAATCTGCGCAAAACGCCGTAAGTGTCTTATCCTTCAATACAAAGTAATGGTACGTATAACCGTACACTACATTCTGTGGTTCTTTCGTCGAAGACTCAACCAATATGGTGCTCGACACTGCGGCTTTCGCCGGTTATTCGTACTTGTTTGGATCTTCGTTCGAACTGCAGTTTGGTTGATCCTTTTCGGATGGACTGGTCCTCGCATCCCGGCTATTACGGGAACTCGGCGCAGAACCACACCATGGCCACCACGATAACGCCAAAAGAAACCTCTGCGAAGGCTCGCAAGCCTCTCGAGCGGTGTGCCACGACCCCGCTGGTTCTGGGGGCCTTTGCTGCGGTCTACCTCCTTTGGGGCTCGACCTACCTGGCCATCCGCGTTGGCGTCGAGACCGTGCCTCCGCTGATTCTGGCTGGGCTTCGCCACTTTACCGTCGGCGTGCTTCTCTATCCCATCCTTCGCTGGAGGACCCGAGCGCGGCCCACCGCCGCAAATTGGAGATCCGCGGTCGTGACCGGTTGCCTCTTGCTGTTTGTCGGAAATGGCGGCGTCAGTTGGGCCGAGCAAATCGTTCCCTCGGGCATTACCGCGTTGCTGGTGACCATGGTTTCGCTCTGGCTGGTTATTGTGGACTGGCTGCGACCGGGTGGCGTTCGTCCCGCTCCTAAAGTTCTGCTCGGACTTGTTTTGGGCTTTGCCGGGGTGGCGCTGCTGGTCGGTCCATCGCGTTGGGGAGGGTCCGAACGCGTGGACCTGCGCGGTGTCGCCGTTTTGGTGATCGCATGTTTCGCTTGGGCTTGCGGATCCATCTACTCGAAGCACGGCGGCATGCCCCGTTCGGCCCTGTTGGGAGTAGCTATGCAGAGTTTTTCGGGAGGCGTCGCGCTTCTCCTGGCCGGCCTCCTCAGCGGGGAGTTTCATCACTTTCACTTTGCCGCTGTTTCCTGGCCCTCCTGGGTGGCGCTGGCTTATCTGATCGTATTCGGCTCGTGCATCGGCCTCAGTGCTTATCTGTACATACTGCAAAAGAGCACCGCCGCGCGCGTGGCCACTTACGCACTCGTAAACCCCGTGGTGGCGCTCATTCTCGGTTGGCTCTTTGCCGAGGAGATCATCTCGCTGCGCACCGTCATCGCTGCTGTTGTCATTCTCACAGCAGTCATCCTGGTTATCACTGCTCCGCATCGTGCTCCTGCGCGCAAAACGGATCTGGAACCGGTGCCAGCGCCCGGCGAAGTCTGAATTGCTTTCCAAGCGGTGCAGCTTTTCGCGTTGTCGCGCAAGTGCCATGGCGAACCCGCCTGCCGGCGGCAGGCGAAGCGAGTGCGTAACCGAGCCCGTTGTGGGCATGGAATCCTTCGTGCGCCGGTTTATCCTGAAGGGCCATCCCAAATCGGCTTTGCTGCGCCTTTCCGGATAGAATGGTGCTTTCACATGCTCTATCTTGTGTTCATGCACAGGACAACGAACATGACACCAACCTTGACCAACCACCCGCAACCCATCACGCCGCACGTGGCCGCGCGGTACTGGCGCGCCACGCGCGCTCGCGACCCCCGCGCCGATGGGACTTTCGTCCTTGCCGTGCGCTCGACGCATATTTATTGCCGCCCGTCGTGCCCGGCGCGCCGGCCGTTGCGACGCAACGTCACCTTCTACCGCACGCGCGAGGAAGCGGAACGCAACGGCTATCGTCCTTGCTTGCGCTGCCGCCCCAACGAAATCTCCGGCCCTGTTGCCCTGGTTCGGCGCGCCGCAGACCTTCTCGCGCAGTCCACCGAAGAAGGCCTGACGCTCCGCCTACTCGCCAAGACGCTCGGCGCGACACAATCCACTCTGCGCCGCGCCTTTCTCCAAGTCACCGGTCTGAAGCCCCGCGAACTCGTCGAAGCGCTTCGCCTTCATCGCTTTAAAGCGCTGATGCGCGCAGGGAAGAGCATCACCGACGCGCTCTACGAAACCGGCTACGGCTCATCGAGCCGCGTTTATGAACGCAGCAATGCGCAGCTCGGCATGACGCCTGCGACGTATCGCAAGGGGGGCATGGGCATGAAGCTCGCTTACACCATTGCCGAATCCCCGCTTGGAAAAGTTCTTGTTGCCGCGACCGGGCGCGGTGTTTCCGCCATCTATCTCGGCGACGAAGAAACCAGGCTCGTCGCGGAGCTGCGCGAGGAATACCCGCGCGCGGAAATCGCCGCCGCCTCGAACGGCTTCGAGCGCTGGGTGAAGGAAGTGCTGCAGCGCATCGCAGGCCGTCCGCCGCACATCGAGCTCCCGCTTGATCTGCAAGCCACCGCGTTTCAACGCCGCGTTTGGACGGAGTTGCAGCGCATCCCCCGCGGGTCGACGCGCACCTACTCGCAAGTCGCGCGCTCGCTCGGCCGGCCCAAAGCCGTTCGCGCGGTGGCTCGTGCCTGCGCCAGGAACCCCGTCTCGATCGTCGTGCCCTGTCATCGCGTCATTCGCGAAGACGGCGCGCTCGCCGGCTACCGCTGGGGCCTCTCCCGCAAGGAACAGCTCCTCGCCTCGGAACGCTCCCCGAGCCAGTCGGTCCGAAATGGGGAAGAAAAGGGACGCGCCCGCCAGTTTTCGCAAGCGACCGCAGGAACCTGCGGCGCGCCATGAAAGAAAATAGGGTTCGTCGTCGGCCGCTCATTATCGTTCTCCGACGCCTCTTCTACGGTAGGATCGCGGAACTGTCGCACGCTCTCCGGAAAACTCGGCGGAAACGACAAACCGCGGGAAGGCTGAATCGACGAGATGCGAGGCAAGCTTAGCCGCTGGGTTTGACGCGGGTGACGCCTTTGGGCCAGTCCTGCTTGAATTGGCTGTCGCTCACCTTGAGGTTCTTCATCTCGTTGGTGTAGTGAAACAGGAAGTAATCGCCCGAACCGGCTTCAAAGAACTTTTGCTGCACGGGCAGCCAGGAAGCTTCATCGACCCACATTTGAATCTTGCTGATCTGATTGCGAACCTCCTCCGACTTGGGCGTCAGCTCCAGAACCATGGTCTTTTTATTGTCGAGGTCTTCCTCGCCCACGACGGAAACCAGGTAACCCTTCTTGATGTTTTCGCCCTTGGTGCCAAAGCCCAGCAGGACGTATTGGTCGACCATCTGACGGTTTTTACCGAGGTTGTATTCCTCGACGCGGTTGATTTTCGGGTTGAACACGAACAGGTTGTCGCCGGTGCGCAAAATCGTGCGTGGATCGGGCTTGGCAATATCGATGCGCATCTTCTCGTCGCGCCGCACGAAGATGTGACCCGTTTCCGAGGATGTATCTTTCACTACCGCGGTGTATTTCACATGTTCGAGATCAGCAGTAAGCGTGTGGAAGTCCTGTGCGGCCTTATCCATCATGCCGAGCACACCTTCAATCGTCCACTTGGTTTCCGCCCTAGGCGGCTCGCCGCGCGATTCCGCGAAGAGCATGGCGGTTTCGCGAGAAAGGCAGCCAAGTCCCGCCAGAGCAAGCAAAAACAGCCCACGCCCGCGACGCGTCCTCGAACAAAGCGATGCCGTGTGCCTCATAGAGGGTCCCGCAATCCTAACATACATAAGAAGATGCGCGAACCAGCGGTGCCGTTTCGTAGCGCCTCGGCGATTGCCATCAGATCGGAGCTCACAGTCGACCATCCCTTGAACGCCCTTCGCAGACCGGGCGGCCGCGTTCGGGATGACAGATCGTGCGTGACCGAGAGTGCTAATGCCGGATTTCCACCTGGTAAGCCGTCACCGTGCCCTGCTCGTCGCGGAGCGCCTCGATTTTGGAAATCGAGAAGTTGTTGCGCAATTCCGGGAGGGCCTCTTGCAGCGCGGTGTGGAGATCGTTCTGCAGCGCTAGTTTTGTTGGCGGCGCCAGTATGTGCGCATCCACACGATAGGTTTGCCGGTTTCCTTCTTTGAAAAGGAGCTGCACCTGCCCGGGTGCCGCCGGCCCGCCGCCTTGCGGCTGATCGCGGAACCAGTCCCTCGGCGTGAGCAGGACGAACACCAAAATGAGGATTACGGCGACGTCGTATGGCCACGTACCGCGCTCGTACGACCAGAACAGCGTTTTTGAGAGGACTCGTCCCAGGCTAGCCATGTCAGTCCGCGGGCACGCCGTCGACGATGATGCCGTCGCGCATGTGCACTACGCGATCGAAGTAAGTGGTCGCTTCCGGGTTGTGCGTGATCATCACCACGGTCTGGCCGAGCTCTTTGTTGAGCTGCCGGAGCATCTGTAGCACGATTTCCGAGTTTTTGGAATCCAGGTTCCCCGTAGGCTCGTCAGCGAGAAGGATTTTCGGCTCGTTGATGATCGCTCTGGCAATGGCCACGCGCTGCTGCTCGCCGCCGGAGAGCTCGGACGGCTTGTGGTGGAGGCGGCCTGCCAGGCCCAGCATCTGGGTGACCACCTCGAAGCGGTGCGGATCGAAGCCATCGCCGTGAATGAACTGGGCAATGGCGATGTTGCCTTTGGCGGTCAAAGTAGGGAGGAGATTGAAACGTTGGAAAACGAAGCCGATTTTGTGTCGGCGCAGCTTGGTGCGCGCCGCGTCGCTAAGTGCCGTGAGATCGTTGCCGTCTACCAGGACTTTGCCGCGCGTGGCTTGGGCCAGTCCGCCGATCACGTACAGGAGCGAAGACTTGCCGCATCCCGACGGCCCCATCA
>Ga0310915_10001041_pt1 | contig 14034 bp, 15 predicted proteins | sample GREbulkMGAN111_FD_202508 | JGI IMG/M metagenome (GOLD analysis project Ga0310915, IMG submission 202508) | Lab enrichment of tropical soil microbial communities from Luquillo Experimental Forest, Puerto Rico - GRE.bulkMG.AN111 | ecosystem: Environmental > Terrestrial > Soil > Tropical forest >...
TACAAGTAGTGGATCCGGCAGCCCGCTACCATCACGAACTGCGATTGCCGGGGGTGGGAAATGGCCCACCGAAACCAATCTGGCGCCGGCGCGCGGATCGTAAGGAGATCGGTTGGTACGGCTTCGCCGCTCAAGGTGGCTGCACGCGCATTACGGGATGGGTCTTGCCGCTAATCGGCCAACATCATATCGGACGAAGGGACCCTGCTGTTTCCGTAACCCCCCGTCAACAGCGTTATCTCTCGGTCCGCGGTGCCTCCACCATGCTCGATCACTCGCGTTCTTATCCTGGAAAGGTCGGACTAGGTGTCATATGTCCGTCTCCCCCCGGGAACCGAGGGTTCGAATCCTGCTTGCTCCAGCGGGGAGTCCCCGACTTTTTCCGCCACTTCCATGCCGAGATCTGAGGCGCGTTTCATGAAGACGCCCTCGGGTTACCTCGAGCGCGCCGCTACTCGTGAACCCAGGTCGCGATCCCGTCGGAACCGCCCGCACGGGAGAGCGGCTATTTCCACCGACAGTCCCGAATCCGGTTATCTATTACGACCAAGCTACACGGTGTACTTTGCCGTGTTGCTGGGGCACGCCCGCTCCCTGCGAAGTTTTCTTTGCTGGGCTAATGAACCATGCGCTGGCGACCACTGAGAGGGCTACAAATCCGGGGATGGCGGCGAGCCAAGTGTTCGCTGCTGCCAGTGCACCGGCGCCGGCCCAGCTACACGATGATAGCGCCTCGGCAAAAGTGGCAATACGCGACGAAGTTTGGCGGCGCCGGAAGCGGCTGCGCTTTGCTTGGACGCGAAACCAGAACTGAATTGACGTGGCTGAAGCAGCGGCGGTGGTGACCCCCAGCGCAGTGACGAGTGCGGAAATAGGGGCAGCGACCGCGAGGGCAATGACGAAGGGGCCCACGGCGATAGCGATCGCACCCATCACCGCCTCAGTCTTGGCACGAAGGACGCAGGCGTTTGTTACTGGTGCCGAAGCTATGAGATCCGGCGCGTCCTCGCCCGAGACTGCGAGCCAAGCAAGACCACCTGCCAATTGTCCGGCCGCCATAATCAGTATCGGCACCAGCAGCGTCGATGCGTCGCTGCCCTCATGGAAACTACGCCACAAGATGAAAGCGGGCGGCAGAAGGTAAAGCAATTGCATTAGGATTTGCGACATCAGCCACGGATCGCGTTGCAACAGAGTCCATTCCTTGCCGCGCAATGCCCGTGTTGGCCATGTCCTGCGGAAGCCGGAGGATCGCCGGCCCCGCCGGGTCAGATTTCCTGATACGCCGAAGGTGGCGAGCACCAACTGCCCGAAGCGCGGCGCGAAGATGCAGATGGTGGCGGCCAACATGATTGCGCTAATGCTAAGGACGACAACCAGCGCAAGGATATCGCCGAGGATGGCGCGCGCTGGCAACCAGAGGATGCTTTCGCTGTCCGGGGCATATCTGATCACCGTTTCGGATTGCAGAAAGGCAAACCGGGACGGGATGCCGTAGGAAAGGATTGCTGCCAATTGCACGCCAATTACGAAGCTCGCGCCGATCACGGCGGCGACGATCTGTGCGCAGAGCCTCGTGTGCTTGGGCCCGATTGTGCGGAAGAGCCCGACCGTGAGCATGATTGCAACCGCGACGGTGACCATCGCTAGTGCCATAATAACACTGTAAGCGGCGAGCCAACGCAATCCGTTAAGCCAAGCCAGAATGTCGATAAAGGGCGCGGCCAGCACTATCGACATCACCGCGATGGTCACCGCAATCGCCCCGATGCGCACAGCGAAGAGCTGCCAGGCCGCGACCGGCGAGGACAGGATTAGATCGAGATCGCCGCGCCCGTAAAAGGCTCGAGTTACGGCCTCCACCGCCTGCGACAGCATCATCGACCCGTAGAGTGCAAGCGTACCGGTTAGCATCACTAACATTCGCTTGTCCGGTGGGCGCGCCAAATCGGCACTCCGATAAAGGACCAGATAAGCGATACCATGCAGGAACAGCGCGATCGCGATTAGCCCCAGCACCACTCTCGGCCTGCTCCAGCGACGGCCGGACATCAGCCATAGCCAATCCCGCCACGCGAGCCGCCATTCATGATGTGCGAACCAGAAAATTGTGCCCACTCGGCTCACGCCGGGGCTGTCCTTTCCTCAGGGCCGGTTTCGACGAGGGCAAGAAAGGTGTCCTCGAGGCTGGCATGACCCGCCCCGGCTTGCCGGCGCAACTCTTCCAAATTCCCCTCGGCTAGGAGCCGCCCGGCGACCATCACGCCGATGCGATCAGCCATTCGCTCGGCAACGTCCAGGATGTGCGTCGTCATGATCACGGAACAGCCGGCTTGGACGCGCTCGCGCAGCACCCTTTTGACCAAGCGCGCTGAGCCAGCGTCGAGCCCAGTGAACGGCTCATCCAGGATGATCAGCCACGGCTCATGCACGAGCGCGCCGGCTAGCGCCAGCTTCTGACGCATGCCTTTGGAAAGCCTCTCACAGCGGTCATGCGCCTGTGCCTCCAACCCAAGCCAGCCAATCAGATCGCGCGCCCTTGCCTCGGCGAGGCCGCTCTCCACCGCCCACAAGCCCGCGACGAAGTGCAGATATTCCATCGGCGTTAGCTTGTCGTAGACCATCGGCTCGTCCGAGAGCCAAGCCACGACTTTCTTGACCCCCACAGGATCGGCTGATGCGTCGATGCCGAAGACGGTAATCGACCCACGATCCGGCTTTAGCAACCCCGCGACCATTCGTAATGTCGTGGTCTTGCCGGCGCCATTGGGCCCTAACAATGTGTAAAATTCGCCGGTCCGAACCCTCAAATCCAATCCGTCGACCGCAGGTTGCTCGAAATTCTTAGCGAGCCCTCGGATTTCGAGGGCGAATGAGGGAACGGGCTGGCTCATTGCTTGAGGGTGAAAGCGCGAGTGCGGATGCTGGCCGATGCCAAATTTAGTATGTATATCCAAATGAAACATTGCCACCGACAGTCGCCTGCTGGGGTCGCGACCGCCGGTGCGGTCAATCGTTGGGCCACCCTACTACCTAACACCGCCCGCCTATTACGCCGGGCCGGTCAATTACGCGCCCCCGGATCCTACTATGGCAAAGCGCCCTTGATCGTGAGCCACAAAAGCCGGTCGATGTCGAATTACGACAATGGGTCCAGATGCTGCTGCCGCCCCCTTGTGATTAAAGGTTCGCAGACTCACCGCCGGAGCGGCGAGTCAGCAGCGAACTGTTCCGGCGGTAGGTTATGTCGCCGAGATGGATGCCGATGCGGAACCACATCTGCTCACCGGCAACGCGGTGGTGGCTCATTAAGAGACAGGCCTCAATGGGCCAAATGGGTCACCAGTGCTCGCAGGCGCCGGGAAGACCGATCTCCCATCTCTCCTTATCCTCCCGCAGACCTTGGCAGGGAACGGTGTTCGTCTATGTCATTGAGTACCCGACGCGGGCCGTTAGGCCCGTGCCGCGTTTTTGCCGTTTCCGCAGGGCGATCCTTCTAGAGAACCTGGACACCAAGGGCGCGCAATCGTCAAAGGCCCGCCCTGGCTCCCCAAGTAGAGAATCAGGCCAGTGGACCGAACTCGACGTCGACGGGTGTCGGCGTATTAACTAGCGTGCTGAATTTGAGCTTTCCGTTCGCCGGCTGGACGCGGAAGACGGCGATGGTGTCGGTGTTCTGATTGGCAGCATAGAGGAAGGTTCCCGAAGGATCGATGTTCATGCCTCGCGGCCATTCCCCGCGTGTCGATTCCCACCCGATCACGTCGAGCTCGCCAGTGTCCGGGTCGATCTCGAACATGGTGACGGTGTTGTGACCGCGGTTCGTGTTGTAAAGGAATTGCCCGCTCGGATGGATGCGGATCTCCGCGGTCGTATTCATGCCGGTGAAGTCGGCGGGCAGCGTCGAGATCGTCTGCTTCCAGATGAACGCAGCGCGCACCAGCTCATAGTCGAAAACTGTGATGGACGAGGCCAACTCGTCGAGGACATGGCGTGCTGTCGATCGGGGTGGAAGGCCATGTGCCGCGGCCCGGAGCCAGACGCGACCGGTGCAAACGGCACCGTGTTCGGACTGAATACGCCAGCACCGGGGTCGAGGTTCAACACGTTTACCTTATCGGCGCCGAGGTCGACGCCGAACACATGGTTGCCATCCAGATCGGTGAGGATCTGGTGGGCGTGCGGACCTTCCTGCCGGGCGGGATTCGGTCCAGTCCCGTTGCCCACGCTCTGGAACTCGTCGGTCATGGGGCCGATAAACCCATTAGCGAGGATCCGAAAAACCGGAAAGTTCCCGCTGGTGTAGTTGGCCGCGAAGAGGTACTTCCCGGACGGTTGCACGCTGAGATGGGTGGTGTCCTTGCCGTTCGCCGACTGTGTGTTGAGAAAGCTCAGCATTCCGTTCGCCTGGTTGATCGCGTAGGCGCTTACATGCCCGTCGGTCATCTCGTTGACCGAATACAAATGTTGCAGCGTCGGGTCGAGCGCGAGATACGATGGGTTCGACGCCGTCACGGTCTGGAGCGGCTTCAATCCGCCATCGCTAGGATCCAACCTGAACACATAGATGCCGACGGCGGTGCTCGGGTGGGTTCCGCCGGGCGGGACCCCTGGAGCGGTGTAGGTTCCGACATAGACAAACCGCGCCTTGGCGCCGGATGGCTTGCCAGAGGCGTCGGACGGTGCTGCGGCGAGCACACTGCGCGCGGCACTAACCGAAGCGGCGGTCGCACCTAGCAATGGAAGGAACTGACGACGAGTGACGAGGAGAGATGGCGGTTTCTGATCTTGAACGGGATTTTTCGACATCGCGACGATCCTCCCTGTGAGGGGTCACATGACTCCTGGTGGAACTTCGGTGACCCGGCAGCATATTATCGGCCTAGGCGCTAAACGGCGAGGAAAACGAGCGTCTCAGCGTCCGCATGACCAGCTGCCCGAACGGCGGCGCCCCGCCTTACAGCGGCGATATCGGCATTGTCGGCCGCGTGCCGGGGTTCTATTCGCTCTATGTCGGCAGCGATTTCGCAGGCACCCGCCTCAACAGCCTGATCGCCGAACGGCTCGATATCACCGGCATCGCCGATGCGCTCAACCTGCTGTTCGCGGTGTTCGCCGAGGCACGCCTTCCCGATGAAGGTTTTGTCGACTTTTGCCAGCGCCTCGGCCGTGACAAGCTGGCCCAGGCGCTCGCCGCGGTGATAAAAGGCGTCGCGTGATCTCCTTCCAATCACGATCGATTCGGCGCGTGCGGATCGCGCTGGTCGGCAACGGTGAGGCCGCCCGATCGGCCTGCCGCAGCTGCCGCAGAACCTTGCCATGGGCCCGTTCTCGAAGCTATAAGTTGGGCAGGGAACCGGCAGAGCCGAGCCGCACTGCGAGCAAAAGCGCAGCCTCGCCGGGCTTTCGGCCATGCAATTTGGACAGAGCATTGGGCCCTCGAGGTGGCGCGAACCGAGCCGGCTCAAGCATAATTGAAAAGCGGTGTTGTTAGAAGCTTGAGGCGACACGCCGGCGGGCTCGTTCTTGACGACAGCAGGTAAGAGAGCGTGCCAGAACTTTGGGCCTCGGTCCGCTGGCGTCGATGTCAAATCCACACGCTTGACGGCGCAGACCGTCCAAGTCGCGGCGCCGGCCGATTTGTTGGTGGATAATGCCGATACGGAAGGCACCCCGTCGGGATTTCTGGATATGCACCTTCGCGACGGATTAGCCGCGGTAGCAGCTCTTCCGCAGTTGAAGGTAACGCGGCTCTGCGCAGCCAGCGAATGTACCTCAGCGCTGATCCGGAGAGGAAGTCCCGCAAAGGGATCGACGCGATATGGTTACGTTACAAAAGGCTCTGGGCGATGGCAACTGGGGCTCAAGTGATGTGTTGAATCACCAGGCGAGAACCACGAGGTTCACGATCACTCGAAACGCCGCATTGGTCACTCGTGCGCATGCGGACAATGGAAGAGCACCCCGACGCGGTCCAATGCTGGGCCCATAAGCACGCGCCGCCGCAACGGACTTGGCGTTGCTTCGGTAAGGCACGGTTCCTGCAACAGCGGCGTGGGATCCGTCATCCAAAAGAGGGACGCTGATGCCGAAACAGCAGGCGAGCGAGACCGAAGACAAAGACCTGCCGCTGCGCGAGGATATCCGGCTGCTCGGCCGCATACTTGGCGACACAGTGCGCGAGCAAAGCGGTGAGGCTGTCTTCGATACCGTCGAGCACATTCGGCAAAACTCGGTTCGCTTTCGTCGAGACGAGAATGTTACGGCGCGCCGCGATTTGGAAGCGACGCTGAACAATCTGCCACCTAGCGAGGCACTTCAGATTATTCGCGCCTTCGGCTTTTTTTCGCATCTCGCCAATATCGCCGAGGATCAACACCACATCCGGCGCACCCGCGCGCATGCCTTGGCCGACTCGGCGCCTCGCGATGGCACGATGGCCCATGCGCTCGGCCGCGCGCGCAGGGCCGGCATACCGCCCGCGCGCCTTGCTACCTTCTTTGCCAATGCCGTGGTCGTGCCGGTGCTAACCGCACATCCGACGGAAGTGCGGCGCAAGAGCGCAATTGATCGTGAAATGGAAATCGCCAACCTCTTGGCCCAACGCGATCGGCCCTCGTTGACTGTGATTGAGCTCAGAGCAAATGAGGCGGCGCTTCGCCGAGCGGTCCTCACGTTGTGGCAGACAAATCCGCTTCGTGGGACACGCTTGCGCGTGATCGACGAGGTGGCCAACGGCCTCTCCTACTATGACTATACATTCCTATCGGAGCTGCCACGGTTTTATGCCGATCTCGAAGAGGAACTCGCAGCCGCCGACGTGGCACTCGCGGATAGCCTCCCCTCCTTCCTGCGCATAGGCAGCTGGATCGGCAGCGATCGCGACGGGAACCCGTTTGTTACGGAGGAAGTATTGCGCGCGGCCTTGCAGGCGCAGAGCAGCCGCGCTCTGAGATACTATCTCGACGAACTGCATCTACTCGGCGCTGAGCTGTCTCTTGACAGTCGGCTAGTCCACATTTCGGATGCGCTTGCGACGCTCGCCGAGCGGTCGTCCGACCGCTCTGCCAACCGCCAACACGAGCCGTACCGGCGGGCGATCACCGGGATCTACGCGCGGCTCGCTGCGACAGCGCGGATACTCGATGATATTGAAACCTTGCAGCCTGCGGTCGGCGATGATCCTCCCTACAGCGACAGCGAAGAATTGCTCGCCGATCTTGCGACCCTCGACGCTCGCTCGTCGCCAACGGTTCCGGGATCCTGGCCAGGGGCCGTCTGAAGAATTTGCGCCGCGCCGTCGACGCCTTTGGTTTTCATCTCGCGGCGCTCGATTTGCGCCAGAACTCCGACGTGCACGAGCGCACGGTTGGCGAGATGCTGAGTCTCGTGCAAACGGATCTCGAATACGCTGCTCTTGACGAGCCTGAACGCATCGGATTGCTGCTCGCGGAGCTAAGGACGGCACGCCCGTTAGCTTCTCCCTTTCTCTCCTATTCGGCCGAGACCCAGGGCGAACTTGCGATCCTGCGCGCAACGGCCGAGGCGCATCGCAGATACGGGCAGGCGTCGGTCCCGCACTATGTGATCTCCAAGACAACCGGCGTCTCCGACCTTCTCGAAACCGCCGTCCTGCTGAAAGAGGTCGGTCTATTGCGGCCCCGCGAGGGAGAACTCGATCTCGATATCGTTCCGCTATTCGAAACGATCGAGGATCTACGCAATTGCGGCAGCGTGATGGACGAAGTGTTGGGCCTGCCCGAATACGCACATTTGCTTGAAAGCCGCGGCCACGTACAGGAGGTAATGCTCGGCTACTCCGACAGCAACAAGGATGGCGGTTTCCTGACCTCGGGTTGGGAGCTTTACAAGGCGCAGATCGCGTTGATCGAGGTGTTCCGGCGTCACGATGTCGGGCTGCGCCTGTTCCATGGCCGCGGCGGCTCGGTCGGCCGCGGTGGGGGGCCCAGCTACCAAGCGATCCTTGCCCAACCTGTCGGGGCCGTCCAGGGTTCGATTCGAATAACCGAGCAGGGCGAGGTCATTGCCAGTAAGTATTCGAACGCTGAGCTTGGCCGACGCAATCTCGAGATCCTCGCGGCCGCGACGCTGGAGGCGAGCCTGCTGCAACCGGAAACAGCCGTTCCGCGACCCGAATATTTTGCCGCTATGGAGTACCTCTCTAACCAGGCCTATCGCGCCTACCGCAGCCTCGTCTATGAAACCGACGGCTTCGACCGCTTCTTCCACGAGTCGACAGTGATAGGCGAGATCGCCAACCTCAATATCGGCAGCCGTCCATCCTCGCGAACAGCTTCAGCAGGGATCGAGGTTCTGCGGGCGATCCCGTGGGTATTCAGCTGGGCGCAGTGTCGGCTTATGCTGCCGGGCTGGTACGGTTTCGGTAGCGCGGTCAACGCGTGGCTCGAGGCGCAGCCAGCTCACGGCATGACCATCTTGCAAGCGATGTATCGCGAGTGGCCATTCTTCCAGATGCTGCTGTCGAATATGGACATGGTGCTTGCCAAGAGCGACATCGCGATCGCCTCGCGGTACGCCGAGCTAGTTTCCGACATCAATCTGCGCGACCGTGTGTTTTCCCGATTACGGCGGGAATGGCAGGGTGTAGTCAATGGATTGCTGACAATTATGCGACAAGAGACCTTGCTTGAAGGAAACCCACTTTTGGCGAGCTCGATCCGTAACCGCTTTCCCTATCTCGATCCGCTCAATCACATGCAGATCGAGCTGCTGAAGCGTTATCGCGCCGGCGACAGAGACCAGAATGTCGTCAACGGTATTCACCTGACGATCAACGGCATCGCCGCCGGATTGCGCAACAGCGGATAGGTGAGGCCTAACGACATGGACGAGATTGACCGGCGATATCCAAGGGAGCTGCCAGAATGAGTCCGCGATCCGCCACCCGGTCCGATGCAGATACCTGATTAGACGCCAAAAATTCTCTACTCACTCGCGTGGGGAACTTGACGACTAAGCAGCTATTTGCGGCCCCGGCGGAATGTCTGCAATTGGCAGGCACTGACCGGCTGTGTCGGCCTGTCCGTAAACACTTCCGTTGTTGGAGCTTGACCGGCCGTGCTGCGCCGCACGGCAGTACTTCTCAGCTTGCTGAGTGTTTACCGATAGGCCGGTTTCGTTGTCTATGCGCACGTCGCCCGGTCTGGTTCGAGTTCGCATCCATTGCTGGTGGTGGAGTTTCGGGTCGACCCGTCGTGTCGGGTGTAGTGAGGCGGTCATCAGATCCGGCAGCTAAGGTGATAGGTCAATCCCGAGCGTGCAAGAGGACCCGATCTTCAGCTTGCTCCCCCTGATCCCGACGGCCGCGCTACGTACTCCGGGTGACCCAAGCTTGCGCATCAGAGGCGCCATCGTCACGGAAAGCGCAAAGCACATCGCAATCACAAGGAAGGCATCCGCGAACGCTTGGACCTGAGCTTCCCGGTATGCAAGCAGCCAGAGCTTTTTGAGTGCAGCCGCCTGGCCGCTGACCGCATCACCCCAGACCTGGGTGTAGCGGGCCGCGATCTCGTGCAGCAGATTCATGAACTGTGCGTTTGCGGACGTCAGATGCTCGGCGATATGCAGGAAATGGAGATTGGTTCGATCGTTGAGGATTGTGCCGCAGGCGGCAATGCCAATGGCGCCGCCCAGGCTGCGCATTAGCGAGAACAGGCCGCTGGCCGACTTCAGGCGATCGGGCGACAATCCGCCAAGGGTCAGCGTGACCGTCGACGGCGACGAAAAGGGCGAGGCGAGACCCCGGAACGCCAGTGGCAGCAGCATCTCCTCCCAGCCCCACTGATTCATCATGGATGTGAACAGCCACATGGACATTCCATAGCAGGCCAGGCCGAACATCAACAGCCAGCGCAAATCGACGCGATTGGCGAATACGCTGTAGATCGGAATCGTACACAGCTGAAACACACCCGCCGACAGGATTGCAACACCAATCTGCCAAGAGTCAAACCCGCGTACACTGCCCAGGAACGCCGGGATCAGATAAATCATGCTGAACTGGCCGACGCCGATCACAAAAGAGAACCAGCAGCCGAGAGCAAAGTTGCGGCTGGCAAACGCGCGCAAATCGACGACCGGGCGGCCAAAAGTCAGGCAGCGGATGATGAATCCAATGCCGGCAAGCCCCGAGATCCAAGCGCAGATCCTGGTAGTATCGTCGCCGAACCAGTCCCAGCGCGCTCCCTCTTCGAGAACATAATCCAGGCAACCGAGGGAGAGCGCCATCAGGACAATACCAAGATAGTCCGCGCCTTTGAGCAGCGTCAAGTCGGGCTTGTCGATCCGCACCAGGATTGGAACCAAGCCTGCTACCAGCATGCCGGGCACGATGTTCACGTAGAACAACCACTGCCACGACCAGCTATCGGTAATCCAGCCGCCTACGACCGGACCAACTGCCGGGGCCAAGCCGGCGGCGGCAGTGACGAAAGAGGCCGCGACGGCCTTCTGCCTGCCCGCGAAAAGGATGACGGAGGCGGTGTAAGCCGTCGGAATCATCGAGCCGCCGAAGAAGCCTTGGAGGGCGCGGAACACAATCATCGATCGCAGGTCCCACGCACCGCTGCAGAGTAGGCTCGCCACCGTGAACCCGACGGCCGAGGCGGCAACCAGCCAGCGTGTCGACATGACGCGGCTCAGCCAGCCGGAGAGGGGGATTACGATGATCTCTGCGATCAGATAGGACGTCTGAACCCAGCTCAATTCGTCCTGACTGGCCGACAGGCCGCCGCCAATCTGTTGAATTGACGCCGACACGATCTGGATGTCGAGAAAGGCGATAAAACATCCCAGACACATTAGCCCGAATCCGAGCGCCTTTCCGCGAGTCGAAAGCTGAGCGGCAGACCAGTGGGCCGACATCGAGGCCTCGGGATTGGGTGCGGCGGCATTGGTCGAGGTGGCGATACTCATCGCCGAGCATCAAGGGGTATAACGTCCGGCCACGTCCGGCCGGCCGTCCACGTAGACCACAACCGACAGACCCGGCCGCAATCTTCCGAATTCGGCAGCATCACCTTCGAGCCGGATGCGAACGGGCACACGCTGCACGATCTTGGTGAAGTTACCGGTGGCGTTCTCGGGCGGGATAATGCTGAACTGCGCGCCCGTCGCCGGCGCAAGGCTCGCGACGCGCCCATGAAAGCTGACGCCCGGCAGCACGTCGGCAATGACCTCGGCTGGTTGGCCCACACGCACGCGCGCCAGCTGGCTTTCCTTGAAATTGGCGTCGACCCATAGAGCGGATGCCGGCACAATCGCCAAGAGCTGACTTCCTACCGTCGCATAGGCGCCGGCGCGGGCGCTTCGGTTGCCGACGACACCGTCGATCGGCGCACGGATCTCCGTGTAGCCGAGGTTGAGCCGCGCAAGGTCGCGATCTGCTGCGGCCTGATCGAGGGCCGCCTGGGTCTGTTGCTTCTCCGCGTCGACGACGCTGAGTCGACGCTCGGCTGCATCCAGCGCGGCCCGCGCCTTGCGGTCCGCGGCCTGTGCTTTCTCGTAGTCGGCATCGGCTTGCTGGAACCGCTGAAGTGAAGCGAACCGATTGTCGCTCAGCGTCCGGTAGCGATCGACGTCGCTTTTGGTACGAGCCAGTTCGGCGGTCGTAGCGGCGATGTCGGCGGAGGCCTGTTCGATCACCGCTTCCTGCAAGCGCCGTTTGGCGTCGAGGTTCGCGAGGGTTGCCTGCTGGACAGCAACGCTCGCTTCAGCGTGCGCAAGCTGCGCGCGGTAATCGCGATCGTCGATTTTTACCAGCAGATCGCCCGCTTTGACGGACTGGTTGTCGACGACGGGGACCCTCTCGATAAAGCCCGCCACCCGTGACGACAGCGCGGTGACCTCACCCCCAATGTACGCATCATCCGTCGATTCAATGAACCGGCCGGTGGTCCACCAATACCAACCGAGCCAAGCCACAGCGCCGACCAACGTGGCGCCGGCGACCACCAAAAGAAGGCGTTTCCCCGACACCCCCTGTGATCGCCTGGCGATATCGTCAGGGGTGTGCACAACCCGGATCGCGCCATCCAACTCATGCGTCGCCATGCCCCGTCTCAATCGCACCTCGATCACGGCAACGTCTTCCAGTCAAACGAGCTACCTTGGCCGGAGCGTTGCAAGGCGCGGCAAATTTTCCTGGCAGGCCTGGGCCTATTGAGAAAGCATAGCTTTCCTCCCGCGTTTCTAATGTGAAACAGTTCACACTCGTAAAAATAATTGCACCGCGACGTCCGAACGGGACAACCATGGTGTGCTGACCCTTCGGCACATGCGCCAGGGCATTGCGCATCCAATGCACGCGGCAGCGCTGCCAGCTGGCGCCGAGGACGCGGCTGATCGCATAGCGCAGACCCTCATGGGCGTCGGAAATGACCAGTTTGACGCCTTTGAGGCCACGCTTGACCAGGCCCTTCAGGACAGCCGACCAGAACGGCTCGGCCTCCGAGGGGACCGATGCCGAGCCCGACGATCTCGCGTCGACCTTCGGTCGACCGGGACGATGAGGAGATCTTCGACCGTCGTCTGGATGAAACACAGCGCCGCATCAGGAGACTCGACGAGCGAATTGTCCGCACCGTCGCGACCTCGACACAGCCTCCTGGCTCAGCTCCGCCTTCTCGCTGCATTTTACGAAGAAAGTGCCAACGGCGCTGGTCGGCGAGGCTCTTTATTGATCCAGGCCATTGCCGAGGGCGTTACACAGCTTGAGGCGAGGAGATCACGGTCGCCAACGATTTCGACTGGGCTAGGGACATCGGCCGGCACCGCTGGGCGCTAATCGTAGCCGGGGTGCCGCGGGGCTATCCGCGGCGGGCTTTTGGTACAGGTCGCTCGCTCGCAGACCTTCGGCGGCGGTAGGGGATCGGAGCCCTGCCTTTGCTGGTGCTTTAACCGCTAATACAGGTCCGACCAGTACCTTTCCTGGGGATGACCCCCGAAATCGATATCTGGCGCGTCGCCAACCTGATGCTCAAGCGCTATGGAGATCAGGCCGAGGTGGAAAGCGCGATACGGACGCAAGAACTTGCCGCGAATGGCGACAGTGCCGGCGCGCGGCAGTCTGGCGACGGATCACTGATGCAATTGGGGAGCTTGTGAACACGACACCTCCCGGACCCGTACACTAACGGCGCCGTGAATCAAATGCTTTCAGTGCTTGGTTTGGGTTTGGTGATTTTGCCTGTTCCGCCACAGCGGTCGCAAAGGCGCGGGAAGACTTCGAGCCATTTGCGGTGATCCTCGTCCTCCGCGCGCTGAAGGACGCCTCTACCTTCGCAATCGGCACATTCAGTCGCCAGCTCCGCCATTACTCACCCATGCGACCTTCTGTCTCTCTCTGCGACAGCGGCCTCGATGGCGGCGGCGATTTTTACGATCAGGGCCATCTTTGGAGCGGGGCTAAGGTCCAGGGTGGCGCCCATCTCCTCAGCAAACATCACTTCTGCGGCTTCTATCGCCTCGGCGGCGCGGTCGGCGGCGGTCTTCACGGCGTGCCGCTCGGGTGCCATCCGGCTAGAGCGAACGATCCGGAGTGCCGCCAGATGATTCTGTCATCGTAGAGAGCGGGTTCGATTTTGCCCGCCGACTCTTTCCTGGAGGGAGGTGGATTCGAACGATTGGTCCCGCGAAGGCGGCCATCGTGTGAATCAGCATCGAACCAAGACCCCGGAGGATTTCTGCGCTATCCCTTTAATCCGTCACTCAGAATCACTGCACGGTGGGTCCCCGTTTGGCGGCGATCGGGACCCCATCTCGGACGCGAATTTGCAAGCCAGCTGAAATACCCGGGTTGAGCGCAGGGGTCAGCGTGGTTTGCCGTGGGAAAGGAGCGCGCGGATCGAGCTCAGATACGTGGCCTTCGGACGCGAGCGCTCTGGCCTCCACTCGGCGTCGGTGACCCCCATGGCCCGATATGCTCCGTCGAATTCCTCTCCGAGCAGCTCCTGATCGCCGCAGTGACCACCCTGTTGCCCGGCTGAAACCGAT
>Ga0310915_10001045_pt1 | contig 14017 bp, 13 predicted proteins | sample GREbulkMGAN111_FD_202508 | JGI IMG/M metagenome (GOLD analysis project Ga0310915, IMG submission 202508) | Lab enrichment of tropical soil microbial communities from Luquillo Experimental Forest, Puerto Rico - GRE.bulkMG.AN111 | ecosystem: Environmental > Terrestrial > Soil > Tropical forest >...
GCTGCGCGATCCCGAGAACCCGAGCCACGTCCGCATCGCGCTCCGGATCGAGACCACGCGCGAGGTCTCGGGCGATCTCGCCGTCGAGTACGAGGTCGAGCTGCCCGGCGACGGGCTCGCGAGCCGCGGACGGGTCAGCGTCACGCCCGGCGTGGAGCACGTGCTCGAGCTCGGCGAGGGGCTCGCGGCCACGCTGCTCGCGCTCCCGGTGCCGTCGGCCGCGTTCGACGCGTACCTGGCGGCCGAGCGCGGGGCGCGATCGGCCGGCGTCAGGGAGCGGACCTGATCTCCTCGTAGACGACGCTTCCCAGCTCCCGCCCCGCCTCGTCCCAGCTCGTCCAGCGGCCGCACTGCAGCCCGCGGCAGTGCCGCCCGTCGACCTTGCGCCCACCCCCCGGCCAGAACGTGGCGAACGGTCCGTGTTTCTCGCCGCGCTCGTAGCCGCACCGCTCCTCCACCCGGCCGCTCTCGAACCAGATCGTCCAGCTGCCCTCGCGCTCGCCCTCGGAGTAGGCGCCGCTCTGCGCCGGCTTGCCGTTGCGGTGCCAGACGGTGAACGGTCCGTCGAGCTTGCCGGCGCGAAAGGAGCCTGCCTTCGCGAGCCCGCCGTCGTCGTAGTAGCTGCGCCACGGCCCCTCGCGCCGGCGCTCGGGCAGCTCGGTGGTCCGCTCGCACCACACCTCGAAGCCGTCGGGCGGCAGCGCTCCCTGGAGCTCGGTCCCCGCCGGACAGATGAACGGGGCCTTCGCCGCCTCGGGCGCCGGCGCGGGCGATGCGTCGGCGAGGACGAGCGCGACGACGAGCAGGATCATGCGCCGTCGCCCTTCGACTCCGCGCCGCCTCCGCCGGCGCGGAGCCTGTCCTGAGCCGAGTCGAAGGACTCAGGGCGACCGGACGTAGCACCCAGCGCGGCGTCGACGAGCCACGCCTCGATCCGCGGGAACACCTCCTCCGGCGCGTGCTCGCCGAGGAGGAGATCGGTGTGGCCGTACTGGACGGTCGACCCGGCGGTGCAGCCGAAGCGGAGCACCGCGTTGGGCCCTCCCCACAGCGCCGCGGCGCGCGTCACCACCGCCGGCGGGGCGATGCGGTCCGCCTCCGCCGCCACGAACAGGGCCGGCTGGCGGCAGTGCGCCATCGAGGCGCGATAGTCGAACGCGCCATCGTGGGCCGCAAAGGTGTCGCTCGCGATCCAGCGCGCGAACTGGGCGAGCACGCCGCCCGAGATGTTTTCCACCACGTTGGCGAGCACGCGGCGGAAGACGCGGGGGGTCACGTTGCGGCCGTTGATCGCGACGTCGCTCACCGGCAGGTGCCAGTACCCGGAGAACGGCGCGACCGAGCGGGCGAGGAACCGGTTGAACCGTCCGGTGAGGAGGAACCCGAAGCGCAAGAGCTGCTTCAAGCGGACGCTCGCGTCCCAGAACACGGGCACGCCGAGCGCGACGAGCCCGGCGACGCGGTCCGGGTAGGCTTCGCAGGCGGCGAGCCCGAGCAATGCGCCCTGGCTGTGCCCCACCCAGAGGACGCGAGTCTCTCCGGTGGCGTCCCGGATGGCGTCGAGCGCCGCCGGGATGTCCTTGCGCAGGTAGTCGTCGAACGTCCACGACCGCGGCGCGCCGCGGCGCCGGCGCGCCGCGCCGTGTCCGCGCAGATCGACGGCGAAGCAGTCGAAGCCCGACCGGGCGAGGTGGGCGGCGAGGGACCAGCGCTCGATGCCGAAGTCGAGGCACATCCGGTTGGCGGCGATGCCGTGCACGAGCAGCACCGGGATCGGGCGAGCCAAGCCCTTCGGCCGCCGCCGCCCCAGCGCGACGCGCCAGCCGTCGGACGTCTCGGCGAAGAGGAGCTCGTCCTCGTGCGGGAGCGCTCGGAGCCGCCAGCTCCAGAACACGTAGTGCGCCCAGACGGCGACGGCGAGGAGGAGCGCCAGGGTGAGGAGCCAGTGCAGGTCCACGGCGCGGAAATCTACCGCGCTCGCCATCGAACGGCGACCAGGGGTGGCTCGACGGTTGCAGACTTCGGCCCGCCTGTGTTGGCATTGGCTGTTCCACTTCCGGCGAGTGGGCGAAAGGTGTACGGATCGGGGGCAGCGTGCTGCCCAGCTATCGAGCAGCGCACCCGGCGCCCGCGCCGGCCATTCTTACGGTCGAGGTGAGACGTGAAGAAGGTCGAGGCCATCATCAAGCCCTTCAAGCTGGACGAGGTGAAGCAGGCGCTCTCCGAGGTGGGCGTGGCCGGGCTCACCGCGACCGAGGTGAAGGGCTTCGGCCGGCAGAAGGGTCACACCGAGCTCTACCGCGGCGCAGAGTACGTGGTGGACTTCCTCCCCAAGGTGAAGGTCGAGGTCGTGGTGTCCGATCAGCTGGTGGGGCGCGTCGTCGAGGTCATCGAGCGCGCCGCCAAGACCGGCCGCATCGGAGACGGAAAGATCTTCGTCGTGCCGGTCGAGGAGGTCATCCGGATCCGGACCGGGGAGCGCGGCGACGAGGCTCTGTAACACCTGATGCCGCTGATGCCGCGGCCGACGAAGGCTCCTCCCCTCGCGGCGGCGCTGGCGCGCGCGGCGGTGGACTCGCTCGCCGACGCCATCGTCGTCGTCGGCGCCGACGGGGGGGTGCTCCACCTCAACCCGGCCGCCGAGGAGCTCTTCGGCCGCAGCCGCGCCCGGGCGGTGGGGCTGCCTGCGCGCGCGCTCCCGGGAGGCGCGCAGCTCGCGATGCTGGCCGAGCGCGCCCGGGACGAGCAGGAGTCGTCCTCGAGCGACTTCCGGAGCCCGCACGACCCGAGCGTCAGCGTCGCGGCCGAGGCCGCGCCGCTCCTCGACGGGCCGGCCTGCCTGGGCACGGTCGTGACGCTGCGCGTCCCGCGCGGCCGCGAGCGCACCCTCGACTTCGAAGCGCTGGCGGCCGGGCTCGCTCACGAGATCAAGAACCCCCTGGCCGGCCTGCAGGGCTCGGCCGAGCTGCTGGCGCGCGAGGCCGAGGGGACCGCCCGCCTGTACGCCGACGTCATCGCGCGCGAGGCGAAGCGGGTGGACGGGCTCGTGCGAGAGCTCCTCGACCTCGCCCGCCCCGCCGCGCTCGCCGCGGCCCCGGTCAACATCCACGCCGTGCTGGAGGACGTGCAGGTCCTCGCCCGGGGGATGAGCGGCGTCGGCGGGATCGCCTTCGTCGAGCGGTACGACCCTTCGCTCCCGCCGGTGCGCGGCGATCGCGAGAAGCTGACGCAGGTGTTCCTCAACCTGGTGCGCAACGCCATCGACGCGGTGCAGGGCCAGGAGCAGCGCGAGATCGCCTTCGAGACGAGCGTCGCCTCGCTCCGCCTGCGCGGCGCCGGCGGGCGAACCCAACCGCTCGCCCGGGTCTCCGTGATCGACACCGGCAGCGGGATCCCCGAGGCGATGCTGCCGAGGCTCTTCACCCCGTTCGCCACCTCGAAGCCACACGGGACCGGGCTCGGGCTCGCCATCTGCCGGCGCATCCTCGACGCCCACGGCGGGCGGATCGAGGTGAAGAATCGCGCCGAAGGTGGAGCGGAGGTGCGAGCCTACCTCCCGCTCGAGGTCGAGGCGGCGGAGGGCAGCCCCGCCCTGCGCTGACCTGATCGGGCCCGGGGCGCGCTGGCAGGGCATTTGCTAGGAGTTCTTCCGTGCGCAAGGTCCTGATCGTCGACGACGAACCCTCCGTCCGATTCGTCCTCGCCCGCACGTGCGAGCGAGCGGGCGTTCCGTTCGAGGAGGCCGGCAGCGCCGAGGAGGCGCGCGAGAAGCTCGATCACGACGGCCTGGCCCAGGACGGCGTCGGGCTGGTGCTGCTCGACGTGCGGCTCCCCGGCGACGACGGCTTCAAGCTCCTGGGCGAGCTGTCCCAGCGGCCCGACGCGCCGTTCGTGGTCGTGATGACCGCCGAGGACACGATGCGCTCGGCGGTGGAGGCCATGAAGCGCGGCGCCGCCGACTACCTCGGCAAGCCCTTCGACCTCTCGCGCGTGGAGCGGATCGTCCGCGATCTGGCGGTGGGCCCGGAAGGCGAGGCCCGCCCCGCCGAGGCGCCACCGAGGCCCGCTCCGCGCGAGGATGCGGAGGCGCCGGCGCAGCCCTTCGCGCTCGCCGACATGCTCATCGGCCGCTCGCCGGCGATGGTCGAGGTCTACAAGGAGATCGGACGCGTCGCGCGCACGGAGATGACCGTGCTGCTCATGGGCGAGAGCGGCACCGGCAAGGAGCTGGTCGCGCGCGCCATCCACGTGAATTCCGCCCGTACGCGCGGCCCGTTCGTGACCGTCAACATGGCGGCCATCCCGCGCGACCTCATGGAGAGCGAGCTGTACGGCCACGAGAAGGGCTCCTTCACGGGCGCCGTCGAGCGGCGGCCGGGCAAGTTCGAGCTGGCGAGCGGCGGTACCCTCTTCCTGGACGAGATCGGCGAGATGCCGATCGAGCTGCAGGCGAAGCTGTTGCGCGTGCTGCAGGAGCGCGAGGTGGATCGCGTCGGCGGGTCTCGCCCCATGCCGGTCGACGTCCGCATCGTCGCCGCCACGAACGCCGACCTGGCGCGGTCGGTCGAGGAGGGGCGCTTCCGGCGCGACCTCTACTACCGTCTGGCGGTCGTCCCCATCCGGCTGCCGCCGCTCCGCGAGCGCGAGGCGGACGTGGTGCTGCTCGCGCGTCACTACCTTGCGAAGTACGGCGAGCAGTTCCGCGGCCGCGCGCTCTCGCTGGGGAAGGACGCGGAACCGCTGCTGCTCGCGCACCCCTGGCCGGGCAACGTGCGCGAGCTTCAGAACGTCATCCAGCGCGCGTTGCTCAAGCTCCCGGGCGCGCGGCTCGGCGCGAGGGAGCTGGCGGCGCTCCTGCCCGCCGGCACGGTGAGCGACCGGGGCCTCACGGGGCTCGTCGATCAGCTCCTCGACGCCCCGCCGCCGGAAGGCGGACGCCACGCGGCCGCCGTCGCCGCCATCGAGGCGCCGCTCATCGCGGCCGCGATGGCCCGGACGAAAGGGAATCAGCTGCGCGCCGCCGAGCTCCTCGGCATGAACAGGAACACGCTCCGCGAGCGGATGAGGGCGCTCGGGATGAAGGCGCGCTAGCCCTTGGCTGCCCGATTCCAGGGCAGTCCGTTGCCTGCAAATAAGGCAGCCCCGGCGGGTCCAACGGGCCGAAATCACGCGGCAGCGGCGCTTCCCACGCGGCATGGCCCGTGCTAACCGATCGCGACCATCGCTTTCCCCCGCAGCCCAGGAGATAGGACGAACCGCATGGCGAACCTCACCCCGAAGAACGTGCTCGGCCTGGCCCAGGACAAGAAGGCCACCTACGTCGACCTGAAGTTCATGGACTTCATCGGGATCTGGCAGCACTTCTCGATCCCGCTCGGCGAGCTCACCGAGGAGGTCTTCGAGGAAGGCCTCGGGTTCGACGGGTCGTCGATCCGCGGCTGGCAGGCCATCAACGCCTCCGACATGCTCGTCATGCCGGACCCGACGACGGCCGTGATCGATCCGTTCATGGCGGAGCCCACGCTCTCGCTCATCTGCAACGTCGTCGACCCGATCACGAAGGAGCCCTACTCCCGCGACCCGCGCAACATCGCGATCAAGGCGGAGAAGTACCTCAAGTCGACAGGCATCGGCGACGTGGCCTACTTCGGCCCGGAGCCGGAGTTCTTCATCTTCGACGAGGTCCGCTACGACGCGGGCGTGAACCACGCGTTCTACAAGGTGGACTCGGTCGAGGGCCAGTGGAACACGGGCCGTGAAGAGGCGGGCGGCAACCTCGGCTACAAGCCGCGCTACAAGGAGGGCTACTTCCCGGTCGCCCCCACCGACAGCCAGCAGGACATCCGCACCGAGATGTGCCGGGTGATGGAGTCGGTCGGCATGAAGGTGGAGCGCCAGCACCACGAGGTGGCCACCGCCGGCCAGGCCGAGATCGACATCCGCTTCGACTCGCTCGTGAAGTGCGCCGACAACCTCCAGTGGTTCAAGTACATCATCAAGAACGTCGCGCGGCGGCACGGCAAGACCGTGACCTTCATGCCGAAGCCGCTCTACGGTGACAACGGCTCCGGCATGCACTGCCACCAGTCGATCTGGAAGGCGGGCAAGCCGCTCTTCGCCGGCGACGGGTACGCGGGCCTCTCGGACCTCGCCATGTGGTACATCGGCGGCATCCTCAAGCACGGCCCGGCGCTGGCCGCGCTCTGCAACCCGACGACGAACAGCTACAAGCGGCTCGTCCCGGGCTTCGAGGCCCCCATCAACCTCGCCTACTCGGCGCGGAACCGCTCGGCGTCGATCCGGATCCCGATGTACTCGCCGTCCCCCAAGGCGAAGCGCCTCGAGTTCCGCACCCCGGATCCGAGCTGCAACGGCTACATCGCGTTCGCCGCGCAGCTCATGGCCGGCCTCGACGGCATCGAGAACAAGATCAACCCCGGCCAGCCCCTCGACAAGGACATCTACGGCCTGTCGCCGGAGGAGCTGAAGGAGATCCCAAAGATGCCGGGCTCGCTCGACGAGGCGCTCGAGTGCCTGCGCAAGGACCACAAGTTCCTGCTCAAGGGCGACGTCTTCACCGAGGACGTCATCGAGACCTGGATCCAGTACAAGTACGATAAGGAAGTCACCCTGGTCCGCAGCCGGCCGCACCCGCTGGAGTTCTCGCTCTACTTCGACATGTAGTTCGCGGATTCAGCCCCGATGCACGACGGCCGCCCTGCGAAGGGCGGCCGTTTCGTTTCGCGCGCGGGACGCTTGCCCCTCTCCCCTGCCCTCTCCCCGCTGCGCGGGGCGAGGGAGACGGAACGCGACGCGCAGCGCGTGATCGACCCTCTCCCCCGCCGCGGGAGAGACGAACCGCGACGCGCACGGCGCGTGATCGACCCTCTCCCCCACCGGGGGAGAGGGACAGGGAGAGGGGGCCGTACGTTGCGTGAACGATAGTTACAGGTTCACCGGCCCACCCGGCGCCTGGGGCTGCGGCGCCGGCTCGGGCTCCGCTGGCGGCTCGGCCGGGGGCGCCTCCTCGGCGCGGTACTTGATGGCGGTGCCGGCCACGAGCACGTGGCCGAACTCGTTGGTCACGAAGTTGCGCCGCACGATGACCGCGTCGGCGCCGAGCGCGCAGGCCGGGGGGCGCATCACCTCCAGCGAGCCTTCACCGTAGGTGGGGGGCGCCGTGACGTGGCTCTCGAGGTCGGCGAGCTCGTCGTAGGGGCGGTCGGGGGCCTTCTGCAGGAACTCGAGGGCGCAGTCTGCGGGCCTGGGCGGGAGCTGCTGATCGCTCGTGCGCACCACCTTGATGCCGCTGCTGCAGGCGGCGAGGGCGACGAGGGCGGCGGCGAGCGAGGGACGAAAGGCGCGGAGCATGCGTCGTCCATGCGCCAGCTCGGCCGGAAATGCAAGGGGCCGGGAGCTTGCGCCCCCGGCCCCGAAACACTTCTTAACCGACGGGTCGGCTAGTAGAAGTTGTAGTGGAACGACGAGTTGATGCGGTACTGGTGGCCCACCAGCTCGGGCGTACCGTTGGTGAACGAGTTCCAACGGCCGTACGCGAACTCGAGGCCGAACTCGGCGGTCTTCGTGAGCGTCCAGAAGGTGTTCACGAAGCCCTGGAGCCACTGCTTCTGCACGGCGTTCGTCGCGGCCACGCCGTTGATGTTCGCATCCGAGGCCCAGCTCCCGGCGCCGACGAGGTTCGAGCGGAACATCGGATTCCACACGTGCGTGTAACCGAGGTGCCCGCCGTAGACCGTCCAGAGCTGCATGTTGCCGGCGGCGTCGACGGTGTACCCGCCCGCGCCCGAGCCGCCCGTGCCGAGCGCGTTCAGGTAGTACCGGCCGATGCCCGGGCCGCCCGCGAACTGCCACACCAGCGTGTCGGCGCCGAACTTGACCGTACCGGAGGCCGCGCCGGAGGCCGACCACTTCGAGGCCGGGTCGCGGTCGAGCGTGTTACCAGCCGCGTCCGTGAACACCTGGCGGTAATACTGGGTCACGCCGCGGACGGACACCGTGCCCCAGGGGGCGGTGTACTGGAAGTTGGCGTGGAAGTCGGGGGCGGTCTGGAACTTGGTGGTGGTCGCGAACTGCGCGCCACGCGCATTCTCGGCCGCGAAGGTGAGGCTCATGTTCGGCGCGAGGGGCATCGTGTAGCGGAGCATCGGGTTACGGACGAGGGCGATGGTGCCCGGGCCGTTGAAGTCCACCACGTCCGGGTACGCGGCCAGGTCGATGAACGTCGTCCAGGTCTGGCCGGCGAGGAAGCCGCCGATCGTGCCGTAGGCGTGGCGCAGGCGGAAGATGACCGAGTTCGTGAAGGTCTCGGTCTGGAAGGCGTTCGGGGCGTTGAAGTCACCCTCGAGCTTCACCCCGACCGGGCCGAACGCGGACGGCGTCTTCGTCTCGATGCCGAAGCGCGAGGTGCGCGTCGTCAGGTAGAGCTGCGGCTTCTTGTGCTTCTCGTCGTTCGTGCCGTCGGCCGGCACCGCCGGCAGGATGGTGGCCCAGTCGTTGTTCTCGATGTCGTTCGTGCGGGCGCCGACGTCGAACGTGAGGTCGAGCTGGGCGTAGCCGTAGAGCCTCGCCGTCGTCTCGGTGCCCGGGATCTTGAACTCGCCCGGCTTCGCTTCCTCGGCGCGTGCCGCGAAGGGGAGAGTCATCCCCACAACGAGGCAGAGCGTCGTAATTCGCTTCCACAGAGTCATGCGGGTCCTCTCCCTTCAGTTAACCCAACCGTGAAGAATGGGGTGGCTGAGTAGAGCAATCCCGCACGGGGTTGGCAAGAAAATAGCCACACGATCTCGCAGCAAAGACAGCGTATCCATTCGCCGGAGAGCGCGCGCTGCGTCATTCGGATAAATTTGACGACCGAACGGGTGGACGTGCTATGGGGAATGGTTTCCAACCCTCGTTCGGGAGGTTTACGATGCGTCTTACGCGCGTAGTGGCGCTGATGGCCGCGGTCGTGGCCGTCGCTGCCTGTCAAGAGAAGAAGCAGGAGCCTCAGCAGGGCGCTGGGACCCAGCCGCAGGGCCAGGCGGCGGCTCCGGCGGCCGCCCCCGCTGGTGACAAGATCCTCATCGGCCACGTCGCCTCGATGACGGGCAACGAGGCGACCTTCGGCGACTCGACGGACAAGGGCATCAAGCTGGCCGTCGACGAGGCGAACAAGGCCGGCGGCGTAAAGGGCAAGCAGCTCGTCGTCAAGACCCTCGACGACGGTGGCAAGCCCGAGGAGGCGGCCGTCGCCGCGACCCGCCTCGTGACCCAGGACGGCGCGGTCGTGCTGCTCGGCGAGGTGGCTTCCAGCCGTTCGCTGGCGATGGCGCCCATCGCGGACTCGAACAAGGTCCCGATGATCTCCCCCACCTCGACGAACCCCCGCGTCACCAAGGACGGCGACAAGACGCGCCCCTTCGTCTTCCGCGTCTGCTTCATCGACCCCTTCCAGGGCACCGTGATGGCGAAGTTCTCCCGCGAGAACCTCAAGATCACGAACGTCGCCGTCCTGCGCGACGTCGGCAACGACTACTCGGTCGGCCTGGCCAACTTCTTCGCGGCCAAGTTCAAGGACCTGGGCGGCAAGATCATCGCCGACGAGAGCTACAAGGCAGGCGACCAGGACTTCAAGGCGCAGCTCACCGCCATCAAGAACAAGAAGCCGGAGGCCATCTACGTGCCGGGCTACTACACGGACGTGGCGCTCATCGCGCGCCAGGCGCGTGAGCTCGGCATCAAGGTCCCGCTGATGGGCGGCGACGGCTGGGATTCGTCCAAGCTCTACGAGATCGCGAAGGGGGCTCTCGACGGCTCCTACTTCTCGAACCACTACTCGAGCGAGGATCCCTCGCCCGTCATCCAGGGCTTCGTGAAGAAGTACAAGGACACCTACGGCGCCGTTCCCGACGCGCTCGCCGTGCTCGGGTATGACGCCGCCAACGTCGCGATCGACGCGATGAAGAAGGCGAAGGACCTGACCGGGCCGTCGATCCGCGAAGGCATCGAGCAGACCAAGGGCTTCCAGGGGGTCTCGGGCACCATCAACCTCGACCAGGACCACAACGCCGTGAAGTCGGCGGTCGTCCTCGGCATCAAGAACAACGAGGCGCACTTCGCCGCCACCGTGAATCCCTAGTTAAGTCCCGGCGGCGTGGGAGGGGGCTCCCCCCTTCCACGCCGTTGTTGTTTCGAGCGACACTCAGCCTTCACCGTGTTACCGCAACACAGGTCGTCCGGGATGCGAGGGTCCCGGACGAGCCTCTCCGCGAGGTCCGCGTGATCGAGTTTCTGCAGCACCTCGTGAATGGCCTGTCGGTGGGGACGATCTACGCCCTCATCGCCCTCGGCTACACGATGGTCTACGGCGTCCTGAAGCTCATCAACTTCGCCCACGGCGACGTTTACATGGTGGGGGCCTTCGCGGGCTTCTACCTGGCGAACGCGATGGGCGTCGGCGGCACCCCCTCGCTGGCGAGGGCGATCATCGTCTTCGTCGGCTCCATGGGGATCTGCGCCGCCCTCGGGGTGCTGATCGAGCGCTTCGCCTACCGGCCGCTCCGGCACCGGGCGCGGCTCACATCGCTCATCACCGCGATCGGCGTGTCGTTCCTGCTCGAGTACGGGTTCCAGCTACCGTCGATCCCCGGGATCGGCATCCCGTTCCCGCCCGGCCCGACCCCGCGCTTCTTCCCCGAGCCTTTCGCCCGCGTCGCCTGGGAGCCGTTCGGGCTGTACATCAGCAACTACGACGTCGTCTCGTTCGTCACGGCCGTCGCGCTCATGCTGATCCTGCAGTACATCGTCTACCGCACGCGCTTCGGCACCTCGATGCGCGCCGTCTCCTTCGACTCGCAGGTGGCCGGGCTCATGGGCATCAACGTGAACCGGGTCATCGCGTACACCTTCGCCCTCGGCAGCGGGCTCGCCGCCGCCGCGGCGCTGCTCTTCGCTGGCTCGCGGCCCAAGGTCGATCCGCTCATGGGCCTCGCCCTCGGCGTCAAGGCCTTCGTCGCGGCGGTGTTCGGCGGCATCGGCAACGTGCCGGGCGCGATGGTGGGTGGCCTCGCGCTCGGGCTCGCCGAGGAGTTCGTCTCGGGTTACGCGCTCTCCTCGTACCGCGACGGTATCGCGTTCGCCCTCCTCATCATCGTGCTGCTGGTGCGACCGGCCGGTCTCTTCGGCACGTTCCGCCCGGAGAAGGTGTAGCCGTGAGACCGCTCCGAATCGTGCTGCGCTCGGCGCTGCCCTTCCTCATCGCCATCCCCCTCTGCCTGGCTCTCCAGAGCGTGCTCTCCCCGGGGTGGTCGATCATCGTCATCGCGGCGGGCATCAACGTCATCCTGGCCGTCTCGCTCAACGTCGTGAACGGCTTCACCGGCCAGTTCTCCATCGGCCACGCCGGGTTCGCGGCGGTGGGCGCCTACACGGCGGCCAAGATCACGACCGCCATGCACGGGCTGCAGATCGTGGGCCTCTCCGCCGGCGTCTCGGACCAGGTCGTGTTCTTGATCGCGCTCGTGGCCGGCATGATCACGGCGGCGATGGCGGGCTTCCTCGTCGGCATGCCGTCCCTGCGGCTGCGCGGCGACTACCTCGCCATCGTGACGCTCGGCTTCAACGAGATCATCCGCGTCATCATCGAGAACACCCCCTTCCTCGGGCAGGCCACCGGCATCAGCGGCCTGCCGCGGCTCACGACGGTGCTGTGGGTCGGCCTCGGCGTCATCGCCACCATCTCGATGGCGCGGCGGCTCGTGGGATCGACGCACGGGCGAGCGCTCCTCGCCATCCGCGAGGACGAGGTGGCGGCCGAGGCGATGGGCGTCGACACCACGGGCTACAAGGTCCGCGCCTTCGTCATCGCCTCCGCCTTCGCGGGCCTCGCCGGCGGCCTGCTCGTCCACCTCATCCAGCTCTGCACGCCGCGCTCCTTCACGTTCGTGAAGTCGATCGAGGTGGTGGTCATGGTGGTGCTGGGCGGGATGGGCTCGGTGACGGGCTCCGTCGTCTCCGCGCTCGTCCTCTCCTTCGCGCTCGAGGGGCTGCGCGAGGTCCAGCAGTACCGCATGGTCCTCTACTCGCTCCTGCTCATCGTGCTCATGCTCACCCGCCCCACCGGCCTCTTCGGGACCCGCGAGATCTGGGACATCATCAAGCTCCCCGGCCGTCGCAAGGCCGCTCGCGTGGAGGTGACGCCGTGACCGCGCCCGGCGCGGTGCTCGAGGCCCGCCACGTCACCATGCAGTTCGGGGGCCTCAAGGCCCTCTCCGACTTCAACCTGACGCTCATGCCCGGCGAGCTCGTCGGCCTCATCGGCCCGAACGGCGCCGGCAAGACCACCGCCTTCAACGCCATCACCGGCGTCTACCCGCCCAGCGCGGGCGACGTCTTCGTGGCGGGCGAGCGCGTCAACGGCCAGCGGCCGCACCAGATCTGCATGGCCGGCGTGGCCCGCACGTTCCAGAACATCCGGCTCTTCAAGGAGCTCACCGCGCTCGACAACGTGAAGGTGGCGTGCCACCACGGGCGCAAGGCCGGCTTCGCGGCCGCCTTCTTCCTGACCCCGGCGTTCGTCGCCGACGAGGAGCGCATCACCGCCCGGGCCGAGGAGTACCTGAAGGTGATGGGGCTCAGCCACCGGCGCGACGCGCTGGCGAAGAACCTGCCCTACGGCGAGCAGCGCCGGCTCGAGATCGCGCGCGCCCTCGCCAGCGGGCCGAAGGTCCTCTGCCTCGACGAGCCCGCGGCCGGCATGAACGCCTCCGAGAAGGTGGCGCTGATGGAGCTCATCCACCGCATCCGCGACCAGTTCCGCCTCGCGATCCTGGTCATCGAGCACGACATGCGGCTCGTCATGGGCGTCTCGGAGCGGCTGGTGGTGCTCGATCACGGCGTCACCATCTCGCAGGGCGTGCCGGAGAGGGTGCGCAAGGACCCCAAGGTCATCGAGGCCTATCTCGGCGACTCCTACCTCGAGGAGAAGAAGATCGCCGTTCCCGGAGCGCCGACGACATGAGTGAGCCCGTCCTCTCGGTGAAGGACCTCGTGGTCCACTACGGCGCCATCGAGGCGCTGCGCGGCGTGTCGCTGGAGGTGCCGGAAGGCCAGGTGGTCGCCCTCATCGGCGCCAACGGCGCCGGCAAGACCACCACCCTGCGCGCCATCTCCCGCATGCTCCGCCCGACCTCGGGGTCGGTCCGCTTCCGCGGCGAGGAGCTGACCCGCCTCATGCCGCACGACATCGTGGCGCGCGGCCTCGCCCACGCGCCGGAGGGGCGCGGGATCTTCCTCAACCTCACGGTGAGGGAGAACCTCGACCTCGGCGCGTTCCTGCGCAACGACGCGGACGGCATCGCCGCCGACCGCGAGAAGAACTACGCGCTCTTCCCCATCCTGCGCGAGCGCATCGACCAGGTGGCGGGCACGCTCTCCGGCGGCGAGCAGCAGATGCTGTCGGTGGCTCGTGCCCTCATGAGCCGGCCCAAGCTGCTCATGCTCGACGAGCCTTCGCTCGGCCTCGCGCCGCAGGTGGTGGAGCGCATCTTCCAGGTCCTGCGGGACGTCTCGGCGGCAGGGGTCGCGCTCCTCCTCGTCGAGCAGAACGCCCACAAGGCGCTTCAGATCGCGCACCGGGCGTACGTGCTCGAGACGGGCGAGGTGGTCATGCGGGGCACCGGGGCCGAGCTGCTCGCCTCGCCCGAGGTGCGTAAAGCGTATCTCGGGGAGTAGGGCGGGGGCTTGCCCCCCGCCGAGCATGGCGGGTTGGTCCCTGCCGCCACATCCACACGACCTTCTCCCGCGCCCTCCTTTCGCGGAGAGGTGCGTTGATCGCCGCGCGTGTACCGGACTAGGGTGACACCCGTCCATGGTTACAGGCGCCAGCTACACGATCCTCCTCGTCGACGACAACCAAGAGCTGCTGCGCCTGCTGGCGCGCCTGGTCGAGGCCGAGGGCTGGCGACCGGTGGCCTGCGCGCGCGGGAAGGCGGCGGTCGACGCGATCGCGGTCGAGAAG
>Ga0310915_10001052_pt1 | contig 13994 bp, 15 predicted proteins | sample GREbulkMGAN111_FD_202508 | JGI IMG/M metagenome (GOLD analysis project Ga0310915, IMG submission 202508) | Lab enrichment of tropical soil microbial communities from Luquillo Experimental Forest, Puerto Rico - GRE.bulkMG.AN111 | ecosystem: Environmental > Terrestrial > Soil > Tropical forest >...
GGTCTTGCCGAACAGGGACCAGGCGGTGTCGGTGAGCTTGTCGGTCTCGCAATAACGGCTCGGCATCAGATAAAGCAGGAGTTCGTCCGGCAACTGATCGATCGGCAATTGCTGCGCGGCCAAATTCACGACGTCGGGCAGGCCTGAATCGCGCACCAGCGCGTTGCCGCGCAAGGTCACGCCGCCGCGAGGGGCCACCAGGCGTCCGCAGATATTGCCAAAGCTGTCGCGATAGAAGCCGATCGGCACGTTCGGCTCGGCGATGATGGTTTCGCCGCCGACGATGTCGGAAAGGCGCGAGGGATGGATCGACAGCATGATCACCATCGGCGTCGCCTGCTCGGCAGCGTAGGTAATCTCGAAGCCGACTTTGATGTCCATCTCTTAAGCTCCAGCCTCCGTTTCCAGCTCCTGCTCTTCGTCCAGCGAAACAACATTTATGTTCACTTTCATGTCGATGAAGGCCGACTTCCGACCGAGATAGGTGCCATGCAGCGGGATCGCCTGGCGCGGGTCGCGGGCGACTGCGACGCGAACGAGATCGCGCGTGCCGACGATGCCGTTGGTCGGATCGAACTCGATCCAGCCGGCGCTCGGCAGGTAGACCTGCACCCACGCATGCGTCGAGCCGCCGCCGACATGGCGGGCATCGTCGCCGGTGAACAGATAGCCCGAGACGAAGCGCGCGGCGATGCCGAGCCGGCGCAGCGCCTCGATCATCAGCAGCGCATAGTCGCGGCAGGTGCCCGATCCCGTCTGCAGCGTGTCGAGCGGATGCTGCGTGCCCTGCTCATGGCGCTTGCGATAAACGAAGGACTCGCGGATGCCGTGCGTTATGCCGCTCAGGATCTTGAACGTCGGGGTCGGCGCCTCCGCGTCGAGGAAATTGCGCGCCCATGCGGAAAGCTCGCCGTTGGGGTCGGCGTAGTGCGGCGTGACGTATTGCTGCAGATCCGGATATTCTTCGGCATCGTAGAGGAACGGATAGAAATAGGCATGGTCGTCCGGCGTGAGCGCAAACTCGTCCGCGGGGTTGTGCTCGACGGTCACCTCGGAAACGAAGGTGAGGCGCGTCGCGCGCTCGTCAAAGGTCGCGATCGCAACCGAGTTGCCGAACACGTCGTGAATCCAGCGCAACCGCATCGGCTCGGGCGAGATGTCGAGCCGGCCGTCGAGCACGCGCAGATCATGGCCGTCGCGCGGGCGCAGCATCACGCGATGCTCGCCGAACGCCACCGGGCGCGCATAGCGATATTCGGTCTTGTGATGAATCCTCAAGCGCGGCATCGTCACACAATCTTTGTGATTATTGTCGTGATTCCCGGGCGTCTAATCTATAGAGATCGCTGCTCATTTCTAGATCGACATGCCGCTTCGATAGGCAACGAAATATGGATTCCCGGCCTGCACGCGCAACATCCTTGCTCCTGGACAGCGACGAGGTATCGCCGGTATTCGAGCAAAATGCGGGTAGCCGTTCGCCGTTCCTGTTCGCCAGCGACCATTTCGGCCGGCTGATCCCGAATCGGCTCGGCAATCTCGGGCTACCGGCAAGCGAGCTTGGGCGCCACATCGCCTTCGACGTCGGGATCGCCGGCGTCGCCGAGCGGCTGTCTTTCCTTCTGGGCGCGCATCTGATCGCGCAGCGCTACTCGCGGCTGGTCATCGACTGCAACCGCCCGCCGGACGTCGCAAGCTCGATCCCGCTGATCAGTGACGCCACTGCCATTCCCGGCAATGCGGGCCTCGCGCGCGATGCCGCGGAGACGCGGCGGCGCGAGATTTTCGATCCCTATCATCGCCATATCACTGCAGCGATCGACCGCCGCCTGCGCGAGGCCGCGCCGACCGTGCTGGTCGCGCTGCACAGCTTCACGCCCGTTTATGACGGCGTCGTGCGGCCCTGGCACATCGGCACGCTCTACCATCGCGACACGACGCTGCCGCCTTTGTTGCTCAGCGCGCTGCGGGCCGAGGCCGATCTCGTGGTCGGCGACAACGAGCCCTACGCGGTGAGCGATACGACCGACTACACCATTCCCGTCCACGGCGAAGCGCGCGGGCTCATCAACACAGGCATCGAGATCCGCCAGGATTTGATTGCCGACGAGACCGGCCAGCAGCAATGGGCGGAACGGCTCGCGCGGATTCTTCGCGGGATCGAAACGACGCTGCGGCGCGAGCGGTTGATCTAGCGCATGATCCGCTTTGCGCGAAGATCATGGTCTAACTAACGCGCCCGCACCAGCGCGAGCCAGATGCCGCCGCCGATCATGCAGCCGCCCGAGATGCGCGACACCAGCCGCGTGCGCCGCGCCGAAAAGAATTTCCGCGCCCGGCCCGCAAGCAGCGCATAGGTCGCATCAGTCAATCCCGCAAGCACCATGAAGGTGACGCCAAGCAGCAGCACCTGCGAGAGGTGATCTTTGCTCATGTCCATGAACTGCGGGATGAACGCACCGAAAAATAACAGCAGTTTCGGGTTCGACAGCGCGACCAGAAAGCCCTGCAGGAAGAAGCCGCCGCGCGGCGGCGGCAGCTCGTCGGCGCTCAAACCCTCGACCGGCGCGCGGATCAGCTTGATGCCGAGCCAGACCAGATAGGCGGCGCCCGCAAAGCGCACCCAGTCGAACCAGTAACCCATGGTCGCCATCAGCGAGGTCAGGCCGACCGCGACAACGCCGATTGCGATCACGAGTCCCGCCTGCACGCCCAGAATATTGATCAGCGCCGCGCGGGTGCCGTGGCGCAACCCGTTGGCAATGAGCAGCGTCACGATCGGTCCGGGAAGAAGCGCAAGCGCGATGCAGGCGGCGACGAAGGCGAGATAGACATTGAGGGACATGGGGAACTCGCTGGGCGGGATCGACGGGCGCATTATGCATGACGGAAGAGCGGGTGGAAGCCGCACTCAAGCGATCTACCGCTCGCCCAGCCCGGCCATGATCCAGCGATGCAGCTCCTGCGATTCCAGAAACTGCAGCGCCGCGCGCCGCAATTGCTCTGTGCTTGCTTTGCCCTGCACGACCGCGACCACGAGGTCGCAGCGATGCGACAGCGCAAAACCGACCGCGACGTGGCGCGCGCCGTCCGCCATCGCAAGATCGTAAGGCCGCGACCGGCCGGACATATCGGCCACGCGAACGATCTTGCCCGGCGCGAGCGGCGCAAAGCGCGCGCTGATCAGGTCGAGATCGGCGACGCGGTCGACTTCCTCGTCGTCGGCCACCCCGGTATCGCAATTGCAGAAGCCGATCTTCGGTCGCACATAAAGTTCGGCCTCGCCGCAGGAGGCGCAACGGAACGCGCGACCGGCCGGCCAGCCGTCGCGCGGAAACGGCCAGGCGATCTCCTGCCAGCGCGCCGCGTTGTCCTCGCCGCGCGGCAGCGCCTGATAGGCGGCGACGCCCGACAAGGCGCTGAAGGCCAGCGCCGCAGCCACGATGATCAGCAGACGTCGCATCGCGCGTCTCCCCTACGGCAGACCTGCCACGGCGCGCGCTTCCCCGGTCAGTTCGAGAATGTGCATGCCTGTGTTGGCACGATCGACGATATAAATGTAACCGCGATCGTCGGTCTCGACATTGTTGGTCTGGATCGCGATCTTGCAGCGCTCCTTGCCTTCGACGGTGACGCAGCGCTTGTCGGTCTTGTCGGTGATCGCGGGAATGAAATAGCCGACTTCCCTGGGGTGATAGGGGTCGCGCACATCGAGCGCGCGCACGCCGGCATTGAAGAAGGCGATGAACGCCATCTTCTTGTAGAACACCGGCGCCATGCTTTCATTTGACGAGTGCGCTCCGAAACGCCCGCCACGCTCGCAGAAATTGCCGCTCGATTCCGGAACCGTGAAGCTCGAAATCATCATCGGCCGCGTCTCGGTCGTGACGTCGGCGAACCACACCATCTGCCGCGGCTCGTTGCACTCGTTCACAATCGCCTCGTCCACGATCATCACGATGTCGCGCGTTCCGCCGTCCTTGTCTTTCGCAAACTCGGCGATCGGCATGCCCTTCATGGGAAAGGTCGTGTGCGCCCCATTGAACGCCGACATCGGCAACTCCCCGATTTCCGGATAACGCAGATTGTCCGGCGTCGGCTCCTTCGCTCCGTTGAGTAGCTTCTCGCGATCGACGATCTGCAGGATGCCGCCCTTGTCCGTGCCGTAGCCGAAATAGACGCGGTTGCCTTGCGGACCCAGCGAGATCGGCCCGTGCAGCTCGGTCGGCACCGGGCCGGTTGCGCCGGGCTCCTGGCCGGGCAGGCCAAAATCCCTGATCTTTGCCGGATGCGCGGGATCGGAGAGATCATAGACCTGCGTCATGCGACGCGTGCGCCAGTCCGGCGCGCCCGAAACGAGGTACGCGATCCCGGTGTCGCATTCCCAGAAATTCTTGTGAGTATCCTTCAGCCGCTCGCCGATCCGCGTGACCAGAACGGGGTTGGCGGGATCGGCGACATTCCAGATTTCATGACCCTCGCTGCCGATCGCGCGCAACAAATAGACCGCGTTCGGATCGCCCTTTGGCAAGGACTTGCCGTCGCAGACCCGCACCATCTGCGCGCCGCCGCTTTCGTATTTTCCTTCCTGTCCCGGAATGTGCCGCAGATATTTTGGGTGCGCGGGGTCGGTGACGTCGACGATCGAGGTGCCGTTCGGTTCGGCCTTGCCTGTGATGGGATTGACGGGATCGGGGTTCTCGTCGGAGCCGCCGTGATGACCGATATAGGCAATCCAGCGATCGCCCTGATGATGGATGGTCGGCTGATAGGCGCTGCGCGCCTGCAGGTCGCTATAGCCGACCAGCTTCATGTTGGAGGCTTCCGGCGGCGCTCCGATCTTTTGCTGCTGCGCCTGCGCAAAGCCTGCGCAGGCGAGAACGGGAATGACGAGGAGAAATACCGGTTTGACGCGACCGCTCATGCTTTTTCCACCCGGGCTCGAGGCCAATCTTTCGTTGGCGTGGACAAAACCTAGCACGGCGAAACCGTGCCGCCAAAACACCCTCTTGACATGCAACCATTTAGTTGCATATTACTTTGCACCATGGATGAGGTCTTCAAAGCGCTGGCTGACGCCTCACGGCGGACATTGCTGGACAGGCTTCACGCCAGAAACGGACAGACCCTGAACGAGCTGTGCGACGGCCTCGACATGACGCGCCAGGCCGTAACGAAGCATCTTGCGATTCTGGAGGACGCCAACCTGGTCACGACGTTCAAGCATGGCCGCGAGAAACTGCACTATCTCAACCCCGTCCCGATCCATCAGATCGGCGAGCGATGGATCAGGAAATTCGAGCGCGCAAAGCTTGCCGCGCTCAGCGAACTGAAGAAGCAACTGGAGAAGCGCGATGAGTAAGCCGGAATTCGTCTATGTCACCTACATCAAGACCACGCCCGAAAAGCTCTGGCATGCTTTGACCGACAGCGACTTCACCGAACGCTATTGGTTCGGCAACCGCGTCACCTCCGACTGGACCGTCGGCTCGACCTATCGTTTCGCAAAAGAAGGCAAACCGGGCGTCGAGGGCAAGGTGCTCGTCTCCGATCCACCGAAAAAGCTTTCCTATAGCTGGGACCTGGTGAAGGAAGGCACCTACCGCGAGCGCACTTCGCGTGTCACCTTCGATCTCGAACCGCATGGCGATGTCGTGAAACTGACGGTAACCCACGACGATCTCGATGAGGGTGGCAAGACCTTGCGTGACGTCTCCAGCGGCTGGCCGCTTGTCTTGGCGAGCCTGAAGAGCCTCCTGGAAACCGGACGCGAACTGCCGCACGAGCTTGCGGCGCAAGCACGCAAGGAGCAAGCCTGTGCCTAAGCCCGAGTTCGTCTACGTCACCTACATCAAGACGACGCCGGAGAAGTTGTGGGACGCGCTCACGTCGAGCGAATTTTCGAAGCGCTACTGGTTCGATACCGAGCTGCGATCCGATTGGAAGGTGGGCTCGTCGTTCGCGTTGGTCATGAACGGCACCACCACCGATGTCGGCGAGATTCTCGAAGCCAACCGGCCGCGGCGGCTCTCCTACACCTTCAGGCATGTTCTCGATGACGATCTGCGTGCGGAGCCGGCGACCAAGGTCGTCTTTACCCTAGAGCCGCATGGCGACCTGGTGAAGCTGACGCTCACGCACGAAGGATTCGCCGATGGCAGCAAGCTGCTCGACGGCATCTCCAAGGGATGGCCTGCCATCCTGTCCAACCTGAAGAGCCTCCTCGAATCCGGGCGAGCGTTGGCGATCCCGCTGGCGGCGCTGAACATCGAAGGCGTGGGGAAATGATGAACATCGATCAGTTCAAGCCGACACTCGTTTACACGATCTACATCAAGACCACCCCGGAAAAGGTCTGGCAGGCGCTGACGTCGGGTGAGCTCAGCGGCAAATATTTCTTCGGCAATGCGGTCGAGATCGATCAGAGGATCGGCGGCGCGTTCATCGTGCGCGCGCCCGACGGCTCACTGCATATCTCGGGCGAAGTCGTCGAATGCGAGCGACCGAAAAAGCTCACCGTCACCTTCAACGTCAACTGGCCGGCGCTGATCGAGAAGCTCGGTCCCACCCTCGTCACCTACGAGATCGAACCGGCGGGCGAGGCGGTGCGGCTGACGCTGACCGAGTTACACGACCGGCCGCTCAGCGACGACATCCTCTCCGGCGGACGCTCGGGCTGGCCCGCGATCCTCTCGAGTCTCAAGAGCCTGCTTGAAACCGGCGAGCCGCTGGTCGTCAAGCTCGCCCCGCCGCAGCGCATGCTCGAGGCTCTGAAAGCGCTGGGGATCGGGACGCCCTGATGACCAACCCCGCATCCCAGGGAAGCACCGAAATCAGGGCAGCGGCACGACGATGCGCCGGTAAAGGTGCCAGGTAGCGTGGCCGAGCACCGGCAGCGTCACCAGGAGACCCAGAAAGTACGGAATCACCGAGACAATGAGCAACATCACGATCACCGCGGCCCAGCCGATCATCGGCAGCGGCGACATCACCACGGCACGGACGCTCGTCACCATCGCAGTGACGAAATCGACGTCGCGGTCGAGCAGCAGCGGAAACGACACCACGGTCAGCGAGAACAGAATCAGCGACAGCACCGCGCCGTCGAGATTGCCGATTGCAAGGAATAACAACCCCTCATTGGTGGTCAGCACCATCGTCACAAATTCCCGCAGACTCGAGAATGAGGCGTTGAGGCCGAGCAGCAGCGCGATCAGAAGCCGCACCTGGTACATCCAGATCACGAAGAAGAACAGCGTGACAAAGGCCATCCAGCCGATTTCGCCGCGAGACTTCACCGTGGACCAGATCGCTGCAAACGACACCGGCTCTCCCGCCTCGCGGCGGCGGCTCACTTCATAGAGGCCGATCGCCACGAACGGACCGATCAGCGCAAAGCCGGCCGCAAGCGGATAGGTCAGATAGACCATGCCGAAGGCGGTGAGAGACAGCACGATCAGGATGCCACCGGCCGTATAGAGTGCGCCGAAAGCGAGCCCGTAGAGCGGCAGCGCCTGGAAATCCCGCAGGCCCTGCGCAAGCGATTCCGCAATGTCCGCGGCGCTGATGCGCCGCACCACAGGATCGACCTTACCCGAGATTGACATCGGCCCGTCCTCCCGCCGTTTCGGCCATTGGCGCAGGCCGCGGAGCGAGGTGCGTTGATCTAGCTCAATTCTCATCCTTGGTGTCGTCCCGGACAACCGAGCGAAGCGAGGGCGATCCGGGACCCATAGCCACAGGCCGGAGTGATGCGAAGAACGGCGTAGCTAAAATCTCGCACAACAATTCGAGCCTGTGGTTATGGGTCCCCGCTTTCGCGGGGACGACAGCGGTGTGTCAGGCTAGCGCCGCGCGCGCAACTCGCGCCGCAGCACCTTGCCGGTCGCGGTCATCGGCAGCGTATCGGTGAACTGGACATGGCGCGGATATTCGTGAGCTGCGAGCTGCACCTTCACAAAATTCTGGATGTCGCGGGCCAACTGATCGCTCGGCGAAAAGCCGGGCCGCAGCACGATCCATGCTTTCACCGCTTCGGTACGGATCGGATCCGGGATGCCGACCACCGCCGACAGCGCGACGGCCGGATGTTTCAGCAGCGTGTCCTCGATCTCGGCCGGTCCGATCCGATAGCCGGCAGAGGTGATGACGTCGTCCTCGCGGCTGACGTACCAGAAGTAACCGTCCTGGTCCTGCACGCCGAGGTCGCCGGTCAGAAGGAAATCCCCGACATATTTCTTGCGCGTTGCATCGGGATTGCGCCAGTACTCGATCATGGTGACGGGATTTGGCTGGCGCACGCCGATGATACCGCGCTCGCCCCGCGGCAATTCCTCGCCCTTCTCGTTGACAATGCGCACGTCGAAGCCAGGCGTGGCCTTTCCCATCGAGCCCGGGCGAATCGGAAACAACTTTGAATTGCTCCCGATCACGAGATTGCATTCGGTCTGGCCGAACACTTCGTGGGCGTCGGTGCCGAAGGTCGCGCGCACCCAATCGAGCAGTTCGGCCCCAAGCGATTCTCCGCCGGTGAAGATGCTGCGCAACTTGATGCCCGGATGCTTCACGCCGGCCTGCCGCATCAGCTTCAGGGCGGTCGGCGGCAGGAACACGTTGCGGATGCCGAGATCGGCCATCATCTGCATCGCCGCCTCGGGTTCGAACTTTCGCGCGCGATGCCCGACCATGGGCACCCCGTGATACCAGAAAGCAAACAGCGCGTTGACCAGCCCGCCGATCCAGGCCCAGTCGGCGGGCGTCCACATGAGATCGCCGGGCCTGGGTATGAAATCGTGGCACATCTCGACATTCGGCAGGTGGCCGAGCACGACGCGGTGCGCGTGCAGCGCACCCTTCGGGTTTCCTGTGGTGCCGGAGGTGTAAATGATCAGCGCGGGATCGTCGGCAGACGTATCGATGGTCGTAAAGTCCGCAGACGCGGCCTTGACGGAATCCCAGAAGGATTTGGCGCCGGCCGGCGCGCGCTCGCCAATGACATAGACGTTGGCAAGCTCGGGCAGACGGTCGCGGATTTTGGCGACCTTCTCCCAGCCGCTCTCGTCGGTGACGATGGCCCTGGCGCCGGAATTTGAAAGCCGGAATTCCAGTGCGTCCTCGCCGAACAGCGCAAACAACGGAATCGAAATCATGCCGGAGCGGAACGCGGCAAAATGCGCGATCGGCAACTCCAGCGATTGCGACAGGAACACCGCGATGCGGTCGCCCGGCTTGAGCCCGTCCGCCTTCAGCACATTGGCAAAGCGACGCGACTGCTCGGCCACCTCGTCGAACGACGTTCGGGTCGTGCGGCCGTCCTCGTCGACATAGATCAGCGCCAGCCGGCCCGAACCATCGGCATGGCGATCACAGCAGGCGGTCGCGATGTTGAATCGCGCGGGAATGTCCCAGCGGAAATTGCGGTAGAGCTCTTCGTAGGTGGAGGCTTCGGTGAGCATGACCGTTCCTAGGGCGTGGCCACCTCCATCGCAAGCTCGGCCTCGAGGCTTGCCAGATCGCGATAGATCGAGGCGACGGCGAGCGTGCGTCCCTTTTTCCTGTACCGCAGCAGGCAATCCCGGGCGGCAATATTGCCGTCGACGGCGATTTCGTCCCACGTCTCGGCGTGACCGACATAATTGATCGGCACGTCGTAGTGCTGGCTCCAGAAAAACGGCACCGCGTCGAATGCCTCGCGCTGTCCCAGCATGTTGCGCGCCGCGGTCTGGCCCTGGCGTTCCGCCACCACCCAATGCTCGACGCGGATGTTCTCGCCGGAATGCCGATCCGGCCACCGCGCGATATCGCCCGCCGCAAAGATATCAGCGACGCTGGTTTCGAGATATGCGTCGACCGTGACGCCGCGATCGATCGCAAGTCCCGCCTTCTCGGCCAGCGCGAGACGCGGCCGCACGCCGACACCGACGACAACGAGGTCGCCCTCCAGCACGCCGCCGCTCTTCAGTGTCGCGCGCTTGCCGTCGATCGCCGTCACGGTATCGCCGAGGTGAAAAACGACCCCGTGCTCCTCGTGCAGGCCACGCACGAAGTCGCCCATATCCGGGCCGAGCACGCGTTCCATAGGACGCGCTTCGGGGGCCACGACATGAACCTCGATGCCGCGCGCGCGCAGCGACGCCGCGACCTCGAGCCCGATAAAGCTCGCGCCGATCACGATCGCGCGCTGCGCGCCCTCCGCCGATCCGATGATCGCGCGGCAGTCTGCCAGCGAACGCAAGGTGTGGACATGCGGCTGGTCCGCCCCTGGAATCGGCAGTCGTACCGGTTCCGCGCCGGTCGCAAGCAGCAAGCGGTCATACGGGATCGTTTCGCCGCCCGCGACGGTCACGCTTTTTGCCTTGGTGTCGATGGCGACAACATCGGTTTTGAGCCGCAGCTCGATCGATGCGTCGGCGTAGAAATCGTCGGGTCGCAGCGGCAGCCAGTCCTCCGGTGCGCTGCCCGCGAGATAATCCTTCGACAGGTTCGGCCGATCCACGGGCGGCGCTGTGTCGTTGCTCAGCATGGTGATGCGCCCGCGAAACTCCTGCCGTCGCAGCATCTCGGCGGCCGCAAATCCCGCCGCCCCGCCGCCGACAATCACGATGCGCCCGGGCGCGTCGACGACGCCCTTGATCCGCGGCTTCGGCTGCTCGCGCTTCCGCCGCACGAACACCCGGTCGCCCTCGCGCTCGACCTGCCAGACGGCCAGCGCGCCGAGCGCCGGAGCCCGGCTTGCCTCCCCGGTGCGCAAATCGAAACAGGCGTGATGCCAGGGGCAGCGGATGCTTTCGCCGGCCACCAGGCCGTCTGCGAGCGGCCCGTGATAGTGGCTGCAATGGGCATCAATGGCGAAGATTTCGGCCCCGGAACGCACCAGCAGGACTTCTTCCTCGCCGACATGGCCGAGCAGCATCGCGCCGGAGAACTCAGAAAGGGCAACGCCCCGGGAGAGGTCGGGGCCGGCAGGTGGGGCCTTTTCATCCGCCATGGGTTCCTCCGCTATGTCTTGATGGTCACCCCGTCAGTGCCGCCTTCACCAGCGAGCTTGCCTTCGAAAAATCCATCTGTCCCGTGTATTTCGCCTTCAAGACGCCGATCACCTTGCCCATGTCCTTCATTCCGGCGGCATTGGTCTCGGCGATCGCAGCCGAGATCGCGGCTTTCACGTCGTCCTCCGACATCTGCCTGGGCAAATAGGCCGAGATGACCGCGATCTCCTCGCGCTCCTGGGCGGCGAGCTCGGCGCGTCCGCCCTTGTCATAGAGCTCGATCGCCTCCTGACGCTGCTTGATCATCTTCTGCAGCACGCCGAGCAGTTCCGCATCCGAAAGCTGTGGCTTGCCCTGCCCGCGCGCCTCGATGTCGGCGTTCTTGATGGTCGAATTGACCATGCGCAACGTCGAGAGTTTTCGTTCCTCCTTGGCCTTCATGGCCTCCTTCACCGCGTTGTTGATGTCGTCGCGCAGCATGGTCGTGCCCTCTTGGAAAGCCGGAAAAGCTGATCTAGGCGGTTCGGGGCGCCGAGACAACAATTCTGGTTTCGGACCGTTCCGAAAGCGGAGGACCCGTTCGACCTCCACTATGCGGGAAACGCATGTGAATCCGCGCGTTCGTGCTTTGACGCCGGTCTCTGGCCCGACTATGTAGGGGGCCATCATGACGACCCCCGAAAACGACGCCGCCTGGCCGGACCACAAGCCGACCGCGCTTCTCGTGCTCGCCGATGGCACGGTGCTGCAGGGCTTCGGATTTGGCGCCGAGGGTCAGGCCGTGGGCGAGGTCTGCTTCAACACCGCAATGACCGGTTATGAGGAGATCCTCACCGACCCCTCCTATGCCGGACAGATCATCACCTTCACCTTCCCGCATATCGGCAATGTCGGCACCAACGAGGAAGACATCGAGACGGTGAACATGGCGGCGACGCCCGGCGCGCGCGGCGTGATCCTGCGCACCGCGATATCGGATCCCTCCAACTATCGCGCCACCCGCCATCTCGACCAATGGCTGAAGGCGCGGGGCATCATCGGGCTCTCCGGGATCGATACCCGCGCGCTGACCGCGCTGATCCGCTCCAAGGGCATGCCCAATGCCGTGATCGCGCACAACAAGGACGGCAATTTCGACCTGCATGGCTTGCGGGAAGAGGCGCGTGAATGGCCGGGGCTCGAGGGCATGGACCTCGTGCCGATGGTGACCTCCGGGCAGCGCTTCACCTGGGACGAAACACAATGGGTGTGGGACAAGGGCTTTGGCCGGCAGACTGCGCCCGAGTTCAATGTCGTCGCCATCGACTACGGCATCAAGCGCAACATCCTGCGGCTGCTCGCGGGCGTCGGCTGCAAGGTCACGGTGGTGCCGGCGACCACGTCGGCCGAGGACATTCTGGCAATGAAGCCGGACGGGGTTTTCCTGAGCAACGGCCCCGGCGATCCCGCCGCGACCGGCGAATATGCCGTACCCGTGATCCGCAAGGTGATCGAATCGGGCACGCCGACATTCGGGATTTGCCTAGGCCATCAGATGCTTGGACTTGCCGTCGGCGCCAAGACCAGGAAGATGCATCAGGGCCACCATGGCGCCAATCATCCGGTGAAGGACGAGACCACCGGGAAGGTCGAGATCACCTCGATGAACCACGGTTTTGCCGTGGACCAGGCGACCTTGCCGAAGGGTGCGACCCAAACCCATGTCTCCTTGTTCGACGGCTCCAATTGCGGCATCCAGCTCGACGGCAGGCCGGTGTTTTCCGTGCAGTACCACCCCGAGGCGTCACCTGGCCCGCGCGACTCGCACTACCTGTTCGACCGCTTTGCCGACCTGATGCGCCAGAAGAAGCGGGCTTAGGGAACGAGCCTCCTGACACCGGGTTGGTGCCTGCGGATCGTCGCTTCGCGGAGCCAAGCCATGCCTGATGTCAAAGCCAGGGCCGAGCCGCTCGCCATCGTCTTCAGGGATGACGGCCTCGTGCCCAACAATCCCTTGCCGTTTTTGGTCTACAAGGCTGCAGTCGAGGTCGGTCGCGGCCATCCGGAGGAGACGATCGAAAATCTGTTCGGCACCAATGGCTGGGGCGACATGTGGCGGAACGGCGTCTACGACTATTTGCATTATCACGCGACCGTGCATGAGGCGCTCGGTGTCGCGCGCGGGCATGCCCGGGTGCGCTTCGGCGGCGATGCCGGCCAGGAACTGGAGATCAGAGCAGGCGACGTCGCGATCCTCCCAGCTGGCACCGGACACCAATGTCTTTCCGCAAGCTCTGATTTTTCGGTGGTCGGCGCCTATCCGCCGGGCCCAAAAATGCAGATCACGCGGCCGACGCCGGAAAACCACGCGAAAGCGCTGAAGAGCATTCCTCGGGTCGCGCTGCCGCCGACCGATCCGGTGATGGGCGAAGACGGGCCGCTGGTGCGGCTGTGGAGAGGAGCTTCGTAACTCCCCTCATTGCCGACGCAAGCGAAGCAATCCACGGCCACAGCCGAAATTCCGGATCGCTTCGTCGCTTGCGCTTCTCGCAATGGCGGCGTCATGCCGCGTTGCTGCCCTCCTGACGGCTCGCCTCGAACAGGAACCAGGTGCGCCGCTCGGTTTCGTCGATGAAGGTTTCGAGCAAACCGGCCGTGCCGGAATCCTCGTGCTCGTCGCAGAGCTGGTGCGCCTTGCGCATCGCGGCCGCGATGTGCTTGTTGTCCTCCATCAATTCGCGCAGCATCTGGCGCGGCGGCACGTAGTCTTCGTTGTTGTCCTTGATGGTCTGCAGCTTGCTGACCTGGCCGATCGAGCGCAGCGTGGTGCCGCCGAGCTTGCGAACCCGCTCGGCAAGCTGATCCGTGGTCGCAAAGATCGCGTCCGACTGCTCGTCCAGCAACAGATGGTAGTCGTGGAAATGGCGGCCGCTCACGTGCCAATGGAAGTTCTTCGTCTTCAGGTAGAGCGCGAAGGCGTCGGCCAAGAGCACGTTTAGCGACGCCGAAATCTTGTCGACCGCGGCG
>Ga0310915_10001060_pt1 | contig 13955 bp, 13 predicted proteins | sample GREbulkMGAN111_FD_202508 | JGI IMG/M metagenome (GOLD analysis project Ga0310915, IMG submission 202508) | Lab enrichment of tropical soil microbial communities from Luquillo Experimental Forest, Puerto Rico - GRE.bulkMG.AN111 | ecosystem: Environmental > Terrestrial > Soil > Tropical forest >...
GAATGGCGACGCAGCGGGCGGCCGGCCCTGCGGGGCGCCGGCCTTCCTAGGGGGCCTCCACCCCAGTTGCGGTACCATTCGGCACCGTGCGCTGGATGCGGTAAGGTACGGATCGGTACCGTGTCAAGGGCTCCAAACATAAGGGCGAAGCTGACGCCAAATAAAGCAGAAGCGGGCAGCGATGAATCGGCGCTTCGCCAGCGGATTCTCGGAGCGGCGTTTTCGGCTTTCACGGAGCTCGGGTACTCACGCACGAGCACGCTTGAGATCGCGACCCGCGCGCGCGTATCCAAACGCGAGCTCTATTCGCTCATCGGAAACAAGCTCGAGGTGCTCGTCGCGTGTATCCGCGCTCGGTCGGAGCGATTCCCGGTTCCGGCGGAACTTCCCGACGCCACGGACCGGGAGATGCTGAGGGCCGTGCTCGCGAGGTTTGGCGAGCGGTTCCTAAGCGAGGTAACGGATCCCGACGTGGTCGAGATGTTTCGACTCGCCATCGCCGAGGCGATCCGGGCACCCGAGGTCGCCCGTGCGCTCGAAGAGTTCGGTCGAGAGAGAGGCCGCTCGGCCCTGCGGGGTGCGCTCGAGAAGGCCCGTAAGAGCGCGCTCATCTCAGGCGAGCCGGACGAGATTGTGCGGCAGTTCATCGTCCTCCTCTGGGGCGACCTCATCATGAATCTACTTCTTCGAACCGTGAAGACGCCGACCCAAGCCGAGATCTCGAAGCGAAGTGCCGAAGCCGCCTCGGCCCTACTCGTGCTCCATCCGGCGCCGAGAGACGCTCGGAAGGACGGCTGACGGGGCCTTGTGAACACCCGAACGACGCGCTGGAGAGAAGCCGCATGCGAAGCAACCTGAGCGAGCCGCGATGGAGCTACTGCGTATCCCGCGACCACTCGTGATCCAGCCCGAGCGATGCTCAGCGGAGGCTCGAGCCACCGGGGGCGAGTGACCGCGGTAGTGCTTCCGCCAGCGCTTCGCGGAACAACTTCACGGCGGCGGGCTCGAATCGACGGCTCGGCCACACGATATGAACAGGAGAGCTCCTCTGCGCGTACCGCGGAAGCACACGCTCGATCTCGCCGGTCTCGGCGAACGGCGCGACGAACGGGGCTGGCAGGAGGGCGATGCCGAACCCCGCGAGCACCATCCCTCGGTTGAACGCGAGGTCGTCGCTATCGGCCCGGCCATGGACGGAGACCTCCTCGTCACCGCGCGGCCCCGACAGGCGCCATTTGGCGACGGAGCTCCCGGCCCGGTAGAGGACGCATTCGTGCCGCGCGAGGTCGGCGAGGCGCCGTGGACGGCCGACCCTGTCCAGGTAGGCAGGAGAAGCGAAGAGGCCGGGTTCGGGATCGGCGAGCCGGCGCGCGTGGAGCGACGAGTCGGCGAGAGAGCCGGCGCGCACGGCGAGATCGAACCCCTCCTTCACCAGGTCGACGTGCCGCGCGGTGAGGACCGTCTCGACGCGCACGCCCACGTTCGCGCGGAGGAACGCGGCTGTCACCGTCGCGAGATCGTGGGCGAGGTCGACGGGAGCAGTGACCCGCACGACCCCGCGCGGCTCGGCACCGAGTGACGACACGGCCTGCCGCGCTTCCTCGATGCCGGCCAGCGCATCCCGCATGCGGTCGTAGAAGGCGCGCCCCGCGTCCGTGAGGGAGAGCTTGCGCGTCGTCCGCTGGAGCAGCCTGATTCCGAGGTCCGCCTCCAGCGCCGCCACGCTCCGGCTCACCGATGACTTCCGTAGCCCCAGCGGCGCCGCAGCAGCCGTGAAGCTCCCGGCCTCGACCACGCGCACGAAGGCCGTGATGCGATTCAGATCCACTGTCTACCTCGGCGCATCAGTCAGTTCCGTTACCCATATCTAGTCTTTCGGGCGCAACAGTCTAGGTGCCTGCTCACGAGGAGGCATCATGGGCAAGCTCATTCACATCGAGGCGTCCCCGCGAGGCAGCCGGTCCGCATCGCCAGCCGTCGCAGCGCGCTTCCGACGGCCAGACCCTTCGAGTGAACGGGGGCGTCATTTGAGCGGGCCTTCCATGAAGAGCGTCATCGTCATCACCGGCGCGTCGAGCGGCTTCGGCGAGCTCGCGGCCCGCGCGCTGACCCTGCTGCGCCAGGGGCGCTCCCGATGAATGCGCTCCAGCAGCTCCGGGCCCAGATGACCGGCACCGTCCTCTCTCCCGGGGACGACGGCTATCAGGCCGCCCGGGAGGTGTGGAACGCCGCGGTCCCGCACCGCCCGGCAATCATCGCCTGCTGTGGGAGTCCGGCGGACGTCCAGATCGCGGTAGCGGTCGCCGTCGAGCACGGCTTGCCCCTCTCGGTGAAGGCCGGCGGGCACGACTGGGCAGGTCGCTCCCTCCGTCACGACGGCCTGGTGATCGACCTCTCGCGGATGCGGGAGGTGAAGGTGGACCCGCTCACCCGCACCGCAGTGGTCGAGGGCGGAGTCACCATCGGAGACCTGGTGCGCGCCTGCCGCCCGTACGGGCTCGTGCCCGTCACTGGCACGGTGAGGACGGTGGGCATGTCCGGTCTCACCCTGGCCGGGGGCTACGGGCCGCTGGCCGGAAGGTACGGCCTGGCTCTGGACAACCTGATTGCCGCGGAGGTGGTCCTCGCCGATGGCCGCCGGGTCGTCGCCGATCGGTCGACGCACCCGGATCTTTTCTGGGCGTTCCGGGGAGGGGGCGGCAACTTCGGGGTTGTCACCCGACTCAGCTACCGGCTGCATCCCCACGAGCAGGTTGTCGCCGGCCTGGCAGTGTTCCCGATGCGCGACGCGCGAACCGTCCTCCGGGGCTACCGCGAGCTCCTCGACTGGTCTCCCGATGAGCTCACCCTTCAGATGGGGATGATGGCCACGCCGGCGGGGCCGGGCCTCTTCCTCTTCCCCACCTGGTCCGGCGAGCGCGCAGCAGGCGAAGAGCTGCTGGGAGGCCTCGCCCGGCTCGGGACGCCGCTCTCGTTCGAAATCGGGCCCACGGCGTACGAGGATCTCCTCGCCGCGCTCGACGTCTTCGGCGGCCGGGGCCGTCACTGGGCGCTCCGGACCCGCTCCCTGTCCAGGCTCACCGACGAGGCCGAGGCGGTGCTCCTCGAGGCCGGCGTCGCCCTCACCTCCCAGGTCTCGGCGATCAGCGTCCATCACTTCCACGGCGCAGCGGCCAGGGTCCCGGTCGAGGACACCGCCTTCGGCCTCCGGGAGAATCACCTGATGGTCGAGCTGATCGCCGGCTGGGAGCCTTCCGCGGGCGACGACGGAGCGAGGCACCGGAGCTGGGCCGACCACGCCGCCGAGGCGCTGGAGCCGCATGCGCTCCCGGGCGGCTACCCCAATCTCCTCGGCCCGGAGGAGCAGGCCCGGGCCTTCCAGGCCTACGGCCCGAACCTGCCGCGGCTGCTGGCGCTCAAGCGCCGCTTCGATCCCGACAACCTCTTCGCCGCGGCCACCCCCTTCCTGGGGAACGTGTGGTCCCGGACATCTCCGTCGGAGGAGGCGAGATGAGACCGCCAGCACTGCTGCTGCTCCTGATGTTGACGGTGCCGCCCGCCCAGGCCAGCGAATCGACGCTCGTCCCAGTGACTCCCGAAAACTTCAACCGGGCCGAGTCCGACCTGACCTTCCGAGCCATCGTCAAGGACGGCGGCCTGGGCAAGTTTGTGCACCTCCGCGAGCCAGCGCCGATCGAGTTTCCCATGGTCCGCCCCAACCGCGACACGCTGTACTCGATGGCCGTCTTCGATCTCGACGCCGGGCCGGTCACAATCACGCTCCCGGATTCCGGCACGCGGTTCATGTCTTTGCAAGTGATCGACGAGGATCAGTACACACCGTACGTCGTTTACGCCGCAGGCCAGCACACCTTCGCCAGGGAAAAGATCGGGACGCGCTATATCTCCATCGGAGTCCGCTTGCTGGTCGACACGACAGACCACGAGGATGTCAAACGGGTCCACGCCATGCAGGACGCCATTAAGGTCAGCCAGAGGGGGCCCGGAAGATTCGAGGTGCCCGAGTTCGATCAGGCGAGTCAGAAGAAGGTGCGCGATGCGCTCCTGGCGCTCGGCGAGACGCTTCCCGATACCAAGCGCATGTTTGGAGCCAGGGGCCAGGTCGATCCCGTCCGGCACCTGATCGGGACGGCGCTTCTCTTCGGTGGCAATTCCGAGAAGGACGCCCTGTATCTCAACGTCACACCGGAGAAGAACAACGGCGTCACGGTCTACAGGCTCGCCGTGAGGGAGGTCCCGGTCGATGGGTTCTGGTCGATCAGCGTCTACAACGCGGAGGGTCATTTCGTGAAGAACGGACTGGGTGCGTACTCGCTCAACAACATCACCGCACGAAAGAACACAGACGGCTCCGTGGCCGTTCAGTTCGGTGGTTGCGACGTAAGGGTCCCGAACTGCCTGCCGATCATGCAGGGGTGGAACTACACGGTGCGGCTCTTTCGCCCGCGCGCGGAGATCCTAGCCGGGAGGTGGACTTTCCCTGAAGCGCGGGCCGCCCAGTGAGGGCGACGCCAGTCTAGGGTTCGCCATTGCCGCCTCCAACGGCCTCCTCGAGCTCTGGCCGAACATCGACCGCAAGGTTCCGATAGGAGCCGCCAATCCGGGCGCTTCCTCGCTCGGGTCGACGATGACTGAGGTGACGATCGGATGCCAAATCCGAATGCGCTGAGCGGAAACGCCGTGGTTCGAAGCGCTCCGCTGCGCGGGGGAGGGGAGTGTCCAGATCGTGTCCACTTGGCGAGCGACTGTAGTGGACTGGCGTGAACTCTAAATAGCCTGCACTGAAACGGGATCAGGAAGATCGAGAAGGGGGATCACCTGAGGTAAGAGCGAACTCGCCAGAACCCGCTCGGACCAAGGAGATCCCCCGCGATGACCATAAGCCTTCGGCTCGACCGAGGGCAACGACGACGGATGCAGCGGCTCCTCAGGAAGACCCGCAGCCGGATCGAGGCGCTCCGCGCCCGGATCCTCCTGCTGCTCGACGAGGGAGTCGCGCCCGGCGTCGTCGCCGAGGTGGCCGGCTGCGCTCGCGCCACCGTCTACCGCACGCTCTACCGCTTCGAGAATCTCGGCGAGGACGCGCTCCTCGACCAACGCCAGTTGCGCTCGCCGAGCAAGGTCACTGCCGAGATCGAGACACGGCTCGTCGGCTACATCGACGGCTCGCCGCAGGACTTCGGCTGGCAGCGGACGACGTGGACGCTCGAGTTGCTCGCGGTCCAGCTGACGCTCGATGCGGGTGTCCGCCTCAGCCGCAGCCACGTCCGGAACGTGCTCCTCGCGAACCAGGTGCGCCGCGGGCGGCCTCGCGTCGGGCTGCGCATCCCGGTGCGAGGCCGCCGTCGAATCCTGAACGACATCGATCGCTTGGTGGAGCGCGCCGACGCGGAGGACGAAGTCTTCTACATGGACGAGGCCGACATCGATCTCAACCCGCGGATCGGCGCCACGTACATGCGTCGCGGCAGGCAGCTCGTCGTCCTCACGCCCGGCAAGAATGTGAAGCGGTACGTCGCCGGCGCGCTGAACGCCCGGAGCGGCAAGGTCGTCCACGTCTTCGCCGAGCGGAAGAACTCCGAGCTCTTCCTCGCCCTCGTCGATGCCCTTCGCCGGGCCTATCGGCGCGCCAAGCGCATCCACCTCGTGCTCGACAACTTCATCATCCACAAGTCGAGAAGGACGCTCCGTCACCTGGCCGGGCTCGGCGGCCGGGTGGTGCTCCACTTCCTGCCGCCGTACTCGCCGGAGTCGAACGTGATCGAGCGGCTCTGGAAGCAGCTGCACGACCACGTCACCCGCAACCACACGCACCGCGCCATCGAGCCGCTTATAGAGGCCGTCGATGAATTCATCGAGGCAGCCCAGCCGTTTCCAGGAACCCAGGTCTCGGTGCTCGCTCGAGCGGCGTGACGCTGTCTCAGATGGGATGAGAAGGCCGCTCCCCCGAGCGGCAGCTAGGCTGTCGCCGTGAACGCACTCGAAGTGCAAGGGGAGCGGCCCATGGCAGAGCGTAACGTGGTTGTCGGTTGCGATCTCGGAGACAAGTTCACGGAGCTGTGCATCCTCGATCCCAGCGGAACGGTCATCGAGAGCGGACGCATTCGTACGACGAAGCACAGCCTCGAGACGCGCCTCGCGCGGTTCGGTCGGACGCGTGTCGTGCTCGAGGCGAGTACGCATTCACGTTGGGTCGCTGCGGTACTGACCGCGGCTGGCCATGAGGTCATCGTCGCGAATCCCCGCCAGCTGCGCCTCATCTGGAGGCGACCGAGAAAGACCGACAAGTCGGACGCACTCATGCTCGCGAAGCTCGGCCGGATCGATATAGCGCTGCTGGCGCCCGTTCGTCACCGCAGCCACAGTGCTCACGTCGACCTCGCCTGCCTGAGGGCCCGGGACAAGCTGGTCGCGGTGCGTTCGAAGCTCATCACGCACGTGCGAGGCACGCTCAAGGCCTTCGGACTGCGGGTCGACGGCCAGCATGCGAACTCCTTCCCGGAGAAGGCGCACCAGGTGCTCCCTGCCGAGCTCGTGCCGGCGCTTGCAGCGGCGCTCGACGTGATCCGCCTACTCAATGTGCACATCGCGGCACACGACAAGCAGGTCGACCACCTGGCAACCGTCGTGTACCCCGAGTCCGCGCGCTGCTCGCAAATCTGCGGCGTCGGTCCGATCACGGCTCTCGCGTACATGCTCACGATGGAAGACCCCACTCGATTCAAGAAGAGCCGCTTCGCTGGTGCATTCTTCGGGCTAATCCCCGCGGCCGATCAGTCCGGAGAGTCCAACCCCCAGAAGCACATCACGAAAGCCGGGGATGGCTTCGTCCGCAAGTTGCTTGTCGAGTGCGCGCACCGGATCCTCTCGCCAGTTACCAGCGCAGACAGCGACCTGAGGCGATGGGGGTTGAAGCACGCTGAGTCTGGAGGACCCAACGGCCGCAAGCGTGCCGTCGTCGCTGTCGCGAGAAAACTCGCGGTGCTCATGCATCGGCTGTGGCTCAGCGGCGAGCGTTACCAACCCATCGGGTACTCACACAGAGAACTCGCCGCGTGAACTGATGATGACCTTGTAAACCGGCTGTGCAAGGAGATGAACCCAGGGATTTCCCGAACTGCCTCGTCCAGGTGACTGCGAACTCTTCCTCGAGGACATCGCAGAGTTCCGCGGCGAAACTCGCGTCTCAGATTGGCAGCGCCTGACGGCAGGACCCCAATGTGCACCGGCAAGGGTAGGTCAGAGCTACCGAGTGCGGATGGAAGCATGGCAGCAGCTTCGGGAAATGATGACCGACTGGGGCATTGACGGGGAGCGACCTTCTCATGGAAGGAAGAGTGCAGGCTATTTAGCGCTCGCGAGTGGGGCCGCGCCGTGCCCCCTTCCCCGTGATCGACAAACGGGGCCCACCTCGACGGTGTCCTCGCGGCTCGTCGCCGGGAAGAGCGCCACTACGCCATGAGCGAAGAGCCCCCGGTCTTTTCGCACCAGGGGCCCTCCCGACTGTTCCTCGAGCGCGTCGCCGGGCCCGCGGCAAGACGCGGGCGGGTCAGTCGTGAACGGCGCTCGTGGCCGGGCCCGCGCGCCGCCCGCCCGCGATCATTCTGGTACCGTCGGTGGCGAATACGCCTTTCCCTTTGCCTTCTTCACCTTCGCGACCGCGGTCTTGCAGTCGGCCGAGACGTCCGCCTGGTGACTCTTCAGGCACTTCACGATGCCACCGTCGCCGACTGGGGCGTCCCAGCAGAATTTCTCCACGTCTGGCTCGCAGGCGGACAGTTTCGTCATCTGCGTCTTCAGTTCCTTGACTGCGCTCGCGCAGCCCTTCGACACGTCCTTCTGGTGCGACTTGAGGCACGCCAGAACGCGTCCCTCGCCCGGCTGCACGTCCTTGCACAGTCTCTCGATGTCGCCGTAGCACGCGCCCTCCCCCGCGGTGCCACCTATTGGTTTACCTGGTCCGCCGCGCGCGGACGTGGACGACGCGAGGATTGCGAGCGCCACCAGGCACTTCGTGACAGATGCCATCAGATCCCCCTTCCCCCGTATCGACTGATCGTCACTAGACCTCGTGCCTGGTCGTCTCTGCGGATATCGGGGTTGACCCGAGAGAGTGCCAGGAACGTGCGACGAAGCGACGCGAGCGACGTTGAAGAGCTGGCCGAGAACTCCGCGGTACCGACGTACGCGACGCGCGAGGAGGCCGAGGCGGCAGCGCGCCGCTTGTAGCGAGAGCGCAAGCTCGGTGCGGGCCCCCGTCCTCGACGTACGAATCCATTGCGCTTAAGCCGGAGGAAACACCGCCAGCGAGTAGCGCGCCCGCATGCGCCACGAATTCTTGAAGAGGTCTGCCACCCCCGCATTTCCAGGACTTCAGCGCCGCCCTGCCCCTCGGGTCGACGGAACTTCGTGAGCGCGAACGTCGCCTGGCCGCACCAGCACGGCAGCTACCCCCACATTTCCGACGCCTTGCAGCGCGGCACCATAGTCTCGGCCGCGTACATTCTGCTCGACCGACGGTGACGAGTCGTTCGTCTTGACTCAACGAAAAGAGCGGAGGTCGTCATGAAGCGCTTCTGGGGTGTCCTGCTGGCGGCAGTCGGGGTCCTCTCGAACGGAGGGTGCGGGAGCAACTCGTGCCAGGACGCCTGTAACGCGGTGGTCGCCTGCACGAACAAGTTCGCCCCGGGGCAGACGGCGGTGACGGGCCAGGGGTGCACGAATTCATGCAACGCCTCGACGTGCTCCACAAAGCAGACTCTCATCGACTGCCTCCACGGAGCGAGCTGCAACGGGACGGGGGTAGAATATGCGTCCGCGGTGAACGCTTGTGTTTCGGCGAACCCCGGTTGCTTTACGATCACCTTGCCGACGTTGGGCCAGACTCCCTGAGCGCCTGCGTCCTCCGCGCGGAGCGGAATAGTCGCAAAGCCCGCGCATCCGCCCGGTGACGCCACCACCAGCACGAACATCTTCACGCTTGCGCGCGGGGAAGACACGGCTGGACGTCGCGCGGCTCCCGATCTGCGAGTCGCAGCTCGCCAGGAACTGGCGCCGCTTCATCGAGAAAGCCGCCGTACCCCAAGGGCAACCTTGAAGCGTTCATCGTGCGCTACTGGCTCTTCGGCCCCGTGGCCCACGAGCTCTACGCGTGGGTGAAGGCTGGTTGCCCACACGTCTGCGGTCGGTAGCGCCTCCCCGGCTTCGACCGGCGGGGGCCCACCTCGGCGGTGTCCTCGCCGGCCGTCGCCGCGTAGTGGGCGGCGCCCCCGCCTTCGCCGACGCGGGACTCCTGAGCGCCGCCCAGGGCTTCCTCCCGCCGTTGGAATCGTGGTGCGCCTCCCCCGTTGAGCCGCCTGCCCGGCTGCTGGGAATGGGTACGCTTGGTTCATGCGAAAGGCCCGCAGGGTCCGCTCGTTCGCCGTCTGCCGTCAGGTTCTGATGCGCCTTGCCGTGGTCTTCGCCATTGCCATACCGCCGGCCGTCGGCTCCTCGCAGACGACGGTGCTGCAGCTGCCCGCGACGTTCGTCCTTCCGAATTACGACCGCGTCTTCATCGGGGTTGCCGAGGCGCACGAGGCGGGTGCGTACATGGCTCGGACGACTGGAGCGGCCGCGACCTGGTACAACGGCGCGGGGATCGCAAGCCAGGAGCGCACGTCCGTCGCGGTAAACGTCCACGGACTCGACGTAGGAACCCTCTCCGTCCCCGGCACGCCGGTGGGCAGTAGCACCCAGTTCACGGCGGTGAACGTGCTCCCGCTGTTCATCGCGGTAGTGCTGGGAACGGATGTCGTCCCTTGGCAGGACGTTCGCATCGGCATCTCCGGCACGGAACAGATGGAGTGGAGTGCCCTGGCGTGGTGGGAGAGCACCGAAACAACCGGGCACTCGACCTACGTCTCAGACTCGAGTCTGTCGAGCTACATCATTGCTGGAACGGTCGCATGGGCGGTGTCACCGCGACTGCGTGTCGGTGGGAGCATCGGGTTCTCGTTCACGAGGCTCTACGAGAACGACCATTTTTCCGCACTGACGACTAACACCGACGTCGAGGGCACCGTCCGCAACCGCTTGCTAAGCGGCCTGGTTTTCCACTTCATCCCGTCAGTCGCTCTGCAATGGGAGCCAGCGACGTGGCTCGCTCTCGGTGCGGTCGCGCGCGCGCCCGGGCTACGACTGTGGGGACAAGCAACCGTGCAAGGTGAACGCCAGGACACCACCTCGACGACGAGCCAGAACACCTTTCTTCAGACCGCCCACGCCGACTTCGACTACCGGTATCCGCTCGAACTCGGCGCCGCGGCGGCGTTCCGTCAGGAGCACTGGGAGGTGGAGTTGGACGCGCGTTACCACGCTAGCAGCGGGTCCTACCAGCTTGTCGGCTCGGGAGTTCCGGTCGAGACCGTGACCGTGCCGCCGGGAGGCCCGCCCGTACAGTCGCCGTTCACGCCCATTCAGTACCAAGGACGGGCCGTCGTCGATGTTGCTCTAGGGGGCAGTTGGGCCGCGAGCAGGAGCGTCCGACTTCACGCCGGTGTGTACATGTCCCCGTCGCCCGTCGCGATTGGGTCACCGTTCTTCCGGCAGACGGACCTTTACGGCACACGAGCGGGAGTGTCGGTACGGGGCGAGAAGCTCTCGGGTTCGATCGGCCTCGGCTACGAGACCGGACTGTCCAGTGCCTCTCCAAGCCTGGGAAGCGGAGCAACCACCCCAATCGACGACCGCGTCAGGTTCAATCGGCTGTCGGTCGTGCTGGGGGGCGAGTACCGGCTCTGACGGTGAGCAGCGGTCGGTCTTGCCGTTGGTCGAGCTTCGCGGACACCGACCGCGTCCGGCGCGACCAGGTGGCGCTCGCCGCGTTGGAGGCGACCCAGGCGGCGGAGGTGCCGTTCGCGCTCGCGTTCGAGGTGATACTCCTCGGCCCGACTGGCCGGACCCGCTCCCCCGGGCCGGGCTCGCGATCATCGTCCTCGGGATTATGGCTTACGCGCGCATGACGGCGCCCGCGGCGTAGCGGCCCGCGCCGCCGCCACGCGCTCTGGCCGTCCTCCGGCCTTCTTCTCGCAGGAGCCCATCTCGACGGTGTCCTCGCAGCCCGTCGCCAGGAGGAGCGACACGCGCTACTCCTCGCCCCCTCCCCTCGGCTTCATCCGACGTGGGACTCCTAGACGGTGTTCCTATCAGCCCGTCGCCGGGTCAGAACCTCGCCCTAGCAGCCTCGGCATGAAGAACGAAACCGGCCCAGGAGCAGGCGACTCCCAGCCCAATCGCCCCCACACGCTCCATCAGCGGTTCCGCAGAAAGCCGTCGAGGTCCGCGCCCGAGATTCGGAGTTGGAGGCCTACTCTCCTGGCCCGCAGCTCACCCCTTTCGATCAAGGCATACACGGTGGCCCTCGACACCTGGAGCACGGCCGCCACGTCCGCAGGTGTGAGAAACCTCTCTCGAGGCCGCAGGACCGGCGCAGGACCCGGCGTCATAGCGAGTGGGTTCCGTGACACGCCATGCGATCCGGCCCGCTGGCCGGGCCCAGTAATTTCCGTGGGATGGACGCCCATGGACCCCGTGCGAAGCCGTGTAAAACCGCGCGTGGCCGTTGGGGTGCAAGTGGTCGCTGGTTCAAATCCAGTCGCCCCGACCACTAGAAGCACTGAAGCCCCCGGATTCGCTGGCGAAAGCCACGGTCCGGGGGCTTCGTTTTGCGGCCGAGTCACCTCGAAAATCTCGTCAGGTGACCGCCAGGTGACCGGCGCTCTACTTTCGCCGCTTCATCCAGGCGTCGATCGCCTCGCGCAGCACCTCGCTCGCGTCGATGCGCCCGGCCTTCCGCTCCACGATGCGGCGGGTGGCCTCGGCCCGGAGCGCCTCGAACCCCGCCGCCCTCTGCCTGACCTCGTACCTCGCGCCGCCGGCGGACGTGCAGCGTGGTGAAGGCGTCCTCGTCCGCGAACGGCGGATCGTTCCCCACGTCGGGTGCGGCGACTTGCCACACCGACTCCGCGCTGCTACGGTGGGTGTGAGTTGACCGACTGCTGGTGCTTCACCGACCCCCGGCTCTCCCCCCGGGGGTTTTCTTTTGCGCCTCGCCGGTCATTCCAGGCGTCGATCGCCTCGCGCGGCACCTCGCTCCCAGGAAGCGTGTCGCCTCGGACGTCGCGTCCGGCTCGCCACACCCGGCGGCGCCCGCACCCGCGTTTGCGGTGACGCAGTTCACCGTCGGTGTCGAGACCCGAAGGTTCGCGGAGAGCTGCGAGAGCCACCGCTTCACGCGGACCGGTACGAGTACCGCGCGCTCATCCTCGTCGCGGCGGTTGGAGATTCGCGCCTAGGTGCGGTAGATCCGGCGCCCTTCACGAAAGTTAACAGTTTGCAAGAAACAGGGTTCGACATCGGCGCGCATGTTGTCGGCCCAACTTCCTGTCGGGTTTCGACGATGAATAAGCTCCCTCGAAGCGCCGAGAAGTGCGCGTTGGAGGCGCGCTTGAGGGCGTCCTTCAGCGCCTCGCAGGCGCAGCATGTGTTGAAAGTACTCCTCGTTACTGTGCTGGCCTTCGGCGCCGCGGGTTGTGGAGGGGATCCGACGACGGTGCCTCCTGGCTGGTACTGTAACGAGAACTCGCCCACGCCTAACGCGGCATCGTGCATGTGCCTCAACGAACCCGAGAGCATGAACACGAACTCGGGGAGTTGTCCTTACACGGCCTGCTGCGTCAGGTACTCTGGGAGCAATAGCCAAACCTTCTGCGAATGTTTTGACGCAAGCTTTCTCACGACCTTTGGCGATACGTGCGACGATCGTTACAACATTCGAGTGGGTGAGGGTTACGCCAACGTGGCCATCACAGCACATTGCCCGCCCTGAGCAGACCCGTGGCGCCCAGAGAGCGGCCCCGACCGGTGGCTCCTCGCGCCTTGGCGTTTTCCGGTTCGCTTCGCTGAAAAGGATCACCCAACCACCATGGCGGGGCGCTGAAAGGGATCACGATGAAGCGGTTCTTTCTTCTTGGGGCGCTGTCGGTTCTGCTTGCTTGCGGCGGAGCGGACAACTCCTCCGGGCTGAACGGCTCGTTCGCGGGGACGTGGAACGGGGCGACGACGCTCACGCTCGCGGGGTATTCGCCGTACTCCTACCCGGCGTCGCTCGTTATCGCCGTGAACGGCGCCGGCGCGACGGCATCGAACATCTGCCCTGGCATTGGCGACTTGCATACGCTCACCTTGCAGGTGTCCGGCAACAACGCAACGTGGAGCGGAATCCTCGTCTGCAACCCCGTGCAGTTCTCCGGGTGCTCGTCGGTCGTGTTCACGTTCAATAACGCGTCAGCCGCGCTCAACTCGGGCGGCAGCCTCTCGGGCCAAGGTTCGGGCAGCGCGAGTGGGTGCGGGATGACGCTCGATTTCACCTTCGCGTTCACTGGGCAGCAACACTAGCGCCGTGCGCACCCCGCGCTGGCGCTGCACCGAGTGCGGCTGCTCCTCGCCAAAGCTTACGAGCGCAGGGCGCACCTGGGGATGCGGCCCGTGTCGGTCGCTAGCAAGACGTGCGCGCCAGCATGCGCAGAGCGCAGACGTCTTCGCCGCGCGGAGGCGGCCTGGGGCGTCCGGCTCAAGCGCGGGGAGTGGCGCCGCGACGAGTGCGGCTGTACCGCTGCCGAGGCCATCGCCAAAGACGAGGGCCCGATGACGGCGAGGTCGCGCGTCTGCTCAACGCAGTGCGCGGGCCAGCGGAAGGCTCGCACCGTCGCGTCGATACATGCGGACGTGCTGCGCGGGAAGCTCGCGCTCACGGCTGATGGCGGGTTCGAGGTGAAGTAGGGCGGCCCCGCCCCCGCAACCCAGCGAAGCCGTGGGGACCGGGTTGATGCGCAAGCAGCTGGGCGGCCGCCTTGGACTACCCCTGGCTGCGGGGTTCGTTAAACGCCATTCTG
>Ga0310915_10001062_pt1 | contig 13946 bp, 12 predicted proteins | sample GREbulkMGAN111_FD_202508 | JGI IMG/M metagenome (GOLD analysis project Ga0310915, IMG submission 202508) | Lab enrichment of tropical soil microbial communities from Luquillo Experimental Forest, Puerto Rico - GRE.bulkMG.AN111 | ecosystem: Environmental > Terrestrial > Soil > Tropical forest >...
CTCTAGGTCCGTTTCGACCAGGCAAGGGAGGGACCTGGGCGATAACGACTCGACCGTTTCTTGAAATCCTGATGCAGGATATTCGCTGGCCGGATGCTTCGCACTCTCTGGAGCGTCCATCGTGCCTGGTCGGCTGCGCTCGCTATTGCCCGCCCCTCGAATGTGGAAAGGAGACTCGGCATGCTGAATCCGACCCTAAACCGTGACGGATTGTATCCGCGGACGAGGCTCCTCGCTAGAATCGCGGCTTTGTGCTTGTTGCTCCCGCTCGCTGCTCTCCGGCTCCCAGGGCAGAACTTATCGGGAAAATTTACCGGCACCATCTTTGACCCGAGTGACGGGGCCGTTCCGAACGCAACCGTCATCATGACGAACCATAAAGCGGAGACCGTCGACATGACCACTTCCAACGCTGAAGGCAGTTTCGTTTTCAAGGCGTTGCCAGCAGGTGAATACGAAATGAAAGTGCTCAAGCCCGGCTTTGCGCCTTACGTCGCCCCAAACGTCCTGCTAGGGCCTAGCCGTGACCTGGGCATGACGGTCAAACTGCAAATCGGAATCTTGACGGAGAGCGTGGATGTACAGGCTGAGGGTTCAACGAAAGCCAAGCCTTCGACGGAGACCTCCGAGAAGCCGAAACCCGCGCGAATTCGCATTGGCGGAAACGTGGAATTCGCGAAGGTTTTGACCAAGGTCCAGCCGATTTACCCTGAAAGCGCCAAAGCGGCGGGTGCACAAGGTTCCGTCGTGCTTCATACGATTGTAAGCATGGACGGCAGGCCGCTGTCCGTGGAAGTGTTGAACAGTCATATTGATCCCGAGCTAGCGCGCGCGGCTGTGGAGGCCGTCAATCAATGGAGGTTTCAGCCCACGTTGTTAAATGGCGAGCCCGTCGAAATCGATGCCACGGTTACTGTGAGTTTCAAGCTATTGCCGTAATCGGATTACGATTGCCAACTCTCCAAAGGCAGACGACCCACTGATTGAATCGGACCGGCTATCCGGAAATCACCACGGGCTACCAGACATTTGCTAGGTCCTGGTACACCGCGGAATCGCCGAAGTTGAAACGGCCCAGGGTACTTTGCCGGTTTGCCGATAAATCAGGACCTGAGGAAAAATCGTCCAGATTATTCGGCCTGCGTTCGCCGGCGCTCAAGGATGTAGAGTGCGGCCATTCCCAGCAGTAGGGCGGCGAGAGCCGCAGTGGCGCGCACTGCGATTTTGGTGAGCCGACGGTGTTGCATGAGTCATTAGACTACACTGAACGGCCACTAGTTCCTCTCTTCCGCCGGTGTGGTGGTCCAGCAGCGATCTCAAGGCACAGACGCCCCTTCGCATGCAAAGTCCTGATTTACGACATAATCGCCGAAGTGCCGTACTAGCCTGCACATGGACGGTTTCGCGACCTATCGGGACACCCGCCAGGTCTTACTTTGATAGGCGCACTCCCGAGCAATGCGGCCAGACGCCGAATGTCTGAATCCCTTCGATTTCCCTCAGTGCTACTATGAAAGCAGGGCGAATGGCATGTCCCTCGATTGGACCCAAAGAGACTTACGTGAAGGCCTGCGTTGCTTCCATTCCGGCGCATTCTTCGAAGCGCACGAACACTGGGAATCTGTCTGGCTCGCGGCGCAAGAGCCCGAAAAGACCTTTCTGCAAGGATTGATCCAGGTTGCTGCTTCCTTCCACCATTTCCAGCGCGGCAACCTGGCGGGTACCGTTTCGCTGCTCCGGTCAGCCTTACGCCGCCTCGATGTTTACCCAGAAGCCTTTGCTGGAGTCGCGGTCGCCCCGCTTCGAGTGACGATCCGACAGTGGCTCGACGCCCTCGGAACGCCGACACGCTCCCCCGTGCCGCCCCTTCCGCAGGTCCAGATCGCCAGCACTGGATCAATTCCCTCGAACCCAGTCTCCGGATAGTCCACATGCCTGATTAACGGGCGGAGTCCTAGGACTGGACTTTTCCGTTACTGGACAAGTTGCCGCGTCCCAGTACGGAAACATGTCCGCTTATCCGGCGTCTTTATTTGGGCAAGAACGGATAGATTTCGTCGGCTATCCAATAATTCTCGACCAGCGTGGCGAATAATGTCCCGGTAAGCAGCAAGGCCCAGCGATACTTGCGCCACGTAGCGAACGTGAGCTGGAGCGGGATATCCACGAGGTACGCCACGCTGTAGCAGACATTCGCCAAGAAAGCGAGAATGATGAGGATTATGACCGCGGGCTGAGTGTCACCGGGAGGGATGCCCATCAAGTGGACAGAACGAAAGTGCGGCCATGTGAGCACCACCCATGATTCCGCCACAGCGGTAAGGACGGCGTTATACAAAATGCGCCGGGACTCCCAGTATCGCAGGGCATCGGCAACGGAATGCTTGAACTCATCCATTCAGACAGCTTGCGGAAGTCGGTATCGTGAAGTACTTTATGCTGCAAAGAATACACCGCTCAAAAATCTTTGTCAACTCCTGATTAACGTTAGAGATTTATGGGATGCGCGCATTTCAGCAAGGATGTGGGTGTCGCCGCGCTTTACCGGGTTAAAAGAGGCTGGCTAAAATCTCGGTACAACTTCGGGACATTTGAGAGAGCGGAACGCTCGTTGATTTTCCGCGGCGGGTTCACTTGGATGATGCGGGCGGCACAGAGAGCTCTGGCGATTTCCGGAGGTCAAGAATCTTGGAACCCTCCGGAACTTCGAAGAGTTTTGAGTCGGGGTCTCCGAGAACGATGTCCGTGACCCCGAAATTCTGAATGCCAAATCGCGGATCCTCCCGCTTGCTAATGAGGTTGACACCAAGCTGCGGTGAGTACCAGAACTCCCGTCTCGTTAGGATTGGGCTGTTATTGCCTATCTGACCGGTGGGGATCACCGTCGTCTCCCGCGTGCCGACCGTCTCCAAACCGCTGATGGACTGCTTGCCAAGGTCTTCCTCGGTAGGAGCTCCGGGATGCTTCGGAGTTGCCCCGGCTGTCGGGGCATGTGCGAAGGGCGGGGCAGAAAACTCCTCGAGCTGGCAAACGAGCTCGCGTGGCACACAGATGTAAAGGCGGTGTGACAACGGATCGCTGATCTCAATCTGAGAGATACCAGACTCGCTTTTGCCGTCATCCGGGACTAGAATGCGGCGCTCCTGGAAGATTCGGCCGGCCTTGTCGCGTGCGATGGCCCGATGGTTCTTGAGGGTGATGCTGCTGCCATCGGGCAACTGCCGAATCCACTCTGTGCGGACGGTGGCAGTGAAGGGTGCGTCCGGCAAAGAGGGGATGAGGATACTGATGAGCACCTCGCGGGTGCCGCCATCGGCCAAACGCTGAGATTGTTGAGGCGGCTGTTGCTGCCGTTGCGGCGCACGGGCCCGGGAAACAGAGTTTGCCAGGATGAGAAACGCGGAGAGCAGGAGGAAAGGAATCTTCTTCATGATGCGGTCCCCAGGCGAAAACTATAGCACGCAGTATTGCCTCAGCGCCCGCAGAGTGGCCCGGCTAACTCCGGCGATCCTGAAATTCCCTGTGAGATTTTGTGATAGGCCCTGATAGGATCGAAAGCGCATGAGGACCTGAAAATCACCCAATGCTTTTGCGGTCGAAATCCATCATCCCGCAAGCTCAATAAACCGTTGAACTTGCGCATGGCCGTTTATGGCGGAATATGGAAATTTCTATCGGCTCGAATCCCACCCTCTACGCCATCAATCGTTTCAAATCACTTTGACGAATTGTCGGCTATTCGTAGAAGTGCGTCCCGTCGCAACGACTATTGAAATCGATGGCGCTCATAAGTCGGGATTGATTTCCGTTCTGATAGAGCCAACGGCGCCACCCTTGAGGCTCATTTTATTTCTGGCTCTGCACAAGAATTAGTAGAGACCCGCATTTTAGGCGGCTTTCTGAAAAACGACAAATTCGGTCTTGGTGACGGCCATGCGTTGGGCCTTGAGCAGTAGATAGCCGAGATTCTTGTAGCCACGTCCCCTTCGGAGAAGGGTTTTGATGTTGCCATTGATAGCTTCCACCACTCCGAAGGGTACTTTCGTGCGGCAGTAGTTCAGGATTCCGTCCAAGTGATCCAGCAGCATAAACGCAAGGTTTTCGAAAGGTACCAACCGTTGCCAGCGCAGTTGATCGATCCAACTCTGCAAGTAGCGCAGCATGGCTCCTTCAGAGCGGTAGGTCCACAACCGTTCCAAACTTTCCTTCAGAAGATAGGCTTTCATCACCCGCCGATTGAGGGCGAACAGCTCGTTTAACTGCTGGCGTTTTTGGCTGTCCAGATTCATCCAGCGCGTCAACAACAGCCAGCGTTTGCCCTTCACGACGCCGCGCATGCGCCCACCTTTGCGGAAGAACTCCGCCCGGCGCACTTCATCGATGGCTTTGTTGGCATGCTGTAGGACATGAAACTTGTCGTACACGACGCGGCAGTTCGGGGCCCATTGGGTAATGCTGTTGGTGAATGGCCGCCACATATCCACGCACGCGGCCTCCACTCGTGTTCGTTGCCTGGCGCTTAGTTGTGTCTGGAAAAACTCATCCAGGGTTTCCTGTTTGCGGTCCTGCCCGAACCACAAGGGCTCACCGGTATCCAAGTTGCTGACTACGGTGATGAACTTCATCTGCTTGCCGAAGTAAATCTCATCTACCCCCATTTGCACTAACGGATCTTTGCGGCGCGTGGCACTCCAACGCTGCAGATACCGCAGGTCGATCGCTCGCACCGTGCTGGCCGCCAGGCGGAACTGCCGGGCCACTTGTCGTACCGACGCGCTTTCGCACGCCAGTCCTACGGCTTCTTCGAAACGCTTACTAAACGGCGCTTTGCTCGGCAACTGGGGCACCTTCTCGACCTTTACCCCGCATTGCGGACAGCACACCCGGTACACTTCGATGACTACCGTCGTGCGAAATTCGCCCCACGGCAGGTCGCGCACTTCCCGTTCATTGTAATCATGCGCGTCGGTAAACTTTCGTCCGCACCCCGAACAGATCAGCTTGCGGTTTCCGCGCTTGCGCCGTACCCATAAACGCAGCGTCTTGGCGGTTTCATCGATTTCGTGCCGAAAGACTCGGTAGCCGGGCCATCTCAGGATTTTCGTGAATTCGTTGTCGCGCATTCCGCCGAGTCTAGCCGAACCACCACTACGACGGAAACCCGCTCTTTCATTGCGTCTCTACGAATTCCTGCGCAGAGCCTTATTTCTTATTGCCGTCGTTTGCCGCCCGACAAATCGCTAACTTATTTAGGGGAAACGGGTTACTGGAGCGGGCGATGGGAATCGAACCCACGTCCGAAGCTTGGGAAGCTTCTATATTGCCATTATACGACGCCCGCTCGCTTCTCTAGCTTGCTGATTATACACGACTAAACGACTGCTCGTACAGAACACCGATTTCTCATATTTTCCATTTCGAAGTAGAAAGCGCCCTCCGAGGTACAATTCAGTTCAATCCAAATTTGTCGTGCCTTTATCCTGTGTACGAGCGGCGAGAAGCATTTCTTGCCAAGGGTGAGGGCGGTACTGGCGCGGCGGAATTTCAGAAAAATCCTCGAACGCAGCGGCATCTCTTGGAACTGTTGGACAGGAGCGTTATCCCAATCTTCAAGGAAGCGGAGCGCTGCCAGGTCTCAACCAATGATCTTTGCAGTGAATGACGAAAAGCTTCTACTCTTCGAGCACTCTTTGCGTATGTCATGCGGCCCTCGGGTAACTTCCGCGGGGAAGCGCGCATCAGGCCACGCGCCGCATGTCCACACCGCTTTTTTGCGCTACAATTTCACCATGGGTATTTTGCGGCGGCTTTCACGCTGGATGGGATTGCAAGACAATATGACTCACCTCGCAACAGGAAATATGGCTCCCGAATTCTCTCTCAAATCGCTCGACCAGAAGGAGTACTCGCTCGGTGCATTACTCGAGCGAGGCCCCGTCGTCGCGGCTTTCTTCAAGATTTCCTGCCCCGTTTGCCAGTTCACTTTCCCCTTTTTGGAACGCCTCCACCAGCGTTACGGCTCCAGCGGCGTAACCGTCCTCGGAGTCTCGCAGGACGACGCTCGCGCAACCAAAGGCTTCGCCTCCGAGTACGGCGTCACGTTCCCGTTGGTTTTGGATCCCGACGGCTACGCAGTTTCCAACGCCTATGGGCTGACCAATGTCCCGACGATTTTTCTGATTGAGTCCGGCCGCAAAGTGAAGGTTAGCTCCACCGGTTTTGACAAGAAGGATTTGGAGACCATCGCCAGCGAATTGGCCGAGCGCCGCAAGATCGCTCTCACTCCCCTGTTTCGCCCGGACGAGGTCGTCCCCGCCAACAAACCGGGATGAAGCTCCAAGAACTAGGTCCGGTCCGGGCCTGAACCCGTTTGCAGTCCTCGCTCGATTCATTTTCTTGATTTTTGGGTTGTATCAAGGAAGCGGCATCTTGAGCTAAACACAAGCTCCAGGAGTCATTCGACGTTAGCCCAGTGCGATTTCCAGCCAGCGCTTCTTGTGCTTCTCAGGCTTTTTTCTCTTATCCGGGATCACTCGCGTTATCGCTGGCGCCAAACCGGACTTTCGCGCCAAACGCCGCGCCTCTTTGCCTACGTTGATCGTTCTCCTCTTCTTCCGCTTCATGACAAACGCGAGGTTAACGCAACCAGGGTGCGGAAGGAAGCATCGTGCGGGGTCAGGGGGGCAGGGTCAGGCCCGCCGGCAGTCACGGAACTGCGGCCATCACTCTTGACAGGGTTGGCCTTAGAAATTGAACAGGCATTGCAAATAAATCAGACGGTTGGCCGTGGAATTGGAGAATGGTCTGTCGGCCAGGCCGTTGGACTCGCCAAACAGTGGCGAACTGAGATCGCCAATGGGGTTGGATACGTTCACGTTATTGAAGACGTTTCGCGCATTGACGGTAAAGGTCAGATTGTAACGGTTGTTCGAAGCCCCACCCCACATGCCTCGATCGCCGTGCGGTCCGGGCCCGCGCCCAAACGTGCCCGCGCTCGTTCCCCCGCCTCTCGCGGCTGGTTCCTTCTTTTCTCCAAAGCCAAAGGTCTTGCTCAATCGCAGATTCAGTACGAATCGCCCCGGTGCGGTCTCCTGATTGATAGGAATGCCGATCTGCCCGGGTTGTGCCACTTCATTAAAGCAACCATACACTGTGGATTTCACGTCCGGACTGCCACAGGCGCCCGCGGTCGGCCGCGTGTTAAATTCATTGATTCCGTACAAATCTTGACCCGTGGTGATGTTAAACGGATAGCCGGACTGCGCGATCACGAATGGGCTCACGCGAAAGCCCCAGCGCAGGCTCACCGTGCCGCCAACGAACGCGCGATGCCGGACATCGAAAGACGCGCGTCCAAAATCTTCGTTTATGCCACAAGGCGTGCCCGCTGGGACCGCATAACAGGGGATCGACGGGACATAGTTTGCGCCAGAGGTGTTGCTGTTCGCATAGTTCAGTGTGTAATAACCCAACAGCGTGAGATTGGCTCCCATCTGCACCCTGCTATTTACGATGAGCTGGTTCTGCTTGAAGGTTCCGCCGGATTGGTACTGGTAGATGATTTGGGGCGTTGTGCCCGGCGGCAGGGCGGTCGTTGGGGGAGCCGGTTTGGCGTTTGTATAGAACTGATGGACGCCGCGTGATTCGAGGTAGGTGACGGAAAGATTCGCGTACTTGGCCAGTTGTCGCTCGACGCTCACACCGGTCTGCATGATATAGGGAGAACGAAGGGAGTCGTTCACGTGGTAGACGACTTCGGGCGTGCTGGATTGCGGCACCGGAATCGTTTGATTGGGATCGAAGAAATCCGGGTTCTGGACTTGGAAGTGCTGCTGAATCAATCCATTCTGCAGTTCCTGGTGCAAGACCAGGTCGGAAGTAAAGCGGTCATAGAAAATGCCATAACCCGCGCGCAGCACAGTTTTAGGCGATTTATTCTTGCCGTTTCCATCCAGGCCCCAGGCGATGCCGATTCGCGGCGCGAAATCGGTGCGATCTCCCAGATTGTTTTGCATTTCATAACGCAACCCCGTGCTCAGCGTCACGTTTGGACGGATGCGCCAGTCGTCCTGAAGAAAGAGCGCGCCGTCAAACCAGCTGACGTCGGCAGCGGCAGTCCCGGTCGGGCTGGAATTGAGCGAATAATAACTCGCGCCTCCGCCGTTTGCGACGATTGCGCTCATTGGAATGTTCTGCGCCTGGCAATTCAAAGTAATCTGGTAAGCCTGCAGGCCGGTGAGCTGGTTCGTAGCGGGGGGCGTAAGCATCGCACACGGGACGGTAGCACCAGGATTTGGGCGCGATCCAAAAACGTACACCCCGTTGAATTGCGCGTTCGACAAATAATCATCCGTCGACGCGCGCAGCCGTCCTCCATACTTGAGGGCATGCTTGCCCACATTGAAATATGTGATGTTCTGCACTTCATAGCGGTTCTGCGTATCAAGGGACGTTCCGCCGCTGCTCCCCCCGGCAGTAAAGGCCCCTTTAACAGAAATCGTAGGTGTCGTATTCAGCGGATTCTGGTCTTGTTCCTCGTGGATGTACTGAAACCGTATTTCGTTGATGGTACGCGGACCAAGCACCTGCGTGTCCGTCATCTGAAAGGTATGCTCGGTGCTGAGGGCGTCATATCCCACCGCCGGCAGGTTGAACGGTCCGACACCGTCTGCAACCTCGTTGTTGCGCCAATACTGGTAGCGCGTAATCAGCGTGTTGTTCGGGGTGAGTTGAAAATCGAAGCGCTGGCTCAACTCGGTGCGTGTGCGCGGATTGGGAAAAGCGCCGGCGACGTTCGAGACTTGAAGCGTCGCGGGGTCCACAAACGGCGTGTTCACCACGGAAAGATCGTTGAGATTCCGTCTCTCGATGTTGGTGAAAAAGGAAATCCTCTTACTCAGCGAACCGCCGAGATTTCCCTCGTAGTGCTCTGAATCGTAGCTCGGAATCTCTCCGCCGCCTGCGAACGGGTTTCGCGAGTTGAAGGCTGCGGTATTGCCCATGACCATGAACTGTCCGTGCAGCTGATCGGTTCCCGGCTTAGTCAGGATTTCTATGCGGCCGTACCCCAGTTTGTCGTATTCCGAAGAGAACGGATTCTGATTGATGCGGATCTCGCGAATCGAGGCTTTCGGCGGAAGCTGCCCGGCGGTGAATCCGTCAATATAGATCTGTCCCCCGTTCGGCCCTGCCGACGGCCCCGCCAAAGCCTCTAACTCCGATTGCAGCTCGTCCGGATCATCCGAGAGCGCTTCGAGATCTTTCCCCTTCATAACCACAGTGCCGGCATTGTTTGAAGGGTTGACGTCGACTTTCGTCGTTTCCTCGGTTACCTCGACTTTTTCCTCTTCCACCTGGATGACCAGGCTAATGTTCACCTGCACTTGTTGCTTCGCGATGATCTGGACATTCTCCTTCGTGAACAGGGCGAATCCCTTCGCCACCGCCTTGAGTGTGTAGACTCCGGCGGGGAGATCCTTAAATTCATAGATTCCCTCTCTATTGGTGGCGGCGTCATAGGAAGCGCCGCTCCCAGTCGTCAAACGCACGGACGCCTTGGGAATCCCAGCGCCCGAAGGGTCGGTCACAAATCCGGTCAGTCCTCCGAGTGCGCCCGCCGCTGGGGCGGCTGCCTGGCCCGTAGTTCCTGCTGCAGGCGCCTGCGCGCACAACCCCTCGGTCGAGAGTGGAAGCAGAAAGAGACACAAGAAAAATGCACACTTAGTTCGCACCAGCCGGAAGCTCATCAATTCTCCTGCTTCTGTGGGATCACGTTCGCATTGCGGGCCATCACGGGTTCCCTGCTTCCCCACCTGGCCCTTCGCTAAGACTCCACGGCGAGAGGATCGTCGAAGCGCTGCTATTCGGAGATGCTTCCAGGATAGGCTCCACTCCTGCGAGCAGCGTGATCACCGACGGCTCCCTGTTGGGCTCTCCTTCCGTCGCAACGATCATTATCGCGTCGCCCTTCCGTAATTCCGAGAGCGTCGCCGGAGGCACGCGATTAAGGGCTTGCTGGAAATCTCCACCACCGCCAGCGTTTCTCCCCCGCCCTGCGGGACCGCCCGACTCGCCGCTCGTTCGCACCTCGCCGGATCTACCTCCTTCCGCCGCCGTCGCCCCTCCTGCTGGAGCGGGGTTCTGAGCCTCGGACCCCGTTTTCGCCAGGCGCCTGGCGATGCCCTGAGCCATCTGTAAGGGCAGCTTGCGGATCTGCGAATCTCCGGTGACTTGCAAAGTGACGGTTTTCTTGGTCGCTAAGTCCTGGACCGTGATGGTATTGGCGGAAGCGTCGATCGAAGAAATCGTCCCGGCGATGTTCCTGAAAGTGCCGCACACGATTTGAGCGGCGGCGAGCTCGCTTCCGTCGGCACTGCGCGCCCCGCGCGCGCGAAGCTGGTCACCCGGCTTGATTTCGTCAAGCCGGGCAGGCTTTGCGTCGTCAAACTTGATCGAATCGGGCGCGTACCGGCGAAGGATGGTGTCCTTGGCAAGATGGATGGTCACTATTTTCTTCTCGCCCATCCCCTGCTGTGTGATCACAATGGAGTTTGCCTCGGGATCCACGCTGCTTACCAACCCCCCGACTCCTTGCCTCCGCCATTCCTCGCGCTCATTGGCCTGCTTTTCCGCAATGCTGGCTTTTTTCATTGCGACGACGGTGCTCGCAAGAACCGTTTTCCCGTCCTGGGCAAGCTGTCCGCGTACCAGAATGCGGTCTCCGGAAAGCAATTCTTGCAAGGAAATCGGTACTGCCTCCTTCAAATCCTTTTGGCCGGGCTCCACGCGAAGCAGCTTCGCCCCTTCTTGCACCACGACCGTTACATCCCCTCCTGCATCCGTTGCCAACGTGATGTTGTTCCCGGAAACCGACTTAATCGTTCCCACTGGGCGCGCCGCATTGGGAGCTTGGGCGGTCGCTGCGGGTGCGCCAAGCGGGGTCGCTCGCAGAGCTGTGGTCATCGCCGCGCCAGCGGCGACAAACATGGTTAGCGGCAGAAAGATCTTTATGAGCTTCGAATCACAAAACGCCATCGGAACTGTCCACACCTCCTGAATTTTCCGGGATGACACCGGGCGACGGTTTGGGGATCTTCCCCCCGGCTTACGCGCACTAGCCAACTTGAGCGCACTAATTAGACGTTTCGACAGGTGCAAACCGTTTCAGAAGATAGTCAAGTGTTGGGCTACCGCCTCTCCCAACGCAGCCCGCGGTAGCCTCGGCCACCTACCGCCGTCCCGCAGGTCACCGCAATCTCGCGCAGTTTGTTCCTAAACAAGAACGGCCAGCGTGCCGTCATGATAGAATCCGCCCCATAAGCGTTACCAAGTGCGACGCCCGGAGAGCGCGGCAAGCGTTTGGCCAAGAAAGAGCTTGACCACGCGCCTGACGACGTAAAGCCTGCCATCACTACTTCGAAGTGGGCAGTCTTCCCCGGCAACCGCCGTCCTTGAGAAAGGGGCCCCTTTTCCCATGCATCGGATCCCCGTTACCTCGGTCGATATTACCCAAGTTGGCTACCAGGAAGACTCTGAGACCCTGGAAATCCAGTTCTCCCGCGGTGAGGTTTGCCAGTATTACAATGTGCCTTCAGGCATCTACGACGAGCTGATGAAGTCGCCAACGAAGGAAGAGTATTACCACACACAAATCGGCGAACGCTTTCCCTGCACCCGCATCCGCTGACTATCCGCGGTGTAAGGTCGCGCCCGAGCGCCTCCTTTTTGGCCGTTTGTGGAGCGTAGCGACGCTTGTCCCCGCTGCTCACATGAACGGTGTGCGCGTGCGCGCACACTCGAGTCTACCCGCACCCTGAAAATGGGGAGAGGGGGCTCGCCCTTTTCGACTTTATGATCTGGAGTCCCGAGGTTCCAAAAGGAGCTGGGCTTCCCCGCTTTGGTATTTCCGCTTTGGCATTTCCACTTTCGAATTTCTCTTGTCAGCCTTGTTCGAGGTCGCGTCTCCGGCTGTAGCGGTAGGCCATCGCCACGCCCACGCTCATGAACCCGGCGGCAGGAAGCAGCAGCAAAAGCACACCTTCATTGACGGCTTTCTGCCCGGCCTTCGAGCTCGCCGCAACGTAACTCGAACACATCGCGCAGCCCTGGCTGAAGGCCGGCGGCGCGATACACAGCCAACTCAGGAATAGAAACGTCGCCAAAAATGCGCTGCGCGGCCTCATGTTGCTCCCGCACCTTGTTCGAACGTCCCCGTCATTCCGAGCGGGGAGAGGAATCCCTCTTGCCCTGATCGCCTCACTTCACTCCCAACGTAATAATACGATGCGCGTCGGGAAAGAAAAAGATGGTCATCAGAATCAGGCAGGCCACCACGGAGCACATGGTGATCCATTTCATGCGCGAGATCTCATATCGCAAGTGCATGAAGAACCCGATGATCAGCGCCGCCTTGATCAGCGACAAGCCCATCAGAATCGTCAGCATCCTCGCCGGCGCCATATTCTGATAGGTCAAATACACTTCGATCCCGGTCATCACCAGCAGCGCGGCCCAGACCCACAGGAATTGCGCCTTCTTGTGATGGCGTTGCTCTTCGGCAACGCGCTCGGCAATCGCGATTTGAGTTGCGTCCATTTTCTTCAGGCTCCTAGAGAATCCTTGCGGACATCAAATATACCAGCGGGAAAATGAACATCCACACCAGGTCGACGAAGTGCCAGTACAATCCTGCGACCTCGACATCAGACGAGTCGTACACTTTCGGCTTCAGCCAAAGAATGATGCTGATCACAATCGCCGCCACCAGCAGCACGTGCGCACCGTAATGGAATGGGCTATAAGATGGCGTCGCAAGCCAAGCGATTAGCCACAGCGCCAGCAAGACCGGGACGAACTTCCGCCGCAGCGCGACGACGCCCAGATAGACAATTCCCAGCGTCACGTGCAGCATGTGCATGCCGGTCAAAGTAAAGAAGGTCGAAGGAAATTGCGGCACGCTCTTTGCCACGCTCGAGAATTCCGCGCTCACCTCATGCCCGGGAACCACAGGAAACATCGGCAGCGTCAAACCCTCCGCGATCAGCTTGCTCCACTCCATTCCATGGAGAATCACAAACCCTGCTCCGCATGCGATCGTGGCCAGCAACCACAGCGTCTGGGCTTTCGCGTTGCGCTCGACCGAAGCACGAACGGCCATCACCATGGTCAGCGAACTGGTGAGCAAAAACGCGGTCATAACCGTGGCGTTGATGATGCTTTCGGAGTGGAACGGCGTCGGCCAACCCGCCGTGGAGATGCGCCCATAACTGTACGCGTACAATAGCGCCCCGAACGTCAGCGAGTCCGACATCAGGAACAGCCACATCCCGATCTTCTTCGAGTACGTCCCAAACAGCGACGGCTCGTACACCGACGGGATCTCGTGCGGAACTGCGATATCAGCCATCCCTAGGCCTCCTCCCTACCCTGCTTATCGCGCAAACTCCAGCAGGCACAAAATGTACACCCACAACGCCGCCATGAAGTGCCAGTACCACCCCGCGACGTCCACAACGATGCTTCGCGTCGTCACCGGCCGCCGCAGCAATACAAAAAGTCCCGCCACCAGCAGCGCCACGACGCCGCCCATCAAATGGACTGCGTGTGCTCCCGTCAGCAAGTAAACAAACGAGCTGCTCGGCGTCGTCGCCACATAAAAGCCGCTCGCCCCGAGCCGCTTCCAGGCCATCCACTGCCCCAGCAAGAACGAAAGTCCGAGCGCGATGGTGATCGCCAGCCAAGGCGCTTTCCTTTCCGCGCTCACCGGCACCTGCCCCATCTGCCTGGTCGTAACGGCTGCGGCTCGAACCTTCATTTGCCGTCGCGCCAACTCCATTCCAACGCTGCTCAGCAGCAAAACCAGCGTGTTGACCCAAAGCAGACCCGGCAGCTTCACCGGAATCCAGTCGCGCACCAACTGGTTGGTTCGCGGATCCACAGTCGGCAAC
>Ga0310915_10001069_pt1 | contig 13897 bp, 10 predicted proteins | sample GREbulkMGAN111_FD_202508 | JGI IMG/M metagenome (GOLD analysis project Ga0310915, IMG submission 202508) | Lab enrichment of tropical soil microbial communities from Luquillo Experimental Forest, Puerto Rico - GRE.bulkMG.AN111 | ecosystem: Environmental > Terrestrial > Soil > Tropical forest >...
CTGATGCGGACCTTGTGGCGGCAGTCGACAGCACTAATGTGCTCCATTTTGCTGGTTGCTGGAGCGCCCCCAACGACGGCATCGCCGGAAATACTGACACGGCAAGATAGTGCCCCTGACGAGCAGCCTCCCAAGATTTCAAACGATCAATTGGATTCATTGGTTGCGCCTATCGCCCTTTACCCCGATGACCTTCTCGCTCAAGTGCTTGCTGCATCTACTTATCCTTTGGAGGTCATCCAGCTTCAGCAGTTTTTGGATAAACACAAGGACCTGAAGGATAAAGGGCTCACCGACGCAGTGATGAAGCAACCCTGGGACCCGAGCGTGCAAGCGATGGCAGCATTTCCTGATGCGGTCAAGCTACTGGCGAACGACATTCAGTGGACGACGGACCTAGGGAACGCAATGCTTGCCCAACAATCTGACGTGATGGACGCCGTGCAGCGCATGCGTGCTAAAGCAAAGGACACTGGCAATCTCAAGTCGAACGAGCAGATGAAGGTTGAAACAAAGGTTGTCGAGAACAAGAGCGTCGTGGTGATACAGCCATCCAATCCTGAAGTCGTTTATGTTCCGAGCTACAACCCCACGGTGGTGTACGGACCTCCGGCGTACCCTTACCCACCCGTCGCTTACCCCCCTCCGGGCTACTACGCGGCAGGCATGGCCATTTCGTTCGGCGTCGGTATGGCCATCGGAGCAGCTTGGGGCGGTGGCGGCTGGTGCTGTCACAGCGGGTGGGGGAGCAACAACACGATCAACATCAATAACAACAACACCTTCGTGAATAATTCCAATCGGCAGAACAGCGTTTCAAATAGGAGCGGCAATAGAACCGGAAACAGCACCTGGCAACACAACTCGCAGCACCGCGGCGGGGCCCCCTACGCGAACAAGGCAACTGCAAACAAGTACGGCGGCACGGCGCGAGGAGATTCCATGAGCAGCCGCCAGGGGAACGCGCGCCAGAATCAGGGGCAGCGGGGCGGTGGGCAGCAGCTTGGTAGCAACCGCACGGCAGGTGGCGGTCAGCAGCTGGGCGCCGGCAACCGCTCGGCGGGCGGTGCGAACAGCTTGGGAGCAGACCGAGCCGGTGGGGGCGGCGGGGGCGGCGATCGTGTAGGCAACCGAAGCGTATCCCCAAGCTCCGGCGCTAGCTCGCGGGGCGGCGGTTTTGGCGGCGGTTCTGGCGGGATGAGCGGAGGTAGCGCGCGTGCCAGCAGCTCACGAGGCGCGTCCAGCATGGGTGGCAGTCGTGGCGGCGGCGGTCGTGGCGGCGGCGGGAGGAGGAGGTAAGGAAGCCATGAGCGGAGAGAATCGCATGATCGGACCAAGTTCAAAAAGCAGTGCGTGCACCATGCTTCTCATCATCATGGCCAGTGCCTGTTATTGCCTCCTGGTTTCGCCTTCTGCAGCGCAGACCCCGTCCTCGCGGCCATCTCAAAAGATGTTCGCGACGCCGAGAGAAGCTGCCGACGCCCTCATCCAGGCGGCGGGAAATTATGATTTGCCTGCCCTGAAAGAGATTCTCGGGACGGACGGCGAGGATCTGGTGTCGTCAGAAGACCCCGTTCAAGACAAAAACAGGGCTGCCGCATTTGCGGCGAAGGCGCGCGAGAAGACCGAGGTTAGTGCGGACCCCCAAGATTCCAAACGGGCCATCGTTTCGGTTGGCGATGACGACTGGCCGCTCCCCATTCCTATCGTGAAGCGAAACGGAAAGTGGCTTTTCGACAGCAAAGAGGGCCGTGAGGAAATCCTTTTGCGGCGCATCGGCTCGAACGAACTGGATGTCATCCAGATCTGCCGCGGCTACGTGGAAGCACAACACGAATACGCTCTGGAAAAGCACGATGGTGGCGAGGTGAACCAGTACGCGCAGCGGATCATCAGTTCTCCCGGAAAACAGGACGGTCTGGTCTGGAGGAACGCAGATGGAAGTCTGGGTGGACCGATTGGTGAGGAAGTTGGCAAAGCGCTTGAGGAAGGTTATACGAGTAAAAGCAAGCCCTATCACGGTTACTATTTCAAGATTTTGAAAGGGCAGGGCCCCTCGGCGCCGTTGGGCCGCATGGACTTCGTGGTGAACGGCGCGATGATTGGAGGCTTTGCTCTAGCGGCGGCGCCGGCCGAGTACCGCGTAACGGGAGTGAAGACATTCATCGTTAGCTATGCGGGGATTGTCTATGAGAAGGATCTTGGCCCGGACACTCTCAACCTATTCAGGAACATGGAACTTTACGACCCGGACAAAACCTGGCACGCCACTGACGACAACTGGTGACGCTACTCGCCGTATGGTTCGGCAAACAGAATGGATTCGTAACCTCTTTTAAAGGAGAAGGAGCATGAAAAGGTTAATACTTCTAGCGACCGCTCTGTTCTTGTCGAGCGTAACCCCGGCTATTGCCCAGGATGTGCGCTACGACTTTGACAAAGAGAAGGACTTTTCGAAATACAAAACGTACAAGTGGGTGCCCATCAAGGGCGCTGACCTGCCCGATGACCTCACGCAAAAGGCGTTAACGAGCGCGATTGACGCTCAACTCGCTACCAAAGGACTGACGAAAACTGACTCGGACGACGCCGATCTGTACGTCGGCTATCAAACTGCCCTTGGTCAGGAAAAAGAGTTCACCTCCTATAACACGGGTTGGGGCTACGGCCCGGGCTGGGGGGGAGGATGGTATGGCGGTGGCATGGCCAGCACGACGACCTATGGTTCAACGTCCACTGTTTACGTTGGACAGTTAGATTTGAGCATGTACGACCCTAAGAGCAAACAGCTGGTTTGGCGAGGGGTGGCAACGAAGACATTAGATCCCAAAGCCAAGCCGGAGAAGAAACAGAAGAACATCACCAAAGCCGTCACGAAACTCCTTAAGAAGTACCCGCCAGAGGTGAAAAACTAGTATGCGCTGCAATCTGACAGTGCTTCTGATTGCATGAAGTTGGCGAACGATGTAGTCAAGATGGGTTGAAAACTGGTTTCACCAAAATGGCCGGGATCGGAGAAAACCGAGAACCCTGGACGGAAAAGAGGCTTTGCCGGTCCAAAGGTTTGGGCGTGGGAATCAAATAGGCACCTCGTGTCGCTGCACGCTCAAGAGAGCTCGCGTTTGGGGGAGTTGATCCATCTGGTTTGACCGCGACGCCTTACAAGGCGCTTTTCCCGCCGTCAAAAAGCTGTCCGAGTGCTGTTGCTGATCGATCATCCGTCAGGGAACGCGCCAGATAAAGGGCATCGCCCTGGTCACCACCTTGCAAGCTCAACCGAGCATGCGACCCAAACACGAGCGAGTTGTCCTTATGGATGGCCCTCCCATCGCAAACACGAACTCGTTCTGGTTGAGTTTCTGAGGTTGGCCGGTCTGGTTCAAGAGGAAATCGTTTGCGCTGAGAAGCTCATTACGCAAGAACTCAAAAAACCGATCCCTCAAAATCATCGCCGCGCAGTTTTTTTGATCAAGCGCAGGTTAGCGCCTCCGCAGCGGCCAAACCCCGCATCATAGAGTGCCGTCTGAATCTTGAACTCCTGAATACTGTCAGGATTCGGAATGGGATCCCACCGCTGCCTGCGGCACTTCCCCGCACATCGCCAACACCAATCTCAAATAGTTGCTAGTTATTGTCGTAGGAACGAGTTCCGTGGACGTAGACTCCATCGTTAAGGCGCAATCTGCGACAGAGCCAAAGGCCGCTCAAACGAGGCAGCCGGGTTTCGCATGCGCACCAGGTTGTAGGCTGCGCACGCGAAGGCAAAGATCCAATCGACCTTCAAGGTTCCGCGATGACGCAATTTGCGCAACAACGCGATGGTCTTCAGCCAGCCAAAACATTCTTCGATGCGCTTCCTTTTCTTCTGGCTGATGGCGTAGCCCGTATGTCGCGTGGTTCGACTATCGATGGCGCTGCCGCCTCGCCGTCCCAGGTTTTGCGCCACGTGCGGCGTCATGCCCAGGTTCCGGCATTCGCGCACAAAATCCGCGGTGTCGAAACCTTTGTCGCCGCCCACCGTCACGCGCTCAATTCCGGGAACCTCCTGCAGCATCTCCAGTGCGGCGTAGCGCTCAGCGATGCCCGTGGCCTCCCACACGCGGCTGTCCACAATCAATCCGTTGCGATTCTCCACCAGCAGATTCCCGCAGTAGCTCAACTTCGCCTCCTTGCCCGCGCCTTTGCGCGCCAACTTGGCCTCCGGATCCGTTTTCGATTCGTGCGTCTGGTTGCAGCGCTTCTCCCCATGAAAATCCACACTGGGATTTCCGGGGTCCTCCGGCGGAGACGCATCCTTTTTGTCCTTCCGCTGAAAACTCTTCAAGCTGGCCCACGCTTCCAGCAGCGTGCCATCCACGGTGAAGTGTTCGTCCGAAGTCCATCCCCTCTCGGTCGCCTGCGCCACCACCCGCGCCAGAAATTCCTTGGCGAGCTCGGCCTCCAGCAACCGGTCGCGGTTCTTGGTGAACACCGTTGCGTCCCAGACCGCATCATCCATATTTAGCCCCACGAACCAGCGGAATAAAATTTTGTAGTCCATCAGCAGCCGCTCGCTGCACACCGAATACAACATCTGCAACAGCTGCGCGCGCAACAACTGCTCCGGCGGAATCGATGCGCGACCTACTTTCGCGTACATCTTGTTGAACTGCGGCGACAGCTGCTTCAGGATTTCGTCCACCATCGTGCGGATCGGCCGCAGCGGATGGTCGCGGGGCACGCGCTGCTCCGGGGAAATGTAGCTGAACGCGTGACTCTGCTGCTGATCGGTTCCTCTCATGCACCATTGGACGTGCTCTGTGCTGCCTCGTTACAAAATTTCCGAGTTTTTCCGCAGCCTGCTAGGTGGCTTAGGTGGCTGAAAAACGTAGCTCTTCCGCCTCTGTTGGCGTAAGCTTTCTAGATTTATGGAGAAACGCTGGTAACCGTAAGCAACGATAGCCCAACCTGTCAAATTTGCCAGGTTTTACCAGACATAAGTTGCATGAAGTTTCTGGCTGCCCGAGGAGGGCATGCCTGTTTCACTTTTCGGACATCAGTGAAAATGACCGCAACCTCCCTCTCTCGTATGGCGCATTGGCCAAGGCCAAGACGTTCGCGGAGTAGTCAGACGTGCGGGAAACTGCGATTCGAGCGTGGAGGCGGCTGCTCATCAGTAGCGATGTTCCTAATGGTGCTTTGCTGCCTGTTGTTCGCCTCGAGCCTGGGAGCGCAGCTCAAGCAAACCCGGAGAGTATTGATTCTTAATGACCTTGGGATCGTTTCATCGCCCGCCTTCGCAGAAGTCGATCAAGCAATCTTCCGCGGTCTCGAGAATTCGTCTTACCAGATCGAGCTGTATCATGAGAGTTTGCAACTGACGTTTTTTCCAGAAGAAGCTTCTCAGCGCCTGTTTCGCGAGTTGCTTATACAAAAGTATTCAGAACGCAAACCCGACGTAATCATTGCGGCCGGATCAGCATCCCTTAGGTTCATCGCCGAGTCGCATGAAAGCTTCATCCGAGATACGCCCATCGTCTTTTGCGCGGTTGTGGGAGAGATGCCGGAACAGCTAAAGTCACACATGCACTTTACCGGCGTTTTAGGCAGGCTACGGCCGGCAGAGACTTTAAGCGCGGCACTCCACTTGTTACCCGGCACCAAGCACGTCGTGGTCGTGGGCGGTACGGGCAAATTCGACGAAGCGTGGGAAGCCGTCGCAAGACAGGCTTTCCAAAACTACGAATTGAAGCTCGATTTCAGGTATCTTACGGACGTGACGATGCCTGTCCTGCTTGAGCGGCTTAGGCATCTGCCAAGCAACACGATTGTCTATCACACTTCCATCTCACAAGATGCGGCGGGAGAGCGCTTTATTGGTTCAGTTCAGTCCTTACCCTTAGTGGCTAGCGCCGCGAATGCCCCGGTCTTTGTCATGGACGATGTGGATCTTAGGGCGGGAACGGTGGGTGGCGACCTGGTGAATTGGGCGGAGGACGCTCAGGTCGCGGCGGAGATGGCTGTACGGGTTCTCGACGGCGAGAGGCCCGAGGATATCCCCGTCGTGATGAGCAACCACTCCTACATGTTTGATTGGCGTGCCCTGCGGCGCTGGAAGATTGCCGAGAGCAATCTGCCGCCCGGCAGCATCGTGCTCAATCGGCCGCCGAGCTTCTGGGGGCTGTATAAGCGATATATCCTCGCCGGCATACTTGTCCTGGTAGCGCAATCGCTCGGCATTGGGGCGCTGCTCCGGCAACGAGCCGAGAGAAGAAAGACGGAAATGGCGCTGGTCCGCTCCAGCGAAAGCCTCCGACTGGCGATGCAATATGGGAAAGCGGTTGGCTGGGACCTAGATGTTAAGACCGATCGAGTGGCTTGGTTTGGCGACTTACCTACGATGTTCGGGATGAGGTCCGAAACCTTCTCTGGGGAGGTCGACGATTTCTACCGGTATGTGCACCCGGATGATCGAAAGCGAATCTCGGATGCCGTGGCTGAAACCACGCGAGGTCACCACGGGCCTTTCGCTGAGGAATTCCGGATCCTTTGGCCTGACGGCACAACCCGTTGGATTGTCTCACGAGGTACGCTGGAATACGCAACGAACGGCGAACCCAGGCGTATGGTCGGGATGGCGGTTGACATTACCGAGCGAAAAAGCGCGGAACAGGCTCTCGAGCAGTCGGAGCGCAAGTTTTCGAGTGTCTTTCAACAAGGCCCCCTGGCCATCGCCATAACCAGCCTCGCGGATCACCGCTATGTCGAAGTCAACGAAACGTACGCGCACCTGACGGGGTGGAGCCCCGACGAAGTGATTGGCCGAACCCCCTTGGACATTGGCCTCTGGGTCGACCCGCTGCAAAGGGAGGAATTCGTGAAGCGTCTTCTGGCTGAAGGCGCTGCGCGAAATATCGAGGTTCGAGTTCGCCGAAAAGACGGTCAGATCCGCGCGACCTTAGGCTCCTCGGAGATCATTGAATGCAACGGCGAGCCGTGTGCCCTTTCCATCTTTGCGGACGTTACCGATCTTAAGCAGGCTGAGGAGGCAGAACGTAATTCAGAGAATCGATTCCGGCAGTTTTTTGACACCTTGCCCGAATATTGCTTTATGACTTCTGCAAATGGCGAAATCCTGGACACCAATCCCGCGGCCTGCAAGGCTCTCGGTTACGCAAGAGAAGAACTGATCGGGAAGTCCTTGTCCACGATTTATGCTCTCGGGTCGGTCCCTAAGATGGTGGATTTGCTTGAAAAGTGGCAGCGAACTGGAACACTGCACGACGAAGAGATGATCATCGTCACGAAAGAAGGTCAAAAGCGAAGCGTACTCCTCAATGCAGGATCAGTGAAAGACGCCGATGGGAACCTCCAATATTTGACTACAGTGCTGGTGGATATCACCGAGCGGCAGCAGGCCGAAGCCGCCTTGCGGGAAAGCGAAGAGCGCTTCCGCCATGTCGCCAACGCTGCTCCCGTCATGATCTGGATGTCCGGCCCCGGCAAGCGCTGCACGTATTTCAATCAGCCTTGGCTCAATTTCACCGGTCGTCCGCTGCAGTCAGAACTGGGAGACGGGTGGAAGGAGGGCGTGCACCCTGAGGATTTGCAACAGTGCTTGCAGACCTATGCGAGCGCGTTTGACCGGCGCGAGCCTTTCGAGATGGAGTATCGCCTCCGGCGGCGCGATGGCGAGTATCGTTGGGTTTCTGATCGAGGGGTGCCAAGATTTAACCCGGATAATTCCTTTGCCGGATACATCGGTTCGTGCATCGACGTTACAGATCGCAAACTGGTTCAAGAGTCTCTGTCCGACATCAGCCGCAAGCTAATCAAAGCCCAGGAGGAAGAACGCGCGTGGATCGCCCGAGAGCTTCACGACGACATCAATCAGCGAATTGCATTGGTGACCGTGAATCTAGAACGCTTACAAAAGGATTTTTCTTCTCTGCCGTCTGCGGCAACCAGTCAACGCCTCGAAGAGATACGTGAACTCCTTTCAGGTCTCGGGAGTGACGTGCAATCCCTATCGCATCACCTGCACTCTTCAAAGCTGGAATACCTGGGCATCGTGGCAGCAACCGCGAGTTTCTGTAAAGAGCTAGCCGAGGAGCGTGGAGTCGAGATTGAGCTTCACACCGACAAGATCTCGAGGAAGCTGCCTCAGGAGATCGCGCTTTGCCTCTTTCGCGTCTTGCAGGAAGGGCTCCAGAATGCTGTCAAGCATAGCGGGTCGCGGCACTTCGAGGTTCGCCTCAAGGGTGCACCGGATGAAATTGAGCTGACGGTGCTCGATTCCGGAGTTGGCTTTGACCCCGAGGCGGCCATCACGGGCAGCGGTTTGGGCCTGACCAGCATGAAGGAACGTTTGAAACTGGTCCATGGACAACTTTTCATAGATTCCCAACCCGGGCGCGGCACCGTGATTCGCGCCACCGTCCCACTGAGTCTTGGCGCTAAGGCCGCGCACGCAGGAATTTGGGACACGGAGTTTCCTTGAGGCGTGTCCGGTGATTTCGAGGATCCCTCAATACGATCACCGCTTAGCAAGATTGCACTTTTAAGATCACTGGAATTTGATGAGAAAAACAAATGTTGATCTGTACTTTATGTGGGTCAATGAACCTGCTGCGGTTAAAACTCGGAAACCAATATCCATCTCGTCCGGGATGGCGAACTTGAACAAACCGTTCATCCTGGAGTTCTCCGACACTCTTTACGTGGACTGCGGTTTCACAGGAATCCAGTCTGTCGTCAATCGAGTTGCAGCTGGAGAGGGAGGGTGCTCACGGGTCGAGCCGCCAGATTTCTCTTTGCGGCAAGCAATCCGTCACTGACAAACTGTTTGCCTTCAAGCACTGCGGCGACCGCGGGGAATAGATCGTTTCCAGCTCGTGGTTTGTGGACGTAGCCTAGCGCACCCGAGCTGAGGGCCTCTTCCACTACCTCGGAGGAGCCTTCCTGGGTGAGGAAGACGATCCTGGATCGCGGGGCTAGCTCTCGAATCCGCCGCGCGGCCTCGATTCCGTTGAGTCCAGGCAGGCCAATGTCCATGAGAATCAGGTCTGGATCCAATTCTTCTGCGCAACGAACTGCCTCCAACCCGTCTGAGGCTTCACTTACCACTTCGAAGTCCGGCTTTTCCCGAAGCAAACTTGACACGAGCGCGCGAAAGGGCCCGAAGTCTTCTACGAGGAGAACGCTGTTCATTGTGCGCATGGCTTTAGCCCTCGGACCTTTTCCTTAGCATCTGTGGTTTGCTTGACCCTTGGCAATCCGGTCGTGCCCGCAACCTCGAGTAGGGGAATCACCTTAGTTGGTGTTGCGTCCGTTTGGCTGAGGTTGTCGTAACCCTAAAAGCAGACTGGTCTTGCAGTCTATCTTCCCTGTAAGAAGTGACAGTTGAGCCTTTCGGCGATGTATTTCAACCTTCGAAACCGGAAATGGTCTAGGTGTTAGCCGCCATTCCGCTCCGCTCGCCCGTCGTTCCAAGCAGATGGAACGCAGCGGGGAAGCTCGTTCCCAATGCGAGCGGCACTCGATAGCCAAAAATTCCGGAGAAGAGGTGCTAAATGAAAGGCCGCGCATTGGTCTTATCAGCCGTAGGTTTGTTTGCCGGAACCATCTTTCCGGCGCGTGCCATTGCTCAGTCGGATTCCAATCAAAAGGTGGAAGAACTGCAAAAACAACTCGACGAACTGCGCAAGCAAATGGGCAAGCTCGAGACGCAGCTCGGCGAACTGCGAAGCAAGACGACGGAGGCTGCCGCCCCCACGGCAGCCCCGTCCGTCAAGCAAGAAGGTACCATTGAAGCGACTAATCCTCCGCGTCAGGGTGAGACCTCCCCGCAAGTTGGGCAACAGACGGCAACCCGCAAAACCTTCTCCGAGGACAGTGTTGCTGCTGCGCGTTTTGATAACGTTCCTCTTGATCCCAAATACCACGGCTATTTTCGCTTACCGGGTACGGAGACGCTCCTGAAGATTGGTGGCTACTTCAAAACGGATTTCATCTACGATTTGAAACCAGCCGGAAACACGGACTCGTTCATTCCATCTTCGATTCCCATCCCGACGGTGGTCGGCGTGAACAATGCGACCGTTTCGGTCCGTCCGACACGCCTGAGTCTAGACTTTAGGGTTCCCACCACGAAAATTGGCGATGTGCGCTTCTACCTCGAGGGCGACCTCTTTGGAACCAATGCAACTACGCCCCGCTTGCGTCATGCCTACGCTCAGGCAAGGAACGTCCTGATTGGCCAGACTTTCTCGAACTTTATGGACCCGGACGGATTCCCTGACACTCTCGACTTCCAGGGGCCCAACGGCATGGTGAACGTGCGAAATCCGCAGCTGCGCTATGGACTCGCGCTGAGACCGAGCACGACTCTTTACATCTCCGTGGAAAAACCGAGCTCTGACATCATCTTCAAGACCGCGCAATTTTCATCCCAGCCAAATGCTCCCAGCCCCGATGCAGCGGTCCGGGTGCGGCAAGAGTTCGAGCGCGGCCACGTCCAAGTCGCCTGGCTATTTCGCTCGGTCGCAGCGTTTCTACCGAACGGGAGAACGGACTCCGTTTTTGGCTGGGGCCTGAACACTTCGCTTGGTTTCAAGACCATTGGCAAAGATAACGTCATTTTTGCGGTCGCTGCCGGGCATGGAATCTCGCGATACCTTCAGGACACCTCCGGGCTGGGAATCGACGCCGAACCGGCATCGGGTGTCACCACGCATTTACAAGCGACCCCTGCGGTGGGAGTCGAAACCGCCTATCAACACTATTGGCTGAAGACATTGCGCTCGAGCGTGATCTACTCGTACGCCGGAGTAAACAATACGGCCCTGTTCTCGTCAGCTGCACCGGCCACATATAACCACGCCACCTACACTGGTTCCAACGTGATTTGGAATCCTTACGGCAATTTCAATGTGGGAGCCGAATTCCTCTACGGTTGGGCGATGGAGCAAAACGGCCTGAAGGCAAACGCGCCACGCATTCAATTCAGCGCAAAATACAGCTTCGTGAAGGTGGACGCAGACCGCTAGAGGTTTCTGCGCCATGTCAGCCGTGCGGCTCAGGCTCACTTGTGAGTCAAAGACCCCCTTGAGACCGGTCCAATGAACACGGATACGCGTCTGTCTCCAATGAATCGGGCACGGTATTTGGTGAGAATCGTTCCCGGTTTGACGAGCCTTCTGAAATACCAGCGGTTGGACCTTCCTTGCGATCTACGCGCTGGATTGTCGGTTGCCGCAGTCGCGCTCCCGGTGGGTGTGGCCTATGCACACCTCGCCCGGTTTAACCCTGCGGTCGGGCTATATTCAAGCATCCTTCCCCTTCTCGGTGAAGTGATCGGGGCCTATCAGAGCATGCAAGCTCTCGGGAGCGGATCTCCATGACATCGGCGCGAATGGACTTGACCGGACAGCACCGAAAGCCAGGTCAGCACGGTCGCGGGTCTGCTGCGCGTGCTTCAGGGCCAAGTTCACTACCCCTATCGACGGTCAGGCGAGCGCTTGGCGTGCTCCTTTTTGCGGCCGTCTTCCTTACTTCCGGCACGCCTGGCCACCGGTTTGTTTCGGTTGGCCAAACATCCAGCGAAGCTCGTGCCGCTTCGTCGGAAAGCAGCTTGCTTCGGGAGATCATTACCTCGGGCCGTCTCACAGATCTGCGCTGGCCTGACTTTTCCGACTACCGGAACCACCTTCAGAGCTTTTACGAGCCAACCTCTTTTAGCTTGGTGTGGATTCACCAAGGACGGCCTACGCCTCAAGCGCTAGCGGTCATCGAAGTCTTTGCGCAGGCGGACCGAAATGGATTGGACCCGGAAGATTACGACGGTTCCCGCTGGAAACAGCGGTTGACGGGAGAGTTCCAAGCTGGCGATGAGGCGCGCTTCGATGCGGCTCTTTCCGTTTGCCTCATGCGCTATGTTTCTGACCTGCACATTGGGAAGGTCAACCCCAGACACTTTAAATTTGGCCTCAGCGTTGAAAGCAAAAAGTATGACCTCCCGCGATTCATTCGTGAACGTCTAGTCGGGGGGCAAAATATCGAGGCAGCTTTGGCTGAGGTCGAGCCCCGTTTCCCAGGGTATGAGCGCACCTTGGCAGCGCTCCGCCACTACCTTGATATCTCGAAGCAAAATCACGGTGAGACGCTGCCGGCTCCTTCCAAGACGCTCGAACCGGGAGACCGATACGACGGGGTGGCGCGCCTAACACGCTTGCTTCAGTTATTAGGGGACCTGCCGCAAGACACACCGGTCGCCACCGACGTTCTTTACGATGGGGCAGTCGTAGAGGGAGTCAAACGGTTCCAGCAGCGCCACGGCCTTTCGCCGGACGGGCGTGTCGGGGAGCAGACCCTGAAGCAACTCAACACGCCCCTGAGTTTCCGCATACGGCAGTTGCAGCTGACGCTGGAGCGTTGGCGCTGGCTTCCGGAGGAGTTCCCGCAGCCGCCGGTGGTAGTAAATATTCCGGAATTTCGACTTCGAGCTTACGACGACGTTGGCCGAACTGTCCTAGCCATGAATGTAATTGTAGGCAAAGCGATCCGGCACGAGACGCCCGTCTTCGAAAAAGACATGCGTTTCGTTGTATTTCGTCCCTACTGGAATGTGCCACCAAGTATCCAACGCTCCGAACTCGTTCCTGCGATTCGGCGCGATGCCAATTACGTCGCAAGTCAAAACTACGAAATTGTCACGCGTGACGGGCAGGTGGTTGCCGCTGGTCGTGTGAGCGACGACGTTTTAGAGAAACTCAAGGCAGGCAAGCTCGCCATTCGACAAAAGCCGGGGCCCAACAACGCCCTTGGTTTGGTCAAATTTATGTTTCCGAACGAGTACTACGTTTACCTGCATAGCACGCCTTCGCAGCAGCTCTTTGCACAATCGAGGCGGGATTTTAGTCACGGATGCATTCGAGTGGAGAGGCCTACCGAATTGGCCGCTTGGGTTCTAAAGGACAATCCCGAATGGAATTTGGAGCGCATTCGCTCTGCGATGCAGGTTGGAAAGGATGATTTCCAGGTGAACCTGACGAAGCCGATCCCGGTCCTCATCCTCTACGGCACGGCAGTCGTCGATGAACAGGGACGGGTGCATTTCTTCCATGATCTCTACGGCCACGATGCCGCACTGGAGAAGGTACTGGCCAAGGGATACCCCTATCCCGGTTAATCGCTTTTCGAAGAGGGAGTGATTCCCGATGGGCAACATAAATAACGGCAAAGTTAACGGCAGTTTGAAGCGCAAGCGATACGAAAAGGAGCTTAGCAGACTGCAAGCCGAGCTTTGCGAGCTTTCGACGTGTCGTCGTGTTGTTTGAAGGTCGTGACACCGCTGGCAAGGGCGGCACCATTCGTGCGATGACCGAACGGGTGAGTCCCCCCGTGTTTCGCACGGGCCCTGCTAAGAGCAAGACACCTTGTCGCTGAAAAGTTCCAGTTCTTACGGAGCCGGACAGCCGGCGCGCAGGTTGTGCCTCCCTTTGGCCCATTTTCACCTGTGACCAACATCTTGCTTCGTTGCTTCGTACCTTTCAATGCACGCAACTATTTGAATCCTTCTTCTGGGAATTGATTGTTCGTGCCCGCCACATTGAAACTGAAATACGCTTTCGTAGAGCTTACCGCCACGAAAAAGCCCAGCGCAACAGGCGTGCCTGGGCACGTCGTTGTGGCTGGAGGTGCGACTGTCACCGGCGTGGCGGTCAGTTGTCCAAAGGCGGTCTGCCCAGTTTCTTGATAGGTACCTGCGATTTGAGCAAGGCAGGAACCCGCAAAAACCATAGTGCCAGTAACATTGCCGTTACTGGCGTTGATGGCTCCCACGAGTGGTCCGTTCCCGAACGCGTAAATTCCGGTGAATTGCGGAGGATTCTGAGCCTGAACCGACGAGATCGTTCCG
>Ga0310915_10001072_pt1 | contig 13890 bp, 11 predicted proteins | sample GREbulkMGAN111_FD_202508 | JGI IMG/M metagenome (GOLD analysis project Ga0310915, IMG submission 202508) | Lab enrichment of tropical soil microbial communities from Luquillo Experimental Forest, Puerto Rico - GRE.bulkMG.AN111 | ecosystem: Environmental > Terrestrial > Soil > Tropical forest >...
GCGCGCGGCGTCCTTCAGCTTCTCCATCTCCTCATAGATGGCCTGGAAACCGTTGGTCGAATTGATCACCATCTGCACCGGCAGGCCGCCCGGGCCGCCTGGCAGCGGCGGCAGGTTGAAGGCGAAGGCGTTGACGCCCTCGATCTTGGAGAGTTCGGCCTGCACCAGCGGCTTCAGCTTGATCGACGAGCGCGTGCGCTCGTCCCAGGGCGTGAGCAGCATGCCGGCGATGCCGTTCTGCGGGCCGTTGATGCCGTTCAGCACGAAGCGTAAGTCGGTTTCGGGGAATTTCTGAAACGCCTTGTCGAGCTTGTCGCCGTAGAAATCGAGGTAGTCGATGTTGGCGTATTTCGGCGCCTTGGTCACCGCAAAGACGATACCCTGATCCTCCTCGGGCGCGAGTTCCTTTGAGGTGTGCATGTAGAGGAATCCGACCAGGAACAGGATCGTCAGCGCGAACAGACCGGTGATCGGCCGGTAATCGAGCGAACGGTCGAGCTTGCGGCCGTACCAGCGCGTCATCGTGCCGAACACGTGGTCGACAAGCTTGGCAAAACGTCCCTCCTCCGAGCTCTTCAGGAACACCGAGCACATCATCGGCGACAGCGTCAGCGCGATCACGCCGGATACGATCACCGAGCCTGCAAGCGTGAACGCGAACTCGCGGAACAACGAACCGGTCAGGCCGCCAAGGAAGCCGATCGGTGCGTAGACGGCGGCCAGCGTAATCGTCATCGAGACGACCGGGCCGACGATTTCGCGTGCGCCTTTCAGCGATGCCTGAACCGGCGACAGGCCCTCTTCCAGATGGCGATGGATGTTCTCCACCACCACGATGGCGTCGTCGACCACAAGGCCGATCGCCAGCACCATGGCAAGCAGGGTCAGCAGGTTGAAGCTGAAGCCTGCGATCAGCATGAGCGAGCAGACGCCGACCAGCGACAGCGGAATGGTAACGACCGGAATGATGACCGAACGGAACGTCGCCAGGAACAGGAAGATCACGACGACGACGATCAAAACGGCTTCGGCGAGCGTCTTCTCAACCTCGTCGATCGAAGACTGAATGAATTTCGTGGAATCAAACGCCACCTTCATCTTCAGCGAGGGCGGCAGGTTCCGCTCGATCTCCGGAAACAGCGCCCGGACGCCCTTTACGATCGTCAGCGGATTGCCTTGCGGCGTTGCCTGCACGCCGATGAAGATGGCGTGCTCGCCGTTGAAGGCGACGCTCGCGTCCGTGCTTTGGGCGGCCAGCTCGACGGTTGCGATGTCCTCCATCCGCACGAAGCCGCCGTCCTTGGATTTGACGATCATGCGCTTGAACTGCGCGACGTTCTGCAGATCGGTGTTGGTCGAGACGTTGGAGACGATGAAAAAGCCCTTGGCCTGACCGGCTGCGGCCTGGAAGTTGTTGGCGGCGATCGCGACGGCGACATCGCCCGGCGAAACGCCGCGGCCGGCCATCTTCACCGGATCGAGCCACAGCCGCATAGCGAAGGTCTGGCCGCCCAGGATGTCGGCGGACGCGACGCCATCGACGGTCGACAGGACGGGCTGCACGACGCGCGTCAGATAGTCGGAGATCGCGCTTCCCGTGAGCTCTTCGGAGGAGAAGCCGATATACATGACGGCCGTGGTCTGGCCGGTGGACTTGGTGACGACCGGGTCGTTCGACTCTTTCGGAATGAGATATTTGACGGAGTTGACCTTGGCCAGGACTTCGGTGAGCGCCTGGTTCGGGTCGAAGTTCAGCTTGATGTAGACTTGGATCGTCGACGTGCCGAGCACCGAGGACGAGGTGATGTAGTCGACGCCTTCGGCCGAGGCGACCGCCTGCTCGATCGGCGTGGTGATGAAGCCCTGAATCAAATCCGCCGATGCGCCGGGATAGACGGTCGTGACGTTGACGACCGTGTTCGACAATTTCGGATATTGCCGGATCGGCATGACGGTCGCCGCCCGCAGGCCGATCAGAAGGATCAGCATGCTGACGACTATCGACAGCACCGGACGCTTGATGAAGATATCGGTGAAAGCCATCGCGGCTACCTCGTAACGTCGGATCGCGCGCGTTAGTAGCGCGGCGGCTGTGCCGGAACCGGCGGCGGCGCATCGGTCGAGATCACGACCGGCGCCCCCGACTGCAGCTTGAGCTGACCGACCGCGACCACGCGGTCGCCGGCGTTCAGGCCTTTGAGGATTTCGGCGCGCCCGTTGAGGCGATAGCCCGACTGCACGAATGTGCGAACGGCGGTGAACGTGCTCTTGCCGTCCTCGCCCTTCTTCTCCGTGAGCAGGAACACCGAGTCTCCGTAGAGCGTGTAGTCCACGGCCGTTTCGGGAACGGTAACCACCGGCGGCTTGTCCGGCAGCACCACGGTCGTGGTCGCGAACATGCCGGGCTTCAGGATGTGATCGGGGTTGGCGATCGTCGCCTGCACGCGAATGTTGCGCGTATCGGTCGCGATCTGTGGCTCGATGGTGGTGATCTTGCCCTCGAACGTCTGGCCCGGATAGGCGTCGACCGCGATGCGGACGATCTGGCCCTCCTTCAGTTGGCCGGAGTCCTTTTCGGTCACCGTGAAGTTCGCATAGAGCTCGGACAGATCGGTCAGCGAGACCATCTGCGTGCCGGCCGTCAGATACTGCCCGACCTCGACCTTGCGCACGCCGAGCTCGCCGTCGAAGGGCGCCCGCACCAGCTTTTGCGAGATGATCGCTTCGGTCTTGGCGATGCCGGCAAGCGCCTGGTCGTAGGCCGCCTGCGCCTGGTCGACGGTCGATTGCGGACCGAACTGGCGCGATGCCAGTTGCTTGGCGCGGTCGAGCTGCAACTGCGCCACCGTCGCCTGCGCCTTGTAGTTGGCGAGGTCGCCCTGGTCCGGCCCGTCGAAAAGCTGCACCAGCGGCGTACCCGCCTTCACATGCGAGCCGGCGGTGAACATGATGTCGGTGATGCGTCCGTTGACGTCGGACATTACATTGACCTGGTGCACCGCCGCGAGCTCGCCGACTGCGGTCAGAAGGTTGGGAATCACCTCGGACTTCGCCTCGACGACACTGACATTGGTCGGCGGCGGTTTGTTGTTGGCAAAGAACTGCGCGATCATGTGGCTGCGGAAGGCGTTGAAGCCCACCAGCCCGCCCACCAGCAATGCTAGCGCGAGCCCCACGACGATGAACCAGCGCACCATCCGCACGGGGCGGGTGCGCGACTTTTCGTCAATTGGCCTTCCCGAGAGCTTGGGTTCGGTCGCAATATTCATGGTCATGCACTTTCTGCAGCTACCGTCGGCGCGGCGGCCTGCGATAAATCGCAGGCCAGATGCGCAGCAATTGCGGCGTCGTTAAGTCCAATGCCCCGCAGAAGGAATTCGCAAAGCTGTCGTTCGAGCTGGCTCGCGTGTCCGTAGGCGAGGCAGGGAACCGCCGGAAGGCGGGTCAGTGCCGCCGACAGCGCCGTGTGATGCGCGAACCAGAACAGGTTCAGGGGATCGCTGCCGATCCGCACTGCATCGCCGGCCGCGATCGCGGCCTCGAGCGATGCGGTGAACATCGACCCGATCAGCTTTTCGATCTTGGCGTAGATCAGGCGAGCGAACTCGCCGTCATCGAGATGGCTGCTCGCCATCAGCCTGAGCCGCTGCTCCTCCTCCTGATCGGTGGATACCTCGAGGAAGTGACGCACCATCCCCTGCATCAATTCGACCAGGGCTGAGGTTGATGGCTCCTGGCCGAGCAAATGCGCCAGCTCGGGATCGGCCTCGCATTCCTCGGTCAGGATCTCCGCATAGAGCGCAGCCTTGGAGGGAAAGTGCTTGAACAGCAGGGCTTCCGAAATGGAGGCGGCCGCCGCCACGCTCTTGGTCGTGGTGCCGGCAAAGCCGTGTCGGGCGAAGCAACGCTTGGCGGCACCCAAGATCAGTTGCCGCCTGAGGTCGCTGGTCATGCGCAGGGTGCTCATCTTGTGAGTAAGCACTCACCCACGCAAAAAGTCAAGGTTTCGCGGCGACGCAACTTTCGCAGCGTCCCCAAAGGCTTAGATCGGGCTGTAGCCGAGAGAGCCGCGCAGGCGCGTCAGGACAAAAATACCGTCGCGATTCGAGAGCACGCGGTCGAGATTGGCGCCATCGATTTTGACATTGGCAAAGCGCGGACCCGTGGAGATGTCCTGCATTCCCGTGGCAAAGGCTTCGATCTCGCCAAGCGTCGAGAGCGTACGGCTGTCCGATATCCCGCAGGCGCGCGCGACGCCCACGAGATCGGCGGTGGCCGCGGTATGGCTCACCTGTCCGCCGGTCTCGCCATAGCTTTCATTGTCGAGCACCACGATGGAAAGGTTTTTCGGCTTCTGCAGCCCGACGGTTGCAAGACTGCCCATTCCCATCAGCATCTCGCCATCTCCCGTGATGACCACGACCGGAAGGTTTGGCTGTGCCAGGGCAAGGCCCAAACCGATCATGACCGCGCCGCCCATGGCGCCCCAGAGATAGAAGTTGCGGTCATGGTCGCCGGCCGCCGCGATGTCGTAGGTCGATGCGCCCAGCCCACCGATTGCGATCGCGCCCTTGCGCTCGGCAAGCAGGGTGGCCACGACCTGACGGCGATCGAGAAGGTTGGCTTTGCTCATTTGACGAAGACCTTCGTGCCGATCAGACGTTGCGACAGCAGGACGGCCGTCGGGGTGCACGCGTCGTAGGCCTGGCTCGCCGCGGCCTCCATCACGTCGTTGACCTCCGCGGCATGCGAGGCGCGCAGCACCTTGACACCTGCGAGTTCAAGGACGCCTTGGGTGCTCGTTCCCATCGGCACCTGCCATGGATTGAACTCGCCCCATTCGCCACGCATGGTCACGAGCGTCAGGAACGGAAAGCGGAAAATCTGGGTCAGCGACAGCATGTTGATGCAGTTGCCGACCCCGCTCGACTGCATCAGCAACACGCCGCGCTGGCCGCCGGCCCAGGCGCCGACCAGCAACGCCACGCCCTCTTCCTCCGTGGTCAGGGGAATGCCGCGCATCGAGGGTTCGCCGAGCACGCGATTGATCAATTGCGAATGGCCGGCATCCGGAACGTAAGGCACCTGGCGGACTTCGAAACGCTTGAGAAGCGCAAAGATGTCGTCGGGCCAGGAGGCCGCTTGTTCGGCGGGAGTATCGGAGCGCGCGTGCATATGTCCATCGGTCGTTTGGAACGCAGAATGCGGCCGAACTGTAGACGGTGCCGCAGTCTCCATCAAAGCGCAAAAACCGCATACAGCCCTGCGAGAAGGATCGCCTTTACCGGAACACGCTTCGGAATTGGGTTGCGCGCAACCGGCAGCGGGCTTACGATAGTTGCAGGTGAGACTAATTTGAGACTGGCGGGATGAGTGGAAACGCACGAGAGCTGGCGGCGAGCTTCGACCTGGAGAAACTGACGCCGGAATTCTACGTCAATCCCTACCCGACCTATCGTGCGCTCCGGGAAAACGAGCCGATCAAGCGGATGCCGAACGGTTCATACTTTCTCACGCGCTACGACGACCTGGTCACCGCCTACAAGAACACCAAGGCGTTCTCGTCGGACAAGAAGAAGGAATTTGCTCCGAAATACGGCGCGTCCCTGCTCTACGAGCACCACACCACGAGCCTTGTCTTCAACGACCCGCCGATCCACACCCGCGTGCGGCGGCTGATCATGGGCGCGCTGTCGCCGCGCGCCATTGCGGAGATGGAGCCCAACCTGATCCGGCTCGTCGACGGGCTGCTCGATCGCATCGCCGCCAAAGACCGCTTCGATCTGATCGGCGATTATGCCGCCGCGATCCCGGTCGAGGTGATCGGCAATCTGCTCGATGTGCCGCATGAGGAGCGCGAACCGTTGCGCGACTGGTCGCTCGCGATTTTGGGCGCGCTGGAACCGGTGATCGGGGAAGCTGCGTTCGCGCGCGGCAACAAGGCGATCAAGGACTTTCTTGCTTACCTTGAAGTCTTGGTTGAGCGCCGGCGCGCCAAACCGGGCAACCCGAACCAGGACGTGTTGACGCGGCTGATTCAGGGTGAAGAGAACGGCGAGCGGTTGTCGGCCAAAGAACTACTGCACAACTGCATCTTCCTGCTCAACGCCGGGCATGAGACCACCACCAATCTGATCGGCAACGGTCTCGTCGCGCTCACGGAGCATCCGGCAGAGAAGCGGCGGCTGATCGAACACCCCGATATGATCAAGACCGCGGTCGAGGAAATGCTGCGCTACGAAAGCTCGAACCAACTCGGCAACCGCATGACGGTGGAAGAGGTGCAACTCGGCGGCCTGACGCTGCCGGCGGGGACGCCGATTACGCTCTGCATCGGGGCGGCCAACCGCGACCCTGCGCAATTTCCCGACCCCGAACGCTTCGACATCGGCAGAACGCCGAACCGGCATCTGGCCTTTGCCACGGGCGCGCACCAATGCGCCGGCATGGCGCTGGCGCGACTCGAAGGCGCGATTGCGATCTCGCGCTTTCTGGCGCGCTTTCCACATTACGCGCTCGCGGGCGAACCGGTGCGTGGCGGGCGCGTGCGCTTCCGCGGATTCTTGAGCGTGCCTTGCGTGACCACAGGCCCCGGTTCCGTTTAGGCTGAATTTTCGTTGCCCGTCGCAACGAGTGCAGCCGCCGTTGCAGCGACCGATCAAACCACCGACCGATGCCGCGCAATACAGGTGCGCAATACCTCGTCCATCGGCCTTGCCCACCAGTGGTTGGAAAAAATCTCGATCTCGGAATAGCCGGCGTAACCCTGGGCTTCGAGCGCCGCGCGCACCGATTTGATATCGATCACGCCGTCGCCCATCATGCCGCGGTCGTTGAGAATGTCCTTTGTCGGCACCAGCCAGTCGCAGACATGAAACGCCAGCAGACGATCTTTCCCGGCGCGGCCGATCTGGGCCATCAATTCCGGGTCCCACCAGATGTGATAGACATCGAGCGCGACGCCCAGAGTGCCGGTCCGTGCCGGGTCCAGCGCGTCGCAGAGATCGAGCGCCTGTTTTGTGGTGTTCACGCAGGCACGATCGGCCGCATAGGCCGGATGCAGCGGCTCGATTGCGAGCGGCATGTTTGCCTGCCTCGCATAGTCGAGCATCTCGGCGATGGCGTCGTGCACCTGCGCCCGCGCCGCCGCGATATCCCTGGAGGCTGCGCTGCCGGCCCGCGAATATTGCGGTAGACCGCCGACGACGAGCACGACGCAGGGCGCGCGCAGCGCCTTCGCCTCATCGACCGCACGGCGATTGTCGTCGCGCACCTCGTTCCGGCGCCCGGCATCCGACGTGAACATGCCGCCGCGGCAATAGCCGGACAGTTCGAGGCCTGCATCGCGCACCGCACGCGCGGCGCGCTCCAGCCCAACGGCTGCGACCTGATCCCGCCAGGGATCGATGGCGCGGATGCCGTGCCGCGCGCAAGCCTCGATGATCTGCAGGAGATCGCCCTGCTCGCGCACGGTTGCGGTGTTGAGCGACAGCCAGCGGTGATCGGCAGAAAAATCCCGCATCACGGCTCGACACCGCGCACGCTCAGCACGGACGTCATCCGTCGCGTGGCTATTTCCGGATCGGCAAGCAGTCCGGCCTGGTCGGCGAGACGGAACAGTTCGGCAAGATGCACCGTGGAGCGCGCACTCTCCTGCCCGCCGATCATGGTGAAATGATCCTGATGACCGTTGAGATAGGCCATGAACACCACGCCGGTCTTGTAGAACCGCGTCGGCGCCCTGAAGATGTGGCGCGACAGCGGCACCGTCGGTCCCAGCACGTCGTGGAAGCCTGCCAGGTCGCCCGCGGCAAGCCGCGACAGCGCGTAGGATGCGGCCGGCGCGATCGCATCGAAAATGCCGAGCAAGGCATGGGAGAAGCCCTGCCCGTCGCCCGCGATCAGTTCTGCATAGTTGAAATCGTCGCCGGTATACATCCTCACGCGCGCATCGAGCCGCCGGCGCATGTCGATCTCGCGCTGCTTGTCGAGCAGCGACACCTTGACGCCATCGACCTTGGCAGCGTTCGCGTTGATGATGCCTAAAGCCGTATCCATCGCCTTATCAAGGTCCGCCGTGCCCCAGTAGCCTGATAGCGCGGGGTCGAACATGTCCCCGAGCCAATGAATGATCACGGGCTCGCGGACCTGCGACAACACCTTGTCGTAAACCTTCGCGTAGTCCTCGGCGTTGCGGCCGACCCTAGCCAGCGCGCGCGACGCCATCAGGATGATCCGCCCGCCGACCTTCTCGATATCGGCAATCTGCTCCTCATAGGCCCGGATGACGTCGTCGATCGTCCTGGCATCGTCGGGCGCGAGATGATCGGTGCCGGCGCCGGAAAACACCAGTGCATTGCCGCGCGCTTTCGCCGCCCGCACGGAGCGCGTGATCAACTCGAGCGAGGTCGGCCAGTCGAGCCCCATGCCGCGCTGCGCGGTGTCCATGGCTTCTGCGACGCCGAGGCCGAGGTCCCAGACATGCTCGCGGAACGCGATCGTCCTGTCCCAATCGACCGCGGCGGCGAGCCACGGATCGACGTCGGCGAGAGGGTTCGCAACCACGTGGGCTGCAGAGAACGCCACCCGGTTCAACGTGCCTTCCAGTCGTGCCGGAAAGCTGCGAGAGGCCGCGAGCCGATAGGTTTCGAGCGAGCCGTCCGCCTTCGGCAGCTTCAGTTGATATGACGAAACAGGCATGACCGGTTTGTTCATGGCCGCTCTCTCCTCACAGCTTGATCGGCGCCACGTCGATCCAGCGGCGCTCGCGCCAGCTTTGCAGCGCGCATTCGGCAAGCTGCACGCCCTTTGCGCCTTCCAGCAGCGTGTATTTGTAGGGCGCGCCTTCGCAGACGTGGCGAATGAACAGCTCCCATTGCTCCTTGAAGCCGTTGTCGCAGGCGACATTGTCCGGCAGCTTCTGCCAGTCGCCATAAAAATCGTGCAGCCGCTTCTCGTCGGGATTCCAGACCGGTCGCGGCGTCGCCTGGCGGGCCTGGATCACGCAATCGGTGAGGCCGGCCACCGCCGAGCCGTGAGTGCCGTCGACCTGGAAGGTGACGAGATCGTCGCGGTAGACCCGCGTCACCCAGCTCATGTTGATATGCGCGATCACGCCGCCCTTGAGTTTGAAGGTGGCGTAGGCGGAATCGTCGGCGGTCGCCTGATACTTCTTGCCCTGCTCGTCGTAGCGTTCCGGAATATCCGTGTTGCCGATGCAAACCACGCTTTCGACCTCGCCGAAGAGGTTGTCGAGCACGTAGCGCCAGTGACAGACCATGTCGAGAATAATGCCGCCGCCGTCCTCCTTGCGATAATTCCATGACGGCCGCTGCGCCTCCTGCCAGCCGCCCTCGAACACCCAATAGCCGAACTCGCCGCGCACCGAGAGCATCCGGCCGAAGAATCCGGAATCGCGCAGGAACGCGAGCTTTTTCAGTCCCGGCAGGAACAGCTTGTCCTGTACCGTTCCGTGCTTGACGCCCCTGCTGTTCGCCAGTTTCACGACCCCAAGCGCCTCCTCGAAGGTCGTCGCGATCGGCTTTTCGCAGTAGACGTGCTTGCCGGCGTTGATCGCCCTGGTCAAAAGGGACGGACGCGCCTGCGTGGTCGCGGCATCGAAGAAGACGGTGTCGCTCTTGTCCGACAGGGCCTTGTCGAGATCGGCAGTAAAGCGCGCAATGTTGAACTCTTTCGCGAGGCGCTCGACCTTGCCGGCGTCGCGGCCGACCAAAATCGGATCGGGCATCACACGATCGCCGTTGGAAAGCTTCACCCCGCCCTGGTCCCGGATCGCGACGATCGAGCGGATCAGATGCTGGTTCAGCCCCATGCGACCGGTGACCCCGTTCATGATCAGGCCAAGGCGATGGGTCGTCATATCACTTGTTCCTTTGTTCTCGCCGCTGGCTGCGTGAGCGGCGACAGTTTCGACCAATCCGGGTGGACCGCGGAGGCAAAGCCAGGCGCGGTCAGCGATCCCGTCAGGAGATCGCCATCGTGAATCGAAAGGCGGATCCTGCTTCCATCGTTGGTGTAGAGATCGGGATGGGCGCTCATGAAGGCCTGCGCTTCCGCGGCCGGGGTATCGGCAAATCCGTCGACATAGTGATGGCCGTTGCGCTCGGCATGCGTCACGCCGATCAGTGCGCCAATTGCGAGGTCCTGCTGCACGGCGAGCCCGGCCTGGCAGCTCAGGTCCTCGCCGGTGATGAAATATCTTGCACCTTGCGCGCTCCATTTGGCGGCGCGGGTGGCATTGATGATCGATTTGTAGATGCCTTTGCAGGATTTGGAAGAAATCCCGCGATAGCCGAGCGCGCGCGCGGCGGGAAAGGCATCGTAGGAATCGTCGGCTTCGTCGATGATGAAATCACGCGCGCCGAGCGCGCCGAGCGGCGACTGTCGCGTGACGTCGCGTGGCATCGGCTGCTCGATATAAAGCAGTTTTGACGCGATCGGCTTGAGTGCAGAGCCACGATCGAGTCGTGCGGTTAAAACCCCGAGCGCGTCGAGATCGGCATATTGCTCATTGGCATCGAGCGTGACGCGATAGTCATGAGCCAGCGTCAGCAGCTCGCGCCCAATCCGGATCAGACGCGCGGCATCTGCATCGGGATCGCCGCACAGCTTCAGTTTGAAAAAACGTGCGCCGGAATTTTCCCTGAGATCCGCGACGCCGCCCTCGCCCTCGATCCTGTCGTCGAGGCCGACGGTGTGCCTGATCGCAACACGCTCCAGGCGCGCGCGACCGCCGAGGAATTGCGAAATATCACGCTCATCCAGATCAGGCGACAGCCGCGCATCGATGCCGGTGATATTCTGTCTCATGCCGTCGAAAACATTGGCGCCGGCAGCGCGCAGCAGCGCGTCGAGGATCGCCTTGTCGATTTCGGCCGGCCCGTAAGCGGCCGCCAGCCGCGGGATATCTTCCCCGGCGCAAACCTCGACCTGCGCGCCGATCACGGCCGCATGAATGCCGAATGCGGTCGCAAAGCCGGAATGCGCCAGATAAAGATCGCGCGCGATTGTCAGCGAGCGCCGCATCTCGGCCAAGGTTTCTTCGGATGAAAGATGCGGCCGCTTGTCGAACCATTTCGGGGCCAAAAGCTCGGCGCTGGCACCTGTCGCCCTGCCCTTGCCTTCGACCTCGATTTCGACCCGCACGAAAGCCTGCACGGCCGCGTTGATCGTGACCGCGCCGAAGCGGAAGGGCCGGGCAAAGCGGACCGGCCGTTCGAACAGAGCAACGTCGTGCAGGGTGAAGCGAAGCGGCATCGTCGTGGATCCGAAATTAACCTGTTGGATAAATACTGTCTAGGTCCAAAAGCCCTCGGCGCAAAACTCCCCGGCGAAGGAAATATCGATCAAGCTGTCTGATCGGCCGCCACGCGGAACCGCGGCATCTTGTTCCTGCCAAAGTCGGCGGACGATTTCCCGGTCAATGCCGCAAGCACCAGCGCGACCATATGGTCGAGCCGCTCGTCCTTGGCCTCACGCGCCAACAGGTCGCGGCCAAAAAAAACGCTGAGCGTTGCGCTGTTCGACAGATAGAAGAAGCTCAAGGCAGCGATGGAGATATAGAGCTGGACCGGATCGACCTCGACCGGAAAATCGCCGGCCTCGACGCCGCGCCGCACTACCGTGCGGATCATCTCGACAAAAGGCGAATGCATCAATTTGACCTTGGTCGATCGCTTCAGATGCTGCGCCCGCGCCAGGTTCTCGGTGTTGAGCAACGCCAGAAATTCCGGATTGCGCAAAAAATAGTTCCAGGTGAAATCGATCAGCCGCCTGATCGCCTCGGGCGGATCGAGATGTTCGAGATCGAGGCTGCGCTCCTCGGCGCGGATTTTCTCGTAGGCGCCCTCCAGCACCGTGAGATAAAGGTCTTCCTTGTTGCCGACGTGGTAGTACAGCATGCGCTTGTTGGCGCCGGCTTTCGCCGCGATCCGGTCGACGCGGGCACCGGCAAGGCCGTGTGTGGCAAATTCCTGTTTCGCCGCCTCGAGAATGCGCAGCCGCATACCCTCGGGGTCGCGCTGCCATCTCAAAACTCGTTTCGCCTTGGCCAAAACGATCGCTCGGACTGTGCTACGCAACGGGATGTACCATGCAACCGGCCGTTTGAGAACCGCGCCCGGCTAGTCCACGCGCGGCGTCCGTTCCAGGAACAGCGTCTGGACGCCGCAAGTGCCGCTGCGCACAGTCATCACCCGGGTGCCCGGCTTGCGGCCCATGCGCACGTCGGAAACGTCGATTCCGGAGGCGGAGAGCCGTGCGCGCGCCGCTTCGATGTCGGCGACGCGCCAGCTCAGCCCCCACAATTTGTCGTCCTGGTTTACGTCCTGGTTTTTCGGGGCCGTATCGCCGCTCGCGACCCGTCTGCGCACGACCTCGACGATGAGATCGCCGCAGCGAAAGAACATGAGTTGACCCCAGTCCTGATGGGTCCGGTCGAGTGCCATGTCGAGGCCGAGGCGCGCGCCATAGAGCGCCGCGGCACCCTCCGGGTGCTGTGTGGAAATCACGACATGGTCGAGCCCGAGGACCGGCGCGCCTGCGACCGCGGCCGAGCGCGGCCGCTCGCCGGTCAACTCGAGAAAGAACATACGTACACCTCGCGTCAGATCGGTCGATGCGCGCGTGCGCTTCCAGCGCAAGGTCGCGCCCGAGGCGGTATCGCGGCTCTCGACCTCCGCAACCGGATCCGGCTTCAGCGCGACGCGATCGAGCCGGCGATGCATCTTGAAGATATCTGAGGCGCGGAAACACATGCTCGCAAGCCCTATGCCGGATGTCTTGATGACCTCGCGAATGCGGTCGGCGGCCGCGCTGAGGCCGTGAGGAGCCATCAATTCCAGCGTCATATTGTCGAGCGTGAACATCACGCGATCGGCACCGTCGCCGCTGTTTTGCCAGGCCGGCGCGCAGCCCAAGAGCGTCTCATAGGCGATCCTGCCTTGGTCGATGTCCTCGAGCAGAACAACGACATGATCGAGACCAGTGATCACGCTTCTTTCCTCCGGAACCGAAGCCGGCCGCAGGCTGTTATGGCGGCGGGATGGGATGACGATGCCCGGCACAAGGCCTCACGACAAGCGATTATGGGGGCAATCTTTGCGCATAATTTCAGCTAATGCCCGGAAAAACCGGTGCTAATCTGTTGCAGCCGGCCGGGACCACCTCTCCACGCGCATGACGGAAAACCTTATGCAGGCCCTCTTTATCGGACAAACCTATATCGATGTCACCTTCATTACCGACCATCTGCCGACCGGCGATGAAAAGCACGTCGCCGAAGCCTATGCGGTCTCCTTCGGCGGCAACGCGGTCACCGCGGCGTTCTGCTGTGCCAAGCTCGGCATCGTGCCGGACCTGATCGCCACCGTTGCCAACGACTGGCTCGGGCGCATGTTCATGGACATGAGCGCGAAGTACGGAATTTCCGTGCATCCGCGCAAGGTCAACGCCTCCTCGCTCTCCTTCATCATGCCGAAGGACGGCAAGCGTGCCATCGTGCGCTGCCGCGACGATGCGCATATCCATCCCTTCCCGCTCCTCAACCTCGGCAATTGCCGCGCGCTGCATATCGACGGCCACCAGCCGGATGCGGCAATTCACTACGCAAAGCTCTGCCGCGAGGAGGGAATCCTGACTTCGCTCGACGGCGGCGGCCTGCGCACCAATACGCATGACCTCCTGCAGTACATCGACGTCGCCATCGTCGCCGAGCGGCTGTGCGAGCAGATGGATCTGACGACCGAAAAGATGCTCGATTATCTCAAGGAGCGCGGCTGCCGGGTCGGCGGAGTCACATTGGGCGAGAAGGGATTGCTCTGGTACGACGAGACCGGAGCGGTGCATGGATTGCCGGCGTTTCCGGTCCCC
>Ga0310915_10001090_pt1 | contig 13796 bp, 16 predicted proteins | sample GREbulkMGAN111_FD_202508 | JGI IMG/M metagenome (GOLD analysis project Ga0310915, IMG submission 202508) | Lab enrichment of tropical soil microbial communities from Luquillo Experimental Forest, Puerto Rico - GRE.bulkMG.AN111 | ecosystem: Environmental > Terrestrial > Soil > Tropical forest >...
GGATGGTTGATAGTGCGTGACGCGCTGGTGATGGGGCCGTGGCACGACATCGAGCGTCGTTCGCGGACACATCGCCGCACCCCGATGGACTGGGACGCCGAGCACATCCTGCTGCGCACAGTGCGCTGCGTCAGCGGCACCGCCGAGCTGATGATGAGCTGCGAGCCGGCGTTCGACTACCACCGTGTCGGGGCCACGTGGGAATACTCGGCCAACGCGTACAGCGAGGCCATCGCGCGCGCCAGCAGGCAACCGGACGCGCAGCCGACGATGCGATTGACCACCAACCTGCGGATCGGGCTGGAGGGCCGCGAAGCGCGGGCACGGACCCGGATGAAAGAGGGCGACGACGTGTTCGTCGCACTGAGCTGGACCAAGCACCCGGCGCCGCAGACCTATGAAGAGGCCGCCCAGAAAATGTGGCAGACCACCGAGTGCTGGCGGCAGTGGATCAACATCGGCAATTTCCCCGACCACCCGTGGCGGGCCTACCTGCAGCGCAGTGCCCTCACGCTGAAGGGGTTGACGTATTCGCCCACCGGCGCGCTGCTGGCCGCGAGCACGACGTCGCTTCCGGAAACGCCACAGGGCGAACGCAACTGGGACTACCGCTACGCCTGGGTTCGCGACTCGACGTTCGCTTTGTGGGGGCTCTACACCCTGGGGCTGGACCGCGAGGCCGACGACTTCTTCGCTTTCATCGCCGACGTCTCCGGCGCCAACAGCAACGAGCGCCACCCGCTGCAAGTGATGTATGGCGTCGGCGGCGAGCGCAGTCTGGTCGAGGACGAGCTGCACCACCTGTCCGGATATGACCATGCCCGCCCGGTGCGGATCGGCAACGGCGCCTACGACCAGGTACAGCACGACATCTGGGGTTCGATCCTGGATTCGTTCTACCTGCACGCCAAATCGCGCGAGCAAATCCCGGAGACCTTATGGCCGGTGCTCAAGAAACAGGTGGAAGAGGCGATCAAGCACTGGCGCGAGCCCGACCGCGGCATCTGGGAGGTGCGCGGGGAGCCGCAGCACTTCACGTCGTCGAAGGTGATGTGCTGGGTCGCGCTTGACCGCGGGGCCAAACTGGCCGAGCGGCAGGGCGAGACGAGCTATGCCCAGCAGTGGCGCGCCATTGCCGAGGAGATCAAGGCCGACATCCTGGCGCACGGGGTGGACTCGCGCGGCGTGTTCACGCAGCGCTACGGCAGCGACGCGCTGGACGCCTCGCTGCTCCTGGTGGTGCTGACCCGGTTCCTGCCGCCGGGTGACCCCCGCGTGCGCAACACCGTCCTGGCGATCGCCAACGAACTCACCGAGGAAGGCCTGGTGCTGCGGTACCGGGTCGAGCAGACCGACGACGGCCTGTCCGGTGAGGAGGGCACGTTCACGATTTGCTCTTTCTGGCTGGTGTCCGCGCTTGTCGAGATCGGCGAGGTCGCCCGCGCCAAGCGGCTGTGCGAGCGGCTGCTGTCCTATGCCAGCCCGTTGCACCTCTACGCGGAGGAGATCGAGCCGCGCACCGGACGGCACCTGGGCAACTTCCCGCAGGCGTTCACCCACCTGGCGTTGATCAACGCCGTGGTCCACGTGATCCGCGCCGAGGAGGAGGCCGACAGCACCGGGGGCTTCCAGCCCGCCAACGCGCCCATGTAGACGGCGCGTCAGCTCAGCGCGGTGACCTTATCCAGCATGTTGCGCGCGATCTCCGCGGCGCTCGTGTTGATGTCGCCCGAGCCTCGGTGCGACGGGTTAGACGTACTGAAGAACTCGACCTCGACCTCGACGAGGCAATTCCCGCGGACACCAATGGCCCGACCCGCCGGAACGGCGGCCGCGTCCGAGCTGTGCGACGCAAACCCCCGTGAAACAGTTGCGGCGACAATCGAATCGGCGACCTGAACGTTGGTGGTCTTGGCCTCAAGACTGAACACGCTGCCCGACAAGGGCACCGTCGCGCCATCGCATTTTCGCCACTGCTCGGAGAATTTCGCGAACAGCGCCCGGGCGTCGCCGGCCGTGGGCAAGCTGACCACGCCCTCCGTTACGCTGACCCCCTCCGCGGACCTGGCAACGTGCCGCCAGGTCTCAACCGCCGCGTGCGTCACCTTGCTGGATTGGTAGACGACTTGCTGCAGCACCGCCGCGACGCCGAGGCAGTCGCCGGGCGAGTCCCATCCATCGTCGCGCAGCGCCTCGGGGCCCCCGAACCGCGGTGGAAGGTGCGGATCGATCCTGAAGGACTGGTTGAGAATTCGCGACAGCGCGCTGGGGCCGAGGAGCACCTGCTTGATCGTTGACCCGCTGAGTGGTCGCGCCTTGAAGTTTGCCCCGGGCCGCGCTGTGCCGTCGACAGCCGTCGCGCAGCCCGCGACCAGCATCACGACCGCAAGCGGGGTCACCAACCACCGCCGGCTTCGAGGGTTACCGCCACCCGCCCGACACTTCTGGTTCATCTCACATCTCCTGTTAGTTCACCAGAAGTTTACTTTGTGGCATGGCGGGACAGCGACAAAACACGCTCAAACACGTCAGCTCAGGGCGCCGATTTTGTCCATCATGGCGTGCGCGATGTCTGCGGGGGTGGTGTTGATATCGCCCGTCCCTTGGTGCGATGGGTTCGACGGATTGAAAAAGTCGACCTCGGCCTCGACAAGGCAATTCCCGCGGACACCAATGGCACGCCCTTCCGGAACGGCCGCCGGGTCCGAGCCGGGCAGCGTCAGCTGCATCGAAATGGTTGCCCCCAGAATGGAATTGGTATCACGCACGTTAGTGATCTTGGCCGTGAGCCGGATCGTGCTGCCCGGCAACGACAGCGTCGTGCCATCGCATTTGCGCCACTGCTGGGAAAATTTCGCGAACAGCGCGTCGGCGTCGGCCGCTGTGGGCAAGCTCACCACACCCTCCTTAACGCTGATCACCTTCACGGACTTGGCCGCGTGCAACCAGCTCGCCACCGCGACGCCCTTCACCTTGGCGGATTGGTAGACGCTTTGCTGCAGCATCACCGCGACGCCGAGGCAGTCGGCGGACGAAGCCGGTCCCTCGTCCTGCAACTGGTCCGGACCCCCGAACCGTGGCCGAAAATGCGGATCGGCCCTGAACGGCTGCTGCAGCAGCTTTGACAGCGCGGTGTCGTCCAACAGCACCTGTCTGACCGTCTGCCCGGCAAGCGGTCGCGCCCTCATGTCCGGCGTCGGTCGCGCTTTGCCGCCGACAACCGCGGTGCAGCCGACGGCCAGCAGGCCGACGCTCAGCATCGCAATCGCGCGCGCCAACGGCACGGCTACTTCTTGCCCTTGTCTCCCGCAGCGTCGGTGGACAACGCGGCGACGAACGCTTCCTGGGGAACCTCGACCCGCCCGATGGTCTTCATCCGCTTCTTGCCTTCCTTCTGCTTTTCCAGAAGCTTGCGTTTACGGGTGATGTCACCGCCATAGCACTTGGACAGCACGTCCTTGCGGATCGCACGGATGTTCTCGCGCGCAATGATTTTCGATCCGATGGCGGCCTGCACGGGCACCTCGAACTGCTGGCGCGGGATGAGTTCCTTGAGCTTGGTGGTCATCTTGTTGCCGTAGGCGAACGCCGAATCCTTGTGCACGATCGCGCTGAAGGCGTCGACCGCCTCGCCCTGCAGCAGGATGTCGACCTTGACAAGCTCGGCCTCCTGCTCGCCGGCGTCCTCGTAGTCGAGGCTGGCGTAACCACGGGTGCGCGACTTCAGCGAATCGAAGAAATCGAAGATGATCTCGCCGAGCGGCATGGTGTAGCGCAGTTCCACGCGCTCGGGTGACAGGTAGTCCATGCCGCCCATCTCGCCACGTCGCGACTGGCACAGCTCCATGATGGTGCCGATGAACTCGCTGGGGGCGATGATGGTGGTCTTGACCACCGGCTCGTAAACGGTGCGGATTTTGCCTTCCGGCCAGTCCGACGGGTTGGTCACAATTACGCCCCCGCCTGCATCTGCTTCCAAGATCACTCGGTAGACGACGTTCGGTGATGTCGAGATCAGGTCCAGATCGAACTCGCGCTCCAGGCGTTCGCGGGTGATCTCCATGTGCAGCAGTCCCAGGAAGCCACACCGGAAGCCGAAGCCCAACGCCACCGACGTTTCCGGCTCGTAGGTCAGGGCCGCGTCGTTGAGCTGCAGCCTGTCCAGGGCGTCGCGCAGATCCGGATAGTCCGAACCGTCGACGGGATAGAGCCCCGAGTAGACCATCGGTTTGGGTTCGCGGTAGCCGGTCAGCGCTTCGGTTGCGCCGTGGCGGGCCGTCGTCACGGTGTCGCCGACCTTGGACTGGCGGACGTCCTTGACGCCGGTGATCAGGTAGCCCACCTCCCCCACCCCCAGGCCCTCGCTGGGCTTGGGCTCGGGCGAGACGATGCCGACCTCGAGCAGTTCGTGGGTGGCGCCGGTGGACATCATCAAGATGCGCTCACGCGGCGTGATCTTGCCGTCCACCACGCGGACGTAGGTCACCACACCGCGGTAGATGTCGTAGACGGAGTCGAAGATCATCGCGCGGGCGGGCGCGTCGGCGTCGCCTTGCGGGTGCGGCACCTCACGCACCACGTGGTCGAGCAGGTCGGCGACGCCCTCGCCGGTCTTGCCGGACACCCGCAGCACATCGCCGGGCTCGCAGCCGATGATGTGGGCGATCTCCCCCGCGTAGCGGTCCGGATCGGCGGCCGGCAGGTCGATCTTGTTGAGCACCGGGATGATGTGCAGGTCGCGGTCCAGCGCCAGGTAGAGGTTGGCCAGGGTCTGCGCCTCGATACCCTGGGCGGCGTCGACCAGCAGCACCGCGCCCTCGCAGGCCTCCAGCGCGCGCGACACCTCGTAGGTGAAGTCGACGTGGCCCGGGGTGTCGATCAGGTGCAGCACGTAATCGGTTTCGTCAACCCGCCAGGGCAACCGCACGTTCTGCGCCTTGATGGTTATCCCGCGCTCCCGCTCGATGTCCATCCGGTCGAGGTACTGGGCACGCATCGACCGCTCGTCGACGACGCCGGTGAGCTGAAGCATCCGGTCCGCCAGCGTCGACTTGCCATGGTCGATGTGAGCGATGATGCAGAAGTTCCGAATCTGCGCCGGCGCGGTGAAGGTCTTGTCCGCGAAACTGCTGATGGGAATCTCCTGGAAGGGGCGGTTTTCGAGTGTCCAGCGTATCCGTGGACGGCTGTCGAGGCCCAATCGTGACCGGGTGCTCGCGTCTATGCTGCGAATATGGCGTCTGCCCGGAAATCTCAGTGGAAGACGTTTCAGCGTTTCGCGGAAAACCTGGTGTTCGATCGGGCTCCGCGGCTGGTCCGGCAGGTGCAGAACTCGCAGAATGTGCTGCGGGACCTTCAGCAAGCCGTGAAGATCACCGCGAACGTCATCGCCGCGGCCACTCCGCAACCGCCGGTTGCGATCACCGCGGGCCGGCCGGTGACCCGCACGAGCTTCCCCACCGCCCAGCGGGCGCGCAAGCTGGTGTACGCCCCAGACCTCGACGGCCGGGCCGATCCCGGGGAGATCGTTTGGACGTGGGTGGTCTACGAGGACGACCCCACCCGCGGCAAAGACCGACCGGTCCTGGTCGTGGGTCGTGATCGCAGCGTCTTGCTGGGATTGATGGTGTCCAGCCAGGGGCGCCACGCCGGCGAGCGGGACTGGGTCGGGATCGGTGCCGGCGCTTGGGATTACGAAGGCAGGGAAAGCTGGGTGCGGCTGGACCGGGTGCTCGACGTGCCCGAGGAGGGCATTCGCCGCGAGGGCGCGATCCTGGATCGCGAGATCTTCGATGCCGTGGCCGCCCGACTGCGCGCGGAATACTCCTGGAGCTAGTCCCTGATTAGCCCCGCCCAGCGGGTAACCACTGTGAAAAAGCGGCAGAACTTTCGCGCCGAGGGCACGTTCGGCGAAGCGCCTGTCACCCCTGCGTGATGTACGACTGCAGCTGCTGCTGCTCGGCCTCGAGTTCTTCCATACGGGTCTTCACCACGTCTCCGATGCTGACGATGCCGATCAGCTTCTTCCCGTCCAGCACCGGCACATGGCGCACCCGGTTTTTGGTCATCAAAACGCTAATGGTGTCGACTGTGTCGGACTTCGTGCAGGTCGCAACCGTCGAGGTCATGATTTTGGAGATCGGACGAGACAGCACGCTGGCGCCATGCCTGTGCAGCTGGCGCACAACGTCGCGCTCGGAAACGATGCCGACGACCCCCTCCTCGCCTACCACCACCATTGCGCCGATGTTCTGCTCCGCGAGGCCGGCGAGCAGTTCCCGGACCGTCGCCTCCGGGTTGATCGTCACCACCGCCGCGCCCTTGTTCCGCAAGACGTCTGCAATCCGCATCAGGCCTCCAGCTGGTTGTGATCCGCTTCACACCAGGCTACGGCTAACTCGGGCGGCGGAAAAGCCACTTCGAGAACCGGCAACCGAGACCCCATTTACCCTCAGGTTCGCGGTCCAAACCCGTCGGCGGTCGCTCGATCCAGTTGGCCATCGGTGAAACGCGACTGCGCGCTTAAGGACCTTGCAAGGATGGGGCCATGATCGAGATCACGTTGCTGGGAACTGGAAGCCCCATCCCGGACCCGAACCGCGCGGGGCCGTCGACCCTGGTGCGGGCCGGCGGGCAGGTGTTCTTGGTGGATTGCGGGCGCGGAGTGCTCCAGCGCGCCGCGGCCGTCGGCGTGGGCGCCGCCGGGTTGTCGGCGCTGCTGCTCACCCACCTGCACAGCGACCACATCGGCGACCTCGGCGACCTTCTCATCACCCGTTGGATCAGCACCTTCGCGCCCGATCCCGCGCCGCTGCCGATCATCGGACCGCCCGGCACCGCGGAGACCGTGGAGGCGACGTTGAAGGCGTTCGGCCACGACATCGGTTATCGGATCGCCCATCATGCCGATCTGAATGCGCCGCCGGCGGTCGAAGTGCACGAGCACACCGAAGGTCCGGTATGGGACCACGACGGCGTATCGATCCGGGTCGCCCCGACCGATCACCGGCCGGTGGCACCGACGATCGGTTTTCGCATGGAATCCGAGGCGACGTCGGTGGTGCTGGCCGGCGACACGGTGCCCTGCGCCGGCCTGGACGAGCTGGCAACCGGCGCCGATGCTTTGGTGCACACCGTGATCCGCAAGGACATCGTCACCAACATCCCGCAACAGCGCCTCAAGGACATCTGCGATTAGGTACGCCCCAACGGCGTACAATCGGGTATCTGACCAGGTGTTTCCTCAACTGCCAAGGGGGATTATCTTTGCGTCATTTTGCCCCTCAGCAAAGGGTCTACGGGGAGCCGCCCTGTGCCCCGCCCACTTCGGACCCGACATCCAGCTTAGGGTCCATCCACAGATGGACATCTTGTACGTCACCGATCCACAGGACGGCGTACAGGGCGCAGTAGCCCTTCGTGTGGTACTGGACTTCGACCACCCAGTCGCTGTCGTAGTAGGTGCCCAGGCAGCGGTCGGCGCAGGCGTCGTCGCAGTAGTGGATGCCGTTGCCTTCTCGGATGTCGATGACGGCGGGGATCATGTTCCACGCCCGCGCTTGCCCTTCGTTGCACCACCGCCGCGCCCCGGTACACGACATGGTGTGGGTGTGTTCGTGGTCGATGATGGCCTGCTCGATGACCTGGCCCAGCATCAGCGGCGGCAGCGGGTATGACCGGTGTTGCATAGGTATTAAATCTAATCCTGAGCGAGCGCGAAGTACAGCGATCTGGGAGGGCATTCCTGGCCCTGAGCGCCACCCTGAGCGGTTACCCCGCCGGGTGCATCGGGCATCGACGCGGCGACGGCCTGGGCGCGGCGCTGGCGCTGTTCTGCACGCCGTGGATCGCGTCCACGGTTTCCCGGTCGGTGGCCGGGTGGACGTGGATGCTGTTGTCGATGTAGTGGGACGAGGCGGGCACGCCGCTCGTAGCAGCACCCAGCCGCACAATCCCGAGGGCGTGTCGCTTACGTACTTGCCTCAATCGTCAGGGTACAACCGGGAACGATGTCGTTGAACAGCGAGAGGCGATTCGATGCCAAGGCCGTGGTCGTATTGGACACGAAACAAGCTGGAGATACTCACGGGGTACTTGGAGGCGTTCAACAGCGCGGCCCAGCGTTCTCCGCATCGAATCTATCTCGATTTAATGGCCGGTCAGCCCGAGAACGTATACCGCGACACCGGGGATAGGTTCGACGGTTCTCCCCTTATCGCCATGAAAACCAATCCGCCGTTCACGAGGCTCCGCTTCTGCGAACTTGGCCCCGTTGCGACCAGCTTAGAGGCGGCGCTCCGAACGCAATTCCCCAGAGATGATGACAGATACCGCGTCATACACGGAGACTGCAACGTAACTATCGACGCGACACTTGCCCAACTAGCTCCGTTCCGACGCGCACCGACCTTCGCGTTCATTGACCAGCAAGCAGCAGAAGTCCACTGGGAAACGATCGAAAAGGTCGCGGCCTTCCGTCAGAACCCCGAAAACCGCAAGACCGAGATATGGATGCTGATGTCTCCCACCATGATCGCCAGGGGTGTTCGCGGGACTAACGCGGAAGCATTCATCGAGCGCGTGACTCGCCTTTACGGTGACGACGACTGGAAGCGGATCCAGGCCGCGCTATGGCGGCGCGACATAACGGCACCCGAATACCGTGCAGAGATGGTCAACCTGATGCAAATTAAGCTGGAATACGAACTGGGATACAAGTATTCGCATCGCATCCCGATGCAGATGCACAACAAGGTAACAATCTTTGACATGGTGTTCGCGTCAGACCATGACGCTGGTGACAGGATCATGCGTCACCTATACAACAGAGCGGCGCGTCTCGAACCGGAGATGATGCGGCAGGCCAAAAGCGTGAAACGGCAGAAGGAATCGGAAGCCCGAGGTGAGATGGGATTATTCGACGCTAGCGAACTAGCTGTGGACGACCCGAACGCAGGGCAGGTTCTGTGGGAACCGACTCCAACATGGAACCCGCATACTGCGGATTGGTGGATCGAGGAACCGGATTTTTGACGCTAGGCATCTCGTCCCAGAGCCGTCCATCCAGTTTGCGCCCAAGCATTTTCGGCGTCCGACCCCCCCACTGCTTGAAGAAGAATGGCACGCCCGCATCGCCACAGACATCTCGAATACCACGCACCCAATTAACTTGAACTGGACGGTAATTGGGTCCCGATTCGCCTCCCGCGATCACCCATTGGATGCCATCCAACTTCACCTCATCTAACGGGCCGAGCAACGGCTCACAAGAGAGGAACCGGACAGCAGCAGGAACGTGCCGCAGATGATCGATGCGGTACAAGACCGATGAGTCCTCCACGGACACGCCCATCCAGACGTTTGACGGCCAGTCGAGTTTGTCGGCGAAGCGCAGCAGCCGCAGGCTTCGCTTTGTAAGGATCTGGTAGGTGTGCTGCGGAGTCGCCCGCATCACCTCAAAAACCTCGCGGATGAACGACAACGTCACTTTCGCGTGGAAAAGGTCCGCCATCGAATTCACGAAGACAATGCGTGGGTTCCGCCACCGGAGCGGCTCGTCAAGCGTCTGCGGATGCATAGTCACCGCGAAGCCTGGGCCGGAAGTCCTTGGATCGCCATCATTTTGGTACTTGTGTGATCCCATCGCCTTCAGGCGCTTCGCCAATGTCATTGCGTAGCAATGATCGCAGCCTGCCGACACCCGGTCGCACCCCGTGACGGGGTTCCACGTAGCCTCTGTCCACTCAATCGCCGACCGGTCAGCCACCTCGCCGCGACCCCCTCCGTGATCCTTGTCAGCCTTGCCCTCATCTGGCGGTTTCGAAACCACAAGTGTGTAATTTGCGCTCAACTCATAGTAGTTGGCTGCACCGACAGTCTGGCTGAAGTCCCTTCTGCATGTCGCCGGAATGGGCCTCTAGCGGCCCATTCCGTAACCACCTTCCGGCGGCGACCAAAGACACGCCTAGCGAGGCCACCGCCAGACATCGCAGCCAATGGCTACTGTCAATCCATGGCGATACCCGACTTCCAGACGATGATGCGCCCGGTCCTGGTGGCAATTGAGGGAGACGAACCGCGATCGACCGCACAGATCCGGGACAAAGTCGCGACCGCGCTGAATGTCTCCGATGAGGATCGGCAGGTGATGCTGCCCACCGGCAAGCAGGCGCTCTATACCAACAGGGTCGCGTGGGCAATCACGCACATGGCCCAGGCTGGCCTCCTCAAGCGGCCAGAGCGGGGACGCTATCTGTTGTCTGAGCGCGGTAGGAAGGTGCTCCAAGAGAACCCCGACCGAGTGGACTTGCACGTCCTACAACAGTTTCCCGAATACCAGGACTTCCGAACCCGCAAGAGCGAGAAACACGCGGAGAAGTCGGTGAGCGTCGTCCCTGACGAGGTGTCGCCGAGCGAGGCAGTCAATGCGATTGTGGAAGACTCGTACGACACCCTGGCAGCTGAACTGCTCGACAGAATCTTGGCCCAGCCACCCACCTTCCTAGAAGCACTGTCTTTGAAGCTGCTCCAAGCTATGGGCTACGGCGGTCGAGAGTCACTCACCGAACACACCGGTAAGCCCGGAGACAGCGGCCTGGACGGGATCGTCCGCCAGGATGCTCTCGGCCTCGATCTCGTTGGTGTTCAGGCCAAACGGTATGACAAAGACAAAGCGGTGCAACGTCCGGACATCCAAGCCTTTGTTGGAGCACTGCAGGGTGCGCAGACGACTCGCGGCGTATTCGTAACGACTGGTCGCTTCTCTCCCGGTGCCTTGCAGTTCGCAGAAAACGTCGCCATGCGTTTACGCCTCATCGACGGTAAAGAGTTGACCAAGCTGATGGTCCGGTACAACGTCGCCGTTCAGGTACGCGAGACCTTCGACTTAAAGCAGATGGATGAGGACGCCTTTGAACAGTAGCCGCCGCCACCGCGCTGGCCCAACCCAGCGCGAGCGCCGAAAGACAGGCTGAATCAGACCTGGCGCGGTAACCATCGCGCAAACGCCGCGTGCTGGGTTGGGAGTCATTGTGTTACCACCGCCCGTAATCGTGAACGTCAGGCCCGACTGGCAGATCAATGAGGTGGCCTCTGGCCGTGCGGCTCTCCACAGTCACCAGGTCGGCAACGCTGCGCAGCTCGCCCGACTCGTTCATCTTCACACGACGGTTGTACAGGTCAAGCATTCCCTCGCCGCCCTCGAAAGTCGGTGCGCTCCAATTGTTTCGCCTACGGGCGTGCTCGAGAATCTTGCGCTGCAACTCATTTGGGGCGTCGCCGCGGTCGCCGGCGGTTTCGTGACGCGCCTCCAACGGCGTTGGCACGGGCAATACGGTGGGCGGTGCGACCACCGCCAGGTCCGACCTCGGCCCGAACAGCGACCGGAGTTCGCCTTGTGCCGCAAGCAGTTCCACGTCGGCGGGGTCTTCACCGATTTGAGCAGCCAGCGACCTAACCGCTGTGATGGTGGACGGGTACGCTGGCTGGGCAGTAGGCGAGATATGAAGCAGGCGCATTGCCGACAGGTAACGGACGACAGTTGCGCCCTCGCGCCGGAACTCGGAGTCCATCGCAATGAAACCAATACTGGTGCCCTTAATTCGCTTGGTACGAATCAACTCCCACGCGTCATTGCCTGCGCTCGTATTGGGAAGGTCAGCGTCGAAACCGAGTCCAGCCTCGTCGTTAACGAGCCGCATCGTGTCGGAGTCGGTACTGGCAAGCAACCAGTCGGGTCGGTGCTCCAACAGAAGTGTGACATTGAGCTTATCCCCAAGGGTTTTCGCCACAGCAGACCGGTTCTCAACGATTTCGTAGAAGCCACCGGGCAGCAGTTGGGACCGGCGGTTATACGGCACAGCGACACCGCCGATCCGGCGCTGCGATTCGCTGCGGACCTCCAAATCGGTTCGCCAATAACGAGTTTCCTCGTCAGGCAACGGCTTGCGTGTGCTCATCTCAAACCTCCAAGCGGATCGTGGTAGAGAGCCGCAACGACGTCGCCCACAACCCTTTTCACCAACGCGACCCGGTCGACCGGCCCGCTCTCGTACAAAACAATCCAGAACTTTTGCTGATCGTCAAGCGTGGGCCAAAGCTTGTCGCGCAGTTCGGGATTCACGACAACGGCCAGGGACGCCAGGCCACGGTCCACTTCCATGAACCGGTCCAGGAACCGTTCCACCTGATCGGGATCGAGGAACATGCTGACCATCCTCGCCTCGGCCTGTGCGGGCGTCATGGCCTCACCCTCGTCGTCGGTGAGGGTGAAGACGGGCTGCTCGATCATGGTCCCAACCAGCCGCCCTGCGGGCCACGCGGATGCGGAGAACCGACCACAACCGTCTCCTTCTTCCCCGACTGAACTTTGATCTGCTCCAAGCGTTCCCGGTCCTTGGGAGCGAGCTTCTCACGCATCGCTTGTGACTCTTGGGTCGCCGTGTACGGGTGCGGCAGATCGGCCAAGTCGGCCTTCAGGTGCTTCACAGTCGCCAATTCGTTGGCGACGTACCTATTTCCGTGATCCTCGCTCAGCTCCACAACGTCGCCACGCTTGACGCCGTTGGGCATGCCCTCGAACATGCCAAAGATACCGTCGAGCATGCGGACCTTGATTGTCTTGTCACTCACTTCTCTTTCCTTTCTTGGTGCCGGTCACCACAATTTGACCGGCTGACCGTCTGCGTCGATGTTGTCAAGCATGACCATCAGGTCATCGTAGGTTCCATCGTATTCCGAATCATGTTCTGTCGCATGGTCGTAAGCCTCGATCACCTGCTCACGGGTGACCGGCCTGTCACAATACCGCTGCATCACCGAGTCTTTGAGTTGTTGAAAGCACTCGTTGCGGAAGTCGTTGGAGTAATCTTCGTTATCCGACAGCGCCGCAAGGTTTGTCCACGCCGCGACCGTACCTGGCCTGTCGCGCAATTCGTCGCTCATGACCATTAACTTGTCGGCCAACCAGATTCGTGCCTTGTGCATGATTCTCCAACCGCGATCCAGGGACGATGCCCTGATCATCCTTATCGTTCTGCGTGGCTTAGTCATCGCGGTCCTCCGGTGGAAACATGGCCTCGATTTCGGGTAACACCCTGCGGCCCAACGACCTGGCGATGCTGGCGCGCTCGCCGTAGAACTGCACGCGGCTGTGCTTGGCCGGGTCGAACACCTCGTCCCTTAGATGTCTCGGCCAGGGAAGTGCGCCACGGGCGTCAGGTGCGCCAGCCATTACGCACCGTCCTGTCGCGCCAGATGATGGCTTAACCGGCCAGGGTTGGACTTCCTGGGACGGCCTGCGCGGGCAGCCTTCTTGGCTTCGCCGGTACGGCGCTGACCGTAGCTCTCACCCGGCAACGGCAGCGCGAGCGACCGTTGGAGAGCGTCGATCAGGCGCGACTGCTCCCTGAACTCGGACAGCAACGGGTTGGGCCTGGGCTGGCGCTCGCTGCCCGACACAACCACGCCCATCGTCGCCATCTCGGCGCTGATCCTGTCGAGGTTGTCCACAGCGCGGCAAAGCTGGTGCAGCAGTACGTACTCCACCGGGTCGAGGCTGTACCCGGCGTCAATCACGTTACGCCAGACCGATTTTCCACCGGGTCCAAGACCACGCGGTGCTAATTTGCGGTGTTTCGATGCGTTTTCGACCGGTAACATATACCCAGCATACCCGGAATTTTGCTGCGATGGCTGGTACCAACTTTTGGAATGTCTGGCAGCGCGCCGGTGAGATGGTTAAAAAAAACTAACTACCACTCTGACCAGGCACGTTGTGGACGCGGTAACACATACTT
>Ga0310915_10001098_pt1 | contig 13725 bp, 12 predicted proteins | sample GREbulkMGAN111_FD_202508 | JGI IMG/M metagenome (GOLD analysis project Ga0310915, IMG submission 202508) | Lab enrichment of tropical soil microbial communities from Luquillo Experimental Forest, Puerto Rico - GRE.bulkMG.AN111 | ecosystem: Environmental > Terrestrial > Soil > Tropical forest >...
GTTCGTAGCGTGGACCACCCATGAGTTCGCCCTCGACCGAGTTCTTGATCCGCTCACCCGCGTCGCGCTGAAGAGCGCCCTGGATCCACGGCGGCACTGCCATTTTCGCCTCGACGCGGATGAAGATGTCGACGTGCGGGCCATCGGTCTTGCCGGCGGCGAGATTCGCCGACGACGTCTGCACGGCCTTTCCCTCATAGGTCATGGTCCAGGTGTCGAACGGCCGAACGCAGCGGAACGCCAATCCGCCGGCACCGAGCACGGTGGGCATACCATCGGGCCCCTCGGGCGGCAGGGATGGGCCCGCGCCACGCAATCGATACACCCGTCCGTCGGGAAAAGCCACGTTGATCTGCGTTTCGTGGTTGTCCCAGTTCGCGGCCACGGCCTCCACGCCGATTCGTGGCAGTCCGATGTGGCCGCGGTCGTCCACGGTCCAAAAGCTCACTGAATCACGCATTTCCGGGTTGTCGGGACGCTGGGCGAACACGTATTCGCGGGATCGGTCGATCCCGCCGGTCAGGTCAATCGACATGTCGTTCCTGTCGCTAGTTGACGGTGCGGGTGGTCCAACGGTGTGCGTGCTCGACGTAGCGGGCGAAGCGGGGCCGAATCGCGTTGACGTCGATGCCGAACTCGACGGGGTCGGCGTGCGAGCTGGGTTCGCGCTCTGACGCGGCGTGGGCCCACCAGCTTTGCATCCTGTTCCTAAACTCGTCTGTGATGGGCTCGCCGAGCCAGTTGTACAAGCCGGTGACCTCGCCGATGGGATCTGCCTGCATAGCGCGGAAGTCAATGTCGTAGAAGCGCTCTTCTGCTCGGCTGGCCCGGAAATGCAGTGCCCGGTCCATCCCGAGTGACCAGTGCTCGACGTTGAGCTGACCGATGTAGGGGCGGTCTATGTCGTCGGTGAAGGACCCAATGATGTCGGCGTAGAGATCGGCCACTGACAAGATGACGTCGGTTGGATCCCGGTGCGTCATAACGTATCTGGCGTCGGGGAACGCCGCATCGACCGCCTCGAGCCACAGTACGTGTGACGGGCACTTGAGCCGCCACGGTCTGCTGGGCTCGCCCCACTGCAGAAGCTTCATCACTCGGCGCTGATACTGCAGGGTCGAAACGAGGTCTGCTTTATCGACCAGCCACGCCGAGTAGCTGGGTATCTGCGCGAACGACTGGAAGATGTGTGACTTGAAGTCCAGGGCCATCAGCTCGTGGCATTCCATCGGTCCGTGGGTGTCGGCCGGCACGTGGTAGCGAGTGCCGAGCATCTCGCCCTTGTCGGGTGGGATGCGCGGGTCGACGCCCTGCACGGTGGACGGCGGGGGGCACGGCTGCGACGATTCCCACCGTCGCAGATATCGCACCTCGGGATCTTGGGCGAGCAGCATCGACAGCGCCGTCGACCCGGTGCGCGGTAGTCCGAGCCCGATGACCGGCGAAAGGATTGGTGTGTCATCGATCTCGGGATGCCGCCGGTACCACTCTTCGACCTGAAGACGCTGCCCCAGATAGCCGGTGATGCGCCCGTAGATGAAGTCCTCCCCGTGCGCGTTGAGCCGGGCCTCCTCACCCAGCGACGACAGCAGCAGGGTCAGGCCCTCCTCGAACGAGTCATCGCCGAAGTCGTCCAAGCCGGTCTGTTCGACGGCCGCCCTTTTGATCTCATCGATTGTGGCCATGGATTTAGTTCATCCACTGCCCGCCGGCGACGTCGATGGTTTGCCCGCACAGGTAGTCGGCGGCTTCCGAGGCCAAAAACGCCACCATGTTGGCCGCCTCTTCGGGCAGCGATGCTCGACCAAGCTGGACCTGTGTGGTGATCGCCTCCAGGATCGCCCCGCGCCCGGCCCGCTGCTGGTCATTTTGCGGATTCAGTAGGTACTCGATCATCTCGGGTTTGATCATGATGCCCGGCGCGACGCCCAGAACATTGACTCCGCGCAACGCGACTTCGTGAGCGAGGTTGCGGGTGAACCCGATGACACCGGCCTTACACGAGTTGTACACGACCAGCCCGCGCTGTTGGATGCGGCCACCGACCGATCCGATGTTGATGATCTTGCCCGAGCCCTGCGGCAGAAGGAATTCCAATGCGGCATGGGCGCCGTACATCATCATCGTCAGGCTGCCCAATACCGTGTGGTCAATGTCTTCTTTGGTGTGCTTCTCGAACGGCCCGCCGATCACCATTACGGGGTTGTTGACCATGATGTCCAAGCCACCCAACTCGCCATGAGCAACTCGCACCGCCTCGTGAACCTGATCCCAGTCGGACACGTCGGCCTTGACCGGAAACGCGTTGACCCCCCACCGCTGTTCGATCTCTTTCGCCCGGCGCTGCACTTTCTCGAAAGTCCGGCCGATTAACGCCACGTCGGCACCAAGGCCGGCCAGGCGGTGGGCGATGGCTTGGCCGAGCCCGTCGCCGCCGGCACCGGTAACGAACGCTTTCTTGCCTGACAGGTCCATCAGCTCGGTGACCCGCTTGTCCACGATGTGTCTGGGCAAGCTGTCCAGATTTAGGGCCGCAATCGCCGCCGCGTCATCATCCACCGTCATTGGGGTCTCCTCTCACCATCTCCTCGATGGCGACGATATGGCGGAAAACAGTGCACGAGGTAATACCAATTGCGGCGTTCAGTCATGCCATTTTCCGATGGCTGATATAACTCATAACACGATGGACACCCACCGGCTGAAGTACTTCCAGCGCATCGCGGAAGAGGGATCGATCACCCGCGCTGCCGGACTGCTGGGCATCGCCCAACCTGCGCTGAGCCGTCAGCTTCAACTTCTCGAAGAGGAGCTAGGCGTCGCCCTCTTCCGGCGGACTCGCCGCGGAGTGGAGCTCACCGACGCAGGCGAACGACTACGAGCCTCGACCGCCGCACCCTTGCGTCAGCTTGAGCTCGCCGTCCAGTACGCCGGGTCCCCACTGGCGCGGCTTGAACGCAACATGCTCTTGGGCCTACTGGAAACCACGGTGGACGTGCTCGCGGCACCGCTTATCAACAGTCTGATCACCGTTTTCCCCAACGCCGTTTTCTCGGTTACCGTCGGCAGTACCGATCAGTTGGTCGATGCGATGTTGAAGGGCGCAGTCGACGTCGCACTGATCAACCCCGTGCCCGACGAGCGAGTGTTCTACCGCAAAATGCTGATCGAAGACCTTGTTCTTGTGGGAGGTCCCCAATCGCTTCTCGAAGCGACCCACGCAGTCCCCTTCATCGACGTCGTCGCACTACCGCTGGTAATCCCACGCTCCCCCGCTGGAATCGGCCATGCACTTGAAAACGCCTCACTGCGAACAAAAGTCAACATGAGTTACCGAACGACCAGCGACTCTCTGCAAGTGACCAAGACCCTCATCGAAGCCGGCCTCGTCTACGGCATCCTCCCTCTGTCTGCCTGCCGCCGCGAGGTCGACGATGGCCGATTGCGGTTCGCCCCCATACGCGAACCGGCATTAACGCAACAACTCGGCGTAGCCGCCACATCACAACTGGACCTGCCGCGCGAGCTCACCGTTAAGCTGGGCAATACCATCCGCGAGGAAGTCGCAGCTCTTATCAAATCCGGCCGCTGGTCCGCCGAGCTACTGTCCCCGCAACCTTGGAACCCAAGCCTTGGCTAAGCCTCACAGCTAATACCGATGATCGCGATGTCCTTACTTCGGCGCTTGGCCAGGCAAGTCTTTGCTCATCGGCATACGCGCTGCGACTTCGCCAGCGCCACTAGGGAATCAATGCGCCACCAGCTGGTCGGCCCGGGCACTGAGATCCGGCGGCAGGACTCCGAAGAGGTTTGGCCAAACAGAGCCCGCGCTGGCGCAATGGCAGCACCGCGACCGGTTGCTCTCTCGCCACGGCTGAGCGTTCTATACCAATTGGGTATGACCAAAGAGCGAAATACCGAACTGTCGATTTGTTGGGGCATGGGCGGGCCATCGCGCCTTGGCGTGGCAGCGCTACGAGGTTCTGTTCTGAACGCGTCCCGACCAAGCGAGCGCCGCAAGGGCAGGGCCGACGAACCAGAAGCCAAATATTGTGGCCGCCACAGCAACCGGCCAAGCCTGGAAGGCGACCGTCGGTGCCGATTTTTCAGCCGGCCGGAGCGGGCGCCGGCGGTCCGGCGGGAGGTGGTGGGCCGGCTGCGGGAGGCGGCGGGGGCAGCTGCGGTCCGAACGGCGACGGGCTTTGCGGGCTGAGGCAGATGATCGTGCAGTCGGGCTGTTGCGTCGGTTCCTGCCACGGGGCCATCCACGGCTGCGAACCGGTGGGCTGACGTTGGCCCAAGTCGATCAACGGTGTGCCTGTCAGCGGATCGTCCGCAGGCAGGCCGATGACGTTCATCGGCAGGCCGGGCCCAAGTCCTTCGGGGTGCTCGTCATGCGCGCCGCCGATCGGCGGCGGCGGGCCGGTCATCGGCGGCAGGTCGACCGGCACCACGCCGGTTGCGTACGCCGCGGCCCAACCCAGCACGTTCTGCGCGTAAGCCATCGAGTTGTTGTAGCGCAGGATCGCGGACATCACCTGCGACGGGTCGCGCAGGTTGAGCCCGCCGCTGCACAGGTACCGGGCGGCCGCCAGCGTCGAGTCGAACAGGTTCTGCGGATCGGCCACGCCGTCGCCCTTGCCGTCGGCGGCGTATCGCGCCCAGGTGCCGGGCAAGAACTGCATCGGCCCCATCGCGCGGGCGTAGGTGACCTGACTGTCGGCGTTGCTTTGGACGATGACCTCGTTTCCGGGCAGCGTGCCGTCGAGGGCCGGGCCGTAGATCGGTCGTGCCGCGGTGCCGCGGGCGTCCGTTGCGCCGCCGTTGGCGTGCATCGATTCGATGCGCCCGATTCCCGCCAATAGGTTCCAGCTGATCCCGCATCCGGGATCGGAGGCGGCCATCATCCGCTCGGCATTGCGGTATGCGGACAACGCCATCGCCGGGATGCCCAGTGCGCCAGGAGAGTTCACCGCCATGGCCGGCGGTGGAGCCGAGACGGTGGCCGCCGCGATATGGAAGTTGGTCGGCGGACGCTTGACCGCGACCACCGCCGGGCCGGTCGGCCCGCTCCCGGCGGCAGCAACAGCCGCCACTGGAGCAATGGTGACACCACGCAAAACCGTTGTACGTATGTGGAATTGGGGAGCAGCGGCACCGACGGCACCAGCGAATAACACGGGAGCGATCGCGGCAACGCTCAACGCCGGCGTCCGCGCCGCGCTGATTGCCCGCTGGCGCGCCGCCGCAAGGTTGAGGCGGTGCAGCGGCCAAACCACCAAGGCCGTATACGATCTGCACATCGGTGCGGGTTGCTTAGCGCGGGGCATCCGACGGTGACGCGCCATCTTGTTGAGCCTCCTTAACGCCATCCTCTCCGCCGTAGCCGTAGCAAGCTTCCCCCTGAAGAGCACACTTTGCTCTCCTCTTGGGGGCATGCGGTAACGACGGTGCCGGAAAACCGGACGGGTCTCGGCGAGATTGAGCGAGGGACGTTCGTCGAGCGACTTAGGCTGCGCGCCCGCTTGATCGAGCTCCTTCTTGTCTTTTCAAGGCGTTGGCGGCAGGAGGAGCGCATCGCCGTACCAATGGCAAAGCAGCAAGGCCAGTTCGACATCGAAGCGATCGTCGGTGATCGGCCTGCCGCGCCTTGCCAGGGCGCGCCCCACCCGGTACTTCACCGTGTTGAAATGCAGGGTAAGCCGCTCGGCGGCAAGCGTATAACTCGCACCGGCGTTGAGGAACACTCGAAATGTTTCCCGCAACCGGGCGTCGCTGTCGGTGTCGGCGGCAAGACGGCCCAGCACCTCCGCGACCCAGACACGGGCGTCTTCGATGTTTCCGCATACCAGCGCCGCGGCCGCGAGCCCGGGATCACTATCAGCCACGACGGTCGGCTTTGCAGCCGTGCGCGCTAGAACAACCGAGCGGACCGCGACAGCTTGAGCATGCGATCGGCAAAATCCTTTGATTCCAACGGCCGGCGAACCGATCGCCACGCTCGGCGAATCCCGATGCTGTAGCGAGAACTCCCGTATCGCTGCCACGATCCCCTCGGGTGCGGCCTGGAAAGATAGCCACGCCCACCCAGTCGAGCGATCGGCCGCGATGAACAGTGGCGCAGAGCCTGCCCGCACGGCATCCCCCAGTTCTCGTACGAAACACTGCATTCGGGCCAAATCGTCGGCCTGACCACTGGCACCCGGATACCACACGAGTAGGGCGACATGATGCAACCTCAGCGGATAACGAATCGCGGCGATAGCCGAATCGATGTCGACCGACTGGCGTCCGGCTAGTACTTCTCGAACACGCAAGGCGCGCATACTATTTCGGGTTTCCAGCCACCGCTCGCGTTCCTCTTCATAGACCTCCACGACCTGTTGGGACATCCAGTCCACGTACGCGAACAACGTCTCGGTCATCCTCTCAACGATCATGACTCGCGCATTCGGCGAAACGTCGATCCGTTGCAGCTCGCTCAATGCCAGACGGGTAAAACTACGCTGCCCCAATCTGTAAATGCGGACCAAAACACTGACCGGAAGGCCCTGCTGCGCGATTCGCCGCGCTTGTTCAAGCGCCGCCGTGGGCGCTTGGACGCATTCGACCGGCGTGTCGTGGCTTAACGCGTAGAGAGCGGTTGTCACGTTGCCCTCGACGCTCGCATCAGCCAGCGGGAGCTGGGCTTCATCACTCAGGTCGGGAATCTCGTCACGAAGCGACGCCGAGATCGCCGCCACCACCTCGGGCAGCCTGTCGCCCAGGCGGGCCGCGAGTTCCGCGACCCCTCGGCGAACCTCGGCGTCACCGGGACTATCCGAAACACTCTTGCCGTTAGAACGGGCCGGTGCCCGTTCGCGCGTACTTCTTTGAGTCGGCATTGCTTTGCCTCCTCTCATATGATGGCTGGGGTGGCGAACCAGAAGCCGAGGATGATCGCAGCCACCACCCAAGGCCAGGCCTCGAAGGCGGCGCGCACCGGAAGCGGCGCCTGGCGTAGCTCCATGAAGTCGAGCATGACGTACCTGACCTTCACCGCCGCGATCAGGAAGTTGCCGACCACCGCGACCACGGGGCTAAACAGATCCTTAGACAACCCCCACGTTGTCGCACACGTCAACCCGATCAGCGCCAGCCAAACCCACGTGACCCGCTCCCGCAATACCGACATCAGGCTGTCCTCATCAGGTACAGCAAGGGGAACAGCACGACCCACAACAGGTCGACCAGATGCCAGTACGACGCCACGGATTCCGGCACCGACTTGTGCAGGTGGTCGTAGGTACCGCGCCGCGACCTGACCCACAGGTAGGTCAGCAGGCTCGTGCCCGCAATGACGTGTAAGAGGTGGATCCCCGTCAGCGTGAAGTACCACATGAAGAAGGGGTTGGTGCCCGGGTTGAGGCCGTGGGAGAACTTCTGGAAGTACTCGAACGACTTGGACACCACGAACATCAGACCGGTCAGCGCTCCCCCGAACAGGAGGCGGGGCTCTCGGTCGATCTCGTCACGCTTCATGGCCTGAACGGCAAGGGCCACCGACCAGGAGCTCGTCAGCAGGATGAGCGTGTCGATGCCACCCAGGTGCATGTTGAGTGTGTGCCGGGATGCCTCGAAGACGGCCGGGTTCTTGAGCCGATCCTGCATGAAACTGAGGAACAGGATCGCGAAGATGACCGAGTCCGCGCCGATGAAGACCCAGACGCCCTCCACTCCGGGAAGGCGTCTGGGCTTCACAGAGTCAGTGGTAACAAGTCCCACACGACTAAGCGTTCAGGCGCCCCGCCGCTTCGTCCTCGGCCTGCAGCCGGGGGACGGCCTTGATGATGTAGTAGGACAGCGCGGGGATCCAGAAGAACCAGGTGAAGAAGGCGATCCAGAAGCTGATCACGCCGTTGAAGGCCAGCGGCCCGGTCGTGACGAACGGGATGGCGCTGACCACGAAGAACGACGCGAAGGTGACCCAGCCCCACCAGCTGACGGCGTTCGGGACCAGCTTCTTCTCCCGCTTGTCCCGCATGAAGACGATGCTGACGGCGGCGATCTGGAATGACGTCACGAAGTACGCCAGGTCAAACGTGAACCAGCCAAACCAGTAGAGCATGTGCATGATTTCGGGCGAGAGATTATTGACCTCATGCGCCGCGGTCAGCCAAATCGACATAGTCACCATGACGGGTGCACAGGTAATCGTGCCACCCAGCATCTCGAGCTTCGACAAAATCCCGCCGGGGCCCTCAATGCGTTCCATTACCCGGGCGGTGGCCACGCTAAACGACATGTAGAAGGCGGTCATCGTGAGGCAGATGCTCAACGCAATCAACAGCCGGGGCCTGAACTCCTGGAAGTGCTGCTTGACCTCGATCGGCGTCGCGCTGGCCGGGAACGGCGGCATATTGCCAGCGAGAAACCCCCAGAGGACGAAGACGGCGAACAAGAAGACCGGGCCGGTCCAGGCCAGGATCTTCCATGTCTTGTAATCGGTCGGGTAGGGCAACAACCCACGCGCGTGGGTGACGGTGGGGGGTTCGGCGTGTATTGCCATCGGACCTGCTCCTAGTTACGTTGTGCGAGCGACGTCGACGATCCGAGGACGCCATGCGCTTCAGATATCACCATCGTCACCGACGCGGACAATCCACCGCTTCACCCGCATGAGCACCTTTTGGTCCCCTATTCGGGGCATCTCGCGGAAATACCGACGCTAAAACCCTACGCCGTGGACCTCGTGGCCGGGCTCATCGGCCCCTAGGCCGCGATACGCCTCCTCAGCCGTTGCCCCGTGATTGATGACGGCGTCGACTTCGCGAGCGATCGCCATGGAGATGCCGTAGTTCAGGGCGAACTCCATGATGACGCTGGCGGCCTTGACGCCCTCAGCGACCTGATTCATCGATGCGATGATCTCGTCGATCTGCTTGCCCGCACCGAGCTGCTCGCCGACGTGCCGGTTGCGGCTGCGCTGGCTGGTGCACGTGACGATGAGATCGCCCATGCCGGCCAGCCCGGCGAAGGTCTCGCGGTGGCCGCCGGCCGCTTCGCCGAGCTTGGACATCTCGCGCACCGCCCGGGTCATCACCATGGCGCGGGTGTTCTCTCCGATGCCGAGTGAGTAACCCATGCCTACGGCGATGGCGTAGACGTTCTTCAGTGCGCCCGCCATTTCGACACCGACGACATCATCGGTGGTATAGGTCCGAAAACGCCTGGTACGGAACAACTCTGCGAGATTGGCGGCCAGATGCTGGTCGGGCATGGCCAGCACCGCAGCGGCCGCATAACCCTCGGCCACCTCGCGGGCGATATTCGGCCCGGCCAAGATCCCAGCGGGATGCCCGGGCAGGACCTCCTCGACGATCTGGCTCATCCGCATGTTGGTGCCCTGCTCGAGGCCCTTGACCAGCGAAACCACCGGCACCCACGGGCGCAGCTCACTGGTCAGTTCGGTCAGCACCTTGCGAAAGCCGTGCGACGGCACACTCATGACGATTACATCGGCGCAATTGGCCGCCTCGGCGAAGTCGGTGGTGGCGCGCAGTGTCTCGCTCAGCACGACGTCGTTGCCGAGATAGCGGCTGTTGCGGTGGTTTTCGTTGATATCTTTGGCCGTGGCCTCGGAGCGCACCCACTGCAGCGTGGGCCCGCGGCGCGCGCAGATGGACGCGATGGTGGTGCCCCAGGAGCCGCCCCCTAGAACGACGACATTGGGTTGGCGCTGAGCTGGTGTCATGTTGGCCACGCCGTGCTGACGCGATCACCAACCAAGATCGGATCGCACGATGCCGCGCCACTTGCCGTTTCCAGATTCGCCTTTGTTTCCACTACGACGCCCGCCCTTCGTAAGCACGCGAGGCACCTCATGACTTCTCAGACGTCGTCATCCTCGCCTATGCGAGCAGCGCAGGCTTCCCCCGAATGGGCACCTTTTGCTCTCCTCCTCGGGGCATGCCGGGATGACGAGGGCGTCCGTCGCTTCCATCATTGCCGTTTCGGTCTGACCATTCTACGATTCCGATTTGTTGCCTCCGTGTGTGTTGTTGCGGAGGCCGCATCGCAGTCACTGACGATGGAGGCTGACAGATGACCTTTGGTACGGCCGGTGATGTGGTGGATGTTCGTACCGGGTTGCAGGCCGACGCTTTGCGACAGGCCATCTTGGATCATCTGCGTTATTCGGTTGGTCGCCCAGCATCCGTCTTGACGCCGGCGCATTACTATCGAGCGCTGGCACTGGCCGTGCGTGACCGCGTGCAGCAGCGTTGGTTCGCTTCCACGCAGACCTTTCTTGGTCTCCGTCGGAAAGTGGTCTGTTACCTGTCGGCCGAATTCCTGATGGGGCCGCAGCTGGGGAACAATCTGCTGAACCTCCAGATCGAGGAGGCGGCGCGTGCGGCGCTCGCGCCGCTGGGCCAAGACCTCGACACGATCCTTGCCTCCGAAGACGAGCCGGGGCTGGGCAATGGCGGCCTCGGCCGGCTCGCGGCCTGCTATCTGGACTCTCTGGCCACCTTGGAGCGTCCGGCGATCGGGTACGGCATCCGTTACGAATTCGGCATTTTCGACCAGGAGATCCACGACGGTTGGCAGGTCGAAAAGCCCGACAACTGGTTGGTCAACGGCAACCCGTGGGAGATCCCCACGCCCGACCTCAGCTATCACGTCAACTGGGGCGGCCACACCGAACGCTACGTCGACGAAGCCGGCCACCACCACTCGCGGTGGGTGCCGCGGCGGGTGTTCAAGGGACTCCCCTACAACACCCCCCTTCAGGGCTACGGCGTGAACACCTGCAACACGCTGAGATTGTGGAGCGCCAGAGCCGTCGAGTCGTTCGAGTTCGACGTCTTCAGCGCCGGCGACTATTGGAAGGCGGTCGAGGATGAAGTCACCTCCGAGACCATCACCAAGGTGCTGTATCCCAACGACGAACCCGAGATCGGCAAGCAGCTTCGCCTGTTGCAGCAGTACTTCTTCGTCTCCTGCTCGCTGCAGGACATCTTCCACATCCTTGAGAACCTCGCACACCTTCCGACCCGAGCGCTTTCGGAGCATTTCGCGATACAGCTCAATGACACGCATCCGTCGATCGGCGTCGCCGAGTTGATGCGCATGCTGCTGGACGAGAAGCGTCTCGAATGGGATGAGGCATGGGCGATCACGGTGGCTTCGTTCGGCTACACCAACCACACCCTGCTGCCGGAGGCTCTGGAAACCTGGCCGTTGCCCATGTTCGCCGATTTCCTGCCGCGACACCTCGAAATCATCTACGAGATCAATCGCCGGTTCCTGGACGAGGTGCGCGCGCGCTTCCCCGGGGACGAGGAGCGGGTGAAGCGCATGTCCCTGATCGGTGAGGAAGGCGAAAAGAGCGTGCGCATGGCGCATTTGGCCACGGTGGGCAGCCACGCCATCAACGGCGTCGCGGCGTTGCACTCTGAGCTTCTCACATCCAGTGTGCTCAAGGACTTCTACGAGTTGTGGCCAGAGCGGTTCAGCAACAAGACCAACGGTGTCACGCCACGCCGGTTCGTGGCGCTTGCCAACCCTGGCCTTCGAGAGCTGCTTGACGACACCATCGGGGACGGGTGGCTGGTGGAGCTGGAGAGGCTGCGCGAGCTTGAGCCGTATGCCGACGACGCCGCGTTCCGTGGCCGGTGGCGCGCGGTCAAGCATGCCAACAAGGAGCGCCTTGCCGATTACGTTCGCTTGACGACGGGTGTCGAACTGAATCCGGACTGGCTGTTCGACATTCAGGTCAAGCGGATTCATGAGTACAAGCGCCAGCATCTCAATGCCCTGCACATCATCACGCTGTACCACCGGCTGAAGCAGAACCCAGACTTGCAGATTCCGCCGCGGGCCTTCATCTTCGGCGGGAAAGCCGCACCCGGCTACTTCATAGCCAAGCGCATCATCAAGTTGATCACAGCCATCGCCGAAACGGTGAACGCCGACCCGGACGTGAACCAGTGCCTGAAGGTGGCGTTCGTGCCGAACTTCAGTGTGCAAAACGCCCACATTATCTACCCGGCCGCCGATCTCTCGGAGCAGATCTCGACCGCCGGCAAGGAGGCCTCGGGGACCGGAAACATGAAGTTCATGATCAACGGCGCACTCACCATCGGCACGCTCGATGGCGCCAACGTGGAGATCCGTGACGAGGTCGGCGCGGACAACTTCTTCCTATTCGGGCTGACAGTGCAGGAAGTCGAGCGCATCAAGCGGGCGGGTTACCGGCCTGGCGACTACATGGCAGGCAACGATGAGTTGAGCGCGGCGATGGGACCGATTGGCGACGGACGATTCTCCGGCGGTGATACCGACGTGTTCCGCCCTCTGGTGGAGTCGCTGACCCGCCACGACCCATTTCTGGTTCTGGCCGACTACGCGTCCTACGTCGAGTGCCAGGAGCGGGTGAGCGCCGCATGGCAGGACACGGAGGCGTGGACGCGGATGTCGATCCTGAATACCGCACGCAGCGGCAAGTTTTCGTCAGACCGCGCCATCGCCGAGTACTGTGACGACATCTGGCACGTAGGACCGGTGACCGTCAAGGCCTAACGGCGGCCGACGATGGTCGACGGGCAGGGCGAGCCGCTCATCGAGGCGCGCCCACCCACTCCGTGATCAAGGCGTTGACGCGCGGTGGGTCCTCGAGCTGCATGAAGTGGCCAACGCCCTCGACGCGTTCGTAGCGCGAACCGGCGGGCAGGGTTTCGGGGAACGCCTCCACGATCGCGGCCTGCATGCACCCATCGTGGGCGCCGTGGAGGTAGAGGACCGGTGCTTTCGGGGTGATTGCGAAAGTGTCCTTCAGGCCGCGCTGGAGATTGTTGCGGTAGTAGCGCAGCGCAGCGTGCCGCCGGCCCGGGTCGTGCAGGGCGCGGAACACGTGCGCGATGTCCTCCCGGCCGTCGTAGCCCGGCGACCAGTCGCGCCAGAGCTTGGGAATCACGCGGTCCAGGCCGCGCTCGGAACCGGGCAGCTGATTGAAGACGAAGTACCAGCTCATCCGCGATTGGCGCAGGCCAATAGGGAGGGTCTTCAGCTTCGTGAAGGGCTTGAGGAGCGCCGCGGTCGGCGGCACCGCCATGGACACGTAGCTGCGGAAGCGGCCCGGTTCGCGGTCGGTGACCGCCCATGTCGCGACCGCGCCCCAGTCGTGGCCGATCAGGACGGAGTTGTCGTCGCCGCCGAGGGCGGTGTGCAGCGCGAGGATGTCGGCGGCCTGGTCGGCGATCAGGTAGGAGTCGTCGGGGGCGAGGTCCGTCGGCGCGTAGCCGCGGGTGAAGGGGGCGACGGCGCGGTAGCCCTTCTCAGCGAGCTCCGGCCCGAGGTGGCGCCAGGTGTGGGCGGTGTCCGGGTAGCCGTGTACCAGCAATGCCAGTGGGCCGCCCGGCTCGCCCCAGGCGAACGCCGCGAAGGTCAGGCCGTTGGCGTCGATGCGCAGCTGCTCCATGCTGCCGACCCTATCGCCGTTGATAGTTTCGCGGCCGACCGCACTGTGTTGTCGTGGGGCGCCTTGCCGCCGGGTGAACGCCGCGGATCTTGCAGCCGCATTTCGTCCTCGGAAACTCTTCGGCACCACTTGGGTGGCGAACACGTGTTTGTCTTTTAGACCGAAGTTGCGGTGGTGAGGTAGTGCGTATTGGCCGCTGAGCTGGGGATTTGTTGCTTTGTGGGCGTTGGCTGTCTGACTACGCGGCGGTCAGTGGAATGGGG
>Ga0310915_10001117_pt1 | contig 13639 bp, 18 predicted proteins | sample GREbulkMGAN111_FD_202508 | JGI IMG/M metagenome (GOLD analysis project Ga0310915, IMG submission 202508) | Lab enrichment of tropical soil microbial communities from Luquillo Experimental Forest, Puerto Rico - GRE.bulkMG.AN111 | ecosystem: Environmental > Terrestrial > Soil > Tropical forest >...
CGCTATTTTCTTGAAAGGAAAAAGGTTGGTGGACGTGGCGGGACTCGAACCCGCGGCCCCCTGCTTGCAAAGCAGGTTGGGAAAAACACTAAATGCTTTGGCTGGTGTCGCTTACGCGGAAAATCAACGAAATTCCCGCTCTTCAATTGTCCCGAAGTTGTACCGAGAATTTCGGCGACCAGAACTTCCTACCCAAAATCGTTTCGGAGTCGCTCGAAAAGAATCAGTAAACAGTAGGCGACTAGGAAGGATCTATCTCCCAGAAGCGCGTTTGGAGCCAATATCCGTATAGCCGACCATACGGCCGCTATGGGCGGACCGCCGTAGCAAGAGTACACTGAAACTCAACGGGAGGTTGCTATGGACAAGCCTCGCCATCCTAAGGTGATTCGGCCCTGGAAAACCCAGCAAACACAAAAAAATAAATGGAGCGCACCAGCCACGACAGAACCACGGCGAGAGCGCACTAGGAAACTTCTCAGCCCTAAGCGCAGCTGACCGTCTACCGCGCTTTTTCCGGACATTGAGATTCAGCTTCTGGTTCTGCGACGATCCGCCCCGAACGTCGTCTTTCGCCCGCTCCGGATTGCGATCCAACCTGTCTAGTTTGTTCGCCAACCAGCCGCGTGGAATTATCGGATCCCAGTGAAGTGATGTCCGGTCAGTCTCGCTCATGCGGGGAAGAAGTTGGCTGAGTTTTTGGAGTATCTCGGGACGAGTTTCGGGACGCGCCTGAAGAAAGAGAAACGCTCGGCAACGCTCTACGTCAGCAGCCACCTGAAGAAAAATTGACGCGGTGACGAGTAGGCTGCCACCGACGAGCGCAGAGAGACGATTCATATGAGTCCGACTATGGTCTCGATGAATCCTTGCGTGCGCCGATAGTGCGAGCCTTTCCAGTAGATGGGTACGCACGCGGGACAGATAGAGAAGTCGTCGAAGTGTTCTTTCGTTTCGGGCAGCAGCTGGGCGCTGATCAATTCCTTCGGACAAGGCTGCAATACCGCGTTGCAGTGTACACATCGCTGGAACGGCGTCATCGCACGAAGGAGATCAAAACGCCGAAGCACTTCAACAAGCTGCTCCCGAGGATGCGTCGCCCGCACGCAGTAGCCGCGAGTGATAACGTTTCGTTTCAGGAGCCCGCGGTCCCTCGTCAGGAGTGTTCGCCTTTCGCCGGAGGAGATTCTGGCTAGCTCCTCGTCTTTATAATCGTCCTGATACAACGTATCGAAGCCCACCATCCGCAGATACGCCGCCAGCCGGCCGAGGTGGGCATCAGCGATGAACCGCACTTCGCGAAGCAGCGCAGGCCGGAGCCGGATGAGAGAAGAAACATCGATGGATTCGAACACAGGGTAGACGCTGATTTTGTCTCCGTCCTGCACACGGTAGGAGAAATCGACCGATTCACCATTCGCCAGGATCAGGTCGACCTCTGTGTGCGGCACGCCAAGAGCTTCGGTCATGTCTTTGATCGAGCCGCTCACTTCGAAATAGCAGGTAGTCGTGCGCTTCCTTTTCCACAGCGGGAGGAAGTCGTTCAATTCCGCATAGAAGCGCACGTCGACACGCTTCATTTGTCACCTGCCAGACCCAACGGAACAGGTTCAAGGGCGGGTGCGGGCCTCACGGCCGCGAGGAAGTCGGCCAGACGGTCGTACCATACAGTCTGGTCGGCGAGCGTGAAATGGGCGTTGGCTGGACTGGGATTCGGCACGACGTAGAGCCGAGTCGCGCCGATAGCCGCTCGCTGGCGGCCAAGCATCGGCACCGGATCGGCGCTCTTCAGTGCGAACTTGACGAACGGTCGATACGCGGTGAGTCCGTGAAAACAGGCGACGTGTGGCTGGTAGCGCTGAAGTTTGTCGAGCAGATGAGGAACCCATTTCTCGAAATCGCTGGCGTTGAGATCCGCGGCATTGGCGGATGGACGCTTGACGACGTCCGTAAAACCGATCCCGAAGCACGGAAGCTCAGCATCGTGCTCGGCGCGGAGCGTGGTGGTGCCGAGCGCTCGCCGCACGCGCTCGCTCAACTTCGACGTGGAGAACGCAGGCCAGAACCGGCTCGTTGAACGCGCGAAATAGTGCCCCCGTTGAACTGAGTACAGCCCGGGATTGATTCCAACGAAGACGAGGTCGAGCCCTGGCCGGAGATGGTCTGGCAGCGTCCGAAACGGGTATTCCCCACCCATCCAGCCGGCACCGTTCCTCGTTGACACTTTCTGTTTTGCCATGCCATTGGACTCCGAACGAAGGACGCTGCCAAGCCCGCCAAATCCTCGGGCCGAAACTGGGCCAAGCTGAGCGTAGTTGCCGCGACCCATCGCTCGATCGAGACATGCACCAACACGCTTGCCAGCGGGCTCTCACTTTTCCGCTCGAAGACACAAAACTAAAGCGTTCCGAGGAATTCCTTCCACGGCGTTGCAGTCAGCGTCTCCGTGGTGGAATGTCCGTATGCGCGAATGATCATCGCAGCCTTCTCGATCTGCTTTGGATCGTTCGCCTCGACGACATCAACAGAACCCACGAGTTCAACCTTCCACCGAATGCCCGAACATTCGCTTTTGATCTTCGCGGAAACCGCTTCAGCGAGCTTCTGAAGGCCTCCGGAGAAAATCGACTGAGAATCACATTCGTAGCCATTCGACACCTCCATGCGGGCATCAGCGCAGTTCTTCTTCGCTTTTGGCGTGGTTGTACCTCTTGGACGGGCTTGGCCCGATCGTACCAGACCGTCTGTCGCGAAAACAGTGGGCCATAAGCTTGGCAGTCCTTGGGAAAATTTGTCAGCATGTCAAACGAGGAGAGGTAAGATCTCTGCAGGAGGATTAGTTTAGGGGAGAATGCCAGTGGATCCCTTTCGCGAGAGACTCTATGGTTACCGCAGGCGAACTGAGAGCAGGAATGGTCATCCGCGTGGAGGGGGAGATCTACAAAATTATCGAAGTAGAATCGAAGGCCGGAGCTGCCAAGTTGGGCGGAGTGGTGAAGACCAAACTGAGCAACGTGAAAAGCCATCGCATGTGGGAGCCTCACTTCCGCCCTCAAGAACTTCTGGAAGAGATCGAGCTCGAGCGGCACATCATGGAATTCTTGTTCGCCGCTGGAGGCACATGCACGTTCATGAATCCGGAGACTTTCGAGCAAGTTGAAATCCCCAGTGCCATTTTGGGGCCCGCGGAGAAATTCTTGCAACCAGGTATGCGCCTGCCGGTAGAGTTCTTCGAAGCTGAACCAAGCAGTGTTACCTTCCCTGAAGTGGCCGAAGCCCGAGTGGTCGAGACAGCGCCGCCCGCGCACGCGCAACAGGAAAGCGCGTGGAAAGAAGCAACACTCGAGAATGGCCTCTCCATTCAGGTACCTTTGTTTATTGGAGCAGGCGAAGTCGTGCGAGTTGATGTACGAACAGGCCACTACATTGACCGAGTGAGGGCCGAACGCAAGCGAGGCGCGTAAGGGTTATCCTTCACATCAAAGTGGAAGGACTACTATGCTTGAAATCGAAGCGGTCCGCATGGAATTTCCTGGATGAAATGCGATTAACCCACAATGATGTTGGAATCGCCAAAACGGTCGAAGATTTTGTATGAAGCGGTAAAGCACAACCGTGCCGCAAGCCAAGTTCGGATTGACATTCAACGAAAGCTCTGGAGCCTGCTTGACGCGGGCAGACGGGAATGAGGACGGGCTTCGCGATACGGCCATTCGCAACGCTCGGGCATTAGGCTGTGGCCACGTTTTCGTGCTACTCATCCAGAATGCGTACCCTGTCCATGGCGAATTACTGAATTGGGCTGCCGGCTCAAACGGTCGATGCAACACTTCACTAATCCCTTGACTCCATAACGCTTTGCAGAAGTTCCTCGCCCAAAGGCTATCTTCAATTAGACCTTAAACAGGGCTCTTTTCTTTGAATTGGGTTTCGCGAACAAATGCCGCCATTGAAACTCTTGGACTTAGACGTCGAGCTGGTGTTGCGTTGACCTATAGAATCCACCCGCGTAATCGGTAATATGCCTTTGCTCTTCGGCGGGATTTGCATACCAGCCAGGTGAGCACCATCATAATGGTGCCCATTGCCGCTAAGGCTCCGTCTTCGCTGCCGGTGATGACGACGCCGGCCACTTTGTTGTAGAGCACGCTGCGCCCGCCGGCAATGTACTGCTCGTCGAAGGAATCCATGCGCTCGATGACGCGCTGCATCAGGCTGGAGCGGTTGCCCCACCAGATGGGCGTAGCGAACAGCAGAATGTCCGCGGCCTGAATCTTCTGCGCGATTTCCGGCCAATCGTCGTCGGCATGCTCTTTGATGCCCAAGCCGACGGGGATGTGCTTATCGGCCAAGCGGATGATTTCGCTGGTTATCGGCGCGTTGTGGTGCTTCATTTTTTCGATGACCAGTTCGGCCAGTTCCGCGGTGTTGGAAACATCTGGCCGGTGCTTGGGACGTGGACCGGCGCAGGCTGCTCGGGCATTTCGCAGTCGTGGCAAGGCTTGGTTTTGTACACGGGTGTTCTCCTTTTTCTTTCGCGAGGCCCGCTTCGCGAGCATCGTCTAGTGGAAGGGAGGTCGCTGTGAGGAAAGCCTCAACTATTGTGTGCATGGTTCTTCTCGTCGCGCAGATGGCAGCAGCGCAGAAGAATACGCCCATTGCGGACAGCTGGATCGCGGCCTGGAATTCGCACGATGCAGAGAAAGTGATTGCCATCTTCACTACGGATGCCTCTACGAGGACGTTACGTTCGGCGCCGTAAATCACGGGTCTGCGGAGTTGCGCAAATTCGCTGTATCTATTTTTGAAGCTGTGTCGGATGCGAAATTTGAGTTGGTAGACAGCTCCGTGGATCGAGGACACAGAAGCATTGAGTGGATCTTCAGCGGCACAGATCACGGACTCTACAAAACAGGAAAGAGATTCTCCGTTCGGGGCGTCAGTGTGATTGACCTGCGTCAGGGAAGAATCTCGCGCAACCTGGACTATTACGACGCTGCGTCCATCATGAGGCAGGTTGGCCTGTTGCCCTCCGAAAAAACCGATTCAACAAAATGAGATACAGGGTCAAACCGCCATGGCAGGAATGCTGCGTCCGTGACGAGAATTTCCATGAAAGTCTCGTTTACCAGGCGTTGCCCGGATTGCTCACCAGACGCGTCGACAAACAGTTTAGGTTCAACACGAATCTGCTTGATTTGATGGGCGAAAACGCCAAGGCTTGATTAACGCCGTAGTCTTCCAAGTTCGCACTGGAACGAACCTTTCCGGCTCCCGACTTCTCAGCCGGTGATGAAGCTGCGACTCTGCCGCGCGTTTGCACTCGGGCGCCAATCGCTGGTCGATGGGAAGCGATCGTGAATCAGCGTCGCTTAACCGTTAATGCTGAGTCATCCCGGCGCGAGTTACAGCAGCAACCGCCGTATCAGCAGGTGCGCTGCTCACGAAAGCCACACCGATGTGTGGTGGCAGCCCCAAAGTCACGTCGATCTCCACGCCCTTGAAGGGGAAGTCGCCGATCTGCTGTCTGATGTTAAAGGCTAGTTCCAGTGCCTTCAATGCCCCAACGAGCGTCTTGTTTTCGGGGTGTTTATCGATCAGCTCTTTTATCTTCTTAACGTCGATCGTGTCTGTCAATGCAATCAGCTTTGCACCGATTTCCGGCAGCAACCCCGTGCCCACCCGCAGGTCTTTGATGGTAAATCCCAGGGCGTGCATCGTGGGAAGTGCTTCATTGAACCCCTCCACGAGCTTACTGGCTTCCTCAGTCGCAGTGCCGGCCAACTCCTTCGCTTTGCCCAATACATCCTTGAATGGCATTGCACCCTCCTTCTCTAGGCTAAGACACGAATTCGAGAAGTGCTTATAAATGGCCTAGCCCTCTTTGTTACTTTGTCCAATTGGCTTGGTAAAGCCCAAGGCCATCTTATGCAGTCCTTCCGCCTTGCCGGCGAGGAGTGTACCCGTAATGAGCGCGTCTACCGCATGGAAAACATGCATTTGCTTCGGATAATCACTCAACTCGTTTAGATTGACGAAATATTCTAACCCACGAAGCCCAACGGCACTGATCGTCATTCCTAATGTTAGGGCTATGAGAAAAGCCATCTGTCTTGTTTCGCCCTTATAGTGTCGTAGCTCGTCCTCGACATTGGACATTTCTGCGACAGAGCCTTCTTCTTCCTTCTCGAGTTTGGCTTTCACCTGTTTCACCCGCGCGGCTATTCTCTGGGCTCCCGGCCCGCGCCACGACGTCAGAAGAACTTCGACTGCCCGCTCAATGAATATTGCAATAGCGATGAGTCTTAAAAAGAGTCCTAAAATATCGCCCGTTTGAAGGGGCTTGAATGTCAGGGAGCCCATCAAGAACGCCACAATCGCGCACATGACGGCAAGCAAGAGTGCAATGCCCTTGACCAATCTGATTGGTAGCATGGACCAAGTGGCATTGGTCGGGATCACATCAACGACTTCGGGCATAAGAGGCTCCTTCGCGGAGGCGCTGGTCCACAAGGCTCCTCATCTTGCAACCGGGATGCCGTCGCACGAATCCGCTGGCTTTGGACTGTGTCGACTTACCGTAAGCGGCTGACTGTGAAGAAGATGCCAAGGACGCAGAATCCTCGCTGCTACACTCGGCCGTGGCTTACCGAGCGAATTGAACTCTCTTTTCGGTTAACCCACTAACAGGATAGTTAGATAAGTCGTTACCGGGACTTGAGATGTCACGACAGCCAGAGTGGGACACGAATTCAAGCGGATGGTTCAGCATTCTCAATGGTTCAGCATTCTCAGAGGATCGGTAGGCGCGACACCCAAGCGCAACAATGCCTGCCTCAGTTTGGTATGATGGACCGTCATGAAAACGACAAAATACCGGGGCTATTTAATTGCCCAACAAAAAGAGTTCGGACCACTGAGACTTTTGAAGTGGGTCGAAGATGGAGATTTCATAATCGTTAAGGACAACGGCAACGCGATGCCCGGTACGACATTTCGTACAGAAGACGATGCAAAGAAAGTCATCGAGATACAGCTAAAAGCGTTTCGTACATTCGCAGCTGGGTAGAGAGCGCAAGATCCGCATTGGGAGACTGCTATATCACGGGAACGGTCGCTGGCGTTGAGGGCGTTCCTTGTTGTAGGCGTTGATGAGAGCGATCAAAACTACTGCAAACAGGCGCGCCTATTCTACACCTGCGCAATTGGCAGATAACTGCGCTGATCCGCACACCGCATTCATGATCGCCAGAGCCAATGGATCGGTATCGACGTCCTGGTCATTGGTAAGAACAACTACCGTGAAACCGGTATCGAGAAAAACGACGTTCTCAGTGTAGAAGCCGCCAATCTGGCCACTGTGCCACATGATCGGGTGATTCTTGAAGGTATAAAGCGCCAACCCGAATCCGTATGTATTACCGCCAGAATCCACGAAACCGTTGGACATAGTCATTGCCTTAAATGAATCAGGCGTCACCACTAATCCGTGGCGCAATGCATTGTCCCATGTCACCAGGTCATAAACGTTAGAGCTCAGAGCGCCTGTGGCGAAGGCAGCGGAGCGGTCCCAAAGGAACGCCGGCTGGAGGCCAGCCCCGTTATTCGTGTAGCCCGTGGCGGACAGACCCGCGGGTGAAAGCACGTAGTAGGTACTTTGCATTGCCAGTGGTTGAAAAATGATCTGATCGAGATTTGTCGCATATGATTGACCCGTAACTCGTTCGATAATCGTGCCTAGCGCAAAGAAATTGCTATTTGAATAGGAGTACTTCGTCCCTGGTTGAAATTGCAACGGCGATTGGCTGACGGCGCTCAAGACTGTCGCTTCCGCGACTCCGTTCTGGATCCACTGACCGAGTTGTGAAAAATCCGTATAGTTGGCGAGGCCCGAAGTATGGGTCAGTAGCATGCGTATAGTGATGGTCGCCGGGAAGCCATATTCGGGCAGGTAGGAAGCCATCGAGTCCGTTATATGCAACCTCCCTTGCTCCTGCAACTTCATGATGAGTGCCGCGGTGAATTGCTTGGTGATCGAGCCGATCTCGAAGATCACGCCCGGTTGCACTGCCTGGTGTGTGTTTAGATCAGCAACTCCGTAGCCTTGCACGTACAACATCCTGTCATTCTTGCCGATCGCAACGGCAATGCCTGGAACGCGTGATTGTTGCATCGAGCTATGAACGACGCCGTCCACAGTCATGGGTAATTCCGACGGTTGGGCGGTTTGGGAAGACGAGCCACCACAGTCTTGAAGAGCCAATACGACCGCTAACAAGATGACAAAAGGAGAGAATCGTGACAGGCTTGTGCGGGAGTTCATTTTGCCCACCCGGAAAATATGCCGACAGCAACAACATACCCAGCCCTGTGGTCCTCACGGCTTAGAAACAAAGCGCATTTTTGACGTTGCATGAAGGAGCACTCGAGCAATTTCTCAACTTGGTTAAGCTGTGCCGGGTGAGACATCTGATTCTCATCCCATCGACTTGCTCGGGCAATCAGCTCGTAGGACCCCAGGTGCAGTTGCCCAAAATCCCTTCCAACTGGGTGTCTGTAAGTCCTTGGACTGTAGGCAGCAAAATAGGCTGCTTCGGGCCGCCCAGAATCAAGTGTTTTAGCAGCGGTCGCCTTTTACTCGCATAGATCGACAGCCTCCGAAGCCAGGTGCTCCCTGGACGCGAGATCGCGCGACGACTGGGCAACGGCCCCCAAAGAGTGTCACAAATCTCTTGAAGGACCGCATCTTATTAGTCTGAGGAGCATTCTCGGGAACTGGTAGCAGCAGAACTCGAAAAGAGCGTTGGCATGCAGGGTCGTTCGGACGCATCGCGGAACGTTTCGCGATCGTAGCCGAGATCCACGGACGGAGTTGCGCGTGCGGATTCGGGAGATCGCACAAGTTCGCGTGCGGTATCGATATTGGAAGATCCGCGTGCTGCTGAAACTAGGAATTCCTCGGTCCCCAGCAACCGAACCTGAAAGCCTTGCGCGTTTGGACGTAGCCAGAACCAGATACGATTTTTGGTTACTTTTGACCTCTTTCGTTTTTCCCGGATTCTGCCGCACCTGCCGCAGCGTGTATTTACCTTGTTGCACGTGGGACCATCAGTCTGGGACTAACCCGGGGCTTTCAAACCGGAGTTCGGGTATTCGCGGGCCCGCGAGGTTCAACTACGCAGCCTGCGCTAGGAACTGCTCTACTGTTCTTTCAAGCGACAAGCATGTCTGGTATGGGTGAACTTGCAGCTTCGCAATCTCCGGAAAAAGCCGATTGATGGTGCCCGAATCGCTGCGAGCAACCAACAATGTGCGACGACCCAAGGTTTGGCAGAGCGCCAATTCCAGACATACATTCAGGTTTAGGCCCGTGAGGTCCACCACAACATCCGTGGCCCGACAAATCTCTTGCCAGATGGATCGAATCACGTTGGGGTCGCCAGTCTCGTCGCCACGCCGGTATCTCACCCGCTCGCTGCAAGCCGAGCGCACCGCTTCGCGCGCATCGTTCGACCACGGCTCGCTGAACGGCATGATGTGGAAGCACCGGCGGTCGTTAAGAGAGGGATAGAAACCCAGCCAGGCGGGACGAATGAGCGCCCACTTGCCTCGGCCATTGATCGAGGCCAGCAGCGTGAGGCTGGTTTCCACTTCTGTTGTATCGAGCGCTGCTTCCGACAACCCTTTGCGCAGCATGATGGTCGTGGCGTGCTGCTGGTCGCATCGTCGCAGTACTTCGGCCACGGTGTCCGAAGACAGGGCACCGGTCTCGACCCGCGGGATCGTGAATAACGCTTCATCCAGGGCTGCTCCCAGGTCGCCATCCGATTGAACGGGATGCACGTCGAGATCAAACGGAAGCACCGAGTCCGCGTCCACGACGACCACAGGATTGACGCCGAGGGCTAAAGCCGTCCCCAGAGAATGGCAAACGGAAGGCCAATCTTCTTTGGAGCCGGAAGTAAGGTCGAAAACGGCCAGCGCGCATTCTCGCAACTGAGTCCAGCGCATCTGTGCTGCCCCCCACCCTATAGCACGTTCCGCCAAATCTAGGTGTCTTGTTCTGCAGACGGAACTCACCTCCTGCCTCACGTCGTTGCCACCGGCAAAGAACACGCGGTTCGGGTTGACCTCAACCGCGGACCATCCCAGGAAGGGTTCTGCGACCATAAGGTTCCGCCGCAGCGCAAACCGCCTCACGCCAAGGATCAGTGGCCGGATCTGGTCATGTTCGAGTTGGTGGGTGGCGGCATCATCCTGAGCAGCTTGGAGCGCATAGTTGGTGTGTCCGGCTTCCTTCAACAAATTCAGCAGAGTATTGCGCTCACCCTGCCCAGTCGCGGGTTTGTTGCCTTCGTCGAACAGATAGGCACGGACCCCGGAAAGCAGCTGGCTGATTCTCTCGGCACGGTTAGTCGCCGCCTTCGGGGTCGTGTAGATGCTCTTAAACCGACCCACCAGTTCGTGCATCTGAGTGGACCGGGCGGCCAACTCAGTGGGGGAGCTGGCTTGAGCTTGCGTCAGCGCCTGGAAGCGCTCCACCATCGCGGTAAGCGCATCTCCGCGCTCCGCTGTGACCTCACCGTTTTGCTGCCCCTGCTGAATGACCATCTGCAGCTGCCGGAATAGTTCGTCAGTTTCTCCCGTGCTCGCTCTGGACGCCTGGCTGAATTGATTCACGCAAGGGCTTGTCCCGTGCATCTTCGGATCAGAAAACTCGTGGACGGAATCGTGTTGCTGGATGCTCGCTGGCCTAGCGGCCGTTGAATCGCTAAAAGCGGCAGCTTCGGTCTTCGACGTCAAGACAAACTCCGCACCGCACTTGGCGCAAAACCGACCTCCCAGGACTCGCGGCGTTCCACAGGCCGGGCAAAACTTCGCTTCCGTCGCAGGAGATGTGTCCGGCAGGGACGACGCTCTCGACGAAGCCGGAAGCGTTGTCGTTGCATCGCGTTGCTCCAACGCTTTAAGAATCAGCCATGCAAAGCTCAGAGCCGCCTGCTGGATTGGCAGCATCCCATACTGTGGCTGAATTGGCTGACCCTGTGACCGCATGACATCCAAGCCGCCTTGTATGTAACCGCCCTTGACCAAGTCCAACGCTTCATCCGAGACGCCAGACGACCAATAGTTAGGAAAGAGCACTCCGGTAATTTGGGCTACGGACTGCCACCGGAACATATTCTCAATCACCTTCAGGGCCCCTGCCCGCTCATCTTTCGATAACGACTGACAAGCCTGAACAACGTCGTTACGATTCACCATGAGGGAGATTTTGGTTATTTTGAGGTTGAGGGCCAACCTATTCTTGACCGAATCGAGGAACCCCATCGCTTTGAACCTCCGGGCATTCGCTGTTGGGGCCGCTGGAAGTATCTTGCGCCAAGGATATCACAGCGAATCCTCAACCTTGAGTCATTGAACCGCGTCCAAATAGCCAAGTGTTAGTCCAAGCTTGTCGGGCATCACATGAATGTACTCTAACGTCCAGACTGGTTTTTCATCGATATCCGGGCTTTGCGCACCTCCTGCAATGACGAAGCAAAGTGAGCACAGAACAAGACCAGCGAATTTGCGCACTTGCATAGCAGCACCTCCACATCATCAGGATTTTCTCACGCTGTGGAAGGACGCCACCCCGACATCCCCATCCTGAAGCAAGCCAAGGCGGAGTACGCGAAATTGCAATAGTCAATTCGGTTTCTGCTCACGTCTCGTTTGGCCGCCTATGCCATGAAGAGTCGCAGTACGAAGCGTAAGTCGATCATCTACGGCATTCAAAGTTCGCGGGGCTACGAGAGGACAAGGACGCACGAACGGTGATCAAAGAACATGGTGGCGAGGGTTGAGGATTGCTGACCGTCGCAAAACCTCCGCGTTACGCCTAATAGTTGAAGTTACCGGTCTTCGCCTCGTTAATCAGGGACTAAGCCGCGACCGCGCCCGCAATCGGCGCCCAGTATAAACGCCGGTCAGGAATATCCTCATTCAGTTGAGGGGTAGGCGTCTAGCCATCTGAAAAAGGGACCACCCCCGGTATAAACTTCCCCTTGCGCACACACAGGGGGATAGGAGGTTTCAAAAAACTTGCCTTATTTGCACTATTTTGGTGCATGTGAGGAGTTTTTGAGCAATTGGTGAAGGAAAACGGTCGAGCCAAGGTCCTTCGAGCGTTTGACGGGTTCCTGGAGGAATTTCCAAATCCGTTCGAAGCCGATCCGGCTCTCCACGAATTCACGACTAACTTTAAGCGTTCTTCAAAATGAACTGGGTGACGGGACTTCCGGACGGTCAGAGGCTTTACTCCCGAAGCATCCATTCGGCATCATTCGCTCCCACGAAAGGTTGGGAGTGTTAGGATGGATTATGAGCTTAGCCTATCGAATTGTTTTCGAATGTCCCAATGGTCATAACATCAACCTACAGAAGAAATGCGGTAACGTGTCCCTGTCGGAAACCGAGGCACTGAAATTATTTGGGGACGAGGAGCTGTCGTGCCTGTATGCCAACTGCGGTTGGCACGGGAAAGCGTCCCAGGCGAAACTCCGTCGAATCCTACCTTTTAACTGGATACTCGCTCCCGCGACTTGAAGAACGCAACGTTCAAGAAATCACAAGAATTTTCCAGTGGGTTAAGGCTTCGACCAGGGGTGGCCCTCCCATCCAGATGGATCCCATAAACCTGGAATTTATCTGTTGGGGAGCAATGCGTGAGTGTAAAAGTTGTGGCTGCCATAAACAGCATGAACAAACAGGGGCATTATGCGCGCATATATCGACACCAGGACAAAATGTGGGTCGAGATCGACCATTGCATGCTCGCCTCATTTCATGAGATCGAACAGCTGGTCGATGGAGTCCATTCATTCGAAGAGCTAGCCGACCTTTTCAAAAGGAGGCATGCGGAAGAGCTGGGCGGCCTCCAGTAGGATTTGTGCTCATTCAAGCCGATGGCCGCAAATTAGTTGAGGAATCGGTAGACAGCCTCAGATAGCCACGATCTGGGCGTAACCCCAGACAAGGGCGGACATGTGGCTTATAAGCAGCGACTTGTCCCCTACCTCGTTATTCGGGACTTTGTGCTGTTCCCGACGAGCAGAGGCGAAAAAGCCCATTATGCGTATTTTGATTGGCTCTTGCCAGCCAAAGCGCGCATCCAGGCGGCGACGGCCCGGCCGATGTCGTCCGGCGAATCTTCCTGGAGGTAATGGACTCCCGCAACCGTCACCTCTGTTTGTGCCCGCAAACTTTGAGCAAATTCGACATCCCGACCGGCAGAGAGTATCCCGCCGGGCTCCCCCTTGATGAAAAGCTTGGGCACGGTGGTTGTTTTTAGCCATTCATCATAGGCGTTCACGACTTCAAACACGTCGGCGGGTTCGCCCTCAATGGGGATCTCACGAGGGAATGTGAGCGTCGGCCGTCGTCCCTCGCCGGGTTCAGCAAATGGTCGCCGGTAGTGCGCCATTTCCTCGTCGGAGAGTTTACGCAGGATAGCACCCGGCAGAATCTTCTCGATGAAGAAGTTGTCTCGGAGGACCATCTGCTCGCCGGCCTCGGAACGCAGGCCTTGCAAAGCTGGGCGCATGTTGAACTTGTCCCAGTGGTCCCAGCGCTGCGGTACCAGGATCGCCTCCAT
>Ga0310915_10001128_pt1 | contig 13605 bp, 8 predicted proteins | sample GREbulkMGAN111_FD_202508 | JGI IMG/M metagenome (GOLD analysis project Ga0310915, IMG submission 202508) | Lab enrichment of tropical soil microbial communities from Luquillo Experimental Forest, Puerto Rico - GRE.bulkMG.AN111 | ecosystem: Environmental > Terrestrial > Soil > Tropical forest >...
GCAAGCCCGCCGCGGTGAGCGCACGGGTGATCGCGGCGCCGACATCGATCCCCCGGCGCCGCCGTGGTTTGCGCTCCGGCTCGGGAAGCGTCTTGCGCGCGGTCTGCGGCCACAGCACCTCGGTCAGATCGGGAATTGCAACCGGCTTCGGTTGCGGAACCGGCGAAACCGTCGGGATCAACTTGGCGCTCGGCGAGTCTGCCGCCTCCGGCTTTACCGTCGGCTGCGCTAACGGCTTCGATTGCCGGATCCAGCCCGTCAGGCCGAAGAACTTCGCGATGTGATAGGAGGAGGAAATCCCCGCCTCGATCAGGAACGCGCCTTCCCTGCCATAGTGCTTGTCGTTGTCGGCGGTGCCAAGCGGCGTGCCGTGGGCCATGTCGGTGATGGTGTAGGATTCCACCACGGTCTCGCCGTCCGCGTCCCACCAGATTTGCCGCGGATAGCCGTCGACAATCCCCTCCGACATCGGCTGCGGCGGCAGATCATGTACGTCGAGCCATTGCTTGACGATCTCGTTGGCATTCGTCGGACTAACCGTGCGGTCGGCGCTGCCGTGCCAGACCGAAAGCCTTGGCCACTGGCCCTTGTGGCGGGACGCCTTGCGAACGAGATCGCCGAGTTCGCGCGGCGTGCGCTCGCGTGCACCGCGCATCCCGGTCAGGGCTTCGCGCATGTTGGATGCGACGCCGAACGGCAGACCGGCAATCACCGCGCCGGCTGCAAAAACTTCGGGATAAGTGGCAAGCATCACCGTCGTCATGGCGCCGCCGGCGGAAAGGCCAGTGATGAACACCCGGTGCGGATCGATGGCGTGGCCCTCGACCATGCGCTTGATCATCTGCCGAATCGAGGCGGCCTCGCCGCTTTCACGCCCGATGTCATCAGGATTGAACCAGTTGAAACAAGTGTTGGCGTTGTTGGAGATCTGCTGCTCCGGCAACAGCAAGGCAAAGCCGTAATGCTTGGCAAGCGTCGACCAGCCGGCGCCGTGGTCATAGCCGGTGGCCGTCTGTCCGCAGCCATGCAGCACGACGACCAGCGCGCGCGGCTGCTGCAGATTGGCAGGCACGAAAGCAAACATGCGCAAGTCACCCGGATTTGAACCGAATCGGGTGACTTGGACGAGAGGACTGCGCACGCCCGACCTAGGGTTCCGCGCATAGCCCCCAAAATCATGAAAGCCGTTGAGCTTTCGCAAACGGCTCAGGTAATCGACGTTCTCGGCGAGGGACACGAATCGCTCCTTGACGAAGGCTTCTTTAACCTCACCAACAACAGATAGTTGCTGCACCGCAAAATAAAAAGAGTGTGTGCTGTCGATCCCCAAGATTTCGAATGAGTGTTGCCAAATTTCCCTGATTGCGTTCGTTAACGTGACTAATCTTCAGGCAATCGCGCGACGCATCCACGACAAAAATGCGACACAGATCAAAATCGAGAGCGCGAACATAACGAGAGCCACGAATATCGCGCGTTCCGCTGAACTTGCGGACTCAGCCGCAAAAAATACCGCGCCGATTGCTGCCACACCTGCGGCGTTCGCAATCTGTGCAGTAGTACCGTACATGCCCGAACCCGAGCCCGCGGAGAGAGGCTTCACCGTCGAGAGCACGACGCTCGACAACGGTGCCATCACGAGACCCTGGCCGAAGCCGAAGACAGCCAGAACCAGCGAAATCGATAACGCGCTCGGCGCACGGATGGTTGCAATGGTGAGCGCCAGCATCGCAAGGCCTGCAAGCTGTATCGCGCAACCCTCGATCAGCACCAACGTACCGCGATGCCTTGCGGCGCGATTACCTCGCAGGTAAGCATCCGTCGTTTGCGGGCAGCGTGCGCGCAGAAGCGATCCGGATCGCCTCGCGATGACGATCGCGTGAGCTTAGATCGCCTTCAGCTTGCGGTAGGCGAACCACACCATCTTCAACAGCAGCCAGCCGTCGCGAAAGCGCGAGATCTGGGTCTCGCCGAAAGTGCGCGCCTTGTAGTGGATCGGCGTCTCGATGATTTTCAGGTTTTGTTTCGCCGCGCCGAAAATCAGGTCGAAATCGCCGAACGGATCGAAATTGCCAAAATAGTCGCGCTCTTTCGCCAGCATCTCGTAGTCCTTGCGCAGCAACACCTTGGTGCCGCACAGCGTATCGGTCAGGCGGGTGTTGACGAGATAGCTGAACAGATAGGCGAAGAAGCGATTGGCGATGAAATTGAGCGGGCGCATCGCCTCCTCTTCCATCGGATAGACCAGACGCGTGCCGTTGACGAAATCGGCCTTGCCGCTCTCGATCACGGCCTGGAATTTCGGCAACGCCTCCGGCGGCATGGTGAGATCGGCGTCAAGGATCATCAGCACGTCGTGCTTTGCCGCAGCGAAGCCCCTGCGGACCGCATCGCCCTTGCCTTTGCCATCCTGCTTCAGAACGCTGATGTCCCACTGGCCCTTGTAGGCCTCGCGCACGCGTTCGCATTCCTCGAACGTGCCGTCGGAGGAGTTGCCCTCGACGAACAGGATCTCCTGCGCACTGCCGAACCGCGGCATGCGCAGGATGGCGTTCTCGATGTTGCCGCGTTCGTTGCGGCAAGGGATCAGAATGCTTGTCGAGAATTTGCGGTCGGGGAACGGCTTTACGGGACGCCCGACCAGATAGGTCCGCAGGCACAACCCCCTGATGCCGGGCAGCGGCGCGACGAACTTGTTGACGATCGGGCCGAGCCCGAACAGGCGCAGCGGCAACAATTGGCGCTGCTCGCGATTGATCACCTCGAAATCCGCAAGGTCCATCAAATTCAGGAAGTCGGCGGTGGCGATATAGTTGATGCGCGGCTGCGTGCGCCTGAGGCCAAGCGCCTCGGCACTCATCAGCACCGGCTCCCACAGATGCGAATAATAGGAGATGACGATGCGCGTCGACGGCGCGCAAATCTGGTGGATCAGCCGCAACGTACCATCGATGTCCTCGAACATGCCGATGGTGTCGGCGATCACGATGTAGTCGAACGGGCCCTCGATGGCGTTCAGGGTCGAGGCGTCCTCGGCATCGCCGAGCACGAAATTGAGATGAGGATAGCGTGCCCGTGCCCGGGCAAGTGCGTTGGGCCCGAAATCGATGCCGACGCCGTAGGATGGCTCAAGCGCTGCGAGCAGGTCGCCCATGCCGCAGCCGAGCTCGAGCACGCGCTTGCCGGGCGGAATCAGAAAGCGCATGAATTTGAGGTCGTCGGCGTGATAGGCCGCATTGATCTTGCGCCAGCGCTCGATCTCGTCGAGGCTTGCTTCGATCTCTTCCCTCAATTGCTGCTTGCGCGGATTGCTTGACCGCGGCGGAGCAGGCTGCGCCAAATTCATCTCAAGTCTCGCGTGACAGCCCAGGTACGACCTCGGCGACTGCGCCTTTTAGACGGAAACTTGCGGCAAACAACCCCGGAATTATGCCTTTACGACGGGCCGGCGCCCCATGGCCGAGGTCCTGCGAACATCCATCGGACGCATGGCAGCCTTCCCTCGCAAGCGATCGCCCCCGCACCGATTGCCTTGCAGGTCGCCAGCACGTAGCTTGCCCTCCCAGAGAACAACAAAATTCCGCTCGGGAGAAGACCAGCATGGCGCGCTTGAAATTCGGAGCCTTTCTCGCCCCGCATCACCCGCTCGGCGAGCATCCGATGCTGCAATTTCGCCGCGACCTCGATTTCGTCGAGCAACTCGACGAGCTCGGCTATGACGAGTTCTGGTGCGGCGAGCACCATTCGTCGGGTTGGGAAATGATCGCCTCGCCGGAAATGTTTCTGGCGGCGGCCGGCGAGCGCACCAAGCGGATCAAGCTCGGCACCGGCGTGATTTCGCTGCCCTACCACCATCCCTTCAACGTGGCGCAGCGCATGGTGCAGCTCGATTACATGACCGGCGGACGCGCGATTTTCGGCTCGGGTCCGGGCGCGCTGGCGTCCGACGCGCACACCCTCGGGATTGATCCGATGACGCAGCGCGACCGCCAGGACGAAGCGATCGCGATCATCCGCCGCCTGTTCAAGGGCGAGCGCGTCACCGCGAAAAGCGACTGGTTCACCATGCAGGACGCAGCGCTGCAGATTTTGCCGCTGCAGGAAGAGATGCCATGCGTTGTGGCCTCAATGATCTCGCCCTCGGGCATGACGCTTGCCGGCAAATACGGCATCGGCATCATCTCGCTCGGCTCGATGTCGACGAAGGGGTTGATGTCGCTGGCGCAGCAATGGGAGTTTGCGGAGGATGCGGCGAAAAAGAACGGCACGACAGTAAGCCGCGCCGACTGGCGCGTGCTGCTCACCTGGCACGTCGCCGAGAGCCGCGAGCAGGCGCGGCGCGAGGCGGGCGCCGGCCTGATGCGCTGGCACAATGAGTATAATGTCGGCACCTTGATGCGGCCGGGACTGACTGCGTTCAAATCGCCCGACGAGGCCGTCGACCAGACCGCGTTCGTCGACGGCGCAGCCTCTGCCATCGGCACGCCGGACGATCTCGTGAAGTTGATCAAGAACGTAATGAAAGTGTCGGGCGGCGTCGGCGCCATCATCGGCTTTGTGCATGACTGGGCCAACCCGGAGAATACGCGCCGGAGTTGGGACCTGGTGGCGCGCTATGTGGTGCCGGAGATCAACGGCTATGTCGAAAGCATGCGCAAGTCGCAAAAATTCGTGATCGAGAACCGCGCCATTTTTGAGCGCGCAGGTGAAGCAGTCATGGCCAAGATCATGGGTAACGAAAAGGCCGCCGCCGCGCTGGCGGATACCGGTCCGGGACGGGTCGCGATACCGTCGGTGAATGCGCCGGATTTGCAGAAGGAAGCCGCGAAACGGAAAGCATAAGGGATTCCCGCAGGCGGACCGTCGGCGGCGACAGGCCACAACCTGTCTCCTCCGGTAAAGCAGCGAGATTTTCGCCGCAAAGCCTTGCGAGAATTTGCACCGACGCGACGACAGTTCTATTGGGACGAGACGATCCGAGCCGGCCGATCGGTTGACGGAGCAAACGCCATGTCGATGCAGAATGTGGCTCCCGCTGCGACTCCCATCAGGCCGCCCAAGCGCAGCGCTTTGAAACATATCCCCGGCGACGAGGGCTGGCCGATCATCGGCAAGACGCTTGAAGTGCTGGCCGATCCCAAGGGCCATATCGAAAAAAATGCAGAAAGATACGGGCTGGTCTATCGCAGCCATCTGTTCGGCGAGACCAGCGTCGTGCTGCTGGGCCCGGAAGCCAATGAACTTGTCCTGTTCGACCAGGCACGGCAGTTTTCGTCCACGCATGGCTGGGACCGCATTCTCGGGCTCCTGTTCCCGCGCGGCCTGATGCTGCGCGACTTCGACGATCATCGCCTGCACCGGAAGGCGCTGTCGGTCGCCTTCAAATCGGGACCCATGAAGTCCTACCTCGGCGAACTCGACAGGGGCATTGCCGCACGCGTTGCGCAATGGAAGGCGGGGCCCGGCGAGATGCTGCTTTATCCCGCGGTCAAGCAGCTTACGCTCGACCTCGCCGCAACTGCGTTCCTCGGCGCCGGCATTGGACCCGAGGTCGACGAGATCAACCGCGCCTTCATCGACATGGTGGCGGCGGCTGTCGCGCCGATCCGACATCCGCTGCCGGGCACGCAGATGGCCCGTGGCGTCAAAGGCCGCAAGCGTATCATCGCCTATTTCTCCGAACAGATCCCGGTCCGCCGTGCCGGGAGCGGCGGCGACGATCTGTTCTCGCAGCTTTGTCAGGCGACCCACGAAGACGGCGCGCTGCTCTCCGAACAGGACATCATCGATCACATGAGCTTCCTGATGATGGCCGCGCACGACACGTTGACGTCGTCGCTGACCTCCTTCGTCGGCGAACTTGCCGCCCATCCGGAATGGCAGGACAGGCTGCGCGGCGAGGTCGCAGCCCTCGCCCTCGCGGCGGATGCGCCGACCGGCATGAACCACCTTGAGGCCATGCCGCTGACCGAGATGGCGTTCAAGGAAGCGCTGCGGCTCAAGCCGCCGGTTCCCTCGATGCCGCGCCGGGCGGTGCGCGATTTCACGTTCGCGGGCTTTGCCATACCGGCCGGAACCATGGTCGGCGTCAATCCGCTGTTCACCCATCACATGCCGGAGATCTGGCCGAAGCCGGACACGTTCGATCCGCTGCGCTTCACCGAAGAGGCGCAGCGCAACCGCCACCGCTTTGCCTTCGTGCCGTTCGGCGGCGGCGCGCATATGTGCCTGGGGCTGCACTTTGCCTATATGCAGGCGAAATGCTTCGCGCGGCATTTCCTGCAAAATCTTACGGTATCACTTGCACCCGGCTACAAACCGCAATGGCAGATGTGGCCAATCCCGAAGCCGCGCGACGGGCTGCGCGTGACCGTGAAGCCGGTGTGACGGCTATTCGATGAACGTCGTGAGCTGCGCGCCCTCGTCGGCGACGAACACCGCTATCAGTTCGGCGGGCTCGGTGTTGCTCGCGTTTGCCGAGACCAGATGCGTCGAACCCGGCGGCTCGAAAAACGACTGCCCGACCTCGAACGTCTCGAGCGGTCCGCCGCCGAGCTGCGAACGGATTTCGCCCTTGGTGATGTAGGCCGTGACCGAGCCGGCGTGGCGGTGCGGGCGGGAAAAACCGCCCGGACCATAGAACACACGCACGATGGTGACACGTTTGCCCGGCACGTTCGGCAAGGCATAGGAGGCGATCGGCTCGACCGTGTCGAGCGCGGAGCCGGCGCTGGCCGCGCAGAGCGGCTCGATTGTGGCCGAAACCGCATCGATCGCGAGCGGCAACACCCGTGCCAGCGCAAAGGCGCAGGCAAACCCGGCGATCACGGCGAGAAAAAGCTGCCGCGCCTCGTCGCGTGCCGGAGACGATGCGAACGTTGCGGACATCGATGTCATCCCGTCTTTTGATCGAACGCCTTGCGCAGCGCGACGTAACCCTGTTGCTGCTGGGTCCAGTTGCGGCCGCCGGTGATCGCGCCATCGACCACGAGATCATGGCCGTTGACGAACGAAGATTCGTCGCTGGCCAGGAACACTGCGGCCTGAGCGATGTCGTCGGGAAGGCCCGCGCGTGGGATTGGCTGTGCAGTCTTGCTGACCTCACGCATCACAGACGGCGTGTCCTCCGCGGCCTCCACGGAAAGGCCGAGTGCCTTGGCGAAAATTCCAGTGGCAATCGCGCCCGGAGAGATCGAGTTGACGCGGACGCCGGCTTCGCCGAGTTCCATCGCCACGCACTTGGTGAGGTGGATGACGGCCGCTTTCGCCGCGCTGTAGACGATCGAGGACGAGAAGCCGGCCAGCCGTCCGGCGATGCTGCCATTGTTGATGATGCTGCCGAAGCCCTGTTTCTTCATATAGGGCGCGGCGTGCTTCATGCCGAGCATGACGCTGCGCACCAGCGTTGCCATCGCCGTATCGAACCGTGCGGCGTCGAGCCCCTCGATGCCGCCGGTCTGAGCCGGGCCGCCCGCATTGTTGAACAGGCAATCGATCCGGCCGAATCTTTCCACCGAAAGCGCGATCAGCGCGCGCATCTGCTCCTCGATCGTGACGTCGGTCTGGCGGAACACGCAGGCTGAACCCAGCTTTTTCGCCAGCTTCTCGCCCTCCGCAACGCGCCGTCCCGCAATGACGACCTTCGCGCCCTCGGCCACAAATACCTCGGCCGTGCACAAGCCGATGCCGGAGGTTGCACCCGTGATCACTGCGACCTTGCCGTCGAGCCGTCCCATGCCGTGTTCCTCTTCGTCACTGTCAAATGCCAATTTTCGCTTGCCAAACAAATGCTTCCGAACCGACAAAAGGCCGCCCCGACCGGAACCGGAAACCGCAACCAATATTTGCGATCAACGCAAGACAAGGCAAGCTATGCGTGTAATGGGCAGCCGCGTATTTTCCTCAAGGCTGGTCGGGCCGTGGGTCTGGATGATGAAATTGACCGAATCGAAATTGATAGACGAGTTCCGGCGCGGCTGGCAGGGCGTCTCCCCGCCGTCCGTAACCTTTAGCCTCGCCTTTGCGGCCGGCTGCCTTGCGCTTTCGACGCTGGCGCGCTGGGGTCTCGCCCAGATCAGACCCGACGTGTTTTTCACGCCCTATATTCCGGCCGTGTTATTCGCCACCGCGGTTGGCGGTCTGCGGCTCGGCATTCTCACGGCCCTCGCAAGCGGATTGCTCGGCGTCGCCGTCAATTTCGGCGACACCACTGCCGACACCTCGCGCATCATCCTGCTTGTGATCTTCTGGGCCGTGTGCGGGCTGACTGTCTGGGGCCTGGAACATTATCGCGCGGTCGCCGCTCAGCATCGCGAGAATGCCAGGCGCCTGATCCAGGAGGAGGAATACCGCAAGCTGGTCGTCAACGAGCTGCAGCATCGGCTGAAGAACAAGCTTTCGATCATCCACGCCGTGCTGCACCAGGTGCTGGAAAGCCAGCCGCAGGTCTGGTCGGCCATCGACCATCGGCTGCGCGCGCTGTCGGCGACCGACGATCTGATCGCCCGCGTCGACGGTGTGGGCTGCGATATCAGGGATCTGCTGATCTCCGAACTCGGCCCTTATGGCCATGTCCGCTTCAACCTGAACGGCGATCGTCTGTTCCTCCCCGCCAAGCTCGCGGTGTCACTTGCGCTGATCTTTCACGAGCTTGCCACCAATGCCGGAAAATACGGCGCGTTCTCCTCCGCGCGCGGCCTGTTGCAGGTGTCCTGGACGCTGTCGGACGACCGGCTCAACGTGACCTGGGACGAGACCGAAGGCCCGACGATCGAGCAAGTCGGGCCGCCCGGCTTCGGCACCCGCCTCTTGAAATCGGCGCTGACGCCGTTCGACGGCAAGACCGAGATCACCTTCTTGAAAAGCGGCGTTCATTGCACCATGCAATGCCGTGTGCCCCGAAGCTGAACGCGTCTCGGCCTGCGGACTGCCGTTGACACTCTGTTAATGACAACTCGCGGCGAACCGGTCGGCATCGGCCCGGCCGCATGCCGCGCCCGTAATTCTACGAGCCATTTAACCAAACCTAAGAGGGAACTGCCCACAATCCGCGGCCATGCGGCGTCAAATAGTCAACGAATTGCGGATTTGCGCCACGGAGGGCGACGGCCCCTGCGCGGTCGAGGCAGAACTGAACGCTCTGAAGGACGCGCTTATGCTCCTGCCGGCCGGTGTCACGGTGCAGGACGAAGATGGCAACCTGTTGCTGGTGAACGATGTCGCGGCGGCCCAGCTCGGGGTGTCCCAAAGCGAGGCTGCCGAGCCTTCGCCGCAACTGATCCAGCGCCGCAGCCAAGGCCTGGAGCTGCTCCTCGCCGGACGCGCCGCCGTCACCGAGGAATCAACCGGCGACGGCCAGCTCAAACAGGTCCTGCTCACGAGCCACCGCCCCGTTCGCATCGACGGCCGCAATCTTCTGCTGTCGTGCTCGGCCGATATCAGCGAGCAGAAGGCGTTCGAGGACCAGCTCTTCCGCTCGGCCTATTATGACGAACTGACGGACCTTCCGTCGCGGCGGGTGATCGAGCATCGCGTCAACGGCCTGTTGCAGCGTAGTGCGGCGAACGAGAAATTCGCGCTCGCCTTTCTCGACATCGACAATTTCAAGCATATCAACGACTATTACGGCCACGCAGTCGGCGATGCGCTGCTGACCGGCCTTGCCAAGAGGCTGGGGCGCGAGTTGCGCGAAACCGACATGCTGTCGCGGATTTCCGGCGATGAATTTCTGCTGCTGCTCTGCCCGGTTCAGGGCAGTCACGAAGTGATCGAATTCATCGAGCAGACCTTGCAGCGGCTTCGAGCGCCGTTCTTCATCGACGGCTCGGAAATCTTCGCCTCGACCTCGATCGGGATCAGCCTGTATCCGGATCACGGCACAAATTACGAGGTGCTGCGCCAGAACGCCGACCTTGCGATGTACCGCGTCAAGAACGACGGCAAGGGCGCGGCCGCCTTCTTCGATGCCGGCATGGAGCAGGAAGCGCTCGTGCGCACAAGAATCGAGCAGTCGTTGCGGCTTGCTATCCTGGAAAAGCGGTTCTGCTGCGCCTTCCAGGCCAAGGTCGACATCAGGACGCAGGAGATCAAGGGCATCGAGGCCCTGGTACGACTGCGCGACGACGAAAGCGTGATCCAGGCGCCCGGCTCCTTCATCGATCTTGCAGTCGAGCTCGGCCTGATCGACGACCTCACGCATCTGGTGCTGGCCGAGATCGTCAAATCGATCGACCTGATCAACGAGACGTTCGGAAGCGACACCACGATCAGCATCAATGTCGCCGCCAAGCAGGCCGGCAACCTCGAGTTCATGCGCTCCTTCGCCGGGGCGCTGGAGGCGACCGGCTATCCCAACCGTTTCATGATCGAGGTCACCGAGGACGCTTTCGTCACCAGAACCCATTTCCAGGATGAAATAGTGCCAATCCTCAGGAAGATCGGAGTGGGAATCTCGATCGATGATTTCGGCATCGGCTATTCGTCCCTGTCGGCGCTGGCCGACATCACCGCCGACGAGATCAAGATCGACCGCTCCTTCATCACCGACATTCATAAGCGGCCGCGCAGCCAGGGCATCCTGCGCGCAATCGAATCCTTGAGCGAAGCACTCGGCATGACGGTGGTCGCCGAGGGCATCGAATCCTTCGAGGAGCTTGCTTACTTGCAGGCCGCAACCAAAATCCGCTACGCACAGGGCTTCTACTTTTCCCGGCCCGTCTTCCTGGAAGAGCTGAAGCCGGCCTTCCCGCTCGCCAGCGAAGCGCGTGTCAACCTTGCAAGCCGGCCGGTGCAGGAAACCCGGCCCGCCTATTCGCGCGGGCGCGCTTACGGCCGTTAGAGCATGATCCGGAAAAGTGGTCGCCTTTCGGGCGTTAAGTCTGAGTTAACTCAAACTCTCCGCACAAAATACCGATTAAATCGAAAGTAACCGGATTTCCTAGCGGCTTATGCCATTTCGGCATCGTATTCATCCCCTTCGAGGGGAAATACGCGTTGATTTCCAGCATTCAGGACCGATCGTCAAAAGCCGCCAGCGCCCCGTGGCGGCGGCTCGCATTCGGGCAGCGCCGCGACCCCATCTTCTGGTTGATCGCCAGCGGCTGCGTCCTGGTTGCGGCGATCTGCGTCGGTACAATGATCATGATCGGCGAATTCCGCGAGCGCGCGCTGAAGAACGGCGAGCGCGAGCTGGAAAACACCGTAATGCTCCTGACGCGGCACTTCGACCAGCAGTTCGAGGATTCGGAGGCGATCGCGGCCGAAGTCATCGGACAAATGAAGACCGCGGGCATCGATTCATCTGAAATATTCAAGCGGCGGATGTCCACGCTGGAGATGCATCAGGTGCTGCATTCGAAGGTCAGTGCGCTGTCCTACATCGGGGATATCGCGATGTTCGATGCCGACGGGACACTGCTCAACTGGTCGCGAAGCTTCCCCCCGCCGCCCGTCAGCATCGCCGAGCGGCCCTACTTCAAGATATTCAAGACAGACCCGCAATCGGAGCCGATCGTCGCCGAACCGGCGCGCAGCTACGTCGACGGCAATTGGACGACCATCGTGGCCCACCGGCTGAACGCGTCCGACGGGACGCTGCTCGGCGTGATAACGCGGCGCATCGATCCCGCCAATTACGAGCGGTTCTTCGCCTCGCTTGCACTTGGCGAAGGCGCCGCTATTTCGATGTTTCACAGCGACGGCACCATGCTCGCACGCTATCCGCACATCGATGCGATGATAGGACGGAAATTCAAGGATGCGCCGCTGGTAAACAGGGTGCTGGCCGCCGGAGGCCAGCAGACGCTGCGCGTAAAGAGCCCCGTCGACGGACTCGACCGGCTCGGCGCGGCGGCGCAGCTCAGCCATTTCCCGATCATGGTGGTCGCGACCAACACGGTCGCCGCTGCGTTGACCGACTGGCGCGCGCAAACCCGGTTCATGGTGACTGCCGCGGCGCTGTCCGCCACGCTGATCGCATGCATCCTGTTTTTGATCATACGCCAGATCAATCAGCATAACCGCGACGCGCAGCAGCGGCTGGAAGCCGAAAAGCACCGGCTCGACACCGCCCTCAACAACATGACGCAGGGTCTCGTGCAGTACGACGCGTCGGCGCGCATCGTCACATTCAACCAGCGTTACATCGACATGTACAAGCTGTCGACTGACGTGGTGAAACCCGGCTTGCATTATTACGACCTGATCCAGCATCGCAAGGACACCGGCTCGTATGACGGCGACGTCCGCGCCTTCTGCGATCCCATCATGCGTGACGTCGCGGAGGGTAAGGTCAGCCGCGCCGTCATGGAAACCGGTGACGGTCGCGCGTACCACATCGTCAACAAGCCGCTCAAGCAGGGCGGCTGGGTTGCCACCATCGAGGACATCACCGAGCGGCGCAGCCTCGAGCAGGAGCGCGACCGCAATTATGCTTTCCTCCGTGAAATCATCGACCGTATTCCGTCGCAAATCACGGTGAAGGATGCGCGCAGCCGTCGTTACGTGCTGGCCAATTCGGTGGCCGAGATGCAATTCGGCATGTCGCGCGAGGGTATCGTCGGAAAAACCTGTTTCGATCTGTTTGCCAAACGGCTGGCCGAGATCATTACGGCGGACGACGACAGAACCATATTGTCCCGCGATAGCCTGTTCATCGACGAACATCGTTGGGAAAGCCAGGCGCTCGGCAGCCGCTTCATGACCTCGAAGCGCGTCGCGATCCGCGACAACGCCGGCGAGCCCCGCTACATCATCAACGTGGTCGAGGATGTCACCGAGCGACGCCAGGCCAACGACAAGATCGCGCATATGGCGCACTATGACGCCCTCACCGACCTGCCGAACCGCGCATTGTTCCGCGAGCAGATCGAGCGCGAGCTGCAAAAATCGGCTCACGGCGAGCAATTTGCCCTGCTCTACATCGATATCGACGAATTCAAAGGCATCAACGATTCCCTCGGGCACCATGTCGGCGACGAACTCTTGAAGAGCGTAGCCGCGCGGATTCGCGGCTGCATAGGGGATACCGACCTGATCGCGCGTCTCGGCGGCGACGAGTTCGCCGTGATCCAGACCGCAGTGGGGAGCAAGGCTGACGTCGTGGAGTTCGTGATGCGCCTGCACGAGGCGATCCGACAGCCCTACCAATGCCTCACGCACCAGCTCTCGACCGACGCCAGCATCGGCATCGCGCTGGCGCCGCAGGACGGCACCGACCTCGACCAGCTCATCAAGAATGCCGACCTTGCGATGTACGGCGCCAAGGCGGAGGGCCGCCGCACCTATCGCTTCTTCGAGCCGTCGATGGACGCCAGCGCCAAGGCGCGGCTGACCATGCAGCAGGACCTGCGCCAGGCTATGGCGGATGGCGCCTTCGAGATCCACTACCAGCCGCTGGTAACGCTCGCGAACAGCGAGGTTTGCGGATGCGAGGCATTGTTGCGCTGGCGTCACCCCGAGCGCGGTATGGTTTCGCCCGCCGAGTTCATTCCGCTCGCCGAAGACACTGGACTTATCAACGAACTCGGCGAATGGGTGCTGTCGACCGCCTGCGCCGAGGCTGCGACCTGGCCCGAGCACATTCGCCTAGCCGTCAACGTGTCGCCG